>Ga0208667_1000154_pt1 | contig 31747 bp, 40 predicted proteins | sample 11BtaG_FD_184085 | JGI IMG/M metagenome (GOLD analysis project Ga0208667, IMG submission 184085) | Marine viral communities from the Subarctic Pacific Ocean - 11B_ETSP_OMZ_AT15265_CsCl metaG (SPAdes) (version 2) | ecosystem: Environmental > Aquatic > Marine > Oceanic | place: Pacific Ocean... | reverse complement strand
CTCCATTTCTTTGTTAAGAAGTGCGTTTTCAACTATTAGTTTTTGTTGCTCATCTCTAATAGCTCTAAATTGATCTACTAGTTTAGTGGCTACATCTACAGCTTCTTTAACTTCTTTAACTACTGTTTTACCAAACTCTACAACTGCTTCTGTAGCATTAGCCACTTTGTCTGTGATATCTTCTACTCCAAGTACTACTTTACCTACTGCGTCAGCGGCAGTTTTACCAGCTTCTTTAAATTTACCTTGGAATAAGAGTGAGATAGCCGTACCAAGCTTTGGGAGTAGTTCTAAGAGACCTTCGAACCTATTAATGACATTCTCTTTAACAAGATTCATAAAGCTCGTTAGAGCCTCTTTAGGCGAGGTAAATGCCCATACTATTTTTTCACCTAATGATGCAAAGAAATCCATAACTTTACCAGTTATGATACCTAGGGCTTCCATTGCTATGGCTAGCTTACGTGAACCCTCTTCAGAATTCTTAAAGTATGCAAATAATGATGTAAGTGCGATTAGCAAGGCTCCAAGTCCTGTAGCTGCAATTGCACCTTTTAGTCCTTTAAATCCTGCGGTTGCTCCCTTGATACCTGTTTTCATATCATCGAAAGCCTTCTTACCTTTTGCTAGTATAGTATTTTCTTGAGCTACCTTCTTGGTTTCTTTTCCAAGATTAGACATCTCCTTCTGTAATTCCTCTACGGATTTTACTTCCTTCTCAATACCATCAATGGTAAACGTAATTTTAACTTCTTCTTGTGCCATCTATATAGAAATATAATTTATAGTCTAGTTGAATTAACATTGTATTGGTGATATACCAATCGTTAATGCTCCGCTTACTATAACAGGTACAGTTTCAGAACAAATTTGATTTGCTTGTTGAGGTCCTAATGGAGCTTCGATAAGCGTACCTCCACATGGTGTGTATTGATAACTACCTGCAGAAATACCATTATTATTGATTATGTAAGCTAAACATTCTCCTGGATCTGGTATATTACAATCGTCGTCATCACCACATCTTGTATTGTTGTTAACTATCTGTCCACTTCCACTTGCTACAGTTGGTGAATTTAATGCTGCACATACATCTAATTGTTGGAATGGTGGTACATTAGTAGATATCAGAGTATTTGTTGAGTCTCTATATGTAAACTGTGCACCAGCAATACCTCCATAAAGTGTATAACATGATGTCTTAACACTAAATTGACAATCTAAGTTACTTAAACATAGTGTAGTACCTGGACTTGCAAATCCAGTTCCACTTACAAATACAAAGTTAGTACCACATAATTGATGTCTACCAGCTGCGAGTGTAGTACCTTGACTATAACCATTTTGGTCGTATGTTATATTAGCAGTTGTACTAGTTACTATTACAGTGTGACATGTTTGAATTACAAGTCCTTCACATGAAGAACAATCATCATAGATAGTTGAAGTATCTACGTCACCAAAGGTAGTAGCACCAGCATTATCTAAAACAACTCTTACACAACGACCAGCGAATGGACCATTTAAGACTTCTACCACATCGTTTAATTGTAATTGTATATTAGAATGGAAGTTGTAAGGTGGTGTATTACCATCACAGAATACCATGTAGTATTGGAAACCAGGAGCTGTGCCTTCACATGTTTCACAATCTGTAAATATATCATCAACATCAAAATCCATATCTGTTGTTGAACCAGATATAATTTCATAACAGTCTGTATTTCCAGGTTCTTGTATTGTAACTACATCACCTGGTTGTAGGTTGTAATCATCGTAGTTTAAATACTTTTCGTCAGTAGGATCAGAACAGTTTCTAGCTAACCATGAGTTATTTGAAGGACCTACAACACATGTTGCACAATCTTGTTCTATTGAAGAAATAGTGTAATTAGGTGATTGTTGAACTGAACCTATTACAGCAAAACAACCTTTAATTTCAGCTAGTCTAACTGTGTCACCTTGACTAATTTGAGTCGAACCACTATAACTTGCAATATAAGTTTGTGTACTTAGTTGAGTACAATTATTTAAATGTTGTCTTAATTCAAAAGAGTTTTGTGTAACTGAACAGCTCACACTGGCTTCATACATGTCACTCTGACAGCCATTAGCATCTGTAATATAAAATCTATAGTCATCTGGACAAAGTCCTGTAGGATTAAACCCAGAGATGCTTGCTTCCCATGTAATTGTGTATGGTGCAGTACCACCAGTAGGTGTAGCAACTGAAATAGAACCATTACAGTTAGGAGATGTACAATTAGTAGCATCTGTTTCTGTCCATGTTGTTGTAATTGGTGTAGCAGTTGATGCTTCGATTTCATATGTTACTGAAGCAAATCTACCAAAAGTATCTGTTACTGTTAAAGTATCAATACCTAATGGTACGTTGTCTATTGTAAAGATATAAGGTGCTTGACCAGGATTAGCATTGTATGTACCTGATACTGTTGGTGGTTCACCTAATTCCCATGTAAATGGAGGTGTACCATCTGTTGTAACTTGTATACTACCTTGATCACCAAAACATTGACCATCTTGTGTAACAATAGAGAAACCTGTAAGAGGTTCTGGTCTCCATACAATTCTTTGATCTTTAACTGTAATCAATTCACATTTAACTGCAGTTCTTTCACCTATTTGTGCATCGATAATCTTTTCAGGTCTATAGTATTTACCATCTATAAAGATAATGTCATCAAATGTTAGTGTTTGTAGATCTACATTGTTAAGTGTAAAATATGCAGTTACTCTTCTACTAAATTTATTATAGAGCGAAGAGATATAACGAGCCCAAAATGTTTCAAATAAAGTATTAGGTATTTCGCTATAGATTGGAGGAATAGGATTTCCTTGTGCATCGTAATCATTAGGATCAGGATCTAAGAAATATCTTGTATCGTTAGCAAAGTTAAGATTAAGTGTGTTAACTGGAGGTGGACCTAATACATTTTCAATTGGCCAGTACTCATAAGGTGAAACTAATGGGTAATCAGTAAGTGGTATCTTTGTAGTTGCACTAGTTTTAAACCACCATGTAGTACCACCAGTAGTTACACGACCATTATAGAATAAGAATCTAGTTTTAGGCTTAATAGGTAATCTCTTGTTATCATCTACCTCAAAGATATGTGGTAAGATGAATTTAGGGTTTGCTGCGGCATCATGTAAACTTACAATCTGATCAATAGGCGTAGGTGCAATACCTAACACTTCTACGTCTCTCTTACCTTTTAGGAGTTCGTTCTGTGAATCAAACCTTAACCAACCATAAGCGTGTTTGTTATTATCTTGATGGAACTTATTAATGTAGTCTTCATCTTCTTGTTTTGTAAATTCTATTTGTGCTGATTGCGTGTTAAATAGAGGTTCACTAACAAAGTCTTTTTCTCTGATTAGTTTATGTGACCAATCGTATACTTCACCTGAACCTATGAAGTCTTTCCATGGTTCTACAATAAAGTGGTTAGGTCTATCAACTGAAGGTTGCATTACTAATCTAAACATAGTAATTATATCCTTGATAAAATCTATTTGTTGATATTCACAATCTAAATCTTGAGATGGTGAATACTCACCAGGTGCTGCTAGACATTTCCAATAAGCTTGATCTACTGAACTAATATCATAAGTATATGCATTTGTAATAAATACTTTAAAATATTGACCAGCGGTTGGTTGTGGACCACCATTTCTAGAATCATAACTAGCAAATGACCAGTTACCATTTGTTGCAAAGTTACCTGTAGCTAAGGTCTGATTAGTAGGATCGTTAGGTGCCGCATTAGACGTATTACAAAGTACTAACTGTACTGCACAATCTATAGGTGAATAACCATAATCAGAGTTTTCTATTTGTGCATCTACTTGCGCACCAAATTCAAAGGCATAATAAGCACCACCAATAACTGCATCACCAGGAGCTTCATAATAAGAACCATCGCCAGCACCTCCAACATCTGGAAGACCTACTGTATAATTAGGAGCATCTAAAACCATGTTTGAACAATATAACCAATTGTTCACATCGTTATTACCATTTGGTTGCTCAAAATATTCAAAGGTCTGTGATGATGCACCTCCATAAATAAATACACCACCTGCATCTTGTGTAACACCAATAGTAACAGATTCTTCATTACCAAAGGCACTCACATACATGTGTCTAAATTGTTCGTTAAATAAGAAATTAGATTCGTATGTGTAACCACTATTCTCAAAGATTTGATCCCATATTCTCTTAGCTCTAATCATAGGTTTAAACCTTTGAGCTGGTAAAGGATGATTTTGATCTGTAAATGCGTTATTACTACCACCTTGGTCTACCGCTATAACTGGTGCATTAACAGCACCATTAGTATCATATGAATTACCATGATCGATTAAGGGAAAGATCATATCACCATCTGCATAACCTGCTGTAGGTGAAGAACTTTGTGGAAATGCATCCCAACTATCTTGTACATCTTGTGCACCAATGTTAGTTGCAAAGTCAGCTGCATTAGTATAATTTAAATATACATTACCTTCAGCATCTTTCCAATCAAAATCTGTAAACTGTAATTGACACATGGTAGTTTCACCTACAGCAGAGCTAAAGTCTCTCGTCTCACCTAAGAAGAGTAATTCATAATCTATCTTATCTTGATCTTCATTTGTAAAGATCTTCTGTAGGCGTACATGGCCTGTCTTAAACTCAGCGCCATCTACTAAGATCTCTGCTGGTTTCTTTATAGTAATATCAAAGTCTATACCATCTAATTCCCAAACATTCTCAAAGAACTCATTGTTATCTCTAGTTGCAGGTACCTTAAAGGTTCTACTAAATACTGATGTAGCATCTGCACTAGTAATATCCTCAATACTTAGAGTTAACTTAATTGGTTGTGTTTCATAAAGATCTAAGAATACACAGCTATTAACTGGTGCACCTACTGATGGGTATACTTTTAATTGTACCATATTATCCTCTCATTGATTTAATGTTTGAAGCTAATCTAAAGCTTACTGTATATTGGAACAGTCTGTCTTTTCTGTATGTTTTCTCGTTGTAACTAGTGTTAGTAATAGTAACAGGTACCCATTGATTAGCATAAGGTCCTGTACTAAATCTAACTTTTACTTCTGCACTCTGATATAGATGTTTAAGTAATGTAGCTTCTTCATCTCGCATATAACCAGATGTAACCTTAAACATGTTCTCTATCTTTTGGCTATATGTAGTATAACCTCTATCTTGTAAGTCTACTGAGTAATCTAATCCATTATAGTCAGCAGCGCCTTTAAGGAAATTGTTATTCTTAGTTTTTGTTGAGTGTTCTACCTTTTTAGTAAATGTAAAGTAGTCTCTGTAACCATAGGAGTTTTGCCATGCGAATTGTACATGATCATAATCTAAACAAGATGGTTCGTTAATAATATACTTCTGTGCTCTCCACGCTGCTCTAGTCATTACATCTATTTGTGATTGTGGATCTTCAGAACAACCATAAAGTGCTGGTATAATATAGTAGTATGCAGTGTTAGCATTTAGTGGCACTACTAAATTAGCAGGTCCACTAGCAATAGTAATAGTTTGGAATTGACCACCTACTAGAGTACCTTGTCCTATTGTTATGTTAGGTCCTCCACCATTTGATTGTGTGTTAGTTACTATGTTAGTTACTATTGGACTAGATGAGGTGGCGCCATATTGTAAAATATAAAAAGCCTCAATACCTTGTACTTCTGAAGGCGGTGGATTAAATCCATTTCTAGCAACTAGTTGATAGAATGTCTTAGTACATTGGTCATCTCTATAAACATTATGTACATCGACACCACCAGGTGAACTGTAAATATTCCCATATCCAGGTAAATCTAAATCATTGTAATCAACCCAATCATTATCTGAAAGAGGTTTAGCATATCTGTCTATTACTGTACATGGTGGATTAGCGTCATCTGATGCTGCTAGAACTTGATAAGGTTCTGTATCAAATGGTACTTGAAAATATTGTTTACTACCAGCAATTGCTGTAAATACTTCAGGGAATGTGGTGAATGTGCCTACAACACCTCCTGTTTCAGCAGCGTATGCAATCTGATATTCTACTAAGGTTGGACCCGCAAGTGAGAGACGTGTGTTCTGAGGAGCAAAGCTACCTGAATAATGTTGTGAATCTACTTGATTGTTTTGTGGACCTACGTAAGCTTGTAAAACATTTTGAATATCAAAGACAGCACGACCTATTCTATTAGGTGTCTGTCTAATATCTGCGATAGGATCTGCTTGACCTACTATGAATACTCTAAGTGCATATTTTTCTTCGTTACCGCTAATATTACCTAGTGTAATTGGATTAGCACCATAGGCCATATCGAATGGTGTTGAAGGAGTTTGTATTACTGAAATTGCCATATTAAAAATCTGTTGTTAGTTGTTGTGCCACGCCGTCAGCAACCGCATTAGCTATTTGATCTACATCAAAGAATGGTTGTGGCTTTAGTCCCATCTTATATATTTGTTTTCTTACACCGAATGATAGATCACCGCCAATCATCTCGAAGTTACCTGAGAAACCGAATCTACTACCAGCTGCAGGTTGAGGTACACCATAACTCGGTACCTCACGCGCAGGGGCGTTCTGTATGCCATCTACTCCGTAATTCTGAAAGATACCATAGTATAACATCTCGATAGCCAGACCATCATCCTCTATCACAGCCTTGATAGACTGTCGAAGTGCACCTGTATTTGTAGGTGCATCGGCTTTAATCTGATCTACTAGTCTACCACCTATTTGTGTAAGTACTGGACTAAGATTTGTTAGAGTTTCTCCAAAGTCACTCAGAGCTGATTCGAATTCGTTTACTGTCATTATATTTTGTATATTCTAATTCTACCTCTTGTTATGTTAACAGCATCTGGTGTTAGAGTCGTTGTTGCTCCGTTAGGATAGTCACCTAGATAACCAAAGCCAAAGAATATGCGTCTATCATCAGGGTCTTGATCATTTGTTGTAAATTCTACTTGACCTCTGAAACGTACTTCATCGCCTACAGTTACAGGTTTAAAACCAGTTTGTGCAAGATACCTACTTGGTTGCCCAGCCTCGCTGTCTTCAAAAATAGTAAACATAGGGTTTTGATTAGGGCTAGGATCACCTGAGAGTGCTACGTTTTGATTTACATCAAACACATATTCTATTCTGTACTCTTGAGTGGCTTTAGGAATATCCCAAAAATCAATATATTGATAATTGTAATCTATGTTTTCCACATTATTATAGCTAAACGTCTCTATAAGTTCTGGGAATTGGTCTGGTATTGGAGCTATACACAAGTTAAGTGGCTGTGCTATTTCTAATTCTATAGTGGCTGTCATACCTGCAACTGTATCTTGGAATCTCTCTTTAAATGGTGTTAGGTTTACATTTAACTGGATATCCATTTCTCTAGATTCACCTCTACCTAATTTAAGTTCTGCTAAGATATCATCGATGTACTGTTGACAATCTGATTGAACTTTTAGAGTTGTACCATAAGGAGGATCTTTTTGATCATCTTCATAGTAAGAGTTAGCAGTTAACTCTAATCCATTTGGTAACACAGTGTCCATAACAATCATGTTAAATCTATACGTGATAGCTTGTGATGTTCTAGTTGATTGCTGTGGCACTAAGTACACATAAGGGTATAGAGTATTTGACTCTTGACTTGGATAATCAAAAGGTGCACTAGGATTTAAGTTCGTGTTGTTAGTCTTAATATCTGAAATAGCACCATAACCAAATTCAGTGATTATCTCGTGTCTATCAATTATAGCTCTAAAATTATCTACGATTTCTTGATAAGTCATATTGTCTTCTTTCTTTAAGTTTGCGTTGGTTTTCTTCTAACTGTTGCTCTTTTTGTAGAGCCATAAAGTTAAGCATTTTTGTAAGTGGTTGATCTGTTACAGCATCTAATTTTAACACATCGCCACCAGCTAAACCAACTATTATTTTATACCATGCTCTAGCGGATGCATCTTTTGTTTTAGGTATGTCATCTTCTAATTCATCTACAGTCTGTTTCTCATTTAGACCAAAGAGTGCAGAGTATCTTCTATATGTGTATGTTCTAAAGTCAGCATATTGATCCACAGCCCACATAGCTTCGTCAGCCCATTTCGCTTTAGGTGCTATGATATCTATGATGGCTCCAAAGTTTTGATCTAGACCACCTGTAAGGTATACATCGAGATCTACAAACTGACCAAACGTCATTGCGTCTAGGTCTATCATTTTACACTTCTGTCTTTCATTCATTGCTTTGACTACAAATGCAATCGCCAGGGTCATAGCCTGTTTTTTTGCTTGCATTAGTAATTTAAGAGGAGCTCCAGTTAATTGTGCCACTATCATTGGATAGTACTTAGGATCTGACCAGTCGAACTGTATGGCTTTTGAGTATTGCTCTACAGTGAGTCGATCTGGGATCTCGTATCTCTTTTCGTTAATATTAATCTTGATGCTCATATACTAAGAAATATAAATTAGTTTGAATTTGAACTTACCTTTTACCCATGATAGCATAAGTACCATAAGACTTCATTTGTTTACGTGAGTAATTGGCTAGGGCTAGAGAAATAACTGTATCATCGTGGAAGCCACTTGGGTGTCCGTATTTGATAGATCTAGTCTTAGGATTATATTCATATGTAAATACTGTAAGCTCGTCGTAGAGGTAAGGCCAGAGCCCTTTAGATGGTATCTGAATGTTGGCTTCATTGACATCTAGTATTAAGCCTTCTATAATTTCTGTTTTAGACTTCGATGTAGTTTGGAATGGATGTGTATCTTGCCACTCTTTGGCTATCATCTCATAGATAACATCACCGATACTATTTACCTCTATAGTTACAGTAGCTCTATATTTTCTAACTAGATCTAAGATGTTACGAGTCATTGTAGACCACTCTTGTGCGTTAGCCCTATAGACTTCAACTACCTTACCATCTGCATCCATAAAAGTAGCCACAGTGTAATCCTCTTGTTTTGCAAGGTCAATACCACAATAGATCTTGCCACGTGCTTGAGGCCATTGATCTACAGTACATTGATCTAAGTTAGAGAACACTTCACCACCAGTATCTATGAAACGTGCAAGGTACTCTTGATCAAACACATTCTTAGGTAGAGTCTTCTTAGCCTCTTCTATTTCTTCAGCGTCTATATAAGGTGTATCATAAGATGTACCTGTGTAAGCCTGGTATTGATCATACTCAAAAGAGTTGGCTAATTGATATAACTCATAGAACCATGTTTTACCTTTTGGCGTACTAATGAAAAGTACCTTCTTGCCTCTCACAAGAAATACAGGTTTGATAGCCTCTCGCCATGCATCTTCCTTCATAAACGCCGCCTCATCGAGTACACCATAATCCATTGTTAGACCACGTATGTTATCATACTTCTCGGCCGATCTGAATAGTATTTCTGAGCCGTTCTTTAGTAAGATGTAATTCTCTGAGTAGTTACAGTTTTTAACTAAACCAGAGGCGCCTATTGCGGCCATCAGTTCTTTCTGTACTTTACTCGTTTGTGAGTATACAGGTGACACCCATAGTATTTTGCATGGGCCGTTATTAATAGCCCAATAGAGTACTAGGTTCATCGCCATCATAGACTTACCAAACTGTCTACCTACACAGGCAACATGGTACTTAGCATCACTTGTAATAATGCCATTGACCATGTCTCTCTGTTTAGGGTGTGGTGTAAAACCTGTGTATCTCATTAAGCCTCTGTTTCTTGATCTCTTTCGTCTGAGTTCACGTCAGGTCCAAAATCAAATTTAACATTCGAGAATAGATCTGCTCCATCATTACCTGTAACTTCAGTACGGGCTAATTTAGGGATTACATACTCACTTAGTTTAATCATCATCTCCATAGCCTGCTTCGGATCGTCTGCGGCTATCTGTGCAAGCCACGCTGTCATATTATCTAAGTTGTCTTCAGTTAATTGCTGATACGCCTTTCTAATATTCTCAGTAGTCTTGTTCATTGCGCCCTTCGGTCTACCACTAGGGTTTAACGACGGCATGCCTTTATATAGGTTCGGGTTGCCCCTCTTCGGTTTGTCCATCTGTGTCTTTGGTTTTTTTGGTTTGTTTAAGTGACTTCTTTAACATGCGTTCGGCATCTTTGATACCTCTGTCTGTTGAGGCACTCACCTTATAGGTGATACCATCAATTTTTATTTCTTTGCTTTTCATAATAGAATTTAAGTGTTTTTTTAACCGAAGTAACACAACGTCCACAAGAGGTCGGAGGCTTGTTGTCTCCTGTTAACTCGTTGTAGATACTGAATATTCTACGGTTCTGTTCTTGGGTTAGTCTTACGTTTTGTAGTACTAACGGGTTAGCGCTTAGCCATTGGTAATCTTCTTGTTTCATAATAGTTGTCTTAAGTATAATTCGCTAACAATAGAGGCCAATGCAGTATACAATATACCACGCCACCCATATAGTAATATAAAAGGTACGCAATTTAACCAAAAGGTTATGCACATATTACATTTCATCGGTTTGTCTGGCATCCACTCATATCTTGAGAAGAAGTCTGCGGCCAAGTGTCCTAAGCCTGCTGCGCCTAATATACTAATCAGTAATTCCATTGTCTATTCTTTGTTTTATATAAGCCTTACATTCTTGTACTGCTTGTGAGATTGAGGTTCTCGGTATACCTGTGAGTCTTGCTAACTCAGAGTAGTTAGACTCTTCTAACCACATATTAAATAGTGTCGCTCTAAACCATTGTTCAGTAGTATCTGATAACATGTCTTCTAAGATACCTTGAATGGACTCTATAGTAAGATCTGTCTCAAAGTCATAGACTTCATCTTGGATCTTCTCAGCGGTCTCTGGGAATAACTCGTGTACTCTACCACTTTGCCTGTATAACTTATGGTATGGGCTAGTCTTAGATTTGTATGACCTCCATATAATACCACTGAGGAATAACATACCCTGTCCAGCATCTACTATCTCTTGGCCACGTTTATGTGTGATAAACTGCTCAATAGCGTAGTGTGCTAGTTCCTGTCGGGTGTCTCTTCCACATCGGCATATGTTGCCAGACATTTTAACTATCTTATCATAGTTCTGTTCTAAAAATTTATTCAAGTCCTCTGTCTCTTTGTTTTACGTAGTGTAAGGCTTCTCGAGTTATCTTAAACTCTTCTACGTTCCTACAGTTTGCATGGCGACGCCTTACATAACGTGAATCATCATTAGTCGTTGCTATCTCGTCTGTGAGTAGATTATGATTCACACAACCTATAATGTACATCCATACCAGTTTAGATCTTTCGTCAGTAGGGGTAAACCAGTCTATTTGTTTTTGATTTCTCCGTAGTTGATTAGGGTTTCTAAGTTTAAACATCATAGTGTGACTGTATGGATCCCCAACCTCAAAGCCTGGCAGGTCGTGGCGTAGTAACCATTTGACTAGGCCAACACCGTTCTTATTACAGATAACTGCACAGTCTTCTTTACTTAGGGTATACCAATCATCGTATCCATATCGTTCACAGACTCTCTGAGCAAATGCTAGAAACATTAGTATGCCTTCATCTTTTATATGATCGAATCCACTTGGTATTTTTATATCCATTTTTTTAGTTTAGTTATATTATTTATCTAATTCTTCTAGTCGCATCTGTAGAGCAAAGATCTCATGATATATCTTTTTAGTCTGAGATTTAACCTCAGTACACCATTCATATTCCTCATAGCCTTCTAATGCCTCTAACAGTGTATCAGCATAGTGTGTTAGTGCATGTCTAATCTGTTCTAATTCTGTAAGTTTATCTTTAACTCCTGTAATAGACTCTTTAATAGTCATACCATAACTATAGTAAAACCAATCTTTAGCATCACGATGATGACAAAATATTTCTGCTTCTAACATTAGATCTTTGTAAGGATCAAAGAAGTCTGCAAGTGTTTTTTTCTTTTTCATTCGTGTATCTGTGTTATGATTGGAGTTAGTATACGTTTTACTGTATGACCTCTCTTTATATATTCGATTTTAATTAGTCTGTCTCTAGCCATATCTCTGAGTAGTCTTTTGACTTGGATGTCTCGAGAAGTCCACTGGCGGATGTGTCTATCGTTAGGATCCGAGTCCAGTTGAATCATATCAAGGACCTTTTGTTTGTAATGTGTTAATGTCATACTATTTAGTTTTTTCCATTTTTCCATTTTTTTCGAGTCTCCATATCCCCTATTATCCTCATTGTATATTATATAATTATTAACTTAATAAAAAAAGTAGAAAAGTGGAAAAAAGGAAGCTAAATGTACTCTGAGGTTGCCCAAAGTACATTTATTCTTTCCACTTTTAGTCCAGAAAATGGAAAGAAAGTGGAAATATTTCCATTTTTATCCATATTGTAATCCTAAATGGGTTCTAGTTACTGTAAAATGCTCTTGGTTTTGTTCAACATCGGCATTAAATGCGTCCTTTTTTATTGTCTTTTTGTAAGGTAAATCAAATTCTTTCATTAAACAAAACTTAATTGCTTTATCAGAGTATTTCTGTTCAGCACCTTTTTCTTCTAAGTGTCTTCTTAGTTTCTGCCCTAATGATTTAACTCTAAATGAGTACTCGTCCTCTTTTTTCATTGGAGGTATTCTAAAGTGTTCTGTAAGTATATCTTCTAATTCATCATATAAACCAGACTTAGTATTCTTTTTAAGATTACGACCAGCTTGAGTATCACACTCTTCATCTGAATGCCAAAAACGCCCATGTTTTTCAGTACGCCATAACTCTCTTTCATTAATAATCCAATTTAAAAATGCAGACTTTTCTTGTCGTAACTTCTTTTTAAAATCAGGATCTTTATCTGAAGTCTGAAGCTCTGGCATTTCTAATACTACATACCTATTTTCTTTATCTGATATACTCATAAAGTCGTGCATGTTATTAGTGGCCATAATTACTTTAGTATGGTTATCTACTTGATACTGTTGATCGCCTTTACCTTCTACAGTAGTCATTTCACTAGTTAGTAAGTTTTTAAGTCGCTCCTTTGTTTTCTTATCTTTTAAATCAAAGCTAACCTCATTTAAACATACTACGTGTTTACCAGACCAGTGAGAGTTAAAAGGATTCTCAACTTCTGCACCTTCTAAGATAATACCATTACGATTAGTAACTATATCAACTAACCATTCCATAAATGTATCTTTACCAGTTTCTGGCGGTCCAGTTAATACTAACGCACGAGTACGTTGTTTAGGTTTAGTAATTAATAACTGAATCCAATCTAATAACATTTGTAGACGATCTTCTCTATTACCAATACCAACTTTATCTAAAAGTTTAAGAGTAGTAGGAAATTCACCTCGAGTTAATTTCCAATTTGGAAACCAATGTTTATTATAGAATGCATACGGTCTACTATCAAATATCTTAGTAACATGTTCAATACGCTCTAAATAACTAGGTTCATTAATAAATCCTCTAAACTTTCTAAGTGCATCATCTCTTAATATGTGTGTACCAAAATCATCCTTAAGTGTTTGCTTATCCCATAAATCAATACCTGATCCATCAGCTCTATAATACTTTGTACCAACTCTAATGTAATTATGAATACCACCAACATTAACATCAACAATATCTCCATTAAATCTAATAGTAGAATCAGATTCATTAGTTATCTTATTAGCTAACTCTTCCTTTTCTATACGTTCTTGTTCTTGTGCCCATTTACGTTTATCATCCATAGTCCAGACATATATCTTCTCATCGTCTGGGTGTTTAGTCCAATTACATATATCTCTTAACTGTGGTACTAATCTTGTATCAATTACACCACATTGAGTTCTGATAGCAGTTTCAATTTCAGATTGATTTAGTCCAGTATTTCTAAGATTTCTTGCATATGTATATTGCCATACTTTTTTACCGTCTTCATATACCATATTTTGCATACGATACTTTAAAATAAAATCTATCTTTTCTTGTGTACGAGCATCACTGTAAGTATTAGGACCGGTCCATTCAACTGGTTTAGGTAGAAAGTCAGACCATTGAACTGAGTGTGACTCGAGCCACATCAAAATCTCAGACTTAGTAATTCTTCTATTTACTTTAGTTACTTTCTGTTCTTCATTTGCTTTATCAGCATGTATTCTAACAGCACCTGCAGCTCTAGTAAATCTAGAAGGATTCTTAGTAGCTGAATCAAATTTAAGATTATACCCTAAATCTTCAGCGGTCTTATTTAAAATACTTGCTATTGCTTTCCATAAAGCTTGATATTCTGCTTTATCTTCTACAAAAATATCTACAATTGAAATAATACTATGATAAGATTTACCACCACTCCATAAAAGAGTTGAGATAGGTAACTTAGATTTTTTAAGAATAGCAATCTGATCTTCTTTAGGTATTGGATCCTTGTTAATATCTTCATCAATCTCAAACATTAGGTTTCTATACGCACTAACATTATAGTCAGCTCGTGTAGTACCAACTTTCATAGGATTAACAGTAAAAAAACTATGTTCTTCTTTTAAACCAAGCGCTACAGGAAATACTTTAGTACCATATTCATTTTGACTAAAACAAACTAATTCATTTGCATCAAATAATACATCATAAAATTCCTGTGTGTTCTTATTCATGTTCTATAATGTTTATTTCGTCGTTATATAAATCTTTTATTTCTTGTCTATTAATGCGTACTGTCTGGTTGTATCTAGCTTGTAATGTCCACCATTTTTTAGGAAACTTACTAGCTATATCATTTAGTTCGCTACACGCACCTTTAGCTTTATCCCATTCAAATGCATCTGTATACTCTTCTATCTGATTTTCAAATTGAACTAAATACAAATCCCAATAGTCTTCTTGCCTAGCAGTGTGTATTCTATTGATTATCTCGTCGTTTGTTTTTAAGTATTCCATAATTAAAATATTTTTACAGTTGTGTAGTTATGTGTACATCCTATTTTCTTTACTATATGCTTTTTAATAAGCTTAGCCAAGTTCTCTCTGATACACTTACTAGAAAAACCTGTTTGTTCTACTAACCATTTATTAGAGAACACATCGTCCTCTTTATTATCTACTAGTTGCATAATAATTCTTTCTACTGCTTGTAGATCTTTTTGTTTCAACCAAGTATCTGATTTGTACTTAGGTCTAAATGATTCATCGATCGCTTGTTGGATCTGTACTCTCGTGTCTTCTAAGAAGACTGCAATTTCTTGTTGTGTCATAATGTTAAAATTTATTTAGGTTAATTAAGGGAGAGCCTGTGTGGCTCTCCCGGGTTGTTTTACTTTTGTTCTTCTCTGTCATTTAATCTCTTTAGTTCGAAGGATAGATTCTCTATTGCTTCTACTAAGTTCCATCCGGTGAAGTCTGATTTGAGGTTGGAAATAGATTCTCTTTCGAGAGTGTCTACTACTTCTTGTAGTAAATCTTCTGTTGTTGTGGTTGTTTTTGTGTTATACATAATTTTATTTTATTTAGTTGTAACTTCGTTGTTACATTCATTATACTCATAAGTAAATCTTTGTTTCAAAATAATATACTTATAGTTTATATATCCCCTAAATCTGGAAAAAAAGGAGCCTAAAAAAAGGGGCTGGAAAACATGGATCCAACCCCCTAAACAAAATTTAATCATGAATACAGTAAGTCCTCACAAAACTGCAATCACTTATTATATATTGCACTTCTTATTTGTTTCAAAAAAATGTAGATACATATTAGGTAGTGGCGTTATTTTATTATGTTTCTATTTTTCTTTTAGCCACTACATTAGCCCCTAGTTTATTTTGCCATTTTCTAGGGGCTTTCTTTTGCATAAAAAAGAGGGCCCCCATTTCTGAGAGCCCTCGGCCTAAATAAATCTAATAACAGCGCCGCTACTAGTTTACTTCTTCAATTAATTTAAGAGCTGCAAGTTCAGCTTGTAATGCAGCAATTTCATTTTCTAGTCTTTGTTGTTCAGAGATGTTTCTCTCATCATCAGGTACTCTAATTATGTTACCGTCTTCGTCGTGTATATATTTTACGTATCCCATAGTATTAGTTTAATTTTTTAAGCAAAGTTCCACTTGTAGTATAAGAACCAGCAGTTGAATCATTCCATAATTGGTAGAAGAAATACTGATCGTTAGCCCAGTTAATGTTATATGTTTCTGTTGGATCTCCAGATTGTCCTCCGTCTACATCATTTGTAGCATTGATAGGCATTACCATAGTTCCATTAGATTTAATAAACATTTTCTTGTTGTAATAAATGTTCTCACGTGCACTAGGTGATTGTTTCTGTGCTAATGAGAAGTTAGCAGCACTACTTACAGGTGCATTACCTACTGTTTGTGCTGTATCTGAAATCCATAACGATGAATAACCCCAGTTATTTAAACCGTCTCTAAATTCTATTGTACTAATTTCTATTACATCACCAACAGTAAATGTACCACCTGGAATTGTAAAAGTTTCATATACTAAATCTTGACTTGATTGTGTATTTAGAGTCCATGGAGTTCCATAAAAAGAAACTGTACCACCACCACCACCGATTGCTGTACCGTTGATAGCTAATTCTTGATTATTAGTTACTGTAACTTCTGATGCAGTTCCATCAGGTGATAACATTGTAATACCATTACCACCAGTTCCACCATTAGGTGCAACAATTTTAAGTGCTCTTACGTGTGTTGTATCTGCGGTATCGGCGGTTACTTGTCTTCCCATTGCAACTGCACCTGCTTGAGCGGCAGATGTTTGTTGACCGAAAGCTACAGCTCCATCTCCTGATGCTGCTGAAGTTCTACCGAATGCAATTGCATATGTATTAGTTGCTTCTGCATATTGTCCAAATGCTGCAGCGGAAGTTGCAGTAGCTTGTGCATCTTCTCCATATGCCATACTTTCTCCAGCAGTTGCTTGAGCACCTTTACCTATTGCGATAGCTTTAGCTCCATTTGCTTTTACACCATCACCAATAGCAACTGAGCTGTCCGCTGTGTCATCTATATCTGTTCCTAGTGCAACAGCATCTCTACCAGTATAATTAATATCTCTACCGATACCAATATTATTTTGATTGAATGCTGATCCTATAACGTTTTGTCCAATAGCTATTGAATTATTTGTAGCTACTTTTGCTTGACAGCCATCACCTATAGCTACTACATTAGTAGAACCACCATCTGTTGCATCGTTACCAAGAACAATACTTCCATCTCCTGTTGCTGTTGCTGCGATAGTAGTTAATGTAGCCGATGATTTCATATTATCAGAACCTGTACCAGGTTCTAAACCTGCAGCTCCTCCACCACCAACACCAATTACTGTTGCTCCTGTAAAATCTACAGTACCACTAGAAAACTTAGTTTCTGTGTTACTCATTTCCATATTAGTAGCATTACCAGCACCGTCAGTTATTGCTTTTGCCGTTGCGGTAATGTTACCATTGTCGTCTGTTTTTAATAATGCACCGAACGACTGATCTATTTGTGCGTTTTGTAATGTTGCCATATTGTTATATATTTAATTTTTTTAATTATACTATTCTAATCTTTAGAGCACCATCATAGTGATACACACCACCTAAAGGTATTCCACCCGCAGCCGCTGCAGTATCATCTACATAATTTATATTTGCGTAATCTAAGATTTGTAATTTATCCATAGTTACAGTGTCCGCTGTAACTGCATTGATACCTGAACCAATTGCTACTGCTCCATCTGCGGTTGCTTGTGCAAGTTTCCCAATTGCAATAGCTCCAATCGCTGTAGCATCAGCTTCTTTACCAACTGCTATGGCATCTACCGCTGTTGCAGAAGAACCATATCCACCTACTACTGTAGCACCTTCAGCGGTTGCTGTACTAAATGCTCCGAATACACATGAACTAAAAGCCGTTGCAGATGAACTAGCACCTACAACTACTGCTCTACCACCTGATGCGTTAGCACTATCTCCAATTGATGTTGATCTACTACCAGTTGCTTGTGCTGCAGCACCCATAGCAACATCTTTTTCGTTGTTTGCTAAAGAGTCATAACCAATTGCAATATTTCTTCTTGCGAAACTAGTATCTCCAGCTGCTTCAGCTTGATTACCAATAGCAATATTATCCTCACTTGAAGCTAAACTGCTATCACCTAAAGCGATACTTTTTGTTGCTGAAGCATTTGCAGCTCCAGTAGTTAAACTAGATGCTGATTGCATAGAATCAGTTCCAGTACCACTAACTAAACCAGCAGAACCACCTCCACCACCTGGTGTGTTAATCCATGCTAAGTTACCTGAAGAATCAGCTTCTAATATTTGTGAACCTGTTGATTGTACGTTAGGAAACTTTAAAGAGTATGTAGCTCCACCTGCATGTGCTGGTCCTTCTAGAGTTACATTGTGTGCTCCTCCTGCATCTTCACAGTATAATTTTAATTTACCTGCGTTCGTACCATCACCTTTAATGTTAACACCACCATCTGTTTGTGTTTCTAAAGCTTTTACTGATACTGTATCTATTGTTGATGCAGTTACGTCATAACCTATTGCAACAGCTCCTTGTGCATTAGCTTCAGATCTATTTCCTACCGCGACTGATTCCTGCGCAGTGGCATCAGCACTATCACCTAATGCGGTACTATTTTGACCAGTAGCATTGGCATCACCACCAACGGCACAACTTTCATTTCCAGTACCTTGAGCAGAAATACCTACAGCTAAACTTCTACCTACACCACCATCAGTGTCAGGTCCTATTGCCATCCCGTTACCTGCATTAGAATTTCTACCAATCGCAATTTTACCTGCGCCAGCAGCAATAGTATTAGCACCTATTGCAATAGCACCTGTTGATTGATTAGCTACAGCATTTTTACCAATAGCAATTTGGTCGTTATTAGCGGTTGTAGCACCATCACCTATAGCAATTGATTGAGGACCCGCTGCACTTGCTGTATTAGTAGTTAATGCATCTGCGGATTTTATTGAATCTGCGCCAGCGCCTGCAACCATACCACCTGGATCGATACCAGTTACTGTTGCTCCTGTAAAGTTAACTCCACCTGTAAAGTTAACAGTTGATGTACTAACCTGCATTGGAAGTACTCCGCCATTACCATCTTCTAGATTCTTAAGTGTTCCGTCGATTGGTAGTTCGTCTGAGGTTTTAATTAAACCATCATACGTGTTTTTGATTTTTTTATTTACTAAACTTGACATATGTTGTTGTGTTTATTTATTTATTTGTTTTTTATGTTGTGAATGTGTATTGTACATTTCCTGGTGCCCAACCTCCACTGTTTTGATAAGTATTAAGTACTAGTCCGTTGTTATCAAATAACGTCCATATTCTTTCGCTTGAATAACTACCTGCATTACCACTAACTACTTGATATGATTCACCAGGTTCTAGATCTATATAAACATCTACTACACCTTTATAGTCTCTACCATTAGTAGATGGGAAGTTAGGATCTCTCTCATCCCATAATTCAAATCTAATTCCAGCAGGACCACTCAATTGAGCTGCAACCATATCTGTGGCATAATACCTTCTATTTACATCATTTGTCATATCCGCCGAGTTGTCATATGCATATGGGTTACCATTAAAGTTTACATCTGTCCATACACCACTTCCAGGGCTAGACTCTTTTTGTACTTTACAGTAACCTCTGTTCCAACCATCTCCATAAGTATCTTGTAATTTAAAATTATATGTTACTGTAGTTACTATTGAAGTTATAGTTGCTGTACCTGCCGATGAGGTATTACCTGCTGGATCTGTCGCTGTACAACTACCTAAGTAATCTGTACCAGGTGCAGCTGCACCTACAAGATCATTTGTAATTTGTATTTGCCAATTACCAAGACTATCTGTTAGAGTAGTATAAGTTTGAGCATCTATTACAAAACTAATTGTACTAAAAGCTTCCGCAGTACCATTAACTAAAGGTTGTAGATTATTTGTTGTTGTAAATGAAGACCATACTGGAGGTGCTGGAGGGTTAAAATCTATTGCCCATTCTTCATCTTCTAAATTCCAGTCAGTATCTGTAGTATTCCATACTAGATCTACAACAGGTATTATTGCACAAGGTGCTGTACTACCAAATGTTCTAGTTTCAATTCCAAAAGTATTTGTGTTAACGCCCCAGATACAAGGTACTTGAGGTGCACCACCGTTACATACTGTGTTTGCAATTGCCCACCACCATGTACCGTTTTCAGGTTGTGTTATACCATAATGATCTGCAAGTGCTATTACCCATGACCCATATAAGGGTTGTGAAATGCCTAATTGTGCACATAGTGCTTGGATCCAACTACCATTAACAGGCTCAGTTGCTCCTAAATATAGAGCTGCCGCTGAAACCCATGTTCCACCATTTGGCTCTGTAATAGTATTGTTACTAAGACAGAGTGCGTAGTCTCTTGTTGCTAATTGTATATCCATCTATATAGAAATATAATTTGTTAGTTAGTTGTTTCGTTTTAATCTCTCTACTGCATCGATAGCTCCTTGCGTACCTATGTAGGTAGTTGCAATTATCACCCAATCAGATGAAGTTAGATCGCCAAAGAGTGCAAGAGCTGTAGCTATACAGAAAACAAACAGTTTTTTACTTAACCAACTATTTAGTATTTTGTCTACTTTTCCCATTCTTACTTAAAAATATTTTTAGTTTTGTGATGTTCGAGTTCGTCGGCTTAGTTGCACGAGGAACAATCGGGGTCACAGTCTGTTCCGCAGTCCGCATATATCCAAAGGTTGTTTTGATTTCTCTTAAGTGGTACATTAGTTTGTAGACCACTGAAATATTGATCTGTTTTATCTGGCATCATACCATCTGTTCCAGGATTTGTATACTCTGGGAACATACCAGGGTTGTCTCTAAAGAACTCTACTAAACGAGTAGCATAAAACTCTGCCGTGTCTAAAACAGTTTGTCTAAGGTATCTCAGTTCTTCTAAGGTGGTAGGTGCAGTCTCTTCTGACGTACCATTAACAATACCTTGATTAACTACTTTGTATTTAATACTAGGTAAGATCATGTATAAAGCGTATTGCATTAGTGTTTTACCAACATAATCATTTAGTAAAAGATCTTCATCAGCATTTAGATCATTGGCTATTACACCAGCTTTTAATCTTGTATACAATTTAGTACCTATAAGGTTTTGAATGTAAATATCTTGTGCTTGTAATATATGTGGTGTAATCTCATTTAGTCTAACATTGTCATCTAACTGAGTCCATTGTTTTAGTCTTTGTTCTGAGACTAAGAGTACTTGCTTCGCCATATTAATCGTTTGCTATATTTGTTATGTCTTCTTCAATTGCAACATCATCCGCTTTAGTACCAACAATCATTGGCACTGGTTCCACAGCTAATCTTACATTTAAACCAGATAAGTTTAGTAAGTAACCAAATGTATCGATTACTTTAGTTTGTTTTGGTCTTACAACAGAATTCATAAAGTGTGAATAAGCTGTAATAATTTCATCAGCGTTACTAGAGAAACCGGATGCATCTACAACACCTAATAATTTAGGAGATGTAATTCTATGCGCAGTTAAAATTCTACTAACTGTTCTAGCATCAACTAAAAGATAGTAATCGTCGTTAGCGGATTCTATTGGTGTTACTTCCATTTCTTCACCAGGTCTCGAAAAACCAAGAAAAAATCTACCCGCATTCTCTTCGCCAGTAAATGTATTCTCTATTTCTCGATAGATATCTGCTCTTTCCTCAGGATTAGGAATACCATTTCTGAATTGAATAAACATAGATGGAGATAAACCGTTAGAGATGTTCGCGTTGTGGAATCTAGCGATACGCGCATCAAGTTGGATATCGTTCATAGCCGATACATACGGTGGCAGTGGATAGACATCTTGACCTGGTTGATATGATTTACAGTAGTATATCTGTGATGCATCATCTCCTTTAGTGTTAGTTACATTAAATGCACTGTATTCTACTGGTTTGTATTTTCTAATAGCAGTCCAATCAGATGAATAGTAGTAACTAGTTATCTTGTCTTCATCGTTTGGAATTGCAGCTCTTACATTAGCAAAAGGTAAATGATACATTTCCGCTATACGATTACCTTCTTTATTCCAAATAACATTCATTGCATATCCACCAAATAGTGTATAATCTAATGCTATCTTAGCAAATATTTCATTAATAGTTTCACCGTCAGAGTTAATATACTCTGTACCGTAGTCTATAATACCTTCACCAACAATACCATCTCTAATTGCATTAATACAAGTAGCGTTAATCGCAGATGTATCATACAATCCAATAATAGTTTGTGGGAATAGGTTATCGCCACCGAATCTCATATAGTCTTTACCTCTTACTTCAGAGATGACTGGTAATTCTAGTGCTGTAAAGGTTTGTCCTTTGATAGCATATAATTGTTCTGGGTTTCTTGTGCTCATATTATATTTTAATAATTTGGTCTAAAGTATGTATCTGACTCTCTTTGTTCGTTATTAGAGATATATGGCTCTGTGTTTATGTCACCACCGTCATCACATATTAGTTTATACATACCTAATTCTTTTACACCAAAACTAGGTTTATCTGTAGGTCCAAATGCTGGAGTTGTTACAGCTTGATAAAATCCATTTTGTTCTATGTTACCAAAATCAGGATCACTATTTGTATCTGCAAACCATCGACTATATCTTTTATTACTAGTTAGATATGATTGATCGTATATAGGAAATGGACCTATCCACTCTTGTGTGTTTAGAGATCTAAACCAAGTCCAGAAATCTGTACCATTTGGAGAGATATTTCCATTCCAATACATTTGTATGTAATTAGATGAACCGTTTACTACTGATGTCATATTTGAGTTAATTGTATTTGTATATTAAGAAATATAAAAACAGCGTGAGTTGTAATTAAGATAAATAATATATGATAAAACACATAAAATATGGTGAATGGGAGTGTATGAGTCTGCCTCTTGCAGGTTTAGATTCACCTATTGTTAAAGAATTATTAGATAGAATTAAAGAATTAGACTGGACTGACTATGAGCTGTGGACGCATGGGAGCATCCTGGGTGAGTCTACCGCCAATGATATAGATTTAACTATTATAGGACCAAGAGATGTCCAGCGAGTCTCTCAGTTGTTAGAGGGATGTGTCAGGTTAGGTTACCAGCGTAATATACAAACTGATGTTAAATATCTAGTAGAAGGTCATTTATATGATGCAGTCGAAGGCCATCCGCAATGTAATATAGAAGCACATTATCAACCAGAAATCTGGATTAATGGTATTACATATAAATATGGTACACTAGTTGATGGTTTATGGTGTACTGAAAGGTATTGGCCAATGGCTAAATCAGCTCCATATTCTCCTAAACAATTAATATAAAAAAAAGGGTAACATTTCTGCTACCCTCTTTAGTTTTATCTAGTTAGTTTAAGACTTATGCCTCAACTATACTTCCTGTAACTTCGAATGATGGTTGTTCTTCCATTCCGCTGAAAGTTAATTCAGAACCAGAACGATCGCCATACGCAACACCAGATACAGATGTACCTGCCGTCATATAAGCTCCACGAGCAACTCCTACTGACCAATATTTACCGTTATTGTCTTTAAAGACAACAACCATTTCATTGTTCTGAGATAGTAATAAGATTTGATCTCTTATTGCTGCATCTCTTTTATTAAGAATCATTGTTAATGCCTGATCGTAGAATAATGTACCGTTTTCTTGTGATACATTGATAGTTTCTGTGAATGAACTAGTTTGTCTTGGAACCTCAAACTCAAAGAAGTCACTAGGTGTAAGTGCTGAACCACCTACTGTAATCGCTGAGATTTCTCCAGCTGACTCAGTAAAAGACTCTGCGGGACCGTTAGCAATGAAAATCTTTTCGATTCCACCATTTTGGTCTACGCAATCTAGGGTTACCCCTGCTGTTATGTTACATGCCATAGTTACTTATTGTTTTTTTTAGTTAATAAAACCAGAGCCACCTAAGTAGCTCTGGTAGTTTGATTTACGCCATATCGTTAGTACCGAATAGGTTTACTTCACCTACACCGACACCTAAACGCCAAGCTGCTCTAAATTTCATTACATCAGAAGCTTCATCATAGAAGAATCTAAATGCGTCTAACTCATCAGTTAAACCAGTTGCTGCTAAGATCATCTTACCAGGACCAGCAAATTTGTAGTCAGATCCTACAAGACCTGAAGACTTAACCACAGTGATATTAGTTCCAGGTAAGATAACTACATCGTTACCAGATACTGAATCATAGTGGAATAAGTTAGAAGCTACTAAACCTCTTACTAGGGCTCTATAAGCGTCAGGAGAAACAACCATAATTAAGTCATCTCTATCTTTTACTGCTTCGTCGATTGCATCATATAAGTCTAATGCTTGTTCTACTGCGTTAGCAGGAGTCCATGCTGCTGGAGTACCAGCTTGTAAGTTAGCTCCGTTTGCAGAAGTAATCTGTCCTTTAAGACCTGCAGTTGCTCCGAAACCATTGATTAAGAAACCTTCGTTGTATTTTCTTAATTTGTCTGCGTAAGACTCAGAAATTACTTCTTCGAATGGTAACTCATTGTTTCCAGTACCTGCGCTCATAAATGCAGATTGGTATACTGATCTTAAGTCCTCGATACACATTTCTGTTTTCGATTGTAAACTTTCGATCGTTACGTTTACTTGTGAGTAAGTTACTTCACCGTCTGAAGTCCATCCACAAGAAAGTGCTGATACAGGTAAGTCTGCATCAACTAAATTAATAGCGACTGTTCCACTAGTGAACCCGCTTCTTAGATCTACATAATCAAGTAGATCGGTTTTTAATACAGCCTTCGAAATAAGATCGATTGATAATTGATCTGTATATGCTGGAAGGGCTGAAATGTCAAATCCAAATGCCATAATGTTAATTAGTTTTTTTTGTTAGTTTAAATTATTTGTTGCGGATAGCTCTTAATGCATCCATTCTTGTAGCTAGAGTTGATTCAGCTTCTTGTTTTGCTTTGCTGAAGTTATTTCTAACTGGTTTTGCTGCAGGTTCATCTGCTACATCATTAAATCTTTCTTGTAAAAGAGATAATTCTTTTTTAAGTTCTTTGATTTCGTCAGTGTAAGGCTCTAACATAGTTGCAATACCCTCAAGCATTCCTTCTACGTCAAATTCTTTCTTCTCTTCGATCTCGATTTCTTCTTCTTCCATTTTAACTTCTTCTTTCTTTTCTTCTTCAGAAGCTTCAACTTCAGCGCCCATATCTTCGATACTAGAGATTTCGCCGTTTTCACCAACAGTAATCAATTTACCATCAGTTGTTTCGTGTTTCCCTGCAGGTGCGAATGGATCTTCAGATGCACCTTCTCCAGCTCTTACGAAAAGGATTGCTCCATCTTGTAATTCACCTTCAGTATACACTTCAGTTCCATCTACTAGAGTTGCCTCTGCAAATGAATTTTCTACAACTGTTACTGTTTCTGTGTCAGCTCCGAGCATTACTCTAAGCTTTGAAATTGCGTTCTCGACTGTCATACTGTAATAGTTTTTTTAGATTATTGTTGCCTGACTTAGTGCCAGGTATTAAGTAATATAATAAGTACCGAATTTGACAGAAACAAACTTTTTTGAAAATAAACCGCAAATAATTTTTTTATGTCAAATAAATTGTGTATATTAGTAGTATACTAATGGAGATAACTCCGCTAAAACAAACAAAATGAAAAATTCAAAAAACAAAATGGTGATTCAATTAGACATCAATGAAATTATGTATGAACTTCAATGTAATGCCAACGAGGCTATCGAAGAAGGTATTGCAATCAATGACGAGTGGATCTATGACAATTTATGTGACCTAACATTAGGTTATGATTTATGGGAAGAGACTGACGATGTGTGGTATGAAGTTTACCAAGATACAGTTGACTATTGGAATGCTCACGGAGAATTCTAAAAATAAATGCAAAATAAACCGCGAAAAGTTTTTTTATCTCAATTATTTTTCGTATATTAGTAGAGTAATATTAATCATTAAAAACAAATAAAAATGACAAATTCAAAAAAAGTACACCTATTAAAAGAGAAGAACTTTTCTCTAAATCCATTTACTGAACAAATGTTCGGTGAAAAAACTTATCATTTTCATGGTTGGGATGACCTTGGAATATCACCAACGATCTGGCAACGTAACGATGCTATTATTAAACAATCAGAGCTTAATCTAATTAAGTCTAGTCAGGAATTATACGATCTAATGTGTGTAAAATTAAATATAAACAATTAATCAATTAAAACAATTAAAATTATGGATGCAAATCTAAAACAACAATGGTACGAGCGAGTTACCTACTCTAAATTACTCGCTGAACACAAAGCACAAACACTTAAAGAAAAACTTAAAGCAGGTGAATTTGAGCAGGAAGAAATATCAGCTAAATATGGTGAACTAGCATGTCATCGAGCTACAATACTAGTAACTACGGCTTTATTTGATTTTAATGGTAAAATTAAATCACACAAATACGTTCCAGATTTACTTATGAACTCTCAATTATATTGGGATGCTAAGGCTTTACAATATTGGATTCTTTCTAGAGAAGATATAAATGCAGAGCGTCATCCAATTGGTAACATTAATAAACAAAAACAAGCCAAAGCAAACTCAAGAGCTTTTAAGTCATGGCGTAAAAAATTCTTAAAATTCGACGGATTAAAAGAAGAAATTGTTAATAACTTTCAAAAATAAACCGCAAAAAGTTTTTTTATCTCAATTATTTTTCGTATATTAGTAGAGTAATATTAATCATTAAAAACAAACAAAATGAAAAATCAAGAAACAATGAACAATTCAAAACACATCGAACGAGTTAGTAAACTAACTCTAACTCAAATTAATTCAGTATTATCCAACATTAGTGAAGATAGTGGAGAATGGGATCCAGAATACCTTGCGTATTACCTACTAGACGGTTGGTTCTCTAAGTATGATACTAAAGAATGGAACTCTGAAGTAAAACGACTAACTGAATGGTTTGGAGACAGTAACGAATGGTTTGAAACTAAAAAAGAGTTTACACAAGTATGTAACCAAATTATTAGTGGAGATCTAGTACTGTAAAAATATAAACAATTAATCAATAAAAACAATTAAAATTATGAAAGTATTTTCAACAAATCAAATTAAAAAGTTTGACAACAACATGAAAAAAATCGGTTACATGTATGATGATATACATTGTGGCGATTGGTATTACCGAGATAAATCGGGTAAAGAAATTAGACTTGTAGTTAGCAATGATACCATCTTTGGTGTAATAGTTAATAACAAAATGGAATTTAGTGCCAGTAGTATTTCAGGCCAGGCTAATCTATTTAAAAAAATAGTTAAGACATTAAATGCTATAAGAATAAGAAAAAAGTCAGACGAATGGGTTGTCGCTTGGGAAGCTAATCAAAAATAAACCGCAAATAATTTTTTTATGTCAATTATTTTTCGTATATTGGCAGTATATTAATCATTAAAAACAAATAAAAATGGCAAAATTAACACAAACATCAACAATGGTAGACAACAATAACTGTACTGTACTAGCATTAAAATCTGTAACTGGATGGCAAGAACGTAAATGTCATCGTATATTATCAGAAGGCGGTCGTAAACAAAACCGTGGTTTTGACATCGAAGGATATCTTGCAGATTGTAAAGGTAAAATTAACGATGTTACATTAACACCATTTTACATGGATTGGAAACTAAGAAAACCTGGTACCGATAGACTATCATTTGACTCTATGTCACTAAAGCAATTTGCTGAAAAAAATCCTAAAGGTGTTTTCTATATTATTATTAGAGCACATGCACTTGCAATTATCGATGGTAATATAGTAGATAATTTAGCTGGTAAAATGGCAGGACCAGGTCGTCACGTACAAAAAGCATATAAAGTTACTGGTAATATTAAACCTAATATGGGTAAAGTACACAAACTAGATACTAAACCTAAAAGACACGCTAGACTTCGTTGTGGCGAAACTGTTACTTATTTAGGTTCTCCATTAAAAAATAAGTTTGGTAAAGTGCTTGCTAAAAAAGGTGATAAAATTAATATCGTGACACAACACGCTAATGGTCAAGTGTCTGTTAGATTTCAACATCGAGGTGAAGCAGTACCACATCCTACTATGAAACAAGTATATTCTTTCCCTGATGGTTGGAGTTATACATTTAAAATGGACCGTTCATTTTTTCAAGTTCTTAAAGAACGTAAACATCTTTACAATTGTGGTAATTCTCAAATTAATAATAGGTAAATATGAAAAAGAAATGGTATCATAAAAAATTCAAATAGATATAACATGGCAACAAAAATGACATTAGAAGATTACATCGACTACTTTGAGATCGATATAGAAGCTACAGAGGCTATAGATTACTTGATAGAACTTATTAATGAAGATCTAGTCTTTGCTGTAGAAGAACAAGATTATGAGGAAGCTCATCGTCTTCAACAGATAATAGAAGATTATTTATGAAAAAGAAATGGTCACCACCTAAATTGTCTATGGACAGTGCTAACACTATTAGAGCTAAGTGGCTCGAAGGTACTAGTATTAATTTACTAGCTAAACAATATGATATGAGTCGAGCAGGTATTAAGTCAATACTCAAGGGTAAGACTTACAATAAATTTGGAGAGTATGAAGATCTAATGTTAAAGAAGTCTACTTCTCTTTTCTCCTTCTAATCTCAATAATTCTGGCAATATTAAGTACTATACCAGTAACTAATAGTGTCATTGTTAGTATTGTAGACCAATCAACCATTACAGCACCGACAGCACCTATAGTTGTTACGTTTGCTACTGAATCTTTGATTTCTTCCATTATGCTTTAGTTGCTTTTTCTATGAATTGACCTGCTACAGAAAATCCTTGAAGTTCACCTTCTTTAATTTTTTGCCAAGTCTCTTCATCGTTAATTTTATATGACGCCATCCAACTACCAGCTGGCACGTTGAAGCCCATCGCCTTACTTTTGTCCATTTCAGGATCAGTAACGATCCAAGATTCAAGAAGAGTATTATTAGTAGTAATGTCATCATCGTGATTTATATCAGTGTTATTCTGTTTATTATATTCAAAGAATTTTTGTGCTATTTTAGCTACAGTTTCTTTTGAAAAGAATACATGAAATGGATTACCATACTCATCCTTTCTTAAAATTAATTGATCGGGAATCATTGCAGGTCCAGTTACTATCATTTGATCATCTTCTGAGAATGCAAATGTACCTGGATATCTCCAATAATCATTAGAACTACTAGCTACTTGTCCTGCTCTACCGTCTGCACGACCTTTAGACATTACTACAGTTCTACTACCTTCTCTATATACTTCAACTTCTTCCCAATAATGATTACAGTTAACTCCGCCCTTAAAATCAAAAATACTATAAGGTCTACCTCTGTGTCTGAAACCTGTGTTTATAGACCTCGACATGCTAGATAATTCTTCACGAGTATATAACTTACCCATTCTTATCATAGCTTTACAGAAGTTACGAGAGTTGCTTGAGATAGGTCCTGTGTATCTGTATTTAATCTCTGGTTCTTGATCAGCATCTTGTTTACCAAGAATATCAAGACCTACAATACCTTTAACATAATCACCAATGTTTTCGAAATTAGATTTAGTTCCATCGATATAAACAGTATCGTCAAAGCTAAGTACTTCACCATTCATTTCACATAGTTGTATGATTAACTCTTGACGTTGTTCGTCTCTAATCTTTTTTAGTTTATTTGAAGCCCATTCTATACCAGCTTGTCCACCCCATGCATCTACCATAAGACCTCCACATCCTTCAGAGTAAGCAACATCTTTATATTGTAGATGTCTTGCAAACGCTGCCATTCTCGCTATCGTGTCTTCTGAGATGTTTTCACCTTTTGCTAATTGATTTGCACGTCTTTTACCAACGGGTGTACCACAGTCGCCCCAGCCATTCTTGTCAGCCCAATCCAAGGCTCTTTGTGCTGCGTTCTTTGCAGACTCAGGATAATCGTTGTAAGTTTCAAACTGATGTGCATTCTCGATAGGTACACAGTTAGGTACCATGCGACCACCTTTTGGTTTCATACCAATAGCTTCATGATCTGGCCAACATGCATCATCTAAATCAAATGAGTCATAACAAATAGCAGCGGCTTGTGCATCGTCGTAACCTTCTCCTTTTAAGACGGGTATACATCTACTAACATATTCTTCTTCAGACTCACCTGGTTGTGGATCTACAAACTTCTCTTCGCTAAAAGCTAAGAAGTCTACACCTATTGCAGGTTTATCTACTATGGACATTACTTCTACTCCTAAATCATCAAATTCAAGGTTGTCCCAATCTATTAAAAGTTCTACTATTTTATTCATATTGTATGTATCTTACAACCTTGCTAGGTCATTTATTTTTGCATCGGCTTCTTGTTGTGTTGTCATTTCATCTGATACCACATAAGCTCGTATAACCGCTCCAGTTGAACCGGTTTGTTCTCCTAATGTCTGTACATTCTCTTCAGAAGTATCTGCTGCGGCTGCACCTGCTAAAGCTTCTTCTGGGTTAAATTCTGGTATAGAAGGTGTTGTAGGTACTGAACCTCCACCTCCACCTCCACCATTACCTGGTGTTTTTACTTTTAGTATACTAGCTACGTTAGCAATACCTGTTGCTACTGCAATACCTGCTGCAACCGCTGCTCTAGCGGGTGCGTCTGGTGTAGGTAAAGCCATCTGAGATGCATACGCGCCTTGAGCGGCTTGATACGTCTGAATAGTGGCTGCTGCAACTGCGGCTGCTTTACCTGCCGCTGATTCTTGTCCCATAAGAGAAGAAAGTGCACTAAAGGCTCCTGCTGCTAACTGTAAATTGTTTTCAGTTACCTTCTTTTGCATGATTTCATCTGCTTTGACAGCATCTTCTTCAAGCTTTGTTTTCTTTTTAGCGTAGAAGTCTCTAACCTTTTGTTTCTCTTCTTCTGTAGCCTTAAGTCTATCTAATTCTTCAAGATCTCTTTGTTGTGCTACTTCTAATTCTGCTTGCGCTCTCTCAAACTCATTCTCTATATCTTCTAGAGCCATTTCAGCCAGTTTATCTCTAATAGTTTGCTTTCGGGCTATTTCTTCGTTCTCTAACTCTGCAGTTATCTTTTGTGCATCTAGTCTACGTGTTTCTAATGCAGTTTCAGCATCAATACGTGCAGCTGTTTTTTCTGCTAAAGAATCTTCTAATTCTTCACGCTTCTTATAGTTACTTTCTTGTGATATAGCTAACTTTAAATTATCTTCTTCTAGTTTAGCTTGTCGTGCTAGGTTTTCTGCTAACTTAACTTGTGCTTCACCTACTTTTTCTAATGCAGCTTTTCTTTCTTCGTAAGTTCTATTGGTATCTTCAGCAATCTTTTGTTGAGTTTCCATCTCTTTGTTAAGAAGTGCGTTTTCAACTATTAGTTTTTGTTGCTCATCTCTAATACCTCTAAACTGATCTACTAATTTAGTGGCTACATTTACAGCCTCTGTTACTTCTGCTACTACAGTTTTACCGAATTCTACAGTAGCGTCTATGGCATCTCCTACTTTATCTGTAACATCTTCTACTCCTAATACAACTTTACCTACTGCATCTGCGGCTACTTTACC
>Ga0208667_1000153_pt1 | contig 31755 bp, 41 predicted proteins | sample 11BtaG_FD_184085 | JGI IMG/M metagenome (GOLD analysis project Ga0208667, IMG submission 184085) | Marine viral communities from the Subarctic Pacific Ocean - 11B_ETSP_OMZ_AT15265_CsCl metaG (SPAdes) (version 2) | ecosystem: Environmental > Aquatic > Marine > Oceanic | place: Pacific Ocean... | reverse complement strand
TTGTAACTGCACCAGCTTGGGAGGTATCAGTAACAGTGGTAGTATCAGCAGCAGTAGTATCAGTAACTTTACCAGTACCTGCAGCTATAAACTGGTTAGGGTCTGTAGTAATTGTGGCGACATCAGGGGTTGTTACAAGGTTCATAGGGTCAGCCATACCAGCAGTTACCACCTCAGCACCAGAAGGTGCACCCTCTGCAATGTTTTGTTGAGCTATTGCAATACGATCTTCAAGAGTTTGAATCTCTGCAGCTAAAGCTTGACCAGTTTCTCCAGTCATATCCTCTGCAGACATTGCAGCAAGCTCTTGTCTTTTAGTTGCTAGTGAGCTTTGAAGTTCATTTAAAGGGGTTCCACCAGCTTTTGTGGTTGATGAACCCACTCCTTTGTATCCGCTTGTTTGTGCTGCCATTGTATTTGTACCACTTGTTGTTGAGTTATTGCCTGAGTTACTTACTGCTGATGTAGAGTTTTTAAGATACCCTGGAGGAACTTGCCAATCTTCTGGAGGGGCTTCAGTACCTACTGCGTATTGCAATGAACCCCCAACAGCATCTGTAACAGTAATCTCCCCATCTTTATTTAAATCATATAAAGGATCATACTCTGTAAATCCAGGTGCATTTACAACATGACTAAGAATATCTTCAGAAAACTTAACCCAATCCATACCAGTGCCAGTTGTAGATGTGTAACTAGGACTAGTACCTATAATATAAGCAAGGGTTTGAGCTTCTACAGGAGTTTTAACATCCCTTGAAGCTATTCTTCCTTGTGCCCAGTTGTATCTATCCTCTGGCGTTGGGTAGTCTTTATTAATTGTTTGTAAGTATGCTGTAACATTAGAGTCACTAGGGTTACTCATATCTATACTTAGGGGGTCTTCAGATAAACTAGCTTCAGTATTTAAAAGGCTTGTACCCGTTGTTTCAAATAACTGATCAGTATTTGAATCTGCAGGAGTTGTAGTAATTCCACTAGATACATCTGTAGTAGTATTAAAATCTACTATGTCAGTTAGACTGACAGGTTTAGTAGTAGCTTCACCTTCTACCTTAGGTATAACATCTGAGACTATAGTAGGGTCATAGCCACCTGTAATATCTGCTGCCTCTAGATCTTCAGGGACAGGATCAATGGTAACAGGTGGATTATCTAACTCTTCCTCTATGTCAGGATTAGTACCGCCAGTAATATTATTTTTAGGGTTTATTACTGTGCCACCCTCTTGCATACCAATACCAGATAAGGGTTTACCTGACACACGTTGTTGTGCAATCTTAGTATATTCACCCATCATAGATGCTGCTCTAGGAGACGAAGCAAGAAATGCATCCATCTCATCGGATTGAGCAGAACCTTTGTAATCCATACTCTTTAATAGAGTATATTTTTGTTGGGGAGTAAACCCTGCAAATTCCATCTTATCCATTTACCACTTCATTTAGACCTAAGACCATCGCTGCAAAACCTATTACAAATATTACCACACCTAGAGCTACAGATAAACCCCAAAATAAACGATCTCGTTGTTTAGCTTGTTGTTCTATTGCTTCTTTTTGTCTCACCCTAGCAGCAGCTTGCTCTTTAACTACTAAGTCCCACATCCCTGGTGGTCCATAGAGTCTGCACACTTCACGTAATTCGTTCTGCGCTTCTTTATGTTTCATCTTAGCTTGAGCTATGGCAAAGCCTTCTTCTTCAGATGAAGTTAGTCTACCCAGTGGACCTTTATGTCTACCTTGCTCTGCTAAACTAATGTCAGCTTCTAACTTAGCCAGCTTTCCAAAGTGTGGCATTAAGTCAGATATATCACGTCCAGCCTTTACAGCTGCACTAATTGACCCAGCTATTTTAGTAACTGTACCTGCTAAAGCTAACACTTCGATCATTATGGCAAACCTTATTATTCATTATTAGCCATCTTTTCTACTGATGATCTTATTGCTTTTATATTTTCGTCAATACGGGCAAGTGATACTGCTTGACTATGTACAGCATCCTCTAACCTGCCCATACGTTGTTCTAATGCGATGATCTCTTCTGAGTTTTCTTCTATATCAGACATCATCATACTTACTGTCCATACAATAGCAGCACCTTGAACAAGTAATCCAAAGATTAAAGTTACAGGTACAGACTTGCTAAGGTGCCAACTATCGTCATTCATGAACTATTCTTCCTCTGACTCTACGGAGTTAGTAAGCATATTTACAAATGCTTCACGTCCTACGTTTAACTGATCTAGGTTAAATTGTGCAGAACGGATCTTACGATCTAAATCAGTCACATGATTAATCATAACTTTTTGCTGATCTGTAAGTTGATCTTCGGTGTATTCTTTTTCATTAATCGTAATGGTTTGTGTTTTTTTCTCTACCATTTTGATTCTCCTTGTTTAGGTTAAACTACCACGGTACTCCCGCAGCAGTGGTAGGATTAGCTATCGCATCAATCTTAGAAGCAATAGCAGCTTCAGTATCAGTTTGTGATACATGACCCCAGACCCAAGCCTGTGCTTGATCTGCAGTAATATCGTCATAGGGTATAAAACCTTCAGCAGAGGCATCGTAGGTTAAACTACAAGTGCCATATGAGGTTGCTGAGTTGCCATCGTCATCAACGCCTGTGCAACGCCAGTGAGCAATATAGACGCCACCATCTGATGTGTTACGTTCTAGTGTAGGTATAGTCCAAGTATATGTAATCGCCATTATGCTGCATCCTTAACTGGTTGTGGTGTTGCATCTACAGTAGCCTGTGCTTCTGCACGTTCAGCTACATCAGTAGTAATCAGTGGGTTCTCAATCGTTTCCTCAGTAGGCTCTGCCTCACTCATAGGATCGTCAGGATAAACCCACCGTGTGACTGTAGCCTCGACAGGCTCAATCGCTGTGACTGTGATAACCTCATGCATCACATCTTCCATTTCCATTGTTTCTTCGTTGAACACCTGTTCACCAGTAGGCTGCATTTCCCGTACTTCTTCACGCCCATCTGCAACGATGTATTGTGCTAGTCGGGCCACTGCTACACGGTAGTCTGCCAGTTGTTTAGCAAACAGTTTAGCGTCTGCCGCTGCCTGTAGGTCTTCTGGAATATCACCGTCAAAGCAGTCTGCGCCTTGTTCAATGATTGTGTCTAGCACTTCCTGATAGTGGCGGTTTGCAGGGTCTAGTGGGATGTAGTGGTTGTGGGTTTGGCAGAACAGTGTTTGGCTGCTGTCTAGTTCGTCTGTGATAATGTTAAACATGATTATAACTCCGCATCTAATTTGAATGAGGTAAAATACATGGAAGATGTACTATTCCCTAGATTTGAGTTGATATTGAGTGTTGTGTTTGTTCCTGCACTATTAGATATGACACCGTTTCCACCCACACCTGTAACAGAGGGGCTGGCCCTCATAGCAACGGGAAGAACTTGCACCCAATGTCGGTAACTGTCACCAGACGTTGGTAAAAGCCCATAATAGTTGCCTGTATTCAAGTTTATATAATACCGCTGACACAACGCCAGTTCTTCCCCATAGGATCGGTGTTCAAAAGGCGTGGCGACTTTGCCTACTTCTAGTTGGACTTGGGCAAGTTCTAAGTAAGTATTATTGGGCGGTGTTACCCCTATAGGGAAGAATTCAATACGCATTCCTGTCGTATTAGATTCATGTTTTCTAGTGTGATTAAAGTACACCCATTGCCCATTTGTGTTAGGAAGGCTAACGTGTGTCTGGGCTGCTACAGTGTAGTAATTAAAACTTTGATCGGCGTTAGATTTATACCAAAAACTGATCGTAGTCTCTTGTCCTCTAAACACGTTCCAATCTTCAACCCACTGCCAGAGCGCATAAGGATTTGCTGCCGATGTTGTTATCAATAACTTTAGACTATCGGTAACTACACCATTAGGAAGAGTTTGGTTTTTTATCTTCTGAATTGTCCCAGCGGCTCCACTGAAAAGCAAAGCAGCCCATCTATCCACATAATAAGTAGCTGCTGTAGTTAGAGAAGTGGCAGATGTGTAATCTCCACGCTGACTAACCTGAAAATCACCGTTAATGATCCAGTTCCTACGCCCTGCACCAATCAGGTTAAACTGTTCCTGTGGTGTCTCAGCACGAAGCATAGCCTCGCCAGCTATACCTGTGGGTTTGTCTAGTTCTGCCAGCTTTTCTCTTACGTTAATGGCTGGCTTAGATACGTTGACTGTCATCTGTCACTCCTTATTCGTCAGCCACTAGGCCGTTAGATGCACTGATTGCAGCACCGACAGCGGTTGTTGTGTTGTCTACTCGTCGTAATCCTTGGAAGACTGAACGTCCTGCGCTTGTACCGACATGAAGCATATTAGTGCTATCGTCGTAGGCCAAAGCTGTTACCGCATCAGACGAGCCGTATAGCGTAGCCTGTGCATTCTCTTGGAATAGCACCTTCTCGTCCTCGTAGATTTTCTTGATCTGCTCTGGGGATGGGGCTGTGGCTGAGATGCGCAGGAGGGCTAGTTCTTTGGTTTGGCCACCATTTCCGTTTGCATAATTTACCCCGACATACACGTTGGATGACGTATTGGACACATTACCACTGGCACTACCTGTCCCCACTAATTCACCATCTGCATACAAGTAGATCGTTCCATTTCGCCGAACGGCGGCAACACACTGCCATTTATTTGCAATACCTACATTACTCGATGTAGTGACGTATGTGGTGCCAACAGAAATTCGCAACAAAGAACCATTAAACAGGAACTCAATCCGCCCTGTATTTGTTCCATATTGAGCCTTATCAATAACGGTGCTGTAGGTGTCCGTATATGCACTAGATTTGATCCAAGAGATTATAGAAAAGTCACCCGTCCCAAAGTCCAAGTCACTGTTATACGGCTGCATTAGGTAGTTGCTCGTACTAAACCCACTATACGCCACCAAATCCGCACCAGTAGCCACAGGGTCTTTGGTCACAGTGCCGAACACTTGTAGACCGTTGCCGTTCACGCTGCGGTCTTCTTCGGCTAGGCGTACTGAGACGTTGTCTACTTCTATGTAAGTGTTAGAAGCCGCATTAACCCTAGCAATAATATAAGTTGTAGTAGAAGTGGCAGTAAAAGTAACGCTGTTGGCGGGGGAAGAAAATGAGGCAAATGATTGCGCTGAAGAAGTTGTAGTGCTGACATAAATAGCACAGCTTGCTGAAGTACCTAAGAATAGGTCAGCAGATACGGTATAAGATTTACCCACAACAGTAGTTATCGCTTGGTTCGCAGTTCCTACATTACCATCTACTCTCATTCTACCAGACTGATGAGTAACAGTAGCACCGTCACCCGCAGTCCAATTACTCGTATCCGTATCAAACGTACCATTCGTCACCAACTCTGCGCCAGTAACGTCAGTATCATCCGTGTCGCTCAAGGTGGCGAGTTTGATGTCGCCGTTCATCCAACCTGTGTTGTAGGATGAGGCTACTTGGGCCACCATTTGGTTAGCAGCCGTAACCTCTGAGGGATCATCTGCACGGTGTAGTGCAATTAATCCATACTCTGATCCGATTGCAGCTTTATTTGTCAGGCTTTCAGTCCAGTTAGTCGCAGCCCCCATAAATCCAGAATAATCTTGACTTGCACGATATTGGTATTGTTCAGTCATTGCTGGATAGCTAAATGTGCGGATGCGAGTAAAATCGTCAGTGCTGGCGTATCCATATTGCACCGCAAGTGTTTCATTATTCCAGAAAGCTACACTACCAACATAAGGGGTAATGCCATCAATGTTATTATCACTAACAACAGTCCCATCATCCTTGATAACACTGACACCACCATTAGTCGCCACTGCAATCGTAGGCACAGGTAAGCCCGTAGCTGCATCAATAGGGGCGTTGGGTAGCACGGTCATGGCTACATCGTTGACTGTGGCGTGTACAATACCAGAAGAACCAACGGTGTTGCTAAAACTCATACCCCCGTTTCTTGCTGCAATGTTTCCACCTTGTATTGTCGCTGATGTATTTACTCTATAACAGTCATCAGTCACAAAGTTCTGATAAAATAAACCGTTGTAACTTACGGGCAAAGCAATAATACCATTTAAGGCACTTGCACTGCTTATATCAGCCCCTACACCGCCACTTCTAACAACTGCATAATCAGCGGGGGCTGAACTAGAAGTATTAAACACCATCCACATAGGCAGATCAGGGTCATCACCATCATAGATCGTAAGGGTATTTGTACGACAAACAATCACAGCAACCGCAGGGAACTCCTTACGGCTACCACGGGTGCTAGTGTTCAGTGCCTCATTGTACCAGCTAGTATGCTGTGTGCGCTTACGCCAACTTCCGCCATCGCTGTCCTTGCGGGTGTCGTACACGAAGACATCTACGGCTGTGTCGCTGATTGCCTTACTATAGGCTTCCAGTTCTAGGCCGTTCTTAACCTTAAATGCTTTGTTATTAGCCATTAGTTCACTCTCCCCTTTGGCTTACGTTAATGTCATTGCGACTCTAAAAGTCGTACTTGTAGTTGAAGCAGGTGTTGCTAGTATTCTAACATTTGCACCAGAAATGTCTACGTCATAAGTTGCTAAAGCACTACCTGTACCTATTTGCCCATATTCAGTAGCTACAGCCGTTGTACCATTAGTAGCGATAAGAAGCTCTGTGACGTAGGTGTCAGCAGATGTAGCAGCAGTAATAACAACCTTGGCACCGTCATAAGAAGCGTGAGGGAATGTATCAATGGATACTTGTGTAGTAGCCGTAGTGGTAGCTTTTACTTCATCTTGGACTAAATCTTCATGGAGCTTTACTCTACCGCTGCTGTCTATAACCATACGATTACTTACACCATTTGTGCGGAATTTTAGTGCGTTATCAGAGTGATTATAACTAATAACACCCACATCATTATCAGCACTATCAGCAAATAAAATACCGCCTTCGCTAGATGTTCCAGAACCAATAGTGATGTAATTATTACCATTGTCACTAATTATTAATTGGCTGTCTGTATTTGGGGTGCCGCCATAAGCAGTATTAGTTAATGTCAAGCTTTCCGCACTCGCATCCCAGAAGAACTTTGCAGTGGTGCCTGTGTCCTCGTAGAAGCTGATGTCGCCTGAGTTATCAATAACCATAGACGTTTTGCTTTGGTTCTCAAAATGAGTCTGACCACTAGAATTGTTTGTTATTGTCAGCCTGTCATTTGTTGCTGAACCTTGCACATAAAAGTTAGAAAAGCCTACTTGTAGCTTTGAGGTAAATGCGTCAGGGTATGTAAGTAGCAATCGTCTATAAGCATCTGTATCCACAGTCAGCCCATCGCTGGTCAAAGTCCCAGTGATGTCTACACCTGTGCTGTTAATTCGTGCGATTTCTGTTAATACGCCAGCCCCATCGCCAACACTAAAGCGAAAATCACCAATACCTTCCCCACTGCCAGGTTGGTGGATTGAAAGGTTTGCCGCTGTATGTAAAGAAGGGCCAGTCTTTGCTAAAAAGTTTAACAGCGCAGCTCCTGAAGTAATAGAGCCACTTGTGGCTTCCATTTGTATATTTAACGGCCCTGTGCCGACTTCCTTAATGTAACTTGCGCTGGTGTCATGATATATGCTGAGGTCAGACCCAGCACCGAAGATGGCTTTGTCGTTGTCGCCAAAGGCCATATCACCAGAGGTTACAAAGCTAGTACCTGTAATAGTTGTACCTGTAATTGCTGCTGCAGAAGATGCACCAATAATTGTACCATCAATGTTACCACCGTTAATGTCAGCAGTTGTGATAGTACCTGTTGTAATATTAGCTGTACCAAGAGTCGTTGTACCAGTTACACCTAGCGTTCCAGCTACTGTTGTATTACCCGAAGAAGATGCGACAGTGAACTTATTAGTATTAATATCAAAGTCACCATCAATACCTGTAGCACCAGTTACATCTAGAGTTCCACTAATATCTACGTTACCAGCAAAGGTTGCAGTTTTATCATCAGCTATAGTGAGGGCTGTAGCATGAGCATTAACACTTGAACCTGTAGTAGTTCCATCAGCTACTTGTAATAGAAAGCTACCACCAGCTCCAGAACCAGTACCAGCACCTGTTTTTAAAATAAGTTGTGTACCTGCTTGGTCGGTACCAGAAGCATCATCAATAGAGATAGTATGGGCATTAAGATTAATACTGTCAATCTGAGCTTCTGTTACTGCAGAGTTTGTACCTAAAGTAATGCCATCAATAGTACCACCATCTATATCAGCAGTTGTAATAGTACCAAGATCTGATACAGTAGCACCTGAAAAGTTTACTGTTCCTGATGCAGTAAGGTTTGTTACTGTAGCTGCAGCAGCTGATGCTCCACCAATAATAACCCCATCTAAAGTACCACCATTAATATCTGCCGTAGTCACCGTACCAAGATTACTTACAGTACCCCCAGTAAAGTTTATAGTGCCAGATGCAGATAGGTCTGTTACAGTAGCCGCTGCCGCAGTACTTGCACCAATAATTGTACCATCAATATTTCCGCCATTAATATCAAAGTTACTACCTTCAATTTCTACAGAACCAGCTTCTAGTTTTTTACCAAGGGTAATCTTTTCGCCAGAGTTTGTAGTAACAAATTTAAGATAAGAGTTTGAAGATTCAGTAATATCTAGCGCAGAAGATTGATTATCTGTTAGATTAATTGCAATAGTATTATTATCAGCACTAATGCTGTCCAGGGCAATGTTACCAACGTCAGTAATATTAGTATCGCCTGCTGATAAACTACCAGTTACAGTTAAGTCACCGCCAATAGTCACATTGCCTGTAGTAGTAATAACATCAATATAAGCGTTAGCCCAGTAATTGGAGCTATCACCTAAGTCATGAGTGCTGTCTGCTGAGGGAATAATGTTTGATGCAACATCTGCAGTAATTGTCACTGTATCTGTATTTGCATTTCCAAGAGTCGTATTACCATTTACTGTCAAATCTGCAGTAAGTGTTGTATTACCTGTAACTCCTAGAGTGCCACCTACAGTGGCATTATCTGATAGAGTAGTAACACCAGTTACACCCAGTGTACCACCTACTGTAGTATTTCCTGTAATTGCTGCTGTGCTAGATAGGGTAGCAGCCCCTGTTACACCGAAAGTACCTCCTACAGTAGCATTGCTAGTAACAGCGAGTGTAGACGACAAAGTAGCAGCGCCAGTTACACCTAAGGTGCCACCAACTGTAGCATTACTAGAAGCAGCTAATGTAGTAACACTTGCTGCTGCAGCACTAGAACCTCCGATGACTACACCATCAAGTGTACCACCGTCAATATCTGCAGTATCAGCTACTAAAGAGTCAATGTTAGCTGTACCGTCAATATAAAGATTACGCCACTCTTTACCAGATTCACCTAAGTCATATGTGTCATCGGCATCAGGGATTACATGAGAAGCAATCTCAGAGTTTAACGTAATGCCATCTGTATCTGCATCACCTAATGTAATATTACCACCAAGAGTAATATTACCATCTACTGAAAGATTGCCAGCAAAGTAACCATCTTTGAATTTAAGAGAACTAGTACCAAGGTCTACAGTATCATCTGTCTTGGGCCGCATGGCCGCAGCAGTAATTACAACATCTTGAGATGGTCCTACAACTTCAATAGGTGCACCCTCTCCAGTAGTCCCATCATGAGTGTGACCACTAGAGGCATCAAATGATGATTGCAGGGCGTCAAATTCACCATCAAGATCTGATGCGTTTATGACGTTACCATCAGCAATGTTGTTTGCTGTATCGTTACGTGTGTAACCTGTTCCCATGTTACTTTCCTTTATTGCCTGTCATGTGCTGCAAATTCTAATGTTGCTGCGTCTAGTGAAAAAGGTGGATCATCACTGTCAAATTCATACTGTATTGAAACGGTAAACCCTGAACCTACTGTTTGACTTTTAAATACTGACACGAGTTTACCACCAAATACACCTGTCCCATACGTAGATACACCATAAAAAGATACTGTTGCCTGTGTGTTTGATAGAGTTATTGATGGGGGTTGTACTAAATTAGGTTCATCAAAATCAAACTTTAATGTTGCCAACCCATCAATAGAACCTGTAGGATCAATGTAGGTTGATAGTCTATAAATAGTTTTTCTTACTCTTGGATCGTTAATAGAAAAGAATGGAGTACTAAAAGAGGCAACAATGTTAGAGCCATCAAAACTGTTACCAGATTCCATTCTATATACTAGCCCATCTTCACGAGCAAATAAAGTAACTTCTCCAGTTTCAGTATACACTGAGTCTACTACGTAAGCTTTTATACCTCTAGTTTCTGCCCATGCCATACCTTGAGAAGTCTGATCGGCAAATTGAGTTCCTAGTATCCCACGAGCACCTGCGGTACCTACAGAAGCAGCATATCCAAATATACGGTACTGATTCTTTTCTCTAACTACACAGCTATGAAAGTTTGTGTTAGAACTTAAGAAAGTAATAGTTTCATCCTGTATAGGACGAGATGCAACAGCTAATCCAAAGTCTCCAATACGATCTGTAGCACTAAGCATACGAATACCGTCTGGGCCTATGAATACAATATCACCACCAACTTCTTGTATACTGTCGTCTTGTACACAACCAATGTCTAGAGATATGGGTTGAAGTTGAAAGTCAGCTATTGTAGTACCAACCAACCTGTGTATCTGAGTTTTACTAAAGATAATTAACTGTTCACGGAAAGTAATGATACCAGTAATATCTTGGGTAAGATTTATTGTACCAGAACCTGAATTAGCTGTAAAGTCATTATCTGTATAAGGTGCAGTAAATACTAGATTTTTATTCTTAGCAAAGAAAATATGGTTTTTAAATTCTGCTACATGAGATGCTGCTAATACATCTGAAGGTGCATTGTCTAGTACAGTGAAAGTAGAACCGTCATACTTAGCTGGATTATTAGCGCCATCCACTATCATAATGTTTTGAGTGCCAGTAAACCCGTAACGAGCAAAACGATGTTTTTTACCTGATCCTCTATTACTAGTTAAAAAAGTAACAGCAACATCATTAGCTGGACTTGAAGCAAGCGCTGGGCTAATTGTCAGAGTAGCTCCACCAGAGGATACAGAAGCATCTGAAACCACTGTGTAGACTTTTTGTATTCCAGCAACAGTAAATGTATCACCTGATTGTGGAGTGCCAGTAAGCCCATCTACAGTTAAACTTGTGCCAGTTTGACTACCACCATTTACAAGAACTGTGCCATAACTAGGTACGTTTATCTTAGTCCAACCAGATCCAGAAGACTCAAATAAATCAGCATTACGGTAAGCAACAGCTTTACTGTTAAAATAAATAAGACCTTCTATTAGATCTTCTGTATTAGTAAAAGTTATGGCGGCTTGATCTGATGGCGAGCTTGCTAAAGAAGATGTTAAAGTTAGTGTAGCAGTTTTATTTGCTGAACTGTATGAAACACCTGAGGTTGCAATGGTATAAGTACCTGAGATACCTGCTATTGTAAAGGTGTCACCATCTTGTGGGGCTATAAAAATATTAGCTATATTTAAAGTAGACCCTGTTTGAGAACCGCCTTGAATTAAAGGTGTACCGTAAGGGGGAATAGTGCTACTATCGTATTTAGTAAAACCCTCTATACGACGATAGCCACCTTGGATAGATGGCTCAAAATTAATTAAACGTCTTGCAGATCCTGGGGCATTGATACCCTGCTGCAATGGACTGATATTTGTAACCAGCCCACCCTGAAATTCAATAGGGAACGTTTGCCATTGTGTGGGCATAATTAAGATACTCGGCTGAATGTAGAAGTAAGACTATTGCTTCTTTCAATTACTGTTGAACGTAAATAGTCATATCTGTTGATATAGATATTACGCATATTTTTAATACCATCATCTAATTTAGATTGCATTAAGGTAGCATCCTGAGTATTACCTCTAAACAAGTAAGCATAATACATAGCACCATCTACAATGATATGCCTAAACTGTACTGGTATAGAAGGAGAATCTCCATTAGCACTTAAGTCTGTAGGTAGGGCATAGTATTCATATACTAAAGTATAAGCTTTATCTGGGGGAGATAGAACACCGTAATACTGATTAGGTGCACGAAATACAGAGCTTGGGATGGTACGTATACCTGTATTAGAGGTATTATACTCATAGTCACTGTACTTTTCTAAGTACTCTTCATAAGAGATAATTTTTAATTTTTCAGTTTCGTTACCAAGAGTATCATCTCTTTTAATTCTAAAGCTATCCATGTCTACGGACTTGGCATTAGCTTGAAAGGCATAACGAACTGTTCCAGGAGTTAATGTATCTTCTTGAGTATTGTGGTTAAAAGGCCACTTAAATTCGCTTTGATTTATATACCTAATAGAAGAATTAACTGAATCTTTAATTTGAGAGTAAAAACCTGTGGCAGATGAGAAGTTAGAACTGGTTAGTTCAACCTCATTTAAACGTCTGTTTACATCATTTACCAGACCTAGAAAATCATATGCCATTTTGTTTCCTTTAGATAGCCTAAAGGGGCCACTCGAAAGCAGCCCCTAAGGTTAGTTCACTTATGCAAGCGTATCACGGTCTACTTCCGCAGCAGCTTTAGTAGCGCCCATTGGGGCATATACTACAAAAAACTGGAAAGAACCTGCTGATGGAGCATTTGAACCTGCAAGCAATGCAGTAATGGTCGTGTCAGCAGTTGTGACATTTGTAATGCCGTTTACTGTGGTAGTAGTGGCAGCTAAAGTTTTAGCACCATTAATATCAGCAGTACCAAGCATGTCAACGTCACCACCTGTTACACCAAAACTTACTGCATTAGCGCCACCAATAGTAGCTGCAGCAGTACACTCAGCGCCAGCGGCAAGAACCACACAATTGTTTGGAACTACACCGATTTCGTGAGTTGAGCTAGTTGTAAGATCACCGTGAGCAATCACGGCAGTCTCAATACGAACTGGAGATTGTAAAGCCATTGTTTATTTCCCCTTTACGCCAAGTTATACTTTGCAGTAACAAGAGCTTCTGGACGAAGGATCTTGCGACCGTAAAGATGCATACCACGAACGATGTCAGCGAAGCTGTCAGGATCACGATAAGTTTCGGTTTTGTTGATTTGCTCCGCAGTTGCGACAGCAGAATCATGACCAGCAACAAGGGCACCATAGTTAGTGTTTTGGTTTGCACTACCTGTAGTAGCTGAACCTGTACCAACTGAAGGTAAGTTGCTTGAAGTGTATACACGGAAACCGTGGAAGTTATTCAAGACCAATCCATTGCGTAGTCCACCAGCTTCACCGAAGTCTGCATTGAAGAGGCGTGAATCCTCGTCACGAAGTACTTCCATAAATACTGGATCAACCACCAGCCAACGACCTTGCTTATCAACCTGCTGTTGATCAAGCAAACGAGCCATACGAGCTACAACCATTGCTGGTGAAGCGTATGCTGTTGGCAGAGCTGTGGCACCTGGCAAACGTGCTGCTACTGGAATCGAATGATCACCTGCAGAAGCTGTTGTGATGTTACCAAAGTCACCTTTTTTCAGTTTCATGCTTGAAAGCAATTCATCTGAACCAGCAGTAGTTACTGCTTTTGTACCGTTTACTTGATCGTTTACGGCATCGGCTGCACTATGCAAAGCTGACTGTTTGTAGCCAGCAAGGTAGCCAAGAACTTCTTGGTCATGCTGGTCAGCCAAACGGTAAGCTGCACGGTTGGTTGCCATATCCATGAAATTGACGTGACTATGAGCCTCCTCGATGTCGTCGATTTTAAAAGCAAAATAGTTCGCTTTATCTACGACCAGAGAAAAATCTTCATCGTCAAGATCCTGGGCTGAGATGTTAGTACCACGAGCATAGCTGCTTACGGAAATCTCAGGTTCTTTGATAATCTTAACGGTATCGCCTTGTGCGGCAATCTCGCCAAAATAATCTGAGTTGGTGATGTCACCGCATACAGTTGCTTTACGGAAAGCAAGCTGTACTTTTTTGGAGTAAATTACGGAACTAAAATTACCGTTAGGTAAGTTACCGTATCCTCCCGCTGTTGTAAAAGCCATGATAAAATCCTCCTAATATTTGGCTTCGAATCACAAAGCTAAACACTCGTAAGAGGCTGTCAGTTTTCTAGGGTGCGTAAAGACTAACAGTCGGCCAACCATTAGATATACGGGCCTATACTTAAACAGGTCGTTCTTTGCAGTTTAGACTTTTGGAAATAGGGTATACTTAGAGGTAGTCCTAACGGAGGCTCTAATGTTATGTCCCTAGTTATATGATATAAATAGTGTTTGTCAACACTTATTATCGGGCTGAACCCGAAATATCGTAGATAAACTTACCAGAACGCATTGCTTTAGTTATAGCTTCCTCGTTCTTTTCAAACTCTTTTGTTGACATCTTTGCAACATCTGACTCTCGAATAGTATTAGCTGAGTCATTTGCATCAATCTGTGTCTTAGAGCCTTTACCTACATTGGACGCTGCAGCTTTACGTTTTGCTGCATAGTCACTCTTAGTCATGTTATTATCTATTTTATATAAATCAATAACACGAATAACTGATTCAGGGTCATCCATGTTTTCATAAAGAGCATCTTTAACCCACTTAGGTTGCCTATCTGCCCAATCATGGAAGTCATCTGAGTCTCGTAATTTATCAAAGTCAGAGTGTGCTTCACGTATAGAATCCTCTGCTTTATTACGAGCCATTTCTTCTGCTTGTTCATCCATCTTTTGCAGACGTTGTTCAGCATTAGAAAACATTTCTTTAGCTTTTTTAGCTGCAATGGTTTCTACTATGCCAGCTACATCAGGATGTTTTCTAGACCAAGCTTCTATATCTTCATCTGATTTAGGTGGTACCACATTAGACTTAGTAAGTCGTTGTTCTAAAGAGTCTAGTTTTTCCTGCCACTCTTTTTCTTTATCAGACATATGACGTCTTAAATCACCATATCGTTTTTTAAAAGATTTTTCTTCTGCAGATAACGTTTCTTCTTTAGCTTCTGTATCGGCCTCTTTTTCTTGGGAAGCTTCTTCTTTTGGTTGTTCTTCTGTATTACCTTTTTGGGCAGCTTCAAGCTTTTGAATCTCCTCTTCTTCTTGATCCATTCGCTGGCGTCTACGTTCGTAGTTAGAGCCTCGTTCTACAAACCCTGCAACTTTTGGTTTTTCTACTGTTTCTAGTTCAGGCATATCATTTCTCCTTATGTTGGGGCCAGCCGTAGCTGGGTAGCCTTATTATTATCTTGATCCTAAACCACTACGTTTTGGACTAGTTGTTGTTGGTTGTCCTACTGTAATTGCTTTACCTAATTCTGGTCCAACAAGTTTTGTTAGAACATTTCCTACTGGTGTACCTATCATACGCCTTACAGTTTCTTTTTCTTCTTCAGAAAGATCACCATGACGTTTTGCTATAGTATTTTTATATTCGTCTAGTTCCATAGTTTACCTTCTAATACTAACAATTCTTTTCCAGCAAACGTAGGATAGTCTACTACCTTATAATGTTTAAACTGTGATCCAAAAAGCCCTATAATAAGGTTTTTGTGAGGAGATATACAATGATATTTATCACCTGTACTTGGTTCTACATAAGACCATTGCAATGCATCAAAACTAAATTGACCACCCATAGGCTCTGGGGTACTCATGGGTATCTTATCAAACAACTTCCAGTTATTGTGGTAAGACAGTATTATAGATCCATGCTTTGCAGTAAGGCCTATCATTTTTTGAAAAAAATCCAGTACCTTTTCTAAAGATGGTTGATGTGAATAACCGAACCAAAAGTTTGTTACTAAGTCAAACTTCTTTTTGGTTCTCCAACTCAGTATGTTTGCAACAGAATAATCTACGTCATACTCTGTATCTTCTTTATGTTGATCCATCATCAACTTAGATTTATCAACACCTAACCTTTTAAAGCTACCAGAAGCTTTTCGCAAATGATAACCAGTACCACAGGCAACATCACACCAAGATTCGTGGTTGTAATAATCCATCACCTTTTCTATAACTGCTATTTCAAAATTAACATCAGTTTTTTGGTTTAGGTGATGGATGTATCTTTCTTCGTATACCTCTACTAGATTAGGGTTGTCATAGGGTTCTTTAGACAACTTCTCCATTCTCCCGAATAAACTTGGTGTCTCCACCCACTGTGTCAAAAACCTTCATCCAAAAGTTTTTCACGGGAGAGAATACCACACCAAGTTTATTTTGTCCATAGTAATATTTACCATAAGACACGAGAGGATCAGCAAAAGTTTTTGTAATAATCCATTTAAATGTTTTTGACTTACGCATTAGTGGTACTAACACTTCAGCTGTCCGATAGTATCCACGACGATTACGATCTGTCATATATTCATCACGATACTTACGTACTACTTTATCCATAGTACCATTACCATAACGGGCTTCTAGCATAATAAAACAACAACCGCCGCTAGTTGCAGCACCAGTATCGTTACCTTTATCGTCATTACCAGATGTAACAGTAGTAGTAGTAGTACCTTCGCCTGCACGAGCACTATCACGTTCAGATACAAGGTCATTTAATTCAGAGGTCCATTCACCACCTGAAGCTGACAAAGCATCATTAATATCTTTTTGAATATCAGACTCGCTACGTCCTGAGGATGCAATGTTAGTATCTTTGTTGCCAGCTGTTGTAGTAGTGGTAGTAGTAGTGCTATCAGAACCAATATCTGTAGGTCTAGCTTTAGGTCTAACTATGTTGCTACCCGCAGTAACTTCAAAGACATTAACTCCACTGTCAGTGGTGCCTGCAAAAGTAACACCTTTTGGATCTTTATCATCAGTAGTAGGTAGGGAAGCTACAGATACGCTAACAGTGCCACCATCTGCTGTAGGTATCTCTACCTCTTCAGCATCTTCGTCTATTGCATAATAACCTTTAACATCATCTGTAAGTGGATCTACACCTTCATCTACCCACTTGTAACCTTTACTAGCATTGGTTTTCAATACATTTACAAAATCGTTAGTTGTTGCAAACATGTCTCTAGTTAAACCTTCAGGATCTCCTTCTTTACCATAATCAAAAATAGTAGTATAAGAAGTCATAACTTTATCAGCAATGTTATCACCGTTTATTCCACCAACTTTATCCATAGCTTTTAAAAGAAATCCACCGTTTTTAACCATTTGGTTTGCACGAGAATTTAAAGTCTTAGCTTGGTCCGTATAGCCACGCATTTCTGCAATCTGTGCAGCAGCACGTAAGTTAGCAACATCGTTAGCTCTAGTTACTTGACTTGCTGCTCCAGCAATCATTGCTACTGGTGCAAGTGCAGGTACAGCTAAGGCAGCAATACCACCATACCTAAGCATCTCTGAAGTTTCACCAAAGTCTTCACCATAATTACCAAGCTCTTCGGGAGTCATACCAAAGAAGTCTTGGTTTACTCCAAAGAAACTATCACTTTGATCTAAATCTTCTGGGGCAGTAACTTTTTGTACAGTAACTTCAGGTGTATCTGGACCATCGTCGTCACCATCATCTACGGTACCATCAGCATCTTGAGTTACTTGCTGCTCTCCCTGAGCTGCTTCTGTTGCTTCAGGACTACCTTGTAGGAAAAATCCTTCAGGGATTGTTACAAGTGGACGTCCACCTAAAAATGGAATAAGTAGTATTGCACCTGTTGCATTTACATAAGTACGAACTTCAAGTCCACCACCAGATCTTGCTCCTCCATAACCCCTAAATAGGTTAGGAGATCCAGAAAATGCTTCACTAGCACCTCTAGGGGTTTCTCCTGACATTGCTAAACCACCAGGAGCAAAGCCCCTCACTTCGCCACCGTTACGCATACGTATAGCTTCCATAGAAGTACCTATATAACCACCCTTAGACATGCCTATACGAGGTTTAATAGTATTCATAGAAGCACCAGACATTTGAGGTTTAGCTGGTGTAGCTTGTTTTGGTTGTGGTTGTTTTACTTGTAAGTCTTGATCTTTAAATGGAAGCTGGGTAGGACCACCATCAGGTACAGGTTCTCCACCAATACGGCCATCCTTTTCCATTTGATTTAAACCACCCTTAGCTTTATTACGAAGGTCTTCAAAATGTTTTACTCCATAGAAACGAACAACATCAGCGGGTACAACATATTCACCTTCAGACAGTTGAGCAGGGATATCATCCCGTACTTCTTTAGCCATAGAACCATTAGGTACTTCATTACCTGATACTGGATCTTGATTCATACCGTCATCTTTTAAACCACCTTCCTGCATAAAGGCCATTTCCATTTGTTTCTTATCCATTAATTTTGTCCCTCAAACGTAATAGTGATCTTAGTGCACGTATCTCACCTTGTAGTCTGTAGATCTCATCAATCTCTCTAGACTGTTCCAAGGATACGTGGGTAAAGGCGATCCGTTCAGCAATCTCTTCGATAAACGGACTGTATAACTCTGGGTTATTTACAAAAGGTTTTAATGTATTATTCACGACTAGTTTCATTGCACTGTTTGTTGGCCAGTATTACCTGAGAAACCCTGCTCTCCTGGCTGAGGCGCTGTACCAGTTCCTATAGTGCCACCCCCTGCTCCACTAGTATCCTGCGCCTGTGCACCTGCTGGTGGTCTCTGGCCAGGCTGTTGGGGCTGAGGAGCACCTTGGGGTTGAGGTGGCGGTGGATTTTCTGCTTGAAATTGTTTAAGAATCTCTGCTTGCAATAGAGCATCAGATTTAGAGTTGACAACCTTATCAGGATCAAGATCCATAGACTTAGCAATTTCACGAATAACATAATCCATTTTAGCAAATGGTGCTAAGACAGGGTTTTGTACAACCCCTAAGAATTGCATCAGTCGTTGGCTACGTACTTCATTAGCCATTAAACTTTCTGTACCCTGAGCTTTTACTTCTAAGTCACCTTTAATTTCTGCATCATAATCAAACTGCATATTAAAGTGAAAGAAAGCTTTACCTAATGGTCCAAGTAAGTAATCATCTACATTTTTAACTACGTTACGGATAGAGCCGTTGGCAGCAGACATAAGCATACTAATACCAGAAGCAGTACGACCAACACCAGACACCCCTGTTTGACCATGTGCGAAAGATGGAAATCCAGTTGACTCATCTGCTAATACTCTTGCTTTATCAAACATCTGCATGTTTTCATTAGATACGTTAGGAAACTTAGTACCAAAAATAGCTTGACCTGGAGCACCGCCCTGACGTCTAAATACTTTTCCTGGATACACTGAAAGATCTTGACCTGGGGTCAGGTTAGTCTCATCAACTTCAATCAACATATTACCAGATAAAGCAGCATTGTCAACAGCCATTCTCATAAAGCCATTCATTAATGTTTGAGTATCATCCATATTTTCAGCAATACCTACACCAAACAAGCTATAAGGGTTTACTTCATATGGTACAGCATAGTATGGTAAGTATGAAGGAGTAAAGGGGTTCATTACAAGACGTAACACTTGACCATTACAAACCCAGACGTTTACACTTAATTGAGTTAGGTCTTTCATCTCATCAGGGATGTCAATATCTTGTTCTTTTAATAGATCAGTATCTACATAACCCCAGAACTCTAATACTTCAAAACGCTCGGAACGAGATTCCTGAGCGTCATCTTCCATAGCTTGTTCCCACCATTCCTTAGTGTAGTTTTCTCCCATTGAAACAGCCATCTCAATAGCGTTAGCTCTAAAGAAAGGTCTGTTCCTTAGGGCACGTAATTGAGAGCGAGACATCTTATGTCGTTCCACTACATACTCAGCCTCTTCCATATTCTGAGCATCTGGATCAGGGTAAAAATTCCAAATAGAAACTGAAGAAGTTTGAGGGGTAGTTTTATAAGTAGGTGTGTATTCACCCTCTTCAGTCCAACTAGGGTATTCTTTATCTACAGCAAATGGACCCTTCATCACTCCAGTACCAAATAAAGCAGTCTCAAACGCTGCAGTACGTAATTGCTTACGAGCATTTGATTCTTCTAGTTGATCATGGATTTTCTTTTCCATTTTCTTAGCTGCAATCATTGCAGGGTGAAACTCAACTTGACTTGGAGTTTTTGCTGGGCCTTCTCTTAATTTATCTTCTACTGGAGATAGGTAATCTTTAAGTGCTCCCAAACGTTGTTTAAGAGAACGTTGAGTTTCTCCTGGTTCTAACTCAGGCATAACTCGTTGTTGTTGAGCCTTTTCCATATCTGGATTAGCCTCAAAGTGTACTGAATCTTCTACACCTTCTGGCAATACTGTGGGGTTAATACTAATAGGAAAACGGTTAGCACCAAATAAAACTTCTACAATCTGACCATAGGCAGCTAATACTTTAGTTTTAGTTACCTTAACAAATATACGAGATTTTTCTGTAGAAGTAAATTGAACTTCAGGGCTATAAATACCTCGGTAATTGCGATAAGCTTGAATCCAACGATTTTCTTCTGTTTCACGAGCAGTCTCTGCACGAGAGAATCTTTCTTGTACATAGCTTACTATTTTACCAGCTTTAGGATCATGATAGTCGCCTTCATTTATATCCTCAATACCTGAAGACTCTTCAGCATCCATCATCATTTCTTCTTCAAAATCTTCTTCCATATTACTTCCTTAGTAGCCAAAGGTTGGATCACTGACTTGAAACCCTGTATGCTGAGAGGCTGGATCAAAGTCAAAAACATTACTTCTTGGTCTTGTCATTACACCATAACGCAAAGCGTCATACAGGTGATCTTCTGAATTAGTATCTACATCTTCTGGATTGTTTTTATCCAGAGGTATTGCTGGTAATTGAGAAATAAGATTAGTACAGTTATTAAAAATAACTAACCTAGACTCCTCGGTAAACTCATCTACTTGTAACCGTCTGTGTATTTCGTTTTTACCAGATACACGAGAGCCTTTAGATCTATCTGCAGGCCTCCAACGACAACCTTTCATAATCATCTGTTCAGCCAATGATGGCCCAGTATCACCACGATTATGCCATAAACTAGAATCCAAAACACCATAGCGCATTTTCTCTCCTGATTCAACCTCTAAAATCATATCAGCTAAATCTGTGGCTATAACCTTACTTACATACATTTCCCTATAAATTACAAGTTGTTCTGCAGGGGTTACAGCAAACCAAAGAACACCACTGTAAGAACCATAACCATAATCTGCAGCTCTAAACCTTGTCCAGTTAGAGGGTATATCATAAGGATCTACAACATGAATCCTACGATTAAACTCTGGAAAGGCAGCACCTTCATTAATATCCCAATCACCTTCTAGCAGTTGCCTACGTTGATGCTCAGGTAACGACAGAAGATTAGCCTCATACATACCATCATCTGCTAAATAAGGATTATCGAATAAGGTAGCAGGTATAAACCTACGTTTAAACAGTGGCTCACCTTCTCGACTATGACCTTTCGGCCAGCATATAACTTCACCACTATCTGTATCCGTTGCCCAAAAAGCCTTGTTATGTGACGAAGGGTTAATAAAAGTCTTCTTAACCCATTGATGCCCAGGACCGCCAGGGTTACTAGTGGCCCTCATATATAAGGGTAGTCCACTGGCTTTGGTTGTACGAAGACGTGACCTCATATAGTTCCAAGGATAAGGTGTAGGCCATTGCGTTAATTCGTCAAAACCGATCCAGTTAAATGCCTGACCCTGATAGCGCATAACATCGTCATCACGATCAAGGTAAGACATCCAGAGTGTAGCGCCACTCGGAGCTACCCAAGTCTTATCTCTTTCCATAAACTTTATACCAGGGATTGCTTTGGGGTATAATTGTTTTGAAACAGAAATAAGTTCTCTTAATTCCTCAGTGCTCCTACGAACAAGAAGCATCCTAGCATTAGGATTATTAAGGTATCTGACAGGATCGGCCACCATAGCGTAGCTCTTACCCCCACCAGCTGAACCTCCGTATAAAACTTCTTGCTCAGTTGAAGAAAGAAACTCTGTTTGTGGGCCAGAGTTAGGTTTAAAAATAATTTCTTTTTGAGCTTGCTCAACATCAATCGGCTCTGGCTTCACTGTAGCTGGTACCGTCTCTGGAGAGTCTTGCACCAATACGTTGCTCTTCGAGCTTTTTCGCTTTTTCTGCGGCTTCTTTGTACCTTTCGGCATAATAGTGGTACGTTGCAGCTTCTCTCTTACGCTTTTGCTCAAGTTGAATCCTCTTTTGCAAGCCTACGTGAGAGATAGATCTTCCAGATACTTCGCTTAACCAAGCTGCTACTTCACGCAGACTATATTGTTTTAGATATTTCTTAGCTTGTTCAAGTAATTCTAATTCATCTTCTATAGGAAGAAGAATATCTTCATCATCTGGATCTTGTTCATAGCCAAAGGGTATAACTCTACCAACTCTAACTACAGGAACCCATTCAAAACCGTCATCAGTTTTTTCAGGTTTAGGTAATTGCCAAGTTTTATGTGTTTTCATTATCTTTTGGCGGTAATATAAATAAAGGACTATCTGTTTTAACTTCGACTTTATCTGTCTTGACAAAGCCAGCTCTATCTAAAAAGTCTTTAGCAGCTGACATCTTTTCTTTATTACCTAAATCAGTAGGATTTTGCATAACTTGCATCATAGACCAAGCTGCTTGTGGTCCACGGGTAGCAATAAACTTTTTGGTTAGGTCAGCAATTTCATCCTGTAATACATTCATTACAGTACTGGATGCAACTCCTGTAGCATAACCAGCAATCTTCATTGCTTTTGCTGGATTACCTTGAGCTTCTTCAAACAAGGCATCAAGAAATTTCTGTTGCTTTTCTGTTAGATTACGACTCATTTAATCTTCCTATGTGGTTTTACTTTGGCTCTAACTTTCTTAGGTTGAGCCACAAACTGCTTACCCTTAGCAGTGCCTTTTCGCTTTGCTCGTGTTGTAGCGGCATACTCAGAAGAACTAAGAGACTTAATAGCCTTCTCAGGTAAATACCTTTCGCCTGTAGCTTTTGGACCTTGCGTCGATGGTTTACCACTCTTGGTTCTCCACTTCTGCTTAGTCCAAGCTGTCAGACTTTTTTGACTTTTACTTTTTGGCATCGTGTTTCTTTTGTACAGGAAAATTAGCAGTAAGAGATGCACCCTTATGAGGCACAAATTTATCTTTATGTTTCATTAGTTTTAAGCTACCATCTTTTTGCTTCATCCAATGATAACCTTTAGGTGCATCTACTTTCACTACTTATATCCTCCACCTTTAGCTTTGTATTGCTTTGCAACCATCTGGGCTTTCCTGGCGGACCATTGTCCTGGCTTACCACCTTTCCCTCCAGCTTTAACGGAAGCAACAAGGCGCTTACGCATACCAGGCTTAGTATAATTACCCGCTGCATTAACCGTAGACTTTTTGCCTGATTTCACCTCTACTGATCCCCATGTCATGCAGCTCTTTGTCACTCAAGTTCATGAGAATCCAATAGTCTGCTCGTCGTTGTTGATTCTCTTGAATCGCTTTTAATACTTTTCTAAACATAGCACTACTCCTTTTAACTTGTGCGGGAGTAGTTTTACATAAATAGTTATATCATACTATAGATAAGATTGCAACCCCGTTATGCATTAACTGCGATTCGGATCAAAATACTCTTCTACTGAAACAAGAACTTCCATAGTATTAGTAGTCTCACCGTATACTAAAATTTTATCACCTGAGTGTAGATTAAAGTATCCACCATTAACTAAGTTAGTTACAGAGTGTCCTGCCATACTAAGTCCATTAGCTATGTAATGATACTCATTATCTTCAGCATGATAGAATTGTACAAACACCTTCTTAGTAGAATTAGAGCTATTACTTATATGCAAATACCTAGTAATGGCACTGAAGTTAGCAGGACAAGTATACACAGCGGTAGCACTAGCATCTGCCGAAGTAGATGCAATAGTGTACCCTTGTGTATGAAACTTTGACTTACTTAGATCTGGCATTTACTTTTTCTTTTTCTGAAATTTTTTCTTATGCTCTGCTACAGTTTCTTCTTTATAACGAGTAGTATATTCTTTATCATTAAAAGTAAAAGAATATCTTTTAGATGCACGAGCTTTCTTAAATGCTTTACCAAAAGCTGACAGTTCTTTTTTAACTGTAGCTGGTCTTGCTTTAGGTTTAACTACTTTTTCAAGAGTAGTCTTAGGAGGAGCTTTATCTACGTTAGTAAATCCAGCTTCTAATGCAGGAGTAGAAGGTTTAGTGGTTCTGGATTGTCTAGAGATAGGTTCCTCTATAATCCCCACAGGTCTACTGTCCCTTGGACCAGATTTAACTTTAGGTTGCTTAGGGGCTTTATCACCTACTGCTGTAGGTGCTACTGATGCTGCACCTGCTCCAGCGGCCACATTGCGTAGTCGTGATGATTTAGGTACTCTAGGCCCAACTGTACCAAAGTCACTAAGCTTTTGACTCTTATCAAATTGTGAACCTACAGTTTTACTATCTGCCTTTGGTTTAGGCTTTGTAGGCATAACAAGTTCTTGTTTCTTTGGTTTTACTCTCCCAGAAGGTTTAAGTCTGTCAGAAAGTTTTTCAGCTTTATTAAGAACGTTAGCAGCATTGTCCTTAGTAACCTTAGTCACGTTAGAAAACTTCTTGTAATCTTTAGCAACCCTAAACCCAAGCTTCATTAATTGCTTGCGTATTAAAGCTGATCCAGCTTGTACAGCCATATTGCCTAAAACTAATATTACTGGAGCTGCCATTAGCTTTTCGCTTTCCTATTAGGTTTCATAGAGGCACCGCAATTAGCCATACCACCCTTGGCATAACCCATCTTCTTTTTAGCCATGCCACCATACTTATAACCCATCTTTGCTGCTACTTCAGGTGCTTCTTTCTTTAATGCTGCCATTCCTGGATTCATTTTCTTTTTCATATCTTTTCCTTTAAGCTATAATAAAATCTACGATTTGACCATCAGGAGTTCGTAGTTTGTTTGGATTAGGGTTATAGGCATACATCTGATTAACCAACTTTAGATCTTCTACTGGTGTATCAGGAGTAACCTTGTTAGGCTCTTCTACATTAGCTTTATAAGAACGATCCTTGTCTGCACTCTCAAAAATAATATTCTCATGAGTTTGAAAAGGAAAGTTAGGTAAAGGGAAGTGAGAAATAAGGGTCATTAAGCACTTTCACCTTTGCCAATCTTATAACACTGTGCCCTTACATACATACCATTTTCAGCTAGTATTTTAGACATACGGGATACTTCTTCTCTACATGCTTGCTCTGTAGGAATTAAACCACCTGTGCGTACTAGTACATCACAGCTTGTTGCTGAAGGATTTGTACAACCTAACAGAACCGCAAGCCACATAACTAAAACTTAACTGTAGCACCGATAGTAACATCACCAAAGTCAAAGTCTTTGTCAGATGAAACCTCAGTGTATAAATTCACATTAGTATGGGGAACAGAGTAATTTAACTCTACATCTACGCCAGTAAAGATCTCATCTTCGTTCAGCTTAAGCATATCAATATCTGTTTCTAGAGTAAGGCCTACTCCCATTAAATTAACACCAGCGTATGGTGTAAGTTCCCACTCCCAATCCTCTACACCAGTAGTGTAGTTAGTATCAGACTCAGCACCTATAGATACTGTTTGTCCTAACAATGGAAAGTCTGCAGCTGTTGCTGTAGTAGCTGTCAGAGCTAGGATAATTGCTAGAGTTTTCATTTTGGTTTCCTTTACCATTTGACTTTATCCGCCCAATAAGCAGCAGACATTTTACCTTTTTTAATATTCTTAGAATGACGAGCCTTGAAGCTTGCCCTTTTCTTTTTCATTTTGTCAGACTCGCCAGCTTTAGGCTTACCTGCAGTAGAAGCGCCTTGTTCTCCAAATCTAATAAGTTTATATTTACCGCCTTCTGAAGCCATGACGACATGGGACTTACTAGGGTGATCAGGAGTACGCTTAGGCTTATTAACCCCTTTAAGGTTTAGCCTCTGCATAGTAGACTTGACTCGCTCAGGTACTGACATCTTTTTATCCTTAACTGCAGGGGGAACATGGACGATTCACTTTTTACCCCTACTATTATAATAAGTATTATTATTTAAATACTGTGTATCGTCAAATCATTTTAAGAGCTTGATCTAAGGTTTCCTTATTACGCCGAGTCCACCCACGACCGAAATGCTCAAAGGTGCGTAAAGACTCATAGAACTTTTGACGTTGTTGATAAACACTTTCAATAACACTTTGAGGCTCGTGATTAAAAACAGCTTGAAGTGTCATAGGACCAATAGCACCATCTGGCGTAGCTCCAACAGCCCGTTGGATAGCTTTAGCTGGACGGCCAGTACCACTGTTTACTCCCCAGTCAAAGGCGCACCAGTCAACACCACTAGGCAAATCATCACCTCTAACTTTGTCCCAATAATTCTTTTTATAGATAGGGGCTACATCCACAAAGGTAAGATCTTTCATGGTACTTTCAGTTACTTCATGCCCTACCCAAGCTTCATAAACCTTTTTAGTAACCCCAAGGTTAGTCATGCCGCCTGGATCTTGAGGGTGATTCACAAAGCCCCCCTCATGATGCAGTAGCATTGATAGACATTTATCAAAATTCTTTTTCATTACTTTTTCCCAAAAAATCTAGTAGCGGATCTTACACCAAAACTTGCGGCTACAATAACTCCAAGTGTGTACTGGTACCACTCAGGCATAGACTCCAGCGCCACAAAGCCATTAGATACTATTTCTCTACCCCAGTCACCAACAAATACTAGTATTAACGGTATTGAAAATAAAATAGTTAGCCATTCGTCTTTCCAACTATTCTGGCTACCCTGAGCCATAATCTTTTCCCAGTCTGCTTCACTAGTTGCCCTAGAGAGCATAATCTGTGCTTCAGCTTCAGCTTTGGCAACCTTTGCTTTAGTCTCCGCAGCCTTTGTTTCAACTTTTCCATTAAGCCATGTCCCTGCTAAACTGGTTATTGGTCCTATAAGAGCCTGTATCATGTCTTCTCATTCCCCAACCATACAGCAAAAGCACCAGTCATAGCACCAGTAACCACACTAATAAGAGCACTTTGTTGAGTACTAAGGTCTGGTTGAGTTAATGCCCACTCGATGCAACGGATATACATAACAGTCATTACTAACATCATTAGCCTTGGCATAATCTTCCAAGCTAAGATACGTTCCATTGCTACAGTCATTCCCAATCCCTTTTTCTACTAGGTTCAAACACGTCTGAAGCCTTAAGATGCCCCTCTAGGTACATAGCTCTTTCAACTCTGTCTAGGGAATACTTAATGCCAGTGTCTTCAAATATCTTTTTTCTTACGTAGAAGACATCGGATCTTGGAATGTGGACCCTACGTAGTCTTCCTTCGTCTTCATCAGCGAGGGCTTTATAAAATTCACCCAGTACGTCATCGCTGATATACATTTTTGGTTTGGACATGGCTAGTTATACAGCTTACTTTTAGAAAGTCAAGGATTCTTTAAGTGGGACGACAGAAAAAACTTCAACATCCAAGAATCTACCTTAAGGTATACTTAAGGTCATACCTTAAGGTTTAATAATATTTATATTATAGAAGTAATAATAGTACTTAAGGTGTACTTAAAGTACTAAAGGTATAACTATAATGTTAGTATTAGTACTTAAGGTATACCTTTAGGTATATATTATAGTATATCTTAAGGTATTTGTCAAGACCTATTTTAATAATTATTTAAGAATCTTGAGAATTACCTTAAGTTATTACTTTACGCCCCCGCCTTGGGGTAGAATACGTGCTGAGAGGCTCTGAGAAGCTCTCTGAGTGGGGTTAAAGAGGTTTGATAGGGGTTAGGCTATGAGAGTAGTTAAGGCTATTCCTGGGGCTTGTACGAAGGATTAACATTTTGATCACGTAATGTTACAGTATGTAACATAGTGTTACTACTATTAAAAGAAATTAAAGAGGTTTAAGAAAATATTAAAGAAAATTTAATGTATTTACATTGTGGTTAACACCTTAAAAAATAGCCCCCGCTGTCATTGGGTGTATATACGTACAGGTACCCCCCGTATGGCCCATGCCCCCATAGGTATAGCACCACCTATCCCTTCGTATAGCACAAACTATCACTCTGAGTAGGCTAACTATCTGTAATAACTAGATATTTTATACAATAGAGTATTCACTATACCCAAACGGGTAGCGATTACACTGGGATTTGTGATCACAAACTCAGAAAGAGTAGGTTATGCACCCCAAAGGATAACCAAACCTACCCCAAAGGATAGCTCTGATTTATACCTCTGACCGCACTATCTCTACTACCGTATAGTTTTTATAGCCCAAAGGATAACTACGACTACCCATTAGTATAGGTAAGTATTACTGTCGTATTCTTTGGGGTAGCTCTCCCAGTCAACCAGAACAAAAACAGAACGTTTGTACCCTATCTGTTCCACTCATTATATTAGAAAAAGACCCTACCCCTTCGGATAGCGAATCACCCTTTTGGACTGATTCGGTCTGATTACATATTCACCAAATAGAATGTATAAAATAAAACGTAATGTTTTCAATATCTTAACACCCTGTCCAAATTAGTTGTTGATTATCTTTTGGGTAAGTGCTTATCTGGTTTCAGGTTATCACAGACCTAAAGGCGCTGACCTGCCCCTTGACTGTGACCATAGCCCGCTCTGCGGGTGCCCCTTGCTTATTGGTGGATAGAAGGTAGCCCAATAAGACAGTGCCGTAAGGCCTGCATGGTTATGCTATGCAGGGTGGACAGTAAGCAAGTGGGGTGCGATAGCTCAGTGAGTTTGTATGCTATAGGTGTGCGCTATTTGATAGTGCTACCTTTGTACCTGTCGATCTGAGCAATGACCACCCCTACGGGATAGCACTATATGTGCAATGGGATAAGTGTGCGTGCTACACACCTGCTGAGACATGCACCCATTGCGTGACAAGTGAACCCTTAGGCCTTTCGTTCTGTGGGATGTCTGGCCTTTGGTGTAGCTTGCACTGTGCACCTATGGTGGGTGCATAGTGTTATGCTACATCATGGAGGTTCCAATGGCTAATAAATACGTGAAAACTGACGAACAAATTGACGCTTTAATTTCATCAATCGACAAACGTGGTAAGTCTGTGCAACAGGATATCCACACTGCCGCTTGTGCTATCATTCGTCGATGGCATGACAGCAGTGATGTGTCAGCAGCAGTGCGTCAAATGAACGCTTTGCTTGCGGCTATCCCAGCCATGTCTCGTGCTAATGCTTTCAAAGCGTGGGTGGAGACTTATGCTACGTTCGTCTGGAATACTGATGACAAGTGCTTTGCCTATCATGCCAAGCGCACTAAGATCAGTTTTGATGACGCACAGTCTGCAATTCAAACTCCTTTTTGGGAGTTCAAGAAAGAAGCCGATTATAAACCATTAAACCTTCCTGACATGATTGCATCAGTGATCGCTCGTGCTGAGAAGCGCCGTCAGGATGGTTTGCAAGATAGTGATGACGTACCGTCTGATCTTATCAAATCACTCAAAGCGTTAATTGCGTGATGCGGCTAATGGGTTGGATCTTCGTAATGACAGGCTGGCTAATCGTGGCTGGCCTGTTTATCTTTGCAATCACTAACTTTGGAGTGTGATATGATTGAAGTATTAAATGGTATGAAGTGGCAGCTTGTGGATGAAAACCGTGAGCCTGTCTATGGTGGTGATAGGATTGTTGACTTTCGTGGCAATGCATCTGTGATCACAAGTGCAGAACCTCCACGACATCCTGCATCTACAGGCAGGGTAAATAACTTTTTCCCTAGCGTGTTTGATCTTAAATGGATAGAGGTATGATGTGTCTGTAATAGTGACGGGTTGGTACGAAACTGAAAATGGTGCAGTTATGCTTGACGAAACTGGTGAGTCCCTGAGTGACGTAGTGGCTCGGCTTATCAAGCGTGACTCTGAAAACTTTGGTCACACTGAAATGGAGCTAGAGCTTCATCTCCCAAGTGGTGAGATACGTTTGGTGGAGGATCAAGTAGAAAGTATGGTGAAAGATGAATACAGCTATGACAGTACGAGTGTTTGTGAATGATATGTTCTTGTGCACTATGCCTGAGCGTAAGGTTGACCAGATGCTTAAATACCTACGTAGTAGAGGTATTACTAACGTGACTATTTGCGAATAGGGGGTTGGTCTCCCCTAAGAGCAGAGCTAGTATAGTGGGTGCACTGGCTCTGATCCTCCCACCGTGTGTTTGTCCTTTCCATGCGGTGGGAGTTTAGACACTACCAGAAAGCATAACTTCGTGTTATGTTTTGTGGTGCTGTTTCAGCACTATGACCCCCATGAAAAGGAGAAGAATCATGGACAATCGTGTAAAGTTTACTACTGAGTTTAAGCGTGCTGTATGTGAGTTTTATTCTAACCATACTTGGAGAGAAACTGCCGCACACTTTGAACTGCCTGAAAATGGTACTGTGCAACATACCATCTCTCTTTGGTACAGAAAGCTAGGCTTCCTGCCCAAATCTGCTGGTCGTAACCCTAACCCCGACAGGGTGCAACAGCCTAAGCCTACCAAGTCCAAGGTGAACTTCATCGTTAGACGTGGTGGCTACATTATGAATGGTAAGTTCTACGGTAAAGTAGAGTTTGCTAAGGTTCAGCGTAACCTTAAGGTGGGTGATAAGTTTACCCAAGTAACTGTAACTGAGCATAAGGTAGGTATCGTACAAGCATGAACATATTTGCACTGGACAAGTGTCCTATGCAGTCTGCACTGTGGTTGGATGACATTCGTAAGAACAAGATGATTCTTGAGTCTGCACAAATGTTATCTACCGCAGTGCGTTGGCTAAGTCCAGATACAGACTTGGCAGTGTATAGACTTGCATACATGAATCACCCTTGTACAAAATGGGCAAGGGCTTCTCGTGATAACTTCAAATGGTTACTTAGCCACATGAGTTGGCTTTATACCCAAAAGAGTGGCAGTCATAAGTCTGCTAATCTGATACCGTTATTCCAGCAATATGCAGACAGTGGTGAGTTTCCTCGTGAAGGGTTGACAGAGTTTGTAAACTGTGCTCGTAATCAAGAGCGTGGTGTGGACTACTCTCATGTTGAGGATGTTCACAAGGCATACCGCTTGTACATGAATGACAGGTGGAAAGAACGTAACATTACCCTGACTTGGAAATGGGGTGAAGAACCTGAATGGAGGTAACATGCAATATCAAGTGATCCCAGTTCGTCAAGAACTTATCCCGCTTATGTTTGTCGATGAAGTTACTATCGGCAAGCCTTATGATGTGGTCAATAGTAAGACCACTCAGGGTGGCTACTTCATTGGTGGCAATGTCACACTCAACAGTGGTGCTACGTACTACATCGAGCCTGAGCTACATGCCAATGGCTTTGTGGTCAAGCGTGTCTATGTCGAAGATGCTGACGAGACTGACCCCGTTCTACGTGCATGGGGTGACTACACAGATGTCAGTGTGTTTGACCGCAAAGATAGGCCACTGTTCGATTGGGTGCTTACGTGGCTACTCAACACTACAGCTGACAGCGATACCTTCAAGTCTCGCTTTCGGCTACTCTCAATGCAGCCTATGCGCTCTCAGATTGCAGAGGGCAAGGTGTCTATCTATCAGTCACTCAAGGACATGCACAACGACAGGCAGATAGCTATGAAACCTGGCCGTGCATTCAGCTTCATGTTCCCTGAGT
>Ga0208667_1000152_pt1 | contig 31946 bp, 52 predicted proteins | sample 11BtaG_FD_184085 | JGI IMG/M metagenome (GOLD analysis project Ga0208667, IMG submission 184085) | Marine viral communities from the Subarctic Pacific Ocean - 11B_ETSP_OMZ_AT15265_CsCl metaG (SPAdes) (version 2) | ecosystem: Environmental > Aquatic > Marine > Oceanic | place: Pacific Ocean... | reverse complement strand
AGAAAGTCTTTAGGTAGTAGCGGTTCTTCTGGATTCACCTACGACACGACTGCTCACAAGTACCAACGCATAAACACCAATGGTAGAAAACGCTTCACCCTCAACACAGGTTGGGTAGGTGAGGACTACGATACTATTATGGAGCAGATGTTAATGAGTGAGCGTGTAATGTTAGATGGTCTACCTGTCAATGTTACTACCAACTCATTGAACTTACAGAAGTCAGTTAATGATAAAATGATTAACTACATCATTGAGGTAGAAGAAGCATTTGATACAAGGTATGTATAGAGTAGACCTTTACATTGATGGTCAAAGAGGTGACCTATTCCAAGAGGAGAGCATAGAGATAAACTTGAGTGTACAAAACATCAAGGACATCTCTAAAGTCTTTGGTGACTTCACCAATAGCTTTACTATTCCTGCATCTCCTACGAACAATGCAATCTTTAAGCATTACTATAATGTAGACATCTATGGTGGGTTCAATGCTAATGTGAGAGTAGACTCTTTCATAGAGGTGAACAACAACTTATTTAGAACAGGTGTATTAGAGTTGGAGAGTGTACAAATCAAGGATAGCCAACCCTATGCATACCAAGTAGGGTTCTATAGTAATGTCACTTCCTTGAAGGATACCTTTGGTGAGGATAAACTTAACGACCTTGACTTATCAGCTCAAGACCATCAGTACAATGACACGAACATTGTTACAGGATTCAACTCCTATGTTAGTGGTACGGATAGTGCGATTATCTATCCTCTCATCTCACCTGTTGCTAATTGGTATTACAACTCCGTAGGAAATGACCACACCCCAAGTAACATCTACTATCAAAACGGACATCCCGAACACGGAACATTCTACTATGATTACAAACCTGCAATTAAGTTGCAGAAGATTGTAGATGCGATAGAGACGAAGTATGGTATAGAGTTTCAAAGCGACTTCTTTGACTCTGCTGACTTTGGTAAGTTATTTATGTGGTGTCATAGGAGAGCAGGATATATGTTCAAAGACCAACCGACAGGTGCGACTCCAGAGCTAATACCATTAACATCGGGTGGAGGTACACCATTTGATGACACCTTGCATAGATTTCCTGTAACCGCTTCCGCAAACCCTGCGTTAATATCTTACAGTCCTTCTACAACTGCCTCTACCAATTATAGAATAGATGTGTTTATTAACGATGAACTATTTAGCTCTAAAGAACATACAGGCTCTACAACTAATGTTTTTGTTTTCCTACCAACTCTTTCGGCAGGTGATTATGTAGATATGCGTTTAGCTCCATCGGGTGATGGTGGTGCAGTAACTGTTAATGTGTTTGCTAATTGGTATGCGGATGCTTCAGGGGTAACCTTGTTAGCAGCTACGGGATTAACAAGTGCAATGACTACCGCAGGTATAGTAACTATATCAGCCCAAATGCCAGAGCAAAAGATTAGTGATTTTATAGGAAGCCTTGTAAGGGCTTTCAACTTGGTTATAGTTCCTGTAGCTAACAATAAATACGACATTGAACCTTTAGACGATTGGTATGCAGAAGGCACTACAAGAGATGTTACGGAATACATTGATACAGAAGAAATCACTATCCGTAAGCCATCACTCTATCGTAGAATCAATTTTAAGTACAACGAAACGGAAGCGATATTAGGTGAGCAGTATAGATTGCAGAATGACATTGGCTATGGCGATTTACGAGCCGACTTCACATTTGATGGCGAGGAGTTTAGTGTTGAGGTTGGCTTTGACCATATGCTCTTTGAAAGATTGTCCGACCAAAACCCAAGTGGAGCAGGTCTTACAACAATAGGTGTGGGTAAGAGTATCACGAGAGAGATAGAGCCGTATATAGGCTCACCCCTTATCTTCTATGCAGCAGGTGCGATAAGAGGCAATGAATCTTTCAGCTATGTAAATATGGCTACACCTGCACAGCATTTCCCTTTTACTGACATATGGCAAGTTGGCAATGTAAACAACACAACTGCGGAATCCGTAACCAAGACCTTGAACTTCGGTACAGAGGTAGACCCTTACTTATTACAAGGGTTTGCTACAGGCTTATACAATACCTATTGGAAGGACTACATCACGGACTTGTACGACACGAGTAGAAGAACATTTCAGTATAGTGGTCAGCTACCTCTTGGCTTAATGTTGGCATTGAAGATTAACGACAAGTTGACGATAGGTGAAAGAAACTACATTATCAACCAAATGAAGTTAAACCTATCTACAGGTGAGACACAAATGGAATTACTCAACGATGTATAGCAAGTTAGGTTATCTTATAAAGGCTCTAAAGGAGACTAACGAGAAGAATGAGGATGTAAGGATTGCCAAAGGCAAGTACCAATACCCTCGTACTCTCATAGAAGCATTAGGCAAATGGCAATAGAGAAGAACATAGTTATAGGTGCAGACCTTTCTGGTCTTGAGCAGAAGTTAGACGAACTCATTGATGCGTTAAAGGCTTCCCAAACTCAAGCAGACAAGACTGCTGATAGCATTAACGAGATTGCCGATACTACTAAAGACATTGGTAAGAGTGCTGAAGATAGCCAAAAGGGTATCAAGGGACTTGGTACAGGCTTCAAGGGTTTAGGTGTAGCTATTAAAGCAGCAGGTATTGGACTTCTTTTAGCTGCTATGGACATACTGCGTGAGTTGTTTGATAACAACCAGAAAACAGTAGACTTCTTTAATACTACATTCAACACCTTGCAGGTGGCATTTAGTGACTTCTCTAAATTCATTAGTGCTAACATAGGAGGCATAGCAGATTTCTTTCAAACCATCTTTGAGAATCCTGTAGATAGCATTAAGGCTTTAGGTGAGGGTATTAAGAACAACATCATTGAACGCTTCCAATCTATGTTGGAGGTATTGGGCTTTGTAGGAGATGCTATGGCAAAGTTCTTCACAGGAGACTTCAAGGGTGCATTGGATAGTGTTAAGAGCGCAGGTACAGAGATGGTAGATGTGCTTACAGGTGTAGATGACTCTGCTAAAAAGATTGCAGAGGGTACTACCAAAGCTGCAAAGGCTATCTCTAACTATGTGGTAGAGACTGTTAAGCAAGGTGCGGCAATGACCGAGACTAACAAACAAGCAGAGATTGCAGAGGTATTAGCACAAGGCTTGATTGAGAAGTACGACTTACAAGCAGAGAAATTAAGACAAGTAAGAGACGATGAACGCTTTACTATTGAGGAGCGTATCAAAGCCAATAACGAGCTAAAGGGAGTATTAGAGGAACAAGAGAATGCAATGCTTGAGAATGCTCAACGCATATTAGATGCTAAAGCACGACAGTTAACTCTTGACGAAAACAACATTGAGTTCCAGAAGGAGTATTTAGCTGCACAGAATGAGCTTGTAGGAGTTCAAGCACAAGTAGCAGGATTCCGTAGTGAGCAGTTGATGAATGAGATGGCTCTACAGAGAGAGTTGTTTGACCTTGAGGTAAGCAAAGCAGAGAACGCACAAGAGGTTGCAGAGATAGAAGCAGAGGCAGCTATTGAAGCAGAGACCAATTTAAAAAAGCAGTTAACTCTTGAGGAGGAGTTAAACAAGAAGTTGTACGATAGCAGACTTGCCTCGTTAGAATTACAGAAGTCTCAATACAAGGAAGGTACACAAGCCTATCAAGATATGGTTAGCGAAATCAATGTCTTGAATGCAGAGCGTACTGCTCAAGAGGGTGAAGAGGCGAAAAAGAGACGAGAACTTGAGCAAGAGGTTCAACAATCAAGACTACAGATGACAGGTGATGCCATAGGCGCACTTAATGACCTTGCACAAGCATTCTTATCGGGCAACGAAGAACAAGCAAAGAAAGCCTTTAAAATAAATAAGGCACTTGGTATTAGCCAAGCGGTAGTTAATACTGCACAAGCCGTTACTGCGGCACTTACGGCAGGAGGTAACCCTGTTAAGTTAGCTACAGGAGCGCAGTTTGTTGAGGCAGGTATTGCAGCAGCGACAGGTGCAGCACAGATAGCTACCATTGCAAGGCAACAATTCCAAGCGAGTGGTAGTGTAGACACGAACATACAAACACCTACTGCACCAAGCACCTCACCACAATTTAATATAGTAGGTGCATCGGGTCAAAACGCTATATTGGAATCGCTACAAGCGAACCCTATGAGAGCATATGTAGTAGGTAGTGATGTTACCTCACAACAAGAATTAGATAGAAATAGAATTAACCAAGTATCATTCCCATAATGAGAATCGTAGAACTATTATTAGATGAGGAGAGCCTCCAAGCAGGTATCCAAGCCATCAGTATCGTAGAAGCCCCTGCTATAGAGGAGGACTTCGTAGCCCTCAAGGAAGAGGAGCGTGTAGAATTAAAAACCATTGACGAGGACAAGCGTGTTCTATTGGGTGCAGCTCTTGTACCTAATAAGCCTATCTATCGTAGAAGCGGTGAAGATGAGTATTACATCTACTTCTCGCAAGACACGGTTAGAAAGGCAAGTGAATTGTTCTTCATCAACGGCAACCAAAACAAAGCCACATTAGAACACCAAATAGACATTACAGGCTTGAGTGTTGTAGAGAGTTGGATTATTGAAGGTGAGCAAGACAAGAGCAAGATGTATGGTATGAATTTACCTGTAGGCACTTGGATGGTTAGTATGAAGGTTCACAACGATGAGATTTGGAACGACTATGTGAAGAGTGGTAAGGTCAAAGGCTTTAGCATTGAGGGTTACTTCGTTGACAAGGTAGAGGCATCTAAACAAGACCCAGAGGAGGACAAAGCAGAGGAGCAACTCAATGCTATCAAGGCAATCATTAAGAACGACCTCCGCACAAAAAAGGGTAAGCGTACTGAATTAGAATCCTACAAGGATTACCCCACTTCGGTACGCAACAATGCAAAGAGGGGTATTGCTTTAAACGAGAAGGTGAATAACAAGTGTGCAACACAGGTAGGTAAGGTTAGAGCGCAGCAGTTAGCCAAAGGTGAGGCTATAAGTGTTGAGACTATTAAGCGTATGTATAGCTACTTGAGTAGAGCAGAGGAATACTATGAAGAAGGTGACACAAAGTCTTGCGGATATATTAGCTATCTACTATGGGGTGGCAAGAGTGCCAAGAGATGGGCGGAAAGCAAACTGAAGTCATTAGACAAAATCTAACGGAAACACACTTAAACAATTAACATAATATGAAAAGAATATCGCTACATAAGGTGATGGCTAAATTAGCCGAGCAACCAGAGAAGGTTGAGTTGAGCGTAGCAGATGATGTTATGGACTTCGTAAGAAGCATCCCTTTTGACACATCTTATATTCAACAAGCCCTAAAGATGGTTGAGAAAGGAACGAACGATGCAGAGCGAGTTTACAAAGAAATCGTTGAGAAAGAAAAGCAACTTAAAGACTTTCAATCAAAAGCAAAAGAGTTGGGGATTAACGATGAAGTAAATAAAGCGAAGAATGTATTAAGCAATCTCAAACAGATGAAGATGGCTTTTCGTGATATGAGCAAGAATGGTAAGGCGGCAGTTTCCGCTCTAAAGGCTATTTAATATGAAACAAGGCAAAACTGAAAAGGCGGTATTCGCAAAGCTCTCTACCGAGAAGGTGGAGTTGGCTCAACACGAAGTTGCATTAAATAAGATTAGTGATATATCAAAATTATTGCAAGATGGTGCAGATATGCTTAAAAATGCTGATAGCGAATTAAGTGGTATTGCAAAGCGTATGAGCAATGGTCTTATTGTTGTAGCGGCAAATGTACCCGCTCAAGCAAAAAATGCAATGAAATTAGCGGAAGAGTTGGGAGCGGATAATGTAATTCAAGACTTAAAACAAATTCTTGATAAAGCAGATGCTTTGCGTAAAAGATACGAACCCACTTACAATAATATCAAATAACAAGATATGAAATCACAAGAAACATTAGGAAAGATTATGGAACTGCTTAACCTACAAGACGAGGTTAAGTTAGAGTCTATGAAGTTAGAGAACGGCACTACTATTGAAGCAGAAGCGTTTGAAGCCAACCAAGAGGTATTCATCGTTACTGAAGATGAGAAGATTGCTCTACCTGTAGGTGAGTACGAACTTGAAGATGGTCGTATCCTTGTAGTAGCAGAAGAAGGTGTCATTGCAGAGATGCGCGATGCAGGTGAAGAGCCACAGGCTGAAGAAGCACCTGCTGAAGAAGTAGAACAAGCTGAAGAAGAGCCTAAAGAGGAAGAGATGAGCTACGCTACTAAAGAAGAACTATCTGCCGCAGTAGAAGAGATGAAGGCTATGATTGAAGAAATCAAAGCAATGATGTCTCCTAAAGAAGAAGAGATGGCTGAAGAGGTTAAGGAAGAAGTGAAGGAAGAGGAAGTAGAGATGTCTACTGACGAACCTGCTGCCAAGCCTATCAAGCATTCTCCAGACACGAAGCCTGTAGAGATGCACCAATTCTCTAAAGGAGCAAAGGGAGATACTCTATCAAGAATCTTTAACAAATTAGGATAATGAAGAAAGTAGAATCTATTTGGGCAGAGTTATCTGCTAAATCTCAAGAGGTTGCTCAAGAGTCTACTGAACTATCCGAAGAGGTTAAGGTTGAGTTGGGTCTTATGGATGACTTTAAGCAACAAGCTAAAGAATCTTTTGGTGCTTATAGAAGAGCATTAAGTAAGGTAGAGCAACTTGCTAAAGAAGGAATCAATGACCTTAATGTTGCAGGTAAAGCATTGGTGCGAATGAATCCAATGAAAAACCAAATTGAGCAACAAGCTAAAGATTTGGGTGTAGACTTACCTCGTGAGGTAGAGCAACAAATGGCTATGGTTAAAGACCAAATACAAGAGGTAGACTCGTTGATTAAGCAACTATCACGATTATCATAAACAATAACAACAATCAATAATTAAATAAATAGAAAGATGGCTACATCAATCACAACTACATATGCAGGAGAGTTTGCAGGAAAATACATCTCTGCCGCATTGTTATCAGCCGACACTATTGAAGGTGGCGGTATTACTGTAAAACCAAATGTAAAGTTCAAAGAGGTAATGAAAACTCTTTCTACTAACGCATTGGTAAAAGACGCTGCGTGTGACTTCGCTGACCAAAGCACAGTTACTCTTGCAGAGCGTATCCTACAACCAGAAGAGTTCCAAGTAAACTTGGAATTATGTAAGAAAGATTTCCACAACGATTGGGAAGCAATCCAAATGGGTTACTCGGCTTTTGATAGCCTTCCTCCATCATTCGCTGATTTCTTAATCGGTCACATCGCTGCTAAAGTAGCACAGAAGACTGAAGAGAACATTTGGCAAGGTGCAACTGCTAACGCAGGTGAGTTCAACGGATTTGAAGCTCTATTGGCTGCTGATGCAACAGTTGTAGATGTAACAGGTACTACTGTTTCTGCTGCTAATGTTATTACTGAATTGGGTAAAGTAGTTGATGCTATCTCTACCGCAGTATACGGAAAAGAAGACCTATACATCTATGTAGCATCTAATGTTGCTCGTGCTTACATCCGTGCTTTGGGTGGATTCGGTGCTTCAGGTTTGGGTGCTAATGGTGTAAACAACGAAGGTACTACTTGGTTCAATGGTGGTGACCTTGCTTTTGATGGTGTTAAATTGTTCGTATGTTCTGGATTGAGCGACAATACAATGGTAGCAGCACAGAAGTCTAACTTGTTCTTCGGTACAGGTTTGTTAGCTGACCACAACGAGGTGAAGCTAATTGATATGGCTGACCTTGATGGTTCACAAAATGTTCGTGTAGTAATGCGTTTTACCGCAGGTGTACAATACGGAATTGGTGCTGACATCGTACTATACTCATAAGAGTTAGTTTAGTTAATAATTGAAGGGGCAGGTAGGCATATGCTTGTCTGCCCTTTTTTATAAAAAAATAAAAGAAATTATGGCTTGTGATTTAACAAAAGGTCGTGCGTTACCTTGTCGTGAATCAGTAGGTGGTCTTAAAGCGGTTTACTTTGTAGACTTCGGTGATTTAGGAACTATCTCTGTTACATCCGATGAGGTTACTGATATGACAGGAACATTTGATGCCTACAAGTATGAGCTGAAAGGCACATCAAGTGTAGAGCAAACTATTAACGCTTCTCGTGAGAACGGAACAGTATTCTTTGACCAAGCGGTTAGCCTTTCTTTGCCTCAATTGAGCAAGGAGGATAACAACGAAATCAAGTTATTGGCTTACGGCAGACCTCACATTATTGTAGAGGACTACAACGGCAACGCTTACTTGGTAGGTCGTGAACACGGAGCAGATGTAACAGGTGGTACTATTGCCTCTGGAGCAGCTATGGGAGATATGAGTGGTTACACTCTTACCTTCAACGCTATGGAAGTAAGTGCTGCTAACTTCATCGCAGGAGCAACTGATGGCAACCCATTCGCAGGAATGACTTCAGCTACAGATACTATTGTTACTTCGTAATTAAGTAGTATATTAGCAACGGCACTTGACATAGGTGTTTTGGTTTGGTTAGGGCAGCTCTTCGGGGTTGCCCTTTCTTTTTGATATAACACTTATACCTCTTGGTGGTTAACCTATTATGCATATAGTAACTACAACAGACAAGAAGATATATTTCGTTCCAAGAGCGTTTGATACAAGTGTATCTGTTAAGATTACAGATGAGGAAACCAATGTGTCCGCTACGGAGTCTCTAACGGCTACGAAGGAGGCGAATTACTTGCATATAACACCTTCTTATACATTCGTAGAGGGTAAGTATTACACCATAAGAATAACAGGCTCTAACGAGATATATAGAGGTAAGGTTTATTGTACGAATCAAACCGACCTTGAGAAGTTTAGTGTCAACAATGGTGAGTTCACCTATTACGAGGACACTGATAATGATAATCAATACATTTACCGATGAGCAATATACGCATCGTAAACCTTGCAACGCATACTACCCCACAGGTTGTAGAAGACAATCGTAAGCAGTGGGTAGCCTATGGCGAGGACAATAATTACTTCCAATACCTTATAGACAGGTATAATGGTAGTGCTACAAACAATGCCATTATAAATGGTATGAGTGAGCTTATCTACGGCAAGGGGCTATACGCTACCGATGCTCAAAGAAAGCCAGACCAATATGCACAGATGAAGTCTCTGTTCTCTCGCACTTGTATGAGGAAGGTGACCTTTGATTTGAAGGCTATGGGTCAAGCAGCATTCCAAGTCATCTACAATAAAGACAAGAGTAAGATTGTACAAGTAGAGCATATGCCTATTGAGACCTTACGCTTTGAGAAGATGAACGAGGATGGTGATGTATGTGGTTACTACTACTCTAAAGATTGGACAAAGATTCGCAAGAGAGGCTTTGAGCCTGTACGCATCCCTGCGTTTGGTCACGGTGAGAAAGGTGAGGGTCTTGAGATTTATTGTATCAAACCTTATCGTAGTGGATTCTACTACTACTCACCTGTAGACTATCAAGGGGGACTACCTTATGCAGAGTTAGAAGAGGAGGTAGCAAACTACCACATCAACAACATTAAGAACGGCTTATCGCCAAGTATGTTGATTAACTTCAACAATGGTGTACCAACGGAGGAAGAGCGTGAGCTTATAGAGAGACGAATCATACAGAAGTTTAGCGGTTCATCTAATAGTGGTAAGTTCATCTTGGCATTTAACGATAACAAAGAGATGGCTGCAAGTATTGAGCCTGTACAATTATCGGATGCAAGTGAGCAGTACCAATTCTTGGCAGATGAGAGTATGCGTAAGTTGATGGTAGCCCATAGGGTTACTTCACCTATGTTGATGGGTATTAAGGACAATACAGGATTGGGTAACAATGCTGATGAATTGAAGACTGCAAGTCTCTTATTCCACAACACAGTTGTTAGACCTATCCAAGAGTTGATATTAGATGCTTGTGATGACATCCTTGCGGTGAATGAGGTGAGCCTTAACTTATACTTCAAGACTTTGCAACCTTTAGAGTTGCAGATTGATATGGAGGAGGAAGTAAAAGAGGAGTTGAGTAGCGACTGCGGATGCAAAGACGAGTTGAAGGATGCTGATGACCCTTGTACGGAGGGTTATGAGATGGTCGGTATGAAGATGAAGAACGGCAAGAAAGTACCGAACTGCGTACCTATAGAACAATTAAGCGAGGATAGCCGCCCTTTTCTTGATGACGAGTTAGCCCACGAGATGTTAGATGCATTGGCTGACTTGGGTGAGGAAGAGCCAGAGGGCTATGAACTCATTGATGCAGAGGTTGTAGGAGACGATGAACCAGAGGAGTTTGATACTGAAGAATACCTCAATGGATTAGTCAACTTATCCGCTACACAAGACAGTAACCAAGACTCCGAGATATACAAGGTAAGATACAAGTATGTGAAGGGTACAAAGAAGACTTCTAAAGGCTCTTCTCGTAGCTTCTGCAAGACTATGTTATCTCAAGGGAAATTGTACCGCAAAGAGGATATTGGTATGATGAGTGCAAGAGGCGTTAACAAGAGCTTTGGACACAAGGGTAGAAACTATTCTTTGTTTAAGTACAAGGGTGGTGTAAACTGCTACCATAGATGGGAGCGTAGAATCTACAAGAAGAAAATGAAGAAGAACGGTGAGCCGTATGGTGGAGATGCTCTACGAGGAACTAAATATGTTAATGTTAACCAAGCGGTAAGAGCAGGATTTAAGCTACCTAAAAACCCTAAAGAGGTAGCTACTGCACCGATTGATATGCCAAGACAAGGGCATCACCCTAATTACGGAAAATAATGGCAAAGGTATTATTCATAAAAAGAGACGATTTAGTACGCAATAGCGTAATCTCTGGAAATGTAGACTCCGATAAGTTCCTGCAATTTATAGAGATTGCACAGGAGATACATATTCAAAACTACTTGGGTACAAAGTTATACGACAAGTTGCGTGATGACATTGTAGCAGACACTCTACCTGTAGCTTACGCTACTTTGTTAGATGACTATGTACAACCTATGTTGATACATTGGGCTATGGTAGAGTATTTACCTCACGCTGCCTATACGATAGGTAATGGAGGTGCTTACAAGCACACGGCAGAGAACAGTATAGCTATGGAGAAGAACGAGGTGGACTTCTTAACCAACAAGCATAGAGATATAGCTGAACACTACACTCGTAGGTTTATTGACTTTATGGCTTTTAACAACTCAAGCTATCCCGAATATAATGGAGCAACGAATGACGATATGTACCCAGACAAAGATGCGGTCTTCAACGGTTGGCAGTTGTAAGAAACGCTACGAGCCAAAGGAGGTTAACCTAAAAAGGCTACAGAAACTCGTAAAAAAATTAGAGAATAATGGCAAGTGATGAAAAAGGATATGGAGCAATCTACGGCTCTACTTGGTGGGGAAGTGGAGATGCATTTACCAACCAGATAGGTTGGGGTAGTGCAATGTTCTACATATTAGACCCTGCTCAATTCCAACAAAGAGCATTAGAGGATGGTGCTACGATGGAGGCTTTTGAATGTGTTTCTAAATCTTTGAGAAGATTCCCACAAGCGGATAGAGGCAGACAATTGATGGATGCTTATGATAGCAGAGTAGAATTAGCAGGAGGTGATACTGAAGCGAGAACCTGTACGATTAACGAATTAAACGAATTGATATGAGTCTGTATAAGGATGCATCATTAGTAATGATACCGAGTGCGGTAAAGGATGGTAAGTTGTATAGCATACGCCCTACTGATGGTAGTGGGGACTTCACATTTAGCAGGGGTTCAAATCTTGCTGCTACAAGGGTAGATGTTAATGGTCTTATTGAGAAGGGTAGAGAGAACTATATTTTACATAGCAACAACTTTGGAGATGCAACTTGGGGTAAAACTCGTTCATCATTTGTTAGCGGACAAGCAGGTTATGATGGCTCTAATGATGCTTGGGCATTTGTAGATAACACTAACAATAGCACACACTTAATAGTTCAAAACATTACTTCAAGTCAAGTTGCAACATTTAGTGTGTATGCCAAAGCAGGTGCAGTAAACTTTTTAGCTTTCCGTTACGAGGATGCAAATGTGGACTACGCTTATTTTGATTTAGCAAACGGAACATTGGGTACTATTGACTCTGACTACATTGATGCAAAGATTACAAGTGTAGGAGGCGGTTGGTATAGATGTGAGGCATCAAGAACATCTGCTGCAAGAGTTGTTCTTTTATCCGCACAATCGGATAATGACCCTACTTATGCAGGAGCAGGAAATACTGCTTTATACATCCAAGATGCTCAATTAGAGCAAGGCTTGGTTGCTACTGACTACATTGAGACAGGTGCTTCTACTGCACAAGCAGGTATATTAGAGGACTTACCGAGATTAGATTATAGTGGTTCGTGTCCTGCTCTTTTACTTGAGCCTCAACGGAGTAATGTGGTTACCAATAGCGAATATGTAAGTTCAAGCGATTATGTTGTAGGAAATTGGACAGGTACGATTACATCAAATACTAATGAAACATTATCTCCAGATGGTGGTTATAACGCAACAAAGTTTGTAAAAGCAGGAGCAAGTGATAGAGTCTATTTTCACAATAATCAACCCGATGGTGCTTATACAGGTTCTATTTATTTAAAAGCAGCAAGTGGTTCAGAGAATACTACAATAGAAATATCAGTCCGTAGATTTGGCGGTGGCGGTGGTTCTACATCTAAACTTGTAACCATTACAAACGAATGGCAAAGATTTGATGTTACTGCGACTAATTTGACTGGTGGTACTACAACTGCAATGTATGTTGCAGATTTTTCAATGGGAGGTACTGCTACTGAATTTTATTCATACGGAATGCAGATTGAAGCAGGAAGTTACCCTACAAGTTACATACCTACATATGGTTCTGCGGTTACGAGGTCTGGTGAATTGGCTTTAGGCGGTAGTATTTCTTTAGGCAACTCACATACAATTTTCTTCAATGGAGAATTGAACACGATTGATAACAACAAAGTATTTATGGAATTTATTACGAGTGGTGCAACAACATCGGCAACTATTAGAAATGTTATTGGTACTTTGAGGCTATACAATCAAATTGATTCAAATTATCCTTTGGGCGGTATTCAAAGCGACAATAATAAATGGGTAATTCGTATTGATGGTACTGCATATACCTTGTTTTACAACTATGCTGGAAGCCCAGCAAGTCAATCGGGTTCTTTTGCAACTGCAAGAAATTTAGACAAAATTAATTTAAGAGGTGCGTTTACTGAAAATTCAGTCAAACAAGTATTATCATTTCCAATCGCATTAACCAATGCTGAATGTAACTCTTTAGTAGAATAAGATATGAGTAATATATACGACAAATCAAGTTTGGTCTTAATACCAAGCGGTACAAAGACAGGAAAGGTCTACTCGCAGAAGCCTACTAATGGTGATGGTGATTTTACTTTCACTCGTTCATCTGCTGCTACGAGAGTTAATGCAGATGGTAATATAGAGAAGGAGACAGGTAATCAACTCTTGCAGAGTAATACATTCAGCACTACTTGGTATAATTCGGGTACTGCTTTAACTTCAGGTCAAGCAGGATATAATGGTACAAACGATGCTTGGTTAGCCTCAAGAGGTGGTGCTTTCAATTATGTGGCTCAAGACATTTCAACAAGCGGAGTACAATCCTACTCAATATACGCAAAGGTTGGTTCTTTTGATTGGATTTTTGTGAGGGTGCAAAACTCTGCATCGGCTTATAGAGGTGCTTATTTTGATTTATCAAGCGGTTCGGTTGGCGCAGTTGATAGTGCTATTATAGATACTAAAATTGAAGCCGTAGGAAACGGATATTACCGATGCACTATTATATTCAACGAAAGTCTTAACAGAGTTTTATTTTACCCAGTGCCAAGCAATAACGGAGTTGGGACAAGTGGTACAGGAACTATCTACATCCAAGATGCCCAAGTAAATCAAGGGCTGATAGCGCAAGAGGTGATTACTACAACTACATCTGCCGTATATGGAGGTATTACTGATAATGTACCAAGATTGGACTATACGGATAGTTCGTGTCCTGCACTATTGTTAGAGCCACAAAGGACTAATGTAATGGGTAATAGTGAGTATTTTAATGGAACTCCATATGCAGTTAATAATTCAGCAATATCAGCTAATCAAGCAATATCTCCAGAAGGTCTACAAAACGCTTATAATTTTGTTCCCGACACTACGGGTACTCCGCTTCACCGAATTTATGATACTCAATCCGCAAGTATTCAAACGGCAACGCATAGCATTTTCATTAAGCCTAATGGTCATAATTACTATGCTTTAAGAGAATCGGCTACAACGGGAGCATCTATTGGTTTTGACTTTACCGACAATAGTATTATCACGGAATACTCAACGGGTGGATGTACGGCATCAAACGGAAAGATTGAAAATTACGGAAATGGTTGGTATCGGATTAGTGGCACATTTACTTTTACTTCTGCAACACCAAATGGATTTGGTCTTTACGCTGCTGCATCAAATTGGACAAGTGGAGATGTTCAAAGTGTTTCTTGGGCGGGTAATGGCGTTAATGGTGCTTATATATACGGAGCGCAAGTAGAAGCAGGAAGCTACCCAACATCCTACATCCCTACCTATGGGAGTAGTGTGAGTCGTGTAGCTGAAACTTGTAGTAAAACATCTGCAACCGATTTAATTGGTCAAAATGAAGGTTCTTTCTACGCAGAGATAGATTTTACTGATACTGATGCTGACCAAATGTATATGACTTTATCCGATGGAACATCAAATAATCGTATACACATAGGATATGATTACACATCTAATTTTATTTATTGCAACATTCGTGTTGCGGGTTCTGCTCAAGGTTTGATTACAACTCCTACTTCGCCAAGTGATGGAATTAAAAAAATAGCAGTTGCTTATGCACAAGATGATTATGTTATGTACATCAACGGCACTCAAGTTGGTAGTGATGCAAATGCTAATGTTCCAACATTAAATAGAATTGATATTGGTAACTATTGGGCTACAGGATATGAATACCCTGTAAAACAAAACTTACTATTCAAGACACGACTAACAAACGCTGAATTAGCAGATTTAACTACACTATAATGAAAACATTTAGAAAATGATGACAGGTTTCGTATATAAATGGATTGACACTTCTAATGGTATGTATTACATAGGATGCCATAAAGGAGATGTTAATGACGGATATGTAGGTAGCGGTACTTATTTTCTAAAAGCGTATAAGAAGCGACCAGAAGCCTTTGTAAGAGAGATATTGTATTCGGGTGAACACTTTGCAGAACTTGAAGAATTTATGCTAACTGAATTAAATGCATCTCAAGACAAAGAATCCTATAATCTAACAAATGCTTGTAGAGGTCAATATGAATATACTTCGGAAATTAAAGAAAAGATTAGTAAAGCGCATAAAGGAAAAGTAACAAGCGAAGCTACAAAAAGAAAGATGTCTGCCGCTGCAAAAGGATTTACAAAAAGTGAACAGCATCGCAAGTCAATCAGTGAATCTTTAAAAGGAAAGTTTGGTGGTGATGCAAGACATACGACAAAAGTGTATTGTAAATACTTAAACACTACTTTTGATACGATAAAAGAATGTGCAGAAGCACTTAATGTTACATATGGTGTTGTTCAAAGAGCAGCGAATAATAAGGTTAAAAACAATAAATACGGAATAAAAAGATTATGAAAAAAGTCTTCAGGAAATACAGCTTCGGCTCTAAAGGAGCAGCAACAACTAAACTGAATGCCTTACCACACGATGAGGAAGGTAACCCTACTCACTCTCACGCTATCGTACATCTCGGTAACTTGGTAGAGACTGAAGGTACATACGATGAAGAAGGTGAAGTAATCACTGAACCCGTACTATCTTCTACCTACCATATAGATGTACTATGGGATGGAGAGCCATTAGAGTCTTGGGATAGTGCTATGGTATGGTGTGCGCCATTAGGTGTTCATACTTTCGGTTCATCTTCTGCTATTGCGGAATGGACAGAGGCTTGTAAGGTGTTGCATCCAGAGTACTTTCCAGAGCCAAGTGAAGACGAGTTAGTATAATGCAAGATAAGAACTACATACCTTCTCGTACCTCACCTAAAGGCAGTAGAAGAGGTTGCCTATGTTGGGAGACCTCAACATATTCTATAGACTGTTGTGATGGTAGTGTAAGGGCGCAAGGTGTAGGTAGTGTTTATCTAACCGATGAAGACTAATGCAACTATCCAAGAATCTATCGTTACAAGAACTGAAGAAATCTGCTACTGCAATCAAGAAAGGCATCTCTAATGAGCCGACTATTGAGCATATGGAGAATCTTAAAGCTCTTGCAGAGAATATCTTTCAGCCTCTTCGTGATTACTTTGGAGTACCTATTGCGGTTACTTCTGGTTATCGTAGTGCTTCTCTTAACAGGATTATTGGTGGTAGCAGTACCTCTCAACATTGTAAGGGAGAGGCAATAGACTTGGATGCAGATGTTTACGGAAACCTCACAAACGCTGCAATCTTTGGTTATCTTAAAGAACATACTGACTTTGACCAACTTATATGGGAGTTCGGTAATGAGGTGAATCCTGCTTGGGTTCATTGCTCATATACAAGAGGTAGAAATAGAGGCGAGGTGTTAGTTGCTTACAAGGATGGAGGCAAGACACGCTACAAACGATTATGAAAATGGATGCTACAGATATAAAAGTATTACTAATGAATACCTCAACAATGGCGTTATCTTTCGCCAACATAGAGGCAACCCTAAAAATCACTTTACTTTTAGCTTCCATTGGGTATACTGCTCAACGGTGGTATCTAATGAATAAGAAAGATGGCTCAAGAGACTAAATCTTTTTTAAAGGAAAATTGGTCTATGTTGATATGGCTTGTTGCCGCAGTTTTTGCAGCAGGTGGTATTTATGCAGAGTTCTCATCACTCAAGATGGAACTACATACCGTACACGAAAGACTTGATAAAAAGATTATTGTAATCAACAACATAGAGGATAGAATCTATGTTCTTGAGATGCACGATGAGTACGAGAAAGGATACAAAGATTCACAAAACAATAAATAAATGAATGACACCGACTTCGGGTTTGCAGACTCCTTTGAGGACTTTGTAGATGAGATGACTAATGACAAGGCTAATGAGAAAGCCTGTAGCATTGATAACCCAGATTGTGAGGCTTGTGGCAGTTAAGTATTGTGTAACTGAACCAAAGGAATGTACTTGTAAAAAGAATTGTAATGAATCCACTAATAACAAAACTACTCGGAAAAAGCGCACAGGAGACGATAGAAGCCGTTTCTAATGTCGTAGATAGGTATGTATCAACTCCAGAGGAGAAAGCCACTATAAAGGCTTCTATTGAGTCCGAGATAAGTTCTCGTTGGAGAGCTGATATGAAAAGCGATAGTTGGTTAAGCAAGAATGTAAGACCACTAACCTTGATTGTAGTGATTAGTTTTCTGGTAATTACCACCTTCTTTGATGGGTTGGGCTACCTACAGGTAGACCCTGCTTGGATAAGTCTATGGAATATGTTAAGTGTAACAGTTGTAGGAGGTTACTTCGCAGTACGCTCTCTTGACAAGAGAGGTAATGTTAAATAGTCGTTGATAACATATAGTGTTTAAGTTTGGTGGGTTATCCCACCTTTCTTTTTTTTTATATATATATATTATATATAGAGATATTATATATAGTAATATATAGAGACCTATAGGTCTCTTATTATATATATATAGATATATAAATATATATAGAGAGGCATTCGCCTCTTTTTTTTTTGCTCTCTATGTTGGTTGTAAATAAATTTGTGTACATTCGTATAAATCAAAAACAACTATGAAGACAGAAATCACCTCAACTCAAAAGACTTACTTGGTTAGTCTAAAGAAGGAACTAAAAAATTTAGAGCATTTAGGTAAAGCCAATTCAAATGAATGGTGGTCTATTGCTGAATCTATTGATGCAATAGAGAATAACCTTTAATATCAAAACAACTATGGATATTAAAGACCAATACTTAAACTTGTGCGAGGCACGAGTTGAAGCCCTCACCAAAGAGATGAACCACCTAAAGATGTTTATCATTAGAGACTATGCTCGTAAGGGTATAGATGCAGAAACCGTTATGGATATGTTTAACGCATACAAAATCAATGAAGACCGTAGTAAAAATTAAGCAAACTGAATACCCAGAACAATATGAAATTAACGAACAAACCTTACAAGACCACTTCTACCTACACTTCGGATTTCCCGATGACAGAAGACTCTTCAAACGATTCAACGGCAATGCCCTCTCAAAGTACCACAAGCCAGAGGTTGACACCAAGTTACTATTTAGGTAAGTACAAAGGCATTGAGGCTTTTGATGTGTGTATGGACTTCGCAAGAGACTCTTACAATATGGGTGTAGCTATCGCCTACTTACTACGAGCAGGTAAGAAAGAAGACAATCCTAAAGCACAGGACATCTTAAAGGCAATTCACCATTTAGAAAAAGAATTGGAATATGAACGAATTAACGCTCTCCCTCACGCTACCGAAGACAGTAAGTCTTAACACACTCTACGCAGGTAAGCATTGGACATTTAGAAAAAAAACAAAAGATGAATATAAAAAAATCGTTGAAGCAGAATTGGCTCGTTATGACCACCATTTTGCAGAGAGTATGTCTATCCATATTAGGTACAATACTCGTGCCGATGTGGACAATCTTGTTCTTGTCTCAAAATTTACTGCTGATACTCTCGTTGCTAACGGATGGATTGCAGACGATAGTCCTAAATACTATCACAAGCTCACTATCACTTTTGACAAGAGTGTTGAAAAGAATTATTGTGAAGTTGAGGTTAGATTAAAGGGTGCAACCTTGCAGGAATAAACATTTTTATTAACTTTGAATCATTAACTAAATTATATATGATGACTAAAACATCTATTGTCAAGGACATTAAGTCCGCAGGAGAACCGTACAACGGTCAGTATGGAACACTTTATGGGTTCTATGTAACATTTGAAAATGGAGATAATGGTAAGTACAACTCCAAAGACCCGAACCAAACAAAGTTTGCAGTAGGACAAGAGGCTACTTACGATTACATCCCAAGAGAGTACAATGGTAAGACCTACTACACGGTCAAGCCTGTTAACCCACAATACGCAAATGTAGCATCTGGCACATCTGCTCCAAGTGGTACACATACCTCTAAAGACGAATCAATCATTCGCCAAACGGCTCTCAAGGCAGCAGCCGAGATTGGTGGAACACCGCAAGTAGTAATTGCGAATGCTCAACTCTTTGCTGATTGGGTTATGAAGAAAGGCGCAGCCCAAGCCACTACAACTCATCAGCAACACTTTCAAGGAAGAGAAGAACCTCAACCTGTAGCGGATGGTTTGCCATTCTAAAGAAAGAACTATATTAGGGGGGCGCACTTGCGCTCCCTTTTTAACTTAAACCAACTATGTCAAAAATATCTTATGCCGATGTGTTCGGTAAACTTGACGATGTCCGAATGGGCAAAGTCAAAGAAGGTCTTAAGTTCGGGCAATGGAATTTAGATGACCACCTCCGCTTCAAGCGAGGTAACTTCAATGTAGTATTAGGACACGCTAATGTCGGAAAGACCTCCGTAATGTTGTACCTAATGTTATTGCAAACCATAGTCAACGATATTAAGTGGCTTGTATTCAGTTCCGAGAACACACCTGTATCTCTCGCAAAGAAGCTCTCGGAGTTTTTCTTGGGTAAACCTATAAATAAGATAGATGAAGATGAGTTCCAGATGGCTCTTGATTTAGTTCAAAGATATTTTGTTATCATTGACACGGATAAGAAGATGTACACCTACAAGGATTTAATTGAGGAGGCTACAGACATCTACCACGAAGAAGGCTTTGATGGATTCTTGATTGACCCTTACAACTCATTAACGAAGGACAAAGAGATGTTTAAAACACTTGGCGGTCACGAGTACGATTATGAGGTAAGTACCCACTTTAGGAATTGGGCAAAGCAACACGATGTAAGTATCTGGCTTAATGCTCACGCAGTAACCAATGCTTTAAGAATGAAGCACTCCGCAGGACACGAGTATGCAGGTCACCCTATGCCACCAAGTGCAGCGGATATTGAGGGCGGTGGTAAGTTCGTTAACAGGGCTGATGACTTTGTAGTGATACATCGTTATATTCAACACCCTACCGAATGGATGTACAACCAAGTACACATACGCAAGGTGAAAGAGGTGGAGACAGGTGGAAGACCTACACCATTAGATGAGCCTGTAAGATTAAGAAGTGTACCTAACAATGTAGGATTTGAGATACACGGTGAGAATCTAATCACCAAGAAAGAAAAGAAACAAAGCGATTTACCTTTTTAAGATGGATGAATTAAAACAAGAAGATTACGGATGGGTAAGAGGCGGTAGCAAGAGCATAGCCCTCTTATGGTTAAGACAAAAGAATCAAGACTTGATGCAGATTGCCAATGCTCTTAAACCTCAAGACCCAAGTAATGAGTATGAGATGGATATATTCATTGACCTCATCAGTATCTACTCTGCTATAGATGCTTCTATAGGTATGGTAGAGGATGTTCAGCAGATGGTATGGGAGGCAGAAGCAAAGAACGCTGACCTCAAGCTAACGATACGAAACCTAACAAGAAAGATAAACGCTTATGAAGAGCGATTTGATAACCTTAACGAACACTTAAAATGAGAGCAACGATATTACAATTACAAGAGGAGTACGATAACTATACAGGACACCATAGAATATCACCCTCCAGAGAGCGTAGGAATGTTATGGCAAGGTTTGCCTTTATGGTTTCAGCAAGAGACTTGTACACAACACTTGAGATAGCAAGAGTATGTAAGAAGAATCACGCTACTATCATACACGCAACTAAAGGACACGAGATGAACCTAAAGTTTGACAGAGACTATATGCAGTTCTTCAACCAATGTTGTACGATTATGGACAAGCTACGAGGCTCACAGGAGGAAGGAATGGATTGGGGACTGACCAAGCAGAATGCGTTATTAACCGAGCGTTTACAAAAAACTCGTGAGGAACTGTCAATAACTCGTGAAAAGTTGTATATTATGGAGCAAGAACTAACTAAACTTGCTAATCAAAATGAACTTTGCGATTGACATAGCACCACTTGCAGGAATCCTAATAGGTATTAACTATTGGGACTCCACTATGAATGATGACTTTGAGAATCCCAAGTACCACTCTTTGCAGTTGTGCTTTGGGATTTTTGCTTTAGTAGTCACTTGGTCAACTGAACAATGATAACAGTATTAGACCTTCTTGCAGGACACCATAAGGAATGGATTAAGATGGTTCACAAGTTCGGTGCAGGTAGCTATGCCGAAGACATCGTGCAAGAGATGTACATACGACTCAATAAGTATGTAGAGAACCCAGAACGCATTATGTATAAGAACCAACCCAACAAGCTCTTTGTATGGGTAACCCTTCGTAATATGACGAGGCAGTTCCAGAACAAGAAAGACTTGATGGTATACACAGGCGATATGGTTGAGTACGATGTTGCAGAGGAGGAGTTTGACCGAGTACAAGCAGAGGGCTTTGAGAAGTTAATAGATAAGGTTTGGGAGGTTATGGAAGACTTGCATTGGTATGACCAAAAGATGTTTGAGGTATACCACAAGACTGATATGTCTATGAGAGATATAGAAAAGGAAACAGGCATCAGCCTATTCTCCATATTTGATACACTAAAAAATTCTAAAGAATATGTCCAAGAAAAAATCAACGAAGACTACGAAGACTACCAAAACGGAGAAAGCGAAAGAATCTAAAGGTCTGGGAGATGACATTGAGAAAATCACAAAGGCTACAGGAATCAAGAAAGTAGTAGACACCTTTGCTGAACTTACAGGAATTGATTGTGGATGCGATGCTCGTAAGGCAAAGCTCAATAAGTTATTCCCAAGAAGAACACAACCATTGTGTTTAGAGGAGGGGGAGTACACGACCCTCAAGCAGTTCTTTAATGACTTCAATGGTAGAGAGGTTAAAGAGATGTACCAAGAGCCATTGAGCAGGATACACTCAAGAGTGTTCCAACACAAGTATTACATTCCTTGTTCTTGTAATCCGAGAGAATGGTCAACACATATTGCAGACCTCAAGAAGATATATGGAGAATACGAAAGTAAGTAAGCTCCTACTTGTATACCTATGGACTCAAGGTCACAAGATAAAGGAATACAAAGAGGCTGAAGGCATCACAACATTACACGGTAGAGACGAGTACAAGTTTGATGTTAGTGGCTCTTACGGAGGCTTTCGTGTAGAGTATACACATAACAGGTTCTCATTCTATGATGGGGACAAGAAACTAAAAGACACAGACCTTAATGAGCTTCGTTAAAGGAGATATTGGTGAAGACCTTTGGTGTGATTACATCAAGACACGAGGACATACAGACATTGTTCGTGCGCCAAAGAAGAAGTTCTATGATTGGGATGTGAAGAGCATCTACCAAAAGAATGAGCTGACCTTTGAGGTGAAGTACGATAGCAAGGCTTATTGGTGGGCTAATAGACGAGGAACACCAGAGCAACCTAATTTATACATAGAGTTCAAGAATACGAACAAAGATGAGGATTCTGGAATCAAAGCAAGTAAAGCTATATACTACATCTACATCTTAAAAAGAGATGAATCCAATACCGCCTTTGTATTTGAGAGGGAGGGTATGTTAAGCCATTTAGAGCAGGTTACTTACAAGGTGGTAGGTAATTCTGCTACAGGTGATGACAATGCTTTGGGGTGGATACCACCATTAGACTCATTGATTACTCAACCATTCTTTGTTAATAAAATTGTGTTGTAATGTAATTTGTTAACTTATTTGTGTATATTAGCTGTATGCAAATAACCAAAACACTTATTAAAATGCAAACAAGAACACAGAGAACAAAGGTCTACGGAGATTGGGGACAACTACAAGGTATTTTAGTTGATAACTATGTAAGAGTTAAAGACTATGGCGCACAATGGGCGCAATGGGAGTTGAAAACTAATTACTTTGTAGAGAACAAAGACTACCGAAAAGATATTGTATAACCTACAAACACCACCCCTCGCTGAAACAAACGAGGGGTTTTGGTGGTATAAACCAAAAGTATTATGTCAAAGAAAATCTACACCCTTAAAGAAGACCTCCTGTACGGAGGCACACTATTCATAGCTTCTGCCATAGGCATAGCGTTCTTTCTATTTATCTACGAACTAATAGAGAGAATATAATGTACTATTTAGATAGAGAGTTAGCTTCGTACCAAGAAGACCAAGCAAGGCAATGTGACATCTGCTATGAGTATTGTGACGATAGTTGGGTATGTAATTGTTGCCACGATTGTGAGAAGGAGAGTTGCTCCTGCGATGACGAAGAGGAAATAATCACACGACAAATAGACTACCAGAAATGATGACACATAGCAAAGCTATATTAGATGCTCAAATCATATTTGAGGAAGCATTAAGCGACAAAGAATGCATTGACAAACTCTTGCACATAGATGCACAGATGTATGCGAATACAGGAGAGGAGACAAGCAAGGCAGAGATGGAATCTATCAAGAGAGCATCTGCTTTTATCTACCGACTTATAAAAGGCATTGACTATGATAAGGGTCAACGCTTTATTCAAGCAATGGGATTGACACGATGAAAACATTAAATAGTTTATCGGGAGGGAAGACATCAAGTTATATCGCAGCGAACTATCCTGCTGACTATGATGTGTTCTCTCTTGTGCGTATAGAGGATAACAACTGCAAGTTCCCAGACGAGAAGATTCGTAAGGAGGTTGAGGATAGAATCCAAGCACCATTCATTGGAACGGCAGAGGACGATATGATTATCTATACTATGCTTGACCTTGAGCAGTATATTGGTAGACCCATTACTTGGGTTACAGGTAAGACCTTTGAGGATACTGTAAAGTCTTATCGTATGAAGAATGGTGGCTACTACCTACCGAACAAGGTTACGAGATATTGCACTACCGATATGAAGACTATTCCTATTGCAGAATGGAGATACAAGAACATTGAGGGAGATGTCGCTATGCGTTTTGGCTATCGTGCTAATGAGCAAGGAAGGGCAAAGCGTATGATGGAGAAGACTAATGATAATGGTATGACTGAAGTCAAGATTATTGTTGGTAGAACAAAGACAGGAACTCAAAACAAATGGAAGACTATTGAGTATTGCAAACCAGAGTTTCCTCTAATAGATGCTCATTTGTTCAAAGACACGATTGAAGAGTATTGGAAAGCCAAACCTGTACGATTCGCTTATATGAATAATTGTGTTGGGTGTTGGTGGAGAAGTCCATTACTCTTAAAGAAGATGCACGAAAAGCAACCAAAGAAGATGGAATGGTTTGCAGCTTTAGAAGAAGAGGCAGGAAGTACATTCCGTTCCGATGTTAAGTATTCGGATATTATTAAATGGAAACCACAAGTAACTCTATTTGACGATGACTTCAATGAGTGTGACTCTGGATACTGCGGATTATGATTACTGAACAAGACCTTGATACCTTAAATAGTCTTATATTAGATAAGGAGATAAATGATAAGGAGATGGTTCTCCTTGATAAATTGTATAACTACATTAAACACCAAACACTATGTCAAAACAAATCACAATGCTCAATGGAGAGCAACACTCTCAAGAATGGCTTGTAGAACAAGCTATTGAAGATGACTTCTACTATGGCTATCTCGGTAAGGTAGCCTTCAGTTCATCTAACCTAAAGAAACTTCTGGACTCTCCAAGAACCTACTACAATCTAATGCAGTACGGTGAGGAGACCAATAGCCAAGCTCTACGAGATGGTAGACTAATCCACACAATGGTATTAGAACCTCATAAGATAAATGAGATGACCTTCATAGATGTAGCAAGTAAGAATACCAAGAGATGGAAAGAGGCGAAAGCAATCCACCCCAACCACTTACTCTACACTACAAAGGAGCGTAAACTTGCAGAGCGTATGACTGAAGCCCTGTTCAAGAATCACCAAGCAGTAGAGCTACTACGAGACTCTACCTTTGAAGTACCTGCCGTAGACTATGTAGAGGGGTATCCCTTTAGAGGTAAGGCTGACATCATAAAGAACGATGGTACTATAATTGACCTCAAGACTACAAGTGACCTACGCAACTTTGTGTATTCCGCAAGACACAAATACTCCTATGATGTACAGGTGTATCTATACTGCCGACTATTCAATGTAGACTATACCAAGTTTAAGTTCTTGGTAATAGACAAACTCTCGTGTGATGTAGGAGTCTACTCCGTTAGTGAGGAGTTCTTCAACAAGGGAGAGGAGAAGGTAATGTTTGCTTTGAATCAATACCACGACTTCTTTGAGAATAGACCTCTGGAGGAAATACAAGAAATGATTAACAACTATACCATTAGCGGAGAGTTGTGAAAAAGCACACCAAGATATATATGGACTACTTCGGCTATGTGTTAGATGACTTCATAGGTTGTGAGGTTTGTGGGACACGAGCCAACGACATACACCACATAGACAATAGAGGTAGTGGAGGCAGTAAGACCAAAGATGTCATAGAGAATCTTATGGCGGTCTGCCGCCCTTGCCATATCAAGTATGGTGATTACCCACAGTACAAAGAGATGTTACAAACCATTCACAACAAATTACTATGAACAAGATGAACCAATTCCTACGCATTGCAAATGCGAGGTTAAGAAAGGTGTACCCTAACAAGATGCAGAGAAATGCTTGGGCAGCGAAGATGTATGCAAGATGGATAGAACGCAAAACCTTTAATGATACAAGTAAGGGTATAAACTGACCTTTAATGATACATTGTCAGGCGATAGCTTGACACATTTAACACCAAAGAGAAATGAAAACACCAATGCAAGAACTATTGGAATGGGTTAGAGCAACCTTACCAATGGATTTAGAAACGCCAAGATTGATTGAGCAGAAGATTGAATCAATGCTTGAGAAAGAGAAGGAGGTGATGTGTGAGTTTGCAGATGACTATCAAAGGAACTGCTTTCAAAAATCAGCAGATGACTACTTTGAGGAAACCTTTAACACCAAAGAGAAATGAAAACACCAATGCAGGAGTTGATTGACCAAATGTGGGAAATAGCCAAGTACGGCGACTCTTACGAGGTTGCTCCGTGTATTGAGGCAGCAGAGGCGATGCTTGAGAAAGAGAAAGAGGTGATGGAGTCTGCTTGGCAAGATGGTATGTATGAATGTGACGGAGACGGAACATTTGAAGATTTCTACAAAACCTTTAACAGCAAAGAGAGATGAAAGACACGCTCATTGAACTAATGAACCGAGACCTAAACGATAACGGTATAGAGAATGATTAGTCTAATCCTTGTTACCATAATGGTACTATATATGCTCCGCAGGGAATACCTTCGCTGCCAAGCGTTAGAGAAAATACTAAAAAGATATGAAGACGATACTACGAAAAAGAAAACACATTAGAGAACTACAGAAGTTTCTGGAGATGCTAATGATTGACAATGTCAACCTATCTATACAAGCAAGTAGATTTGGTTGGACTACAGAGTTGCAAGACACTATAACCAACAACGCTCTACTCATACGCAAATACCAAAGAAGACTACGACTAATAAGAATGTAATGGAAGAACAAGGCAAGGGTGCAACGGTACTCATCAACAGGAACAATCTAAACAACCTCTTTGAACTACTCGTACAGGTACACCTGCGAGGGCAACTATCAAGAGATGAACAAGCCTTTGTAAGAAACTTCATAGAACTACCAGAAGCTCCTACACGAGAGAACAGACAAGCACGAAGGGCTAACACCCAAGCGATTAAGAAACTCTTTAGAGAGGAGGCTAAGAAAGCAAAAGCACAAAGAGATGACTTACCCAACGAAGACTTGTAATAAGTGTAAGGAGATAAAATCTAAAAAAGATTTTTACAAGAACATAAAAACTAAAGATAACTTAACCACATTGTGCAAGTCGTGTTGTAAACAACAAGTAAAGAAATATAGAGAGCAAAACAAGGATGTAATAAAAGAGAGAAAAAGTCACTATCGGAAAAAACATAGAAAACAAAAGAATGCATATGAAGCAGAATACAAGAAACGCAGAAGAAAACACGATTCTTTATTCCGTTGTAAGGAGAATATATCAGCTTTAATTAGACAATCTTTTAAAAATAAACAAATGTTAAAGACTACTAAGACAATAGATACACTTGGTTGCTCTGCAGAATGGTTTTACAACGAATGGCTTGAAAAGAAATATAACCCACCTCACTCACACCTTGACCACATAATACCAATATCTCTTGCTCAAAACGAAAAAGAAGTGATACTTCTAAATCATTATAGTAATTTTCAAGTATTATCTTCTAAACAAAACATTAAAAAAGGCAATAGATACATATCCCTACAAGGTTTAAACAAGGTTTTGTCAAATCATCCGTATGTTAAAGATGTTAAGGTTATTATGAAGAGAGAGGGTATAGAGATAATGTAACAACATAAATAACATTAATAGGTTAACATACTAAAGTAGTACGATATAGTATGGCGTTTAAAGAAGGACACGAAAAGAAAGGTGGGAGACAAAAGGGTACACCCAACAAAACCACAAACAAGATACGAGAAGCCTTCACTAAATTAGTGGAAGCAAACTTGGAGAATATGACTACTTGGTTAGAGAGTGTGGCAGACCAGAACCCAGAGAAGGCTCTAACGATTATCAACCAAATGGCGGAGTACACTACTCCTAAACTTGCAAGGGTTGAGAACAAGATAGAGACCGATGAAGAGATTAACGAAGTCAAGATAGAGATTGTCAAGCGTAGCAATACAGACGAGTGAGATATTTGAGAAGAACTGGAACGCACCTACCAAGATTATAATCAATCAAGGGGGTACTCGTTCTGGTAAGACCTACTCACTCCTACAACTAATCATCGTTAAGGCTTTGTCCGAGAAGGGCAAGGTCTTTACTATTGTGCGTAAGTCTCTACCCTCACTGAAGATGACTGCGATGAGGGACTTCATAGAGATACTAACCAATATGCACCTATACGATGAGAAGCACCACAACAAGAGTGAACACATCTACCGTCTCAACGGTAACATCATTGAGTTCGTATCCCTTGACCAACCCCAAAAGAAAAGGGGAGCAAGGAGGGATTACCTCTTCTGCAATGAGGCGAATGAACTTACTTGGGAGGACTTTTTCCAGTTGCTCGTTCGTACAACGAACAAGATATACATTGACTACAACCCTTCCGATGACTTCCATTGGATTTATGACAAGCTGCTCACAAGAGACGATGTTACCTTTATTAAATCTACTTATGTGGATAATCCTTTTCTGGATAATAGTATTGTGGAAGAGATTGAGCGACTCAAAGATACTGACGAGGATTACTGGCGCATATACGGATTGGGTGAAAGGGGTCAAAGTAAGGCAACGATTTTTACATTTGTGGAAGAGGAAGTACCCGAATCGGCTAAATTCCTCTCGTATGGTATGGACTTTGGTTTCACGAATGACCCCACTTCTCTCGTGGCGGTATATGGTGATGACCATAACCTTTATGCAAAAGAACTTCTTTACGAGACGAACCTCACGAACAGAGACATCTCGGAGAAGATGAAAGCACTTGGGGTAGATAGACGAGCAGAGATATTTGCTGATAGTGCCGAGCCTAAATCTATTGAGGAGTTGTATCGTATGGGTTGGAACATTAAGCCAACGAAGAAAGGTGCTGATAGTATCAATGCTGGTATTGATGTCCTCAAGAGATACAAACTACACATCTCTGGTGTTAACTTTGTCAAGGAGATGAGAAACTACAAGTGGGTAGAGGATAAGAATGGTAAGTTGCTTAACAAACCAATAGATGCCTTTAACCACGCCATTGATGCTTTTAGATACGCAACATTTAACAAACTAACAAGACCGAACTATGGGCGATACGCAGTTAGGTAGAGAGGTAACGATTAAATTACCAGAGAGCGCAAGGGAACTGACTATTGAGCAGTACCAAAAGTTCCTCAAGGTAGAGGGTGACCAAACCTTCACCTTACTCAAGGCATTAGAGATATTCGCTAATATCCCCTTGAAGGTAGCCCACGCAATGAGAGCAGACGATGTTTTAAGCATCGCTAACGAACTTTTAACGATGGTTAGTGTAGAGCATCCACTCACAAGGAGATTGTCCTTTAGAGGGCAAGAATATGGCTTTGTACCAAACCTTGAAGAGATGAGTTTTGGTGAGTACATAGATTTAGATACCTACCTCTCCGATATGCAGATGTTGCATAAGACAGTTGGGGTCTTGTATAGACCCATAACAAAAGAGAAGGGAGACTTGTATGAGGTAGAGCCGTACAATGGTACGGATGGATATTCGGACTTTCCTTTAGATGTTGCATTAGGTGCAACGCTTTTTTTTTATCGTTTAAGCAACAAGTTATTGAAGAGTACCCCGACCTCTTCACAGGGGGAGAAACTACAGACCTTTCAGCCTCCGCAAACTTTTCAAGGAAGTGGGGATGGTATGGAAGCGTAGACCATTTAGCAGGTGGTGATGCAGCAAGATATGATTCTATAACTAACCTACCTTTGAGGCAATGCCTTACCAAACTCATATACGACAAGGAGAAAGCAGATGTAGAAAGAAAGATGCTTAAACACTAACTCAAAGAGGTGGTTAACTTATTATGAGTTTCTACGATATAACCACCAAGATAAGAGAACACCTCATTGCTAACAAGCAGGTGAACACCGTTACAGAAGGTGACATCTTTGAGGTAGACCTCAACAAGCAGACTATATTCCCCTTGTCACATATTATGATAAATAGTGTGACCTTCAATGATGTGGGCATAACCTACTCTATGAGCATCCTCTTTATGGATGTAGCTGATGTGAGTAAGGAAGACCCAAGAGATGAAGCAGAAATCTTCTACGGGGTAGATAACAGGCAAGACATTCTAAACACCCAACTCCTAACGGCTAACGATTTAGTAAGCCAACTAAAGAGAGGTAACTTGATGCAGGATAAATACCAACTCAATGGCACACCAAGTTGTGAGCCTTTTGAGGATAGGTTTGAGAACCTATTGGTAGGTTGGAATCTAACCTTGTCTATAGACATAGCTAACACTATTACCACTTGTCCGTAGTAACACAAAATACAGAGAGGGTCTTACGCCAATTTGCAGAGCGAGTCATTAAGGCAGCGAAGCTAAATCTTGGTGCTACTCGTACTATTACCTATAATGATGGTAAGAAAAAGAGACGAAGACAAGTATCCTCTGGAAAGTTAAAGGATAGTTTAGACTACTCACTCACTACAGGAGTACACTTACTTATGTCTTTCACTATGGAGGACTATGGTAAGTATATTGATGAGGGGGTAGATGGTACAAAGTATAAAGTGCCTAATGGAAGTAGATTTGGTTTTGATGGTAAGCAACCTCCAAAGAGTTCTATAAGAACTTGGATGGCTCAAAAGAGAGTAAAGGCAAGAGACCTAAAGACCAAGAGTTTTGTTAAGCAGACAGAGGCGAACCTTGATAGGGCAGCCTTTCTAATATCAAGAAGTATTAAGCAACGAGGGATTCCCAAGAGCGAGTTCTTCCAAGCACCATTTAGATTAGAGTTTGATAAGTTACCTCAAGAGGTACTCAAAGCAGTCTCTATGGATGTAGATGAATTTTTGAAATTTACCAAACGATGAGTATAATCACACCAACAAGTTTAGTAGGAGCAAGAAGCCCGATATATGTTACGGCAGGGTATTCTGCCTTTGCTACATCTCTAACAGATGTAGAGTTTGAAGTATACATATGGGAGGGGTCAAGGTCTTCCAGACCCTCTTCAGCACAATACACTTTATTTAGAGATGTATTTGCAGGAACTGATGTCTCCTTTGATATTGCTCCTATGGTACAAGAGTACCTATCTAATGCTTACGAGAACCTTGATGGTACAACTGTAGCCTATGCACCTAATGGTAGCGTAGTATGGGTACAGATAGATTACACAATCAACTACCAGAACAAAGCAGACCCACCTGTAACGGTTAACGATACAGGAAGCTCGGAAATCTTTGAGGCAAGTAATGGCTATCACATATTCATTGAGGCGGCTAACAAAGAGGTGAACAAAGGATTCGCAAGTGTCAATGCAGTTAAATACATTAAAGACTCTGGTAACGAGGTTGTGCCTGTATATCTCGGTAAGTGGGGTGAGGGTTATGACATCTATTGGGCTTATAAGGATAGAGTATTGGCAGATGGTGGTACTGTTGAGGGAGGTAGTGCTTGTGCAAATATCGGACTAAAGGAAGTAGAGGTATTAAGTGATTTACAATATGATGTTACTATACCTATTACTGAAGCACAACTACAAGGTCTACAGGCTGAAGAGAGAGTGATGCTATTACCTTGTGGAATCAATAACCTTACTACTTGGTTGGATAGCGTAGGTGAGCCTTTGAACTATAGTAAATACTACGACATAAGATTAAAGGACAAAGATGGCACGGTGTTAGACACTCGTAGATTCTATCCTACTTGTGAGAGCAAGTATTCACCAAGCGTTATGCAGTTCGTAAACAAGAATGGTGTATGGGAGAGTGTTACCTTCTTTAAAAGAAGTGACTCTACAATAAGCACTACTACGAATGAGTATAGAAAGTCTTTAGGTAGTAGCGGTTCTTCTGGATTCACCTACGACACGACTGCTCACAAGTACCAACGCATAAACACCAATGGTAGAAAACGCTTCACCCTCAACACAGGTTGGGTAGGTGAGGACT
>Ga0208667_1000148_pt1 | contig 32551 bp, 52 predicted proteins | sample 11BtaG_FD_184085 | JGI IMG/M metagenome (GOLD analysis project Ga0208667, IMG submission 184085) | Marine viral communities from the Subarctic Pacific Ocean - 11B_ETSP_OMZ_AT15265_CsCl metaG (SPAdes) (version 2) | ecosystem: Environmental > Aquatic > Marine > Oceanic | place: Pacific Ocean... | reverse complement strand
AAACATTTCTTTTGATACAACCTCTACAGTATCTTTGTAAAACTCATGTGATAAACATGCTGATAATATTTGTTTCTCAAGCGACATTAAACTTCTCCTTTATTTCTTCTTCACTCCACCTCTTTATGTCTCTGTCTAATAGCACTAACTTTGTCCGCACATGGATAGACAATTCATGTACCATTTTCATTGCTTTCTTTGAAGCATCCTTGTCTAATGCAATGGTAACAAGTTTATAATGCTTAATGTATTTTAAATAATCTGTCAATAAATTTGTCCCCATCAAAGCCATACCATGTACATTAGCAAATGTCAACGCACAAGCAGAGGCACAGTCCTCAACGATTACAAGATAGCTACTGTCATTGGCCGTAACAAAAGGAACACGAGAAGATGCATACCTCTTCCACTTTGGTTTAGAATTTGTCAGCGATCTACCCACAGCATCAACTAAAGTTTTGTCTTTGTACACAAGAAACACACAACGGTCTTCCTTAACATCATAGCGAATGTTAGCAAATCTATTTTTGTAAGCATGGTAAGATTGTACAGATTTTAAATAGTCAACGACTCTTTGGCTACGGTCTAGCCCCACCCACTGTTTGTTATATACAGATAGGTCTACTCTGTCAGGTTTTTTATCTTTTGCCACAGGCGATGTCTGAACAAGATTGCCTGTTTTTGTATTGCCTCCAACTGAGCAATCAGCATGGTAGCAATTATACAACAACCGCCCAGAAGTATGAGTAGCAGTGAAAGTATTTTTACGAAAACAAACAGGGCAATTGCCTCTATATGTTTCGTCAACAGGTATAGACAGTGCCTTAACAAATGAAGCAACATCAATGTCTCCTCGCATGGTAATCTCCTATAGTTTCTCTCTCTACATTACTAGTAACTTTTTTAAAAAACTATGTCAACAAAAAAAAAGTACTTGACAGGAAAATTTTTCGGGGTTACTAATATATAACCCTATAAGGAAACATATATGGAAGACCCTAATAAAAAGGTAACTGAAATGTTTATTAAAGATTTACTTGACTTATACAATAGGTATGTACTATTAGGTATATCTAAGATAGATATGTGTGGTATTATAATTAATACTTTAGCTGGACTATATTTAACAATGACTTATGAACTAGAGGAGGAAGATGAAGATGAAACTATTCACTGAAGCATTAGTAACCCCTGTAATTAAGAACATGGTGGGGCAAAGAATATTTAAAGCAAAGTTTGTCAAAAAGAATGGCGAAGTACGAGAGATGAACTGTAAGTTAGGTGTAAAGAAACACTTAAAAGGTGGCATAAGTGTCAACAACAGGGATAGATACCTAACTGTATACGATATGAAAAGTTCTGGGTACAGGAACATAAACCTCAATACTATTATAGAAATAACCTGTGGCAAAAAAATGATTAAAAAATTTGTAGGCAATACAGGAAATGTTTATAACCTTGTGGATGTAGAATAATGGAAATATTATATTATGCCATAATAGTTTATTGTTTAAAAACTTGTAATACCATGAACGACATGGATAAGTATATAAATTTAAATCTTATGAACCATGATGAATGTTTATTTACTTTAGATAAAATGGTGGAGCAAGAAAAAAGATTGCACCCTGTACTAGTCAACAGAAACATAGGTGTTTTGTGCGTTAAACAAGATTTAATGAAAGATGAAGACCTTGAAAAATATCAAGTTTGGGGCGAGGCTACATAATTTACTTGACAACAATAAATAAGAGGAGTACAACGTATGAACACTTTTTCAGAGTGGATAAATAGAGAGCTAAAACTTAAGGAGAAAGAAGATATGGCTACAACAAAAAAGAAAGAAGTAGAAGTGCCTACCATTACCGACTTACAGTTGGTGTTTGTAAACCGAGTTAAGAATCTTTTACAAAACATTGAGGAAAGTGGAGTAGAGTATATTACTTATTCTGATATATCTAAACTTGACAAGGCCTATGACAATGTAGTAGAAGAAGCAAATCTTAAACATCAACAAATGATTATAGAGCATGGTGAAGATAAAGGGACTGTTCACAGAGCAATTTGGAAAGATATAGTCAGAGCAGATCACCCTAATATTTATGTAGAGAAGGATAATTATGATGACTGAAGAAAAAAAGAAATACCATAAACGCAGAGGAATGTCAGAGAGAATACTTGATGTATTGTCAGACGGACATTGGCATTCTGTACAGGAAGTGTCAAAGAGAATTGGTTATCTTGAAACAGGAACGTCAGCGGGTATAAGAACTTTACGCAAGAAACCTTACGGCAAGAAAAATGTCGTTGGCAAATGGCTAGGTGGTGTATATCACTACCGATTAGAAGAAGGAGAATATGGAGAAGAACCTCTGTCATACGATTTAGAAAAAACAGTGGAGGTAGATTTAGTTTAGAAGTTTTTATACAGGGTTGACGAAAGATAAGGATTGTCAATTAAATAATATCCTTGAAGGATCGCTACCTTCCGATAAATTACCTGTATAGAATAATATTATAGGTGTGTTAGTGGCTGATACTAGTTGCAGAACACTTAATAGATGCGGAAACATTTGCGTGCCAATACATCTGCCTATATAGAAAAGGGTAGTCTTTAATTAGACTGCTCTTTTTTTTTTGCATAAGGTGTTGACAATGTTTTAAAACTATGAAACAGTTATTGTAGAAAGGAGAAAGTAGATGAGTAGAGATATAGACACAATACCTACAGTGCCACGACACATAGTAAGTTTTAAAATATTAGTAGAGTGGTCAGACAATCCTAAACTTGTAGAGTTAGAGAATGAAATGGGTAACTTTTTAGATAATACTTTTAATGATTGGTTAAGAGAAATTGAAGACGAGGAGAATTTAAATGAGAGGTAATCCAGATGATCTTGCTAATCAGCTAATACAGAAAATTAAAAAATATCTACAGGAAGAGGTAGACGACATTGATCTGATGGGTTTAACTGTAGGACAAGAAGATGCTTTGTTTAGTGATTACTACATGAACGGAAGAAAAGAATTTGCCGAGGGTTTATTGGATCGGATAAATAGGTGGGAGAAAGCAGATGACTGAAGAAAAAAAAGAAGTTCTCTATAAAAGCAGAGACAAAGTAAATGGTGCTACAGTGATAGATTTAGTGATAGACCTATTAAAGAACGGCAAAGTGCAACAAGCTATATGGGAACTAGAAGATCACCGTACTACTGTACAGACAGAAGATCTAGACAATCAGGCCTATAGTGAAGGGGAGGGGTACTGATGATATTTGTAAAATTTACAATAGATAATGGTGGTATTGAATACCTTGACTATGCATGGTTTAAAGATTATGGCTTGGCACACTATGAAAATGGTGAGTCTATTACAGATAAAGATATAATACGAGATGTGTATGGTGAAGGTAGAAGTGACCATGATTTTGAAGAAAATTTTAATGAAGAAACTAATGTATACACAGATTATGATGATGATACTATAGCAGTACATAGAGTACAAGAGATGACACAAAAAGAATTAGATGTGTTAGTTAAAATGGGAGTGTTGTACAGATGAAAGAATATACCTTTACAGTGCCATGCTGTTATGTCTATACTATAGAGGCAAAAACTGAAAAACAAGCAAGGGAAATTTTAGTGAAAGACGGTGGCATACATATCAGTGGTGAGTTGTGTGGTTGTGAGAAACAAGATTATATAGATGCAGAGTTAGAGGAGGTGGTGGAACTATGATAACTATGGAATGTGATTACTGTAAGCATGTAGAACACTATGAAGATGAGTGTTCATTTTTTCAAGGTGAAATGTGGGGATTACCAAACGACTCTGTTATGTGTAATGATTGTTTAGAAAAAGGGAGGGGTACTGATGATAGTAACTTGTGAAAATTGTAAAGTTAATAAAGGTGAAGAAGAAGATATGACATATAAATTTGTCCCTATTTTATTGTGTGATGATTGCTATACAGGAATACGATATTGGATTGCAGATGAATTAGATATTCATGTACAAGGAGTAGACATATGAACATATTTGTATTAGACGAATGCCCTGTCATATCTGCACAAATGCAATGCGACAAGCACATTGTCAAGATGCCATTGGAAACAGCACAGATGTTATGTTCTGTATGGCACAGATACGGAGAAGGAGATAAAGTACCATACAAAGAAGCACACAAGAACCACCCATGTACACTATGGACAGGAGATAGTGCAGAAAATTATGAGTGGCTATGGCAACATGGTATGGAGCTATGCTTTGAATATACCAGAAGGTATAACAAAATACATAAATGTCAGCAAGTTATTATGGATTTAGGTAAGTTACATGCCACTATGTTTTACTACTGTGATACTAATGGTACACCCCACCCACAATGTATGCCAGACGAGTATAAATCTACTGAGTTACGTATCCACAGCAATGCAGTTAGGGCATACAGGAGATATTATGTCAACGATAAGAAAGACATAGCCAAGTGGGAAAAGTCAAGACCTATGCCTAAATGGTATGCACAGGAAAGTTACAAACTATGACACAGTACAAGCAAGATATATTAGATATAGAAACTGATTTTCAATGTGAGGTAGAAGAATTTGTCAGACAAGATAAAGATTTCAGTGAGATTTATGCGTTAGCTATGGAACTTTTGTCAACCGATAAATATAAAGATTTAAAACTAAATGATCAATACCATGAGAACAGTGTGTACGATCTTATACAGGAAATGTGTGATAGATACCATGAATAATAAAAAAATGTCAGACAAAAAAATGTCAACCGATAAATATGTCATTATTGTACATGAAGACGGGTATGCAATTAAGAATACTATACAGGATAAATTACTTACTCTGTACAGACACGAACTTGATGCAAAAAAAGATTTACAAATTCTTTTAGAAAAAAATAGTTGACAAGTATTTTTAGCTGTGATCTAGTTTATACAGAAAAGGAGATCACTATGAAAAAAACTAAATTACATGAAGTCATTACTGTACAGACTAAAAATGATATAATAAAATTGAATGCGAGAATTGGTTATCATTTAGGTACAGGAAAGAAAATAGATGTTAAGGTTGTACAGGGTAAAGCAATTATAACTGAGCAGAAGGTAAAGAAACATGCAAGTTAAATTATTAATAAAAGCATTAGAAAAATATCCAAGTGATGCTATTGTACAAATTAATAGTTGTCAACATGAGTACGGCAGTGAGGATATATCCTATATAGAAGTGGAAGACGAGAACAATAATAAGGGAAATTTTAATGGGCAAGTATATGTGGACTTGGTAGGAGGTTATCCAGATGCTAAAAACAGTTGAAAAAAGCAAGGCTATTAAAACCACCGATTGTGCTGTAACCTATCGTTCTGGAGATGATGATGTTTTTGGTACTTGTCCGAAACACTGTGCATTAAATCCAAACAGCACTATGTCTACAAGTAAAATAGATTGGGATTATCTTGATGCTGTATTAGATGCTAAGGTACAAGGTGGTAGATCGTGGACTTATTCTCATTTTAAATTTGAGGATATATCACTAAAACAAAATAGAAACTTTCACTTTAACTTTCTGTACAGAATAAAAGATAGTAAACAGCATACTACTATTAATAGATCAACTGATACGTTACTTGATGCTATTGCTGTACATAATAAAGGTTATCCAACAGTGGTTACTCTATCAGATAAAAATGTCAGCAAAAACTTTGTTTTAGATAGTGTGCTGTTTGTACGGTGTCCATCAGAGTATAATAAAAATGTTGGCTGTAATACCTGTGATCTTTGTTCTAGAAAAAACAGGAATTTTGTCATAGTTTTCTATGGTCATGGCAGTAAAAAGAAATTAGTCGGTGATGAGGAGCAAGGTGGTTGTTATGGTACATATGGTAGGGTTCGGTTGCAGTGGGAACATACTCGTAAAAAAAATGTCAGCAAATCACTATCTGATAAAAATAAACTAAAACAGTTTGTACAGGGTTTACCATACGGTACTAATATAAGACATCATATCGTTGGAGATGTTGGAAAACAAAATAAGCTACCTGTACAGAATAAAAAATAATTAATAAATAGTTGCATTTATTTTTATTCTATATAAGAATAGTTTTTTTAATAATAAAATAGGAGAAAGAAATGCCATATGATTTAATGGATAACCAGACTAAAATTAAACCAGATATTGCTATGGAAACAGGCCATATCTTACCAGAAATATATGAACATACCAATTTAAATGACATGTCTTTATTTGATTTTGGAGTAGAGCCTGTAAGTATGCATTACTATCATAATGATGAGAAACATAAGATTGATGGTAAAATGGCAGTCATTCGTTCTGACAACGGTGCTTTTATGGGAAATCACTCTAAGAAGTACAAATTAGTTCCGCATATTGATCTGTACAGGAAACACACTGAAAAATTACTTGGTGCAGATATTGGTAAATCTAATGTACAAGTCATAGATCAACTATGGGATGGTGGTGCTAAGACTAGAAGAACAGTACATTTTCTGGATCACACTATGAAAGTAAAAGATGGTGATGAGGTAACACTACGTTCTGATATCTTTAACTCTATAGACGGTGCATGGTCATTCCAGACATTTACAGGTGCATACCGTAGCTTATGCCTTAATACTCTTGTATTCGGTGGCCAGAAGTTTTACCATGAAAGAAGAAAACATACTTCTGGATTATCTGTAAATTCCGCCTTAGCTAAAATATCATCTACTCTTGATGTATTCACTAATCAAACAGAAAAGTTCCAACAATGGAGCAATGCCAAGATTACCGATAAACAAGTGGCATTATTTTTGGCACACTCTATTTGTAAAAAGAAATCTAAAACAGTGGAAACTTTAGGAGACATTGCAGATAGTACTACTATTGATACTAAGCTTGTTAATACAGTGTTATCGGATTATCTTATGTATAGGTATGAACAAGAGCAACCTAGCCTTGGTAAAACTATCTGGGCTTTATACAATGCATTAACCCATTGGTCTACCCACACTGATGAAAGCTATGAGAAACTTAATAGTAAAGGAGAAATGAAGGAAGTCAGCATGGGAAGGAAAGGATCACAAAAAGCTAATGTACAGAAAGATAGAGAAATCTTAGTACGTAATGCTTTAGACAGCCAAGCATGGCAAACTTTAGAATCATTGGCGGTTGCATAATGAATATAATTTTAACATCTAATACACAAGGCGAAGTCAATGGAGATAATAGCAACTGTATATAAACTATGTGTTATATTTATAGTTATTAGTGTATTGCTAATAATATTTTAAGGGAAAAAAGGCTAGGTATTCTGTACTTAGCTTTTTTTTTTTGCTTTTTTGGAGAATTTATATAAAATGTATGCTATGATATATTTTTAACCTATAGAGGAGAAAGTTATGCAAGATAAAAAAGAAAACAAAGAGACTAAAACACAAGAGCAATTAGTTCTTAATGCATTAGATCCAGAGCAAGCTAAAAAAGTAAATGCTTTGTATAATGCTGTTAGCAAAGCTAAGGTTAATTCTTTTGTTGCTAAAGAGATAGGAGCAACGTTTAATGGCAGTGATAAAGCATTATTTAATCTAGGCGTAGTATCTGGAGAAAATAATATAATACGTCAATTAAAAGCAATTATTGGGGCAAGTGAATGATTATATTTTTATATATTCTTTCGTGGTTCTTAATGATATATTCTTTGTTTGGGATTGTACTTATGCAACCAATTATTGAGAGCAATACGGGATATTATTCTTGGATTCATTTTATATGTCTATTGGCGTTACTTGGCGTTGGCAGTGCAACATTTTTAATATTAACACTCACAGCAGATGAGAGATAGGAGGACAAACCATATGTGAACATACAAAAATCAAACCGTAAGAAGAGCCTTGCATTATTATTCCTTTGTGCAGGGCTTTTTTTATTTTCCTTGCCATGCCGTTAGTTTTCTGTATATAATCCATTTAGATAATATTTAAACTAACTAAAAGGAGATAACATGTACGTTTCTAATATGATAAGCAACCATGGTAACAAAGTAAAAAACCAATTTGTAATAACTCTTACCAATTCCGATGCATACTTTCAGTCATACGAAAGCATAATTGCAAGGCGAACCAATGCAACGGATACTATTGAACTAGATGAGAAATTCTGGAACTACTCCGCTACTACTTCCAAATACCTTGCAAGGTTTTTAGGAGTACCGAACAAAGAGATTAAACAAAAGGTAAAGTCTGGAGAGTATGCGCTTGTTGATCTTAACAGTACACCATTAAAGGATAACTGTTTAAAACCCTTGTTTAACATTGCGGGCAAATCTGGTAACCTTCTTACATCTTATTAATAACCCTATCCCCAAAGAGAAAGAGCCTTAGTTAATCGCTAGGGCTTTTTTTATGTGTGGAGTTAGACACGCTTTTGTACTATCAAGGGTTACCCTCCAACCTTGCCAACCAGAATATTGTCAATGCCCTAAAGATGCGCATGCATGACGTAATAAAAGGTTATCTTGTGGCTGTGGCTTGGTGGGTTTTGCTGTGTATTATTACTATATGGTTTTCTCTAGGAGAAAACTTGTAGGAAAAACATATAAAAATCAAGGGTTTGCGGGCACGTAAGGGTCACTGGGGGGTACCCCATACACTGTATGCAATCACGCACAATTTTGTGTATTTTTTAGGCACCCTACCAGATTTTTTTGGGCATCCCATTAGTTACAACCAGCGGGGCTATCTCTACAGGATATTCCACATGGATCACCTCGGCATACCTTAAGGTAGACCTACAGGGTACAAGGTATATTACCCAACGGGATTACCCTTATTATACACCGTATTTCAGACCTGTCAAGTAAAAAATAAAAAAAAGCACATTTAAGTAACTTTTTACTTGACAACTTGCATATATGCTGTATAATATATAGACATATGTAGTGCAAATACACTCACAACCTCACAAGAACAGGTTATACATACGAGGGGTTCACGGGTTGTACTGCATCATTTTAAGTCCTTGGGGGGTAGCACAATTAATATACTATCTCCGGAGGGAGCGTCTATGCTCCGTATCCCCCAAGACAAATCAATCAAGATAAATATAAAGGATACATATCATGTGGAAATCACCAAGAGTACTAGAAGTAGCCGTAGGGTTGGAAATTAACTGTTATGCGTGTGCGGAGATATAAAACATTAGTATGGCGGACAAGTTTACAATATATAGGCAACAACCAACACCAAAAGCATTAGAAAAACTTGTAAGTGGTGAGTATACAAAATGGCCGGGTTATAAAGATAAAAATGTATTTCCCTCTAAACATACTGGAAAATGGTGGTCCCCCCACACGCAAGTAATAAAAAATTTTGATGGTGCACTCTATAAACAATCAGCAACAGGTCAGTTAGTTCCTGTAAAAAAAATGACAGAAGTTTTAAAAGCTAAAACAAATATAAATGATTTTGTAAAAGGCTGGAAAGAATCAAGAATACATCAAATTGAAAAGTTAGAGGGTAGAAAACCTAACAAAGCCGATTTAAAATGGATAAACAACGCTGCAAAAGAAATAAAAGATTTATATAAAACAAACAAACCAAAATTTTTTAAAAGTCTAGTGTATTCTCAAGAAGCAATATTAGATAGTGTAGATAATGCACGAACAAGTATAAGACAAACTTTTAAAGTCAACCCACAAAGAGCACTAGTTAAAGGTGCTGAATACTTAGGCAAAGGGGCAGCCTTTGTAGGATCACGAGCTGCAGGACCAGCTGCTTTTTTCTTAGGTACAAAAGAAGTTGGAGATGCAGAATTACCATTTCCAGAAAAAAGAAATAAAAAACCAAAGGGGTATTCTAATGTAAAAGGATATAGTAATGCTCCAAGAAAGGCACAGACATATGGCTAACTTAAAAGATGTACCATCAGGTAACAAAGGGCTAGGAAAACTACCTACACCTGTACGAAACAAAATGGGCTACAAAGCCTATGGTGGCAAAGCTAAGAAAAAAATGATGGGTGGTGGCAAGGTCCACAAGAAGATGTACGCTATGGGTGGCGGAATGAGAAAGGCAAAGACCTACGGATGACCTCTGCACTTTTAGCACAGGAAAAGAAAAAGGAAGTTACAGAGAAACAAAAGAAGTTTCTTGATGCTCTCTTCGTAAACAAAGGTAATATATCCGCAGCCTGTGAGGAAGCAGGATACTCTCCTTCTTCTAGAACTTGGCTTGTAAAAGCCCTTGCAGACGAAATTGTAGATATATCCAAAAGAGAACTAGCCGTTAATTCGGCTACTGCTGTATCTAGGGTGGTAGAATCTATGAACGATGATGGGTTAAACCCTAGGCAAGAACTCAGACTAAAAGCAGCACAAACGCTATTAGACAGGGTTGGCCTTGGTAAAATAGAAAAACAAGAACATGATGTAAAAGCACTGCACGGAATTGTACTTATGCCAAGCAAATCAGCAATGCCTATAGTGGAAGACAACGGTGAGGATTAGAAATGCACAAATGGTGGTTAGCTATTTTATTGGTGGCCTGCATAAGTTTTGGGCAAGGAGAATCTTTGGCCCAGACAAATACGGTGACATCAACGAGTAGCACGGTATCTGGCACTACTACGGTAGACAGAACGGTTGGCACAGCAAATGCTCCATCGGTTGTGGTAAATAATCAAGATGTTTGTAGTTTTGCAGCGAGTGCAGCGGTGCAGACACAGATACTAGGTTTAGCTGGCGGAGGTGCCGTTAGGGATTTAAATTGTGAAAGACTTAAATTATCTAGGTCTTTGTACAGAATGGGAATGAAAGTTGGAGCTGTAGCAATGCTCTGTCAGGATTCACGAGTGTTCCAAGCGATGGAAATGGCAGGTACACCGTGTCCATATTTTGGTAAGATTGGTTTAGACGCTGCAAAAGGTTGGGCAGAGAATCCTGAGAAGAGACCCGATTATGAAAGATGGGTAAAGGAGAATGTAAGGAATGAAGAAATTATCACCGATGAAGGTGCTCTTGGTATCTTCTCTGTTCTTCTTATATTACTCTTCATATAGTCAGGCACAGTTATTAGAAGAAGGCGACACTGTCGTACAAGAAATAGAAGAACAGGGTGATGTTAGAGAAGTTACGCAAACGACTACAACAGTGGAAAACAAAACCACAGAAGACATCCTCCACGCAGACACAGGTATTGTGGGCAACACCAAACATGGAGATATGGACTATGATTGGGGAGGAATCGGATCAGCAAGTATGCCAGACTGCAGCAGCTACTTTGGAACCGGAAAGTGTGGTAAGGGCACATCAAATTCTCTAACAACATTTGATCAGTATGTAGATATAAGTGATTTTCACATATCTGATGGAGGTACACTAGAATGGGAACTACAAATGTACCATTCACAAGCAAACACAACAGGGTACTTTCAAACAAAAGGCTATAATGATAACATACTCCAGTGGGATACAGGAGCTATAACCTTAGAGAATAACCAAACTCCAACAACGTATTCAGGTTTACATGACTTTGCTGGAGATTTAGATAAGGTATTTATAAGAGTAGGTGGAGCAAAGAATTACTTTTTTGATAACGTAGCCTACACAGTTAATTATAACGTAATAACTACAACTGTAGAAACATGGGTAGAAATATTACAACCATTGCAAGCACAAGAAGAAACAACACTAACTCTTGTAGATTCGTATACAAGTACAACATTACCAAATGAAGATAGTTTTGAGGAAATAAACATAGACGATGTGGTGATGATTGATTTAGATATGCCAGACATGTCTATGCCAGATGATTTTGAACAGGGTATGCCTGAAACAATAAATGTTGGAGTCTCTGAGGGTATGTTTCAGGATATGGATATGGGGGAAATGTCCATGCAGGAGGTAATGGTAGAAGTAGAAACTATGGTAGCAGAAATACAAGAACTGGAAGTTACTGTAGATGATGTACAAGAGCCTGTAGAAGTAGTGGAACAGCCAAAGATAGAAACACAACCAATTGTAGAGGAGTCTACACCAGAAAATGTAGAGGAGACTGTAGAAGTTGCTAATACTGAGATGGAAACTCCTGAGATTAAAGAAGAAACTAAAAATGAAGTTGAGGCAGAAGAAAAAACAACTACTAGCAGTACAGTGGAAGCTAAAGAAGTTGATGAGGAACCGCAAGAAAAAAAAGTAACACAGGAAGAGGCACAGGAAGAAAAGCCAGTGGTTGAAGAAAAAGCTAAAGAAGAACCAAAAGAAGTAGCAGAGAACAAACCAACAAAAGAACAAGAACAAAAGCAAGAAAAAGCAAAACAAATTATAGAAGGATTACCTAACAGTTATGATCCTGTATCACAAATCACTACCCTTGCTCTTGTAAATGCATTAGGACCAAATATAACAACGTACCAATCTCAGGTGGTACAGGTACAGCCAACATGGTATGTGCCAGAAGATATTTATACTGATGCAATTTTACCTGATCCGTTAGGAAGTTATATTAGTGTACGATCAAATCTACAGATAGAAAAAATGATTGGACAACAGTATGAGTAACGAGGTAGAATATAAAGGAATTAAAATTAGGGGTGGCAAACTCCTATTGATACTACCGTTACTTGGAACTATTGGGGGTGGCCTGTGGGCTGGTTTTGAAGGTTATGCAAGATGGGTAGCAATGGAGGAAAAAATAAATGGCTACGTGGCTCCTGATCTTACTGGCTTTACTATAAAACTTGATGTGCTAGAAGAGAAACTTATTGGTATAGAAACAGTAGTAGAATCTGAGTTAGGCTCAGTAAAAACAAATATAGAAACAGAAATGTCTACAGTAAAAGAATTAGTTGGTGCAGCACAAGATGATGCAAGAACAATTCGTACAGACCTGAGAACAGATATACACGAAGCCCACGATCAAATTGCTGCTATAGAAAAAAGATCTAGAGCACTTGGGCAAGAAGTAAGATTAGAACTTAGAAATATAGAAAAAGATATGAGAGATCTAATTGACCATGCATCTGACAGATTTGACGGCAAAAGAACTGCTATTGAATCAGATGCAAACCGTAGAGCAGAAGTAATAGATACAAAACTTAAAGAGTTAGAGGACAGATTAAGAACTATGTTACAAAGAGCTCTTGATAATCCTTTAGCTGGTCAATAGGGGGTGACTATTTCAGTGGGTACAGAAAATTATGAAAAATATGATACTGCATACGCTAAAAAAAATAGTTCCTGCCAATGTGAAAATTGCGACTGCGAAAATTGTACGTGTACAGAGGACAACCCTTGTGCATGTATGACTATTAACCAAGGAGAAGATAATAATGGTTGAATTAATGAATAGGTTTAAAGAGCCTTCATCTTATGCAGCACTTAGTGGTGTATTTGCTATGTTAGGCATAATGGTACCAAATGATCTATGGCAAAGTGTAGTTATGATTTGCTGTGGTGCAGCAGGTGCTATTGGTTTCTTTGTAGGCGAAAAGAAAGATTAACCTATGAGACTATTTGCATTAAGAAAAAAGTATGAAGCTAACATAGATATAGCTAAAGCTAATCTTGATGTGCTATTACACTCTGCTGTTGGTATTGGAGAACATTCTGATCTTACAGCAGAGATGGATAAATGGATAGGTGAGATTGCTTCTAACCAAGATAAGATAGATGCGATTGATGAATTAAATGAAACTAAAGATACCCCACCAGAACAAGGAGATTTATTTCGTGAAACTAGCAGGTGGTAAAAGGAAAAAATTATGAGTAAAACAATATCAGATCAAGATAAAAAAAATCTTATGAGTAAAGTAAAGGGGCGAACATTATCTGACCAAGACATGGCAAATTTTGCAGCTAAATTTAAAACTAATATAATGTCAGCAGCAAAGGCTGGAGCTTCAATAAAAACTATTAAAGCAGCTATAAATGCAGCTAAAAATGCAGCTAAACCTCAACACAGAGGTACAGGACCACAAACCAAAAGAATGGGTGGCAAAGTAGTTAAAAAAAGGATGTATGGTGGATCAGTTAAAAAACGCAAATAAAATCCGAAGAAAGACCAGCACTATACCGTTTGGGTATGTGTTAGATACACAGGATGAAAAACATCTGTCCCCTATACCAGAAGAGCTACAAGCACTGGATCAGGCATTAACATATGCTAAGTCTTGCGGGTGGAGAAAAGCAAGTCAGTGGCTATTAGCAAAAACAGATAGATATATATCTGACGAAGGTTTAAAAAAACGTAGTAAGTTAGGAATATACTTAGATGGCAACGGAAGCCAAACTGGATAGGAAGAAGATACGTAAAGCCGTATCAACAAAGCTATCCAACGCTAAAGCAAAAGCAAAAAAAGATTCAAAACGTGCTATAAATGCACGATACAGGGCAAATAAACTACAAGAAAGCCTTAGTAAAATAGATGCAGCTCTTTCAGGTGACGGAAAAGAGCCAATATCCGAAGAAGAACTACTAGCGTTACCAGAAAAAGTAAGAAATCACGTTGCTGAGAACGAAGTTGTGTTTAAATCTAACGATGGACCACAGGCTGAGTTCTTAGAAAGTCCAGAAAGAGACGTATTGTACGGTGGAGCAGCAGGTGGAGGTAAATCATACGCACTTCTTGCTGATGTTTTAAGAGATGTAGGCAATCCTAACCACAGAGGACTACTTTTAAGACGTACTTTACCAGAATTGACCGAACTTATAGACAAAAGTAGGCAATTATACACAAAAGCGGTGCCGGGAGCAGTGTTTAAACAGGCAAAATCAACGTGGGAGTTCCCTTCAGGAGCTAAAATATGGTTTTCTTACGTAGATGACGACAGAGACGTAACAAGATACCAAGGACAAGCGTTTAATTGGATAGGAATAGACGAAATAACACAGTATCCTACTCCATATGTGTGGAATTACCTAAGATCTAGACTTAGAAGCACCGATCCACAACTTGGTCTCTATATGAGGTGCACAGCTAACCCCGGTGGAGTAGGAGGTTGGTGGGTAAAGAAGATGTATATAGACCCATCTCCACCCGGACAGGCATTTTGGGCAAAGGAATTTGACACACAGAAAACAATAAGGTACCCTACGGGACATTCTAAAGCAGGCGAACCTTTATTTCTGAAAAAATTTATACCAGCAAGGTTGACAGACAATCCATATCTTGCTATAGATGGTCAATACGAAGCTATGTTGCTTTCCTTACCAGAAGTAGAACGAAAAAGGTTACTAGAAGGAGACTGGGATGTCGCAGAGGGAGCAGCTTTTACAGAATTTAGCAGAACGCTACATGTGGTGGAAACCTTTGACCCTCCTGATGGTTGGGCTAGGGTACGTGCCGGAGACTACGGCTACAGTAGTCCTTCTTGTATTCTTTGGGGTGCTATAGACTGGGATAACAACATCTGGATATATAGAGAACTGTATATAAAGAACAAAACCGGTGAAGCTCTCGGTGATTTAATACTAGAATTAGAAAGAAACGACCCAAACATGCAAATATCCGTATTAGATGCAAGTTGTTGGAACAGAACAGGGTTAGGGCCTAGTATAGCGGAAACAATGAACAGAAAAGGCTGTAGATGGGTTCCATCAGACAGAAACAGACTAGCAGGAAAGATAGAAGTGCATAGAAGACTAGCTTGTGACAGCAGAGGACAACCAAGAGTAAGAATTATGGAAAATTGCACTAATTTAGTAAGAACATTACCTACATTACCTCTATCTAAACATAATCCAGAGGATGTAGATACAAAAGCAGACGATCACGCATATGATGCGTTGAGATATATGATGATGGTGAGATCCTTGCACAATGCAAGTACACCATATTATTCTAGTAGGCAGATGCAACGATATGTGCCGGAAAATGAGGTATTTGGATACTGATGGTTGATAATATAGTTAAAGAACTAGGGTTAGAGGATATTGGTGAATCAGAATTACCAAGAGCAGACACTCCGTTTAACCAATCTTTAGATCAAAAAGCAAGTTTAGATGATACAAGTAAAGCTACAGGAACAGCAATTAGTAATGTTAAAAAAGCTTTAAATGAATATAAGATAAAAGGTAAACTAATAGGGGACATGACTCCTAGAGAACTATCAACCCGTGGAAAAGTTTGGAAAAAAATTATTTTAGACAATGATGATTTTAGTCCGTCACAAAGAATGAATATGATTAAAATAATTAATACTGAATTTAAAGCTGCTGAAATGCACATCTCTGACGGAAAATTAACAAAACTTTTAAAAGATGTAGTAGGAGAAGATAAATATAATTCTTTAACAAACTGGGATAAGATGCGAGCTAGAAAAGGCGTAGCTATTCCTGATAATTTTTATAAAAAAATGCCTCAAGTAATACGTGGTTTAACTGGTGAATCTAAAAATTTAGCAGGTATAATGCTTTATGGAGGATTTAGACCAAATGATTTTGCAAATGTTAAGATAGAAAATATAAATCTTTCTGAAGGTGTAATTAGAGATGTAACAATAAAAGGTAAATCCGTTACTATTGTTATGCCAGATATGGTAAAAGATATAGTAAAACAACAAATAGGAAATAGAGAAGCTGGATTTTTATTTAAAGTAAATAATGCAGGCGAAATAATGAGTTCTACGTTTACCCCAATTAAAGAAGCATTAAAAAATGCATTTCCAGAAAAATTAAAAACATATCGCCCTTTTGCTGGTAAAATTACAGAAAACGATGCAGGATTAAAGTTATTTAGAAATGCTAATGAAACTCTTTGGAATGAGTTAGAGATACCAGACAAAGATAAAATACGGGCTATTATGACAGGAAGAATGTCTTCTAGTGAAGCAGAAGCGTATGGTTTAGATAGAACATCAATTAGAAAATACCGAAATGCAAGCAGAATAGTTTTAGCAAAAAATATTGGTTATTCTGGAGTTAGTAGTGTTGCACAAACTATTAGAAATATTGGTTATAATTTAACAGCTTTTAGTAATGTAGCAAAAAGAATACCGATCACAGCAACTAATTTAGTAGACGAAGTTTTTACAGACCTATTGAGTAGTGGGTTTATAAGAAATTTAGATAAAACAAAAAAACCACTGTTAGATGAAATACCAGTTGTAGATGAAAAATTATCTAAGTTAGTAGCAGATGCTTCTGATGCCGATATGGAAGAGTATATAGAGACTAAAAAATATGATGCTGCAAAAACAAAAGAAAAGAGATTAAAAACAGAAGAAGATATAGATAAACTTCTTGAAGATAAGAAAAAAATTAAATTAAATCAAAATCAAGAAAACTTAAAAAAGAAAATAAATTTAGGAAATATTTCAAAAAAATTAGCTGTACCTGCTATGTTAGCTACAGGATTTGGCCTTATGCCTGAAGGCGAAGCAGCCTTTGATCCAAATATTCCAGCAGATTCAGAACCTGAATTTAACCCAACAGATCTTCTTTTTCCTATGGCATTTGAACCAAAAAGTTTTCCTAACGAAATGTTTGAGATGCAAGACTATAATCCTGAAGAATATGCAAGACAATTAAGGTTATCAAAAATTAAAAAAGAATTAGGAATAGAAGGTGGTGAACTTATGCCACAACAGTCTGAAGAAGGAGAAGACTTAATACAAGAAGAGATGACAAATCTCGGATTTTAACAACAACCAACCAAAAGGAGGCAATTATGCCACAAGGAGTAAAAGAAGCTTACAAATCTGGTTATATTTTAGGCCAAATGAGTAAACAAGGAGATATGAATGAAGCTAACGAAAGCTCATTACATCGTGAAGGTTTAGATGGAAGCATTGCTGGTGCTAATGCTGGTACTATTAGCGGACCATTTCAATCAACACAGGATGCTAAATCTGTATCATCTAACCAAACAGGTGCATTAGGTACAGTAATGGGTGCTTCAAAGTACATACCATAACATAGAGGGAACAGTATGTCTGATCCAATTGATTTAACAGAAGAAATGTCTGAAAGTTCTGGAGTTGTAGGACTAATTCAAGAACGTATGCGTAGTGCTGAAGATGGTAGACAAACCCATGAAGAACGTTGGTTAAAAGCGTATAAAAACTTTAGGGGAGTGTATGACTCTTCTACACAATATACAAGCACAGAAAAGTCTAAGGTATTTATAAAAATAACTAAGACTAAAGTACTTGCTGCATACGGTCAAATTGTAGATATTTTATTTGCTAATAAAAAATTTCCAATTAATATAGAGTCTACTCCAGTACCAGAAGGTATTGCTGAATTTGCTCACTTACGAACTCCTGCAGATGAGTTATCAGAACCATTTGGTTATGAGGGAGATGGTAGGGAATTAAATCCGGGTGCTTTAGAAGCATCCCAACCTAATTTAGACGTTTTAGGTTCATTAGGTGCTAAGTTTGGAGAAAATCCTCCAATAGTAGAGGGCCCGGCAAAAATTGGTGAGCCACAAATATCTCCAGCAAAATCAGCTGCATTAAAAATGGAAAAAATTATACATGATCAGCTCACTGACAGTAATGCCGTAAATGTTTTACGTCATGCAATATTTGAGTCTAGCCTTCTTGGTACAGGAATTGTAAAAGGCCCATTTAATTTTGGTAAAACGGTGCATCAATGGGAAACTACTCCTGAAGGAAAGATGTATATGCCTTATGATAAACTTGTACCACGCATTGAGGCTGTAAGCATTTGGGATGTATATCCTGATCCATCTGCAACACACATAGATGATTGTGAGTATGTAATACAACGTCATAAAATGAACCGTTCTCAATTACGTAATCTTATGAGTATGCCTATGTTTGATCCTGAAGCAATACGAGAAGTTATTGCTGGGGGTGGTAATTATCAAGAAAAGTATTTTGAGGATACAATTCGTGATGACGAAAATGAGCCATATACTGAACATGAGCGTTATGAAGTGTTAGAATATTGGGGAATACTTGATGCAACTATTGCTCAAATGATAGGCATTGAAGGTGCAGATAAGTTAGACCCTTTAGATCAAGCACAGGTAAACATCTGGATTTCTGGTGGACAAGTTTTACGAGCTTGTGCTAACCCATTTACTCCAACAAGAATGCCATATTATGCATTTCCATATGAACTTAGCCCATACCAAATCTGGGGTGTAGGTGTACCAGAAAACATGGAAGATGCACAAATGTTAATGAATGGTCATGTACGTATGGCTATAGATAATTTAGCACTTGCTGGCAACCTTGTATTTGATGTAGATGAGACATCACTTGTACCCGGACAAAATTATGACATTTTTCCCGGAAAAGTGTTTAGAAGACAGTCAGGAGTTACTGGAACCGCTGTAAATGGCATAAAATTTCCTAGTACTGCTGGTGAAAACATACAAATGTATGACAAAGCAAGGCAACTTGCCGATGAGGAGACAGGTATACCAAGCATTATGCATGGTCAAACGGGAGTAACAGGCACAGGAAGAACAGCAGCAGGACTATCTATGTTGCTTGGTTCTTCAGGATTATCTATAAAGACAGTTATTAAAAATATAGATGATTATTTACTTAAACCTATGGGAGAGGCTTTCTTTCAATGGAACATGCAATTTAATGAAGATGACCCTGATATAATTGGTGATCTTGAAATTAAACCAAAAGGAACAGCTTCTGTAATGCAAAAAGAAGTACGTTCACAACGATTAACTATGTTATTACAGACTGTAGCTAATCCAATGCTTGCACCATTTATTAAGATACCAAACCTGTTAAAAGAACTGGCTATATCACAGGATATTGATCCTGACAGCTTAGTAAACGATGTAAACGAGGCACAGATATACGCTGAAATACTCAAAGGATTACAAAATGCCCAACAACCTGAAGGACCCGAAGGACCCGCTCAAGGGCCTAGCCCCGCTACTGGGGCAGGACAAACTGGAATGGGAGGTGTTGGAGGAGTACCTCAAGAACCTCCACAAACAAACCTTAACGGCACTGGTAATGGCACCATCGGAACTGGAGGTGTACCGTCTGCAGGGGAAAGCGGGTTTACTGGAAATGCTCCTCAATTTGAAGAATAATTTTAAGGAAATGAAACGCTAGTGGCACGAACAGAGCAAGAATTTTTAGATACATTTGAATCGGGTACTGTTGCTTTAGATACAGGTGCTATTAATATGCCTGTAGATAAATTTTCTAATAGATTTGGGATAACCGAACAAGAAGAAACTCTTAGTAGGGTGCTTCCTGAAGAATATAAATTAAGTGATGTAAACACTATTAAATTAAAAGAACAAGGAAATATTTCTGTAAAATTAAGACCGAAAGATTTGTTTGAAGGAACCTTAACAGACATAGAAGATGAAGATGCAAAATCTTTATTAGATAAAGTAACTTCTAGATATAAAACACCTACAAGTTTTTCTTCTGTAGAAGAAATAACTCCAGATATTAAAGAAGGTGATCGTGTATCTGTAAATCCATTAGGTAGAAGTGGTCAAGAAACTGCTGAAGATGTAGTTCAAGAAGAGTACAGAGGTGAAAGACCACCCTCACAAGGTTTAGATCCAGACCTTGACCCTTTAACAGACTATTTGTATGATAAAGGAAAAGATTTATACAACTATATTTTTCATTCTCACGATGTATCTAATTTGTCTACAGTGGGATCATATAATGTAGATAATTTAAAGTACACAATGGGCATTCCTACAGGATTAGGAACAACAGCAAGTCAATCTAGTATAGGTTTAAGTAGTGCTCCTCCAGCATCACTAGCAGGTAGTAATTTTAGTAGGCCCACAATGCAATATTCCTCCCTTGCTTCTTCAGGTATATCTGCTTTTGCTAACGTAGGATTATCTGTTCCGGCTGGAACTGTTACTGGTTTAGGAACACAAGCAACAGTAGGGGCTGCTGGAGCTCCGGGATTTTCTACGGGTTTAAGAGGAACTACTCCCCCAACATCTACAGCTAGTTCTGCTATTGGTTCAGCTGCATCCTTGTACGGAATATATTCTGGAATAAAAGAAAAAGATTATTTTAGTGCGGGACTATCCCTTATGACACTTATTAACCCTGCAACAGCTGTGCCAGTGGCTATTTTACACGCAGCAAAATTTGCATTAAGCAGCCTTTTTGGAGGAAGTAGACCTAAACAACCATTTGGTGGTGTTGATCTAAAAGCAAGTTCTAATAAGTTAATGACTACAAGAGGATATGGTTACAATGCCTATAGGAGAGAAACAGGACAAGCTGTAGGGGCAAGTATAGCTGACTATGTAAATCAATATGTAAAAGACTTTGGATTACAATTTAATGGTAATCGTTGGGGAAAATTTCTTCAAGAAAACCCTAGGTTAGAAAGATACGATAGCACTGGAGAAACTGGATATTCCGATCCTAGTACAATGATTCGTGCAATACTTGAAACACAGGGAATGGTTACAGGAACTCCAACGTATAACGGACAACCAATTACTAGCCAAGAAGATTATAAAGCAAAAATGGAAGATTTTAATAAGAGGTATCAAGATATGGCTTATAAAAATGGTGGACTAGTAGATCCTGTAGGTGCAGGAATAAATGTTCCATTATCTGGAGAATTTACTACAGTATCAACAAGAACAGATACTGGAAGACCAGACCCAAATAGTCCATTAGATTATTATGGTCGCCATACACAAAATATAGTTTCTTATGGAGAACGACCAGCTACATTATTTGAAATGTTACATAAAAATCTTACGGGATCGTATACCATATAATAATTAAAGGAAAAACAATGTTAAGTTTTTTAGGACCAATAGTAAGTTTAGTTAGTGCACCTGTAAAATCATACATGGAAGAACGCACAGCTAAAGTTAAATCAAAAGCAAAAATAGCAGAAGCAAAAGTGGATGCAGAAATAAGACGCATTGAAAAGACAGCTGATTCAGAAATAAATTATGACATAGAAGCATTGAAACAACAACAGTACAGCTACAAAGATGAATTTGCTTTACTAGTAATAACCATGCCGTTTATCGGATCATTTCTACCGTGGACACAAGAGTATGTTATGCTTGGGTGGGAATACGTATCCAATGCACCAGAATGGTACAGCTATACATTTATCGGTGCAATATCCGCATCACTTGGTATTCGTTGGGCAACTAAAATGTTAGGTAAAAAATGACAATAGTAGATACTTTTCGTAAATCTGAACTAGTAGACTCGTTGATTGATCACGAAGGACTGGTACTTCACCAATATACAGACAGCGAAGGTTACGCCACAATCGGTGTAGGTAGATTGATTGATCCAGAAAAGGGTGGCAAGATTACAAAAGACGAAGCCATTTATTTACTACACAACGACATAGACGAATGTTCTGCAAGTTTAGATAACAGCCTATCTTGGTGGAGAACTAAACCAGCAAAAATACAGCTGGCATTGATGCACATGAGATTTCAGTTAGGTATGACCGGTGTTCTTAAATTTAAAAAAACTTTAGCTTTGATACAAGAAGATCGTTTTAAAGAAGCTGCTGTAGAAGCAAGAGATTCTCGGTGGGCAAAACAAACAGCTAGACGAGCTAAATATGTAACAGGATTAATAGAAGATGCTTAATTTTGAAGAACTAGACCAAGAGTTTTTAACAGAAGGTAATCCTGCTGTAGATAGAGAAAATATAGCAGCTTTAATTCAAAAGAATTTAACACCAGAAGAACAAGGTAGATTAAACGAAATAATGCCGATGGTTGAAGAAGCTAGTAGTTTGTTATATAAAGCCCAAACTGGACAATTTCCAGAAGATGAACAAAAAATGAGTCCCATAACTTCCCAAGGAATGCCATCTAAGGAAGCTCCGGCTAGGGTAGTACCCCAAGAAGGTCAAATGCAACAGGAGGTGCCTTCTAGGTCTGTAGAGAGGAAAATGCCTCAAAATGCACCTGAAATGATGGCTATTGGAGGAGACACTGCAGAAAAAGCAGTTCAACAACAAAAAGCAGAAGGTCCGGGCCAAGTTGCAGCTGGTCCTGTAGGAATGGTAGATGCACCCGGAGCAGATGAATCTGGCGTAGCTGATGATGTGCCTATGGAAAGTGATGGGTTTGTAATAAATGCTGCAGCTGTAGAACACGCTGGATTAAAAGATATTTATAATATGATAAAAGAGGCAGTAGAATACCTTAAAGAAAATGGTGTAAGTTTAAATACTAAACAAAGCCCTGTTAGTGCAGAAAAAATATTAGTTTCAAATGGTGAAGTGGTTATTCCTGATGTAATTGCAAGAGTAATAGGATATGATAAATTAGAAAAAATTAATAATCGTGGAAAAGAAGAAACAGAAGAAAAAATAGCCCAACAAGAAGAGGTTCCACCACAACAACCTACTCCACCAGTATTACAAGACCAAATGGCTGGTCTTACATAGAGTTTTAACCTCCGGGTTAAATATAGCGTAGGCTACCCGTTTCTTCAACGGCCCCTACATAAAACAACCGAAGTGGCTACCCTAAAGAAGGCCCCACATGAAGGAAACAAAAATGGCGAAAGAACTGAAGACTACAAATAAGCCCGACTCTGCAATAAAGGATGATGGTAGAGAATCTATGTTTAGAGGTGCTTATAAAGACGATGTATATAAAGACGATCCAGAAAAACAAGAAGAAGTTGGCACCGTAGAGGCTACCCAACAAGAACCTAAAGGTTTTATGGATGCAAATAATGCAAGTGCTGTTCCTAACAGCGAAGAGATACCTACTGAAAAACGAGAACATGATTATAAGAAAAGGTATGACGATCTAAAGAAGTACTACGATCAGCAACTAAATGAATGGAAGCAAGAAAAAGAAACTCTAGCTGCCCAAGCTAATGTAGCTGAAAAGGTACAAAAAGAACAGGCCTATGCTCCTCCTAAAACTAAGGAAGAACTAGACCAGTTTAGAGAAAAGTATCCAGACGTATATCAAGTTGTTGAAACTATCTCTCACGAAATGGCTGACCAAAAAACTGCTGATCTTAAAGCTAAAATTAACGAGCTTACAGAAAAAGAACAGAAGTTGATTGTACAGTCAGCATACAAGCAGCTAACTTCAGCCCACCCTGATTTTAATGAAATCAAGGCTACTCCTGAATTTTTAGCATGGCTTGAGGAACAACCTGCCAGCATAGCGGATGGTATTCGTAAAAACAATACTGATCCAAAATGGGCAATTCGCACTGTTGATTTATACAAAGCTGATGTGGGTGTTTCGTCAAATAACAATAAAGCCGTCTCAAATCGTAAATTAGATGCAGCTCAGGCAGTACTAAAAACTAAAACAAATCCTACGAGTGTAAACTCTGGAAATAAAAAAGTTTGGAAGATGTCTGAAATACAATCTATGAAACCTTGGGACTTTGAGAAATATGAAGCTGATATTGACGCTGCCATGAGAGAAGGCAGAGTTGATCAATCAGCGTAACTTTAAGGAACAATAAATATGGCTACAATGGGATCGGCAGCCGGTTATCAGAATTTACCTTCAGGTAATTGGGCACCAGCTATTTACAGTCAAAAAGTTCTTAAATATTTCCGTAGAGCATCGGTTGCTGAAGCTATTACAAATACCGATTACACCGGAGAAATTGAGAATTTTGGTGATACTGTAAACATTCTAAAAGAACCAACAGTTACTGTGGCTTCTTATGGTCGTGGACAAACAATAAATACACAAACACTTGCTGATGATCAGATTCAATTAACAGTTGATCAAGGCAATTATTTTGCATTTAAAGTTGACGACATAGAAGAAAGACAATCACATGTAAACTTTGAGGCTCTTGCAACATCTTCAGGTGCTTATGCTCTGAAGAAATCTTACGACTACAACGTACTAACTGCAATTAATGATGGAGCTGCAACAGATGCAACTGCTTTAGGAGCTGCAGGTTCTGCTATATCTGGTAACACAGGTAACGAAATAGCAAACTACATTAGTACAGCAGCTCGTGTACTAGATGACAATGACGTTCCGGGTGAAAACCGTTGGCTTTGTGCCAGCCCTCAGTTCTTTGAAATACTAAGACAGGCTGACTCAAAAGTAATGGATGCATCTGTAACAGGTGGTCCATCTAACTTATTCAACGGCCAAGTAACAGACAGAAAGATACATGGTTTTACTCTGTATCAGACTAATGTTATGGTTGTTGGATCTGCAGGAACTGCAGCAGCAAATACATTTGGACCATCATCAACATCAGGTGAAGCTGATGTGTTGTTTGGACATATGTCTGCAGTGGCTACTGCTTCACATATTGCTAAAACAGAAGTAATACGTGATCCAGATAGTTTCTCTGACATAGTTCGTGGTCTTCACGTATTTGGTCGTAAGGTACTTCGTGGCTCCGGTGATGGATACAAAGGCGTATTCACTGGTGTCGTAGACTTAAACTCATAATTTAGAAGGGATTATATAAAATGGGTACATTAAATGTAACCGGTGCCGGTGGCACAACAGGTCATCCTTCTAATGGAAGGGTACCTTATTTAGTTGAGAACACAATTGATTTATCCGCAATCAGAGGTGATACTGGCCCTGATAATGGAGATGTTCTACAAGTATTAGACATACCTGCAGAGACTTTAATCATGGAAGCTGGAATAGAAGTAATAACTGCACTTTCTAGTTCTGCTACTATGGATTTAGGTATTACAGGTGGAGACGTTGACATTTATGTTGACGGTGACACTAACGCAACAGGCTATGGTACATTGACTGCAACTGCTAGACACGTAGCAGCATCTGCAGATACTTTAGACATACTTATCGGTGGTGCAGATTCATCTGCTGGTAAAATCAGAGTGTGGGCTGTTATGTGTGATGTTTCAGGAGTAAATGAAACTGACACAAATACTGACTCTCAGCACGATACTGCAAGTTAGTACTAAATAACTTTGGGGGAGGGGCTATTCCTCTCCCTCAATTTAAATAAAGGCAAATTTATGACAACAATAGATTTAAGATCTACACAAAAGGTGTATAAGCCTAAAACTGATGCAGACAAAAAAATAGAAGAAATGGAGATTCGTTTAAAATCCATTACACAAACATTAAATTTAATATTAAAAAAATTGGATAACTAATGGCTAAACTATGTGCAAAAGGTAAATCAGCTGCTAAAAGAAAATTTAAAGTATATCCAAGTGCCTATGCTAATATGTATGCTTCTGGAGTTTGTTCAGGTAGAATTAAACCAAAATCTTCAAAAAAAACTACTAAAAGAAAAAGAAAACGTGCATGAGTTTACGTAAATGGATAGATGAAAAATGGGTAGATATAGGAGCACCGAAGAAAAAAGGTAAGTATCAACCTTGTGGCCGTAGCAAGGGATCTAAACGTAAATATCCAAAATGTGTCCCATTAGCAAAAGCAAAAAAAATGACAACATCACAAAAAGCATCTGCAGTAAAGAGAAAAAGATCAAAAGCACAAGGTGTAGGTGGTAAACCAACAAATGTAGCAACTTTTAGAAAAAAAAGTAAAAGGAAAACAAAACGTGGCTAAAACTCCAGCTTGGCAAAGAAAAGAAGGTAAGTCTAAATCCGGTGGATTAAATAAAAGAGGAGTAGCTTCCTATAGAAAAGCTAACCCCGGATCAAAGTTAAAAACAGCTGTGACGACCAAGCCATCCAAATTAAAAAAAGGATCAAAAGCAGCTAACAGAAGAAAGAGTTTCTGTGCAAGAATGAGTGGAATGAAAAAGAAATTAACAGGTGCTAAGAAAAAAAGAGATCCTAATTCAAGAATTAATAAATCATTACGAAAGTGGAATTGTTAAATGAAAGGTGTAAATCATTATACTAAACAAGGTAAAGTTCATAGGGGTGGCATGCATAAAATGTCTGACGGAACATTACACTCTGGTAAAACGCATACTAAAAGTTCTATAAAATTATTTCATTACGGTGAATTATCTAAAAAGGCAAAAATAAAAGCAAGAAAACAATGGGGATAAACTAATGGCAACAACATATTTAACATTAGTAAACAACGTACTAAACGAATTAAACGAGGCAGAATTAACATCCTCTAACTTTTCTAGTAGCAGAGGAATACAAACATCTGTGAAAAAATTTGTAGTAAAAGCTATGCATGAAGTATATAACTCTCTATCAGAAATACCTGATCTGTACAAATCTACAAAACAAATTACAACTACTGGACAAAGAACATATGCCCTACCATCTTCAGCTTCACCTCAAAGTGGTGATCTTGCATATAGAAAAATGGATTGGGATACATTTAGACTTGTACCAAAAGAGTTAGTAACAAACGGAGAGTTTACATCTAACATAACTGGATGGACTACAGGGGATGGTTCTCCATCTTATACCAGTAGTGGTAACGGTAGACTAAACTTAAATGATGCAGCAGCGTACCAATCTATATCAACAGTAAAGAATACAACATATAAATTACAAGTTAGGGTTATGAGTCCTAACAGTTCTACAAGCACTTTAGCTATAAAAGTAGGCACCACAGCAAGCGGGGGAGAAGTTTTAAGCACAACAAAATCTGTAGAAAATTTTGGGGAAGGTGCTATTTTAGATACAACATTTACAGCAACAACACAAACAACATATATCTATTTTGAAACTGCATCTGGGGTACAATTAGATGTAGACTATGTAAGAATATCTGAAAATATACCTGTAAAAAAATTAAGATATATGACCTATGATAATTGGAACAGTAAATTTTTAGAAACAGATTTAACTAACTCTAAAGACTCTTTAGGTGTTCCTGATTATGTTTATCCTACACAAGACAAGAAGTTTGGCCTATCTCCTGTACCAAATCAAAGCAACTATGAAATACAATACGAATATTGGAAAGTGCATACAGACTTATCCGCACATGGGGACACTATGGATTTAGATGACAGGTTTAAATCTGTAATAACTACAAGAGCAAAATACTATGCATATATATTGCGATCTGATCCACAGGCTGCACAAATGGCTTTGGGAGAGTTTAACAACCAAATGCAGATAATACGAACAGAATACATAAATACTAAAACATACATGACAGATACAAGGATACACGTGAATGCCTGATAGTTCTTATCAAAAACCTTTTACCGCAAGTTGTGCTGGGGGTCTTATTCTCAACAAAGATGTGTTTACCATGCAACCGGGTGAAGCATTACAACTGTCTAATTTTGAGCCAGATATAACTGGTGGATACAGAAGGTTAAATGGAACTACAAAATACAATACTACAATTGTGCCACAAGTAGCAACTGCAGATGAGAGAATACTACTATCTGTAATATTTAACGGTCTTGTAATTGCAGCAAGAGGTGGCACTGTATATACTGGAACAACAAGTGGCAGTTGGACAAGTAGGGCTACAAGTAAAGGTACAAGTTACACATACGATTTTGACAAATATAATTATAATGGTACAGATAAGATAATCATTGCTACAGGAGCAGCTGCAGCTTTTACCCTTGACACAAGTTACAGTGAAGATATAATAAATGCTACAGATGGAGGTACAGCTCCTACTAACCCTAAATTTGTAAAATCTTTTGCTAACCATATGTTCTACGGTGGCATGTCTAACTCTACACATTCTGTAATATTTTCTGGCCCATTTACAGAGGATGATTTTGATACAGGGGCTGGTGAAATAAAAGTTGGTGATGTAGTTACTGGATTAAAAGTTTTCCGTGATGAGTTATTTATATTTTGCCAAAGAAAAATTTATAAAGTAACAGGGACAAGTTCAAGTAACTTTGCACTTGCCGAGGTAGCAAAAAACGTGGGTACTATAGCCCACCATTCAATACAGGAGCTAGGTGGTGACATTATATTCTTATCTGCAGACGGAATTAGAACAATTGCTGGTACTACAAGAATTGGTGACGTTGAACTTGGAACTGTATCTAAGCAAATCCAAGACAGAATTAATGACATCACTTACGATAATGTTACCTCTCTAGTAATAAGAGATAAATCACAGTACCGTTTGTTTTACCCTTTAACGGGAGGTTTAGAGGCAGTACAAAAAGGGCTGATTGCCACAATTAAAATGAATCCCAATGCACAGCAAATGGGTTTTGAATATGCAGATATAAAAGGATTAAAGGTATCATCTTGTGACTCTGACTATATATCTAACGTAGAAACAGTAATACATGGTGGTTATGATGGGTATATCTATAAACAAGATTCAGGAAATGTATTTACAAGGGCTGGAGGAACAGTAAACATTGATGCAACATACCGTTCACCAGATATAACAATGGGCGATCCGGGTGTTAGAAAAAATATGCAAAGAGTAAATCTTAACTGGAAACCTGAAGGTGCAGTGTCTGCAAGTATGTTTGTAAGATATAACTATGATGATGTTAATACACCACAACCAGATGTGTTTACTTTAACAACATCAGGAAGTGGTGCTAATTATGGTGCTGGTATATATGGTACTTCAGCATACGGACAAGGTGATTTACCAATAACAAGACAAGCTGTAGAGGGCTCTGGCTTTGCTGTAGCATTAAAGATAACAGATACAAGTAGTAACATTCCTTTTTCTATAAAAGGTTTTGAGCTAGAATTTACACCGGGAGGGAGAAGATAGATGGCTGTTTATACTAGGCAGAGTTCATCAGGAATAGTAGACGGAGGTACAATTGAAGCATCAGACTTAAATGCAGAGTTTGATCAAGTAGCCTCAGCGTTTCTTGCACCAACATTTGGAGTAGGAACAGCTGGCACAGATATTGTAATGACATTTGATGGGGAATCAGCAGATGGTGTACTTACATGGATGGAAGATGAAGATTACTTTCAATTTTCTGATGACATACTATTATCAACTACAGAAAAGTTACAGTTTAGAGATACTGCTCTGTACATATATTCTTCTGCTGACGGGCAGCTTGACTTAGTAGCCGATACAGAAATACAAATAGCTGCCACTACTATAGACATAAATGGTGCTGTAGCTTTAAACGGTGCTATTACAGGTGCTACTAATATTACTCTATCCGGTGAATTAGATGCTGCAACTTTAGATATATCTGGAAATGCTGATATAGACGGAACATTGGAAGCAGATGCTATAACAATAGGTGGCACAGCCATTGGTTCAATTTATGGTGTTGTAGCTGGTAGTTCTAGTATTGTAACAACTGGTGCTCTAGACTCTGGTTCAATTACATCTGGTTTTGGAACTATTGATACGGGTTCTTCTACTATTACAACAACAGGATTAATTACCGGTGGATCATTGGATATTGACGATGTTGTAATTAACGGAACAACAATAGGCCATACTGACGATACAGATTTAATGACTCTAGCTAGTGGTGCACTAACAGTAGCAGGTAACGTAGTTGTAAGTGGTGACCTTACAATAACTGGTGACGATTTGGTAATGGGCACAAACACTGCAGGGCACATACTTGTTGCAGATGGAACTAACTTTAATCCTATAGCCGTTACAGATTTAGCAGAAATTAGTACTGCTGCATCCGGTGACGTTCTTTTAGCTGTTGATGCTTCCGGTGGTGGTCTTAAAAAAATAACAAGAGCCACTGTTATTGCTGGTACTGGTTCAAGTGGAGATTTAGCTAACGTAGTAGAAGATACATCCCCACAATTAGGTGGTAACTTAGACACTAATTCTCAAAACATATTAATAGACGATGCACACTTCCTCGGTGATGAAAACGGTAACGAACAAATCATTTTCCAAACAACATCATCTGCTGTAAATCAATTTGATATTACAAATGCTGCAACAGGCAGTGCTCCTTCACTATCAGCAACAGGTGACGATTCAAACATTGATCTTGAATTAGCAGCAAAAGGCACAGGTCATGTAACAATCAAAGGAAACACCAATCCGGGTACAATTCAATTTAACTGTGAAAATAACTCTCATGGTGTACAGTTAAAAAGTCCAGCACACTCTGCAGGTAGTTCAGCAGTGTTGACATTGCCTACAGCAACAGGTAACTTGATAGGTTCTGGAGACTCAGGAACATTACCTGTAGCTGCTATAGATATAGACGGTGCTACAGACATTGGTGCTGGCATAGCCGATGCTGATTTATTTATTATTGACGATGGTGCTGGTGGTACAAACAGAAAAGTTGCTGCTTCTAGAATTAAAACATACATAGGTTCTGCAACAGCTGCTGATGATATATCAACCGGTGATGCTGCTGTAACTCTTGCAACTTCTTCTGGTAACATAACTATAGATGCACAAGCTGGTGATGCTGACATTATATTTAAAGGAACTGATAGTAGTTCAGATATAACAGCACTGACTTTAGATATGTCCGATGCAGGTACAGCTGTATTTAACCATGATATTAAAATAGCTGACGATGGTCAAATAGGTTCTGCTTCTGCTGCAGATGCAATGATAATATCTTCAGGTGGTATCGTAACATTTAAAGACGACATACTTATCAAAGACGGTGGCACAATAGGTTCTGCCTCCGATGCTGATGCAATAACTATAGCTTCAGATGGTGTAGTAACCATGAATCAAATCCCTGTATTTAGTGCAGGTATCAACGTATCCGGTGGTAGCATAGCCGGTACACTGTCTACTGCTGCACAAGCTAACGTAACAAGTTTAGGCACACTTACAGCATTGACTGTAGATGATGTAGCTGTAAATGGTAAAGTAATAACCATGACAGGCTCTACAGATGATACTGCTGTATTTACTGTAGGCACAAACGGTACATTAACAATAGAAACAACCGACACAGCTGCTGCTGCAGGTAACATACAAATAACAGCAGACGGTACTGCTGAACTTGCTGGTACTACTGTAACATTAGACTCTGGAGCAGACATTGTATTAGATGCTGCAGGTAACAATGTAACATTTAAATCAGGTGGCACAGCAATACTTGACTTCAGTAACAGTTCTTCTGATGCTGTGGTAACTTCTAGTGTACAAGATAAAGATATTATATTCAAAGGAGATGATGGTGGTAGTGCTGTAACTCCTTTAACCATGGACATGTCTGCTGCTGGTAAATTGTTATTGGGTGCTGGTGCTGTAGGTTCAACACAGACAGCTGGCTCTCAATCTGGTAACGTAACATTAGATTATGACACTTACCAAAACTTTGTACTAACAGCAACAGGAAATGTAACTTTAGCTAATCCAAGTACAGAAAGTGTTGGACAAAGTGGAATAATTGTGTTAATACAAGATGGTACAGGTAGTAGAACTTTATCAACAGGTTCTGATTACGAATGGCCAGCAGGAACAACTGGAACAATATCTACAGCTGCTAATTCTATAGATTTAATTCCATATTTCGTAGATGCTTCAAATAGTATATTATTAGGAGCACCTCAATTAGCATTTGCAACACCTTCATAGTAACGGAGTAATTTAATTTATGAGTGGACCTCTCTCTAATCCTTTTATGTTTAAATCTGCAGCTGGTGCAACTGGTTTCTATACGCATCAAATAGCTAATAGTGCTAGATATAATCAATCAGCATCAGCACATATGTATCGTACTAATGGTACAGCTACAAATGAAGATAAATGTACTATGAGT
>Ga0208667_1000147_pt1 | contig 32707 bp, 52 predicted proteins | sample 11BtaG_FD_184085 | JGI IMG/M metagenome (GOLD analysis project Ga0208667, IMG submission 184085) | Marine viral communities from the Subarctic Pacific Ocean - 11B_ETSP_OMZ_AT15265_CsCl metaG (SPAdes) (version 2) | ecosystem: Environmental > Aquatic > Marine > Oceanic | place: Pacific Ocean... | reverse complement strand
ACTGTGCTACCCCCTTTATTTAATTTAAGTTTAGATAATGACTTAGCTTGACTAGCATGTAGTTTAGATGCTTTCTTTAATCCTTTAACTACCTTTTTTACTACTCTTTTTGCTTTTGGTTTTGCTGTTGGCATTGTTATCCTCATATAAGTTATTAAATGTAGTATAGGGGTCTAGGTAAGATTCATGTGACTCTGCTGAGTGTGTCCACTGTGATGGTGCAAAGTCAGGAGCACCTTCTCCTGTAACCCACAGAGCAGGACTTGTAGCTCTTACTCTGTTATTTGGAAGTGCAACAATATTGCCTGTCCATTTTCCTGCATCCAACAAGTACATCACGTGTGACTGTTTATGCTGTGCAGGGTCATCTGCTATGTCACTGTCTGTGTAGTCAACAGTAAACATATACTTAGCTGTGTAGAACTCATTGCCTATCTTACATAACCAAGGACTAGAACTTACTCTGTCCATAACTATGATGCTATGATTTCTTGATTCACAATCCCAAGGTTGACATAAGTGGTCTTCCATCGGCTCTGCCCATTCGTCTACAGGTATGTCAGCTACGAGTGCTTGTATGGGCATCCTTGCCCACATTGCACCACCGTGTACATTATCATCTTCTGTACAACCTGTGAAGACTACCTGAAAACTTAGTGACCTATCAGGTATGGTATTAACTGCGAAAGCTAGTGCGTGTAGGTATTCACCGTGATAATTCATATGATTACAAGTGAACTCCTTACGTACCCAACATTTAAAATGTGGTACGTTACTTATAAGATACGACATTATTTACGTTTAGCTGCTCCACCACGAGAGTACATCTTAGTTTTTTTCATTCCTGCACCACCTTTAGCCATGTACTTAGTCTTCTTCATTCCACCTTTTGCCATGTATTTTGTTTTCTTCTTCATAACCATTATGCTAGTCCTCTTTTCTTTAATCTATCTAATTGTAACTTTGTAGGCTTTACATTTGTACCTTTATAGTTACCCTTTGAATCCAACTTAGATTCAGGCTTCTTTGTAATCTTTTTCTCTACTTTCTTTTTAACTTCTTGTTTAGGTTTATTTTGTAGAGCTTTTGTTTTAGTCACCTTTACACTTTTAAGGTTAGATTTTTTTATTTCTTTAATGTCTTTTTTCTTATCTGTCTTCTTAGGTGGCTTGGCATCTGTTTTTATGTTAGTATCTTTTTTCATAACGCTAAATGCATCTTTAGCCTGAGATTTACGTAATGCTGCTTTGCCACCGTCTTTAGGCATTAGTCTAGACCTATCTATATCTCTTACTAAATCTGATTTAGCCTTACTTCCATCATCTTTTTTAGCTGTAGATGCCATAGCCTTTTTCATACCTCTGCCCATCTGACCCTTTTTATTTGTGCCACTGACAGCAGAACGTACTGTTGCTAACATTTTATCTGGACTAGATACGAGTCTTGAACCTGCAGCATTTTTTAAGTTTGCTAACACTAATCCTGTGGCTGCATCCTTTGCTAACTCGCCATCTTTTTTAATTCTATAATACTTACTACCTATTTTTCTATACTTAGTTTTTTTACCAAAAACTTTAACTGTATACTCTTTAGCCATTACACTCTCCTCACTAGTTTTTTAGCATTACGTGTTCTCTTAAAAGAACGATTGGCAGTTTTAGATGCTACAGCTAAATTACTAGTTCTGTTATCTTTTGGATTGCCATTCTTATGGTGGACATCTTTACCTGCTACCTTCGCAGTTCCACCTGCTTTCATAACTATCTTACGTGCTTTGTTTCTACCTGCTCTGTTCACCTTCTGTGCAGGTTTAGAGTGGTAGTTAGCGTATTCTTTTTTGTAATTGCGATTAGGCATTAGTTGCCTGTTATTTTATTGTAGGCTTCCATACCCTTTGGACCACTAGCTTTTAAAGCACGTAGACCTGCATTATCTGTGACTGAACCACCTGCTGTGTACATATGTTGTTTGCCACCTACACTGCCACCATAAGCCATCTTAACTTTCTTCTTAGGCTCTTTAGGTTTCTTACCTAACATAGATATAATTATGGCTATGCCACCCTTACCTTTTTTATTTGCCATTTCTCTTGACCTTTCTCTTGTCTACAGTTGATAGCACGTAGCCACCACTGCGATAATCGTTAGCACCTATTCTGTTCTTTGTAATTGAACCACCACTAGCTTTGCCTAATGCCCTAGTAGCTTTTGATTCGTATATAATGATTTGGTCTTCTGAGTCCATTAGCTTACTAAGCTCAGAGCCTTCAATCTCTCCACCACCACCTGCTATTTGATTACTCGCATCTTTGTTCACTGCTCTGAATATAGCCATGCCTTTAACTTCACCGTGCTTGTCAATAAGTTTGTCTTTTATTTTTTGTATCTCATTCATTATTTCTTCCCCTGTTACCACTTCACCTTATGTGACCAGTATTTAGCTGATAACTTTGAAGTTGGTTTGCCTTGAGCATTGTGCCTTGCATAATAACTCTTCTTACGTGCTTTATCTTTAGCACTAGTAGGATTCTTACCTGCTCCACTGACACCTTGTTGCCCAAAGCGAATGAATTTGTATGTGTCACCTTCTTTTGCCATCACGCAATGTGACTTAGTTTTATGATTAGGTGTTCTCTTAGGCTTGTTTACACCCTTGAGACCTTCCTCTTTCATTTTTGATTTGACTCTCTCTGGGATAGCCATAGTTATATTCTCACTTTATCTGATTCTTTATCTTCAAAGCACTTATACTTCAATGCTTGGAACATAGGCATATAGTCTGGGAGGTCAGCAGCCATCTCATAGGTACGTACTATACATTCCTGCTTAGTTTCGTATGGACCTTCCAAATCTTTTAGTGTGTGACATATATTGGAATTACCAATCATGCACACAAGTACGTATGCTTCAAACATTAGTCTAACATTCCTTCTGCCTTCATAGCTGTTTCCACATGCTTAAGAGTGTACCTCACTCCTGTGTCAGCTTCAATGGCAGCACGTACATAAAATACGGAACTATGTGGTATATGTAAGCTCTTAAGTGTGTTATTTAGGATAGCACTGTAAAATGCTTCCAACATATTCTCTGGTGTATATAGTTTTACTGATTTTTTACGCATTGTCAAGAGTATTTTTATATATGTACGGATATTTATTCTAATAATATCACTTAAGTGTTCATTTAAGTGTATTTAACAAGTATATATCTTTTTATTTAAGTGTTTTATTATAGTGTTACACTTAAGTGGTTAAGTTATAGCTAATTATAACAGGTTTTATACATCTTGTCAATAGCAATTAATTTATTCATGTACGATTGTTAATTTAGTGTGGTATTTATGTCACACATTAGGTGCTAGGCAATGGGTATATTGACAGTTATACTTGTGGTTAACACTTAAAAATACCTATCTGTGTATTTCTCTGAGTACGTATACGTATACCCCCCACCTGCCACCTGCCTAGCCTATATATATAGTGTAATAGCTAACCTATTGAAATAAATAATGTTTTATATGCTATATATAGACTGAATAATTTAATTTATAGCTATATGTTGTATATAATATGAATAGTTTAAACTGATTTATTATGAGTTATCTTTATTATATTTAATTGATATCATGTATCATAAAAACTGATACCTATACATTAAATCTATATACATAAATAAAAAGTAAATACACGTTTACTATATTATATATACATCATTCAACATGATATCATTTAAACACGATTTAAAGACCATACAACAATGTTTATTGTTTATGGTATCATTAGTTATATAATTAAGTTTAAGCGTTTTTGTTGTCTATCATACGTTACAAGCCATTGATTAAATTAAATTGAAAATAATTAAAAATAAACTTTACTTATACAAATAAATAAAATATAAGATTACTTAATTACATATTAACTTTTTAAGGATTAAACAAAATGACTAATACAATAAACATACAAACTTTAACTAATACTGTTAGCATCAACATAAGTAATAACTTAATTGATTTTTATACTAAAACATTAAATGAATATTTACCTTTAAATGGTATTAATAATGGTATTGATAAAGTAAGTGAAACAATCCAAAATGAATTATATAATCTTTTATACTATCCAATTAAGATGGAATTATTTAAAAATGATTACTTAGAAATTAAACATGCTAATGATTTTGATGAAATCTTTATGTTTATAAAAAATGGTACATATTTTGATTATAACTTTAACGTGGATAGTTTAATTGGATTAATAAACAATCAATTAAATAAACTGTTTATTAGAATTAAAAAGAATACAATGAAAAAAAGAGTATTAAGTGAGATACAAGACAACAATGATTGTTTTATTATGGATTATAATAATATAACTAAAATTAAAGATGTTGATGATATTGTTAGTACTATTAAAGACAATGCATATACACAATTATTATCCTTTGTTTTTTATTATGATAGCAAAGCTATTAATTATAATTTTGATAGCTTACATAAAATAGTTATGGATTTAAAACATTTAGCTAATAATAAAAAGTATACAAAATTTATAAAAGAAATAGTACAATTTGAATTAAAAGAAATACATAACAGTAAATAACTTTAATACTCTTATGATACATGTTTTTATTAACGTGTATCATGGGAGCTTTAAAGCTCAATTAAAGTAACAATTAAAAAGGATAAAATAAAATGAATGATACAATTACAAATCAAAATAAATTTGAATGTGAATATTATGAATTAGTTAATGAAATTGAATGTGCTATTGCAGATATAATAAGAGAAAAAATAATTAAATCACATAATAAAAATATAGCATATGGAATGAAATTTAATTATAAAGATAATGATTTAGATATAGCCATAAATAATCATGTTTTTAAAAATGGTTTTAATAGCAATATTGAAAATGTTTTAAATGAAATAGATATACAAGATAAATATTAATAAAAATAAATTGACAAGGTTATTATTAATTTAGTAACCTTGTTAAATAACTAATATAAATTAAATAACATAAGGATATAAACAAATGATTAAATTAGATATAAATAAATATTTAACTAGTAAAACTTTTAACTTAGATAATGTTACTTATAATAATATTAAAGTTTTAGATATGAATTTAAACCAATTAAAAAATATATGTAAAGATTATGGTTTTACTACGTTTTTAAGTGAAAGCAAATCACAAACTAAACTAGCTAAAAACTTAAAAGAATTAAATATGTATTCAATAGGTATTGCTATTGCACCATATGAATTAATAAAAGATTTTAATAATAATGATTATCATAAAGATATATTAGATTATTTAAATTATAATGGATTAGATAAAGTTATTACAACAGTTTGCAACAATGCGACTATATCTTGTAAAAGTAATTGTGTTATCTTTTATAGTGGAAATCCTGCTTATATAGATGCTAAACAAAAAGCTATGTTAAAACGTAAAAAGTTATTATTAAATAATCCTATGTTATTTTTAGCTATGTATATTAGATATATACAATTAAAAGCTAATTACTGTTTAAGAAATAATCTTTTATTATCTATACGTTTTAATATTTCAAGTGACATTGAATATGAAAATATTAATATTGTTTATAATAATAAAGTAAATACATTTTCTAATATAGCTAATGAAATAATACAACAAACTAAAATAGATAATGATAAAGATATCATATTAAAAAATTATGATTATACTAAAAACTTTAATAGAATAGCTAATAAAGATTATAAGTTTGTTTATTCAGTAAGTGACAACGATACTAATAAAACTAAAATAGCTATTAATAATGGTTTAAGTTTAGCTATGATATTTGATACAAAAAGAAATAAAGATTTACCTAAAACATATAAAGTTAATAATAAAATATTTAAAGTTATTGACGGTGATTTACATGATTATTTACCACAACATAAAGAACAATGTATAATTGGATTAAGATTTAAATATAAAGCTAAGGATAAAAAAGATAAAAGATTAATTGAATTAAATAAAGCTATATTAAATGGATTTGTTAAAATAGCAAGTTAATAAATAGGCTAGTATAGTATAGTTTAATTGTTTACCTATGCTATACAGTCTTTAAATAGCCATTAAAGGTATAACTAAAATAAAGGATAGATTAAAATGTTACAATCATTAATACTAACAGTTAAAATATTAATTATGTTTTCATATTTAATAATGGGATTATATATAATTGATATAGTAGAAACACGTTTTGAATATTGGGATAGTATAGACATGTTGGCTAGTGCAATAGGTACTATATTTATAATGTTTTCATTTATGTTACTATATATATTTAGTTGTATTAAAAAGTAAAATAAATATTATGGTGTGATATAAATGTCACACTATAATAAAACATGATAGTAGTATAGTTAGTTAAAATAAATAAAAATAATTAATTGACTAACTAAAAATAATAATATACTTTAATTATATAACTAAATAGAAAAGGAAATAATAGAATGGCTAATTCAAAAAAATGTAGTATATGTGATATTCATTTTGATAATAATATTAAATCAGTAATGCATCAAGATGAAGATGAAGAAGTAAATTTTTATTGTGTATCATGTTATGAAGAAGATTATAATGAAATACATAATCCAACATATGAAGATTAATTTAAATAGAAAAGGAAACTAAAATGAAAATACAAGTATTTATAAAAAATGTATATGGTAATAAGTTTTTTTATCCTAAATGTAAAATAGCTAAATCATTTTCAGATATTGCCAAAACTAAAACATTGTCAATAGAAACTTTAAACACTATTACATCAATGGGATATGATGTACAATTAGAAAATGAAATAGATATAAAGGATTTATTAAAATGAAATACAATATAAAACTAAAACTATTAAAAGAAATTGATAGACGTAAATTAAGACAATTTGAAATAGAAACTAAGTATAGATTAATGAAAGCAGTAACAGGAGGTAATGAAAAATATAGACGTGAATATAATAAAAAAAAGTAAATAAAGTTATTGACATACTTTTAGTTGTATGACATAACATAAGAATAGAAAATAATTGTATAACAAAATGAAAGGATAATACAATGAAAAAAATAATCAAAAATCCAATAGGAAACAAAAACATTTTCTTTAGACGTACTACAAATAGATATGCTCAAAAAGGTACTATCTCACATAATGTAGGTTATTTCTATGTTAGTAGAGATGCTGAAAATGGACAATTTATTAAAAGACAAAAATAAATTAAATAACTCTTTACAAGTAAATTATAATGATGTAGTTTACTTGTATAACTAACCAATAACAAAAGGAGAATATAAGATGTTACATAAAATATATAGAAAATCTAAGTTAACAGGTAATATAAATAGTATGGAATTGCCATTGTCAAACTTTCAAATTGATATGAGACAATGTAAAACAGATGACGATTTAAGAAATGAATTTCAATTCCTAAACTTTAGTGAAAGACAATTTTTATTAACAGGAATTACATTAAAAGAACAATTACTAAACAATCCTATATTTTATAAAAAAATAACTAAAGATGATAAAAATAAATATGATTTTAAAATAACAAAAGCACAATACGAAAAATTAAATAAACAACAGGAGAATATATAATGTTAGATACAAAAAGATTAATAAACCTAGATGAAAGTTTACTATTTGATATAGGTTATGAAAAGACAAGATTACCTAGTAAAAAATATGTTATGAATGTTAATGAAGATATACCTATTGGAATAGTAGGCAAGAGTTTTAATACTACATCACATAAAATATTCATAAATGGTGTAGAGAATGTGATAAAAGAAAATAGGACACCATACGAATTAGAAAATGCTAAAGTTAAGGTGTCTACTGCTAAAGATAATGCAGTAATAATAGCTGATATAACTTTACCTAATGTTACTACTAAAATAACTACTGATAAGCATACAACTACCATTGCTGAACGTATCATAGCATTACATGGAGTTGATGGTAGTATGTCTAATCAAGTATTTTTTGGTGCAATAGATTTCTTTTGTACTAATGGTCAGATAAGAGGTGAATATGATAAAGTTAGACGTAAAAACACATCTAATTTTAACATAGATACATTCATAGATGAATTACAAAATGCTAAACAAGATTTTTATGCACAATCTCAAAAGCTACAATCATGGGCTAACATTAAATTAGATGGTGTAGATGTCGCAGAAATCATTAAGAACATAGTTAAATCAGATAGGAAAGCTGAAAAAATGACTAGCCTATACTATAATGAGGTAGCCAATAGAGGTAGTAATGTATTCTCTTTATATTCAGCATTTACTAACTACTCTAGCTATGCTGATGAAAGGAATGGATTTAGCCTAAAGAATATGGGAAATGATACTGAAAGTTTATCTATGTGGAATAGAGAACAAGAGGTAAGCAAATGGATATCATCTAATGAGTTTAAGAAACTTGAATTAGTTGCATAACTAACACTTGACAAGTAGATTATAATGGGATAGTCTACTTGTATAACTAAATGAAAGGAAAATAAAATGACAATAAAAGAATTAATTAAACACTTATCAAGATACAATGAGAATACAAGATTAGATTTTATGTACACTAATGATGCTTTAGCTGATACACAATTTGATATTCCATTAAAGCTAATAGGAGTTATAGGTAGTGGAGATACTACTGAAAATTGTGATATTAAATATTTAGAATTAGGATTAATTGAGGAGAAATAAAATGACAGTTAAAAGAAAAGTTTATGTAGACATGGATGGTGTCATAGCTGATTTCTTTAAAGCACTAGAAATAAAGTATGGTGTACAACATTGGAAAGACATAAACATAGCACAATCAATATCAGAATTAAAAGGTACTGATTTCTTTGGAACAATACCTAAGTTTGAAACAAGTGATAAGCTGATTAGTCATATAGATAAACTAACTAAAGGAGAATGGATTATACTTTCATCTCCATTAAGATATGACAATAAGAACTCAGCATTTTGGAAAAGACATTGGCTAGATAAGCATAATTATAATCCAAGTGATGCTATCTTTACAGGTAGGAAAGAAAAGTATGCCATTAATAGAGCATACACTAAAGGTAACATCTTAATTGATGACAAGCCTGACAACATTCAGAAATGGATTGATAAAGGTGGGATAGGTATACTATACCAAGCTAATCAAGATAGCTTAGACTACTTGTATGACAGATTAGAAAAATATTACAAGGAGTAGTTGACATGGATGAAGAAGAGTTATATAACTTATTTGAAGATACGATGAAAGAGTTTGATAAACAATTTTTACCTAACGAAGAAATACCAATAGGAGATAAAGACAATGGTAATAGCTAGTATTTTTAATGGATATGGTGGTGGTATGTTAGCTAGTATAAAAGCAAGTATACCTATAACTAAGTATTATTATTCAGAAATAGATAAGTATGCTAACATAGTAATGGATGCTAACTTTCCTGATGCAATACCAATAGGAGATGTAACTAAAGTTGATGCTAGTAGTTTCAATCACGATGTTGATATCCTAATGGGAGGTAGTCCATGTCAAGGATTTTCATTTGCAGGAAAACAATTAAACTTTAATGATGAACGTAGTAAATTATTCTTTGAGTTTATTAGATTAAGAGATGAACTAAAGCCTAAGTATATACTGTTAGAGAATGTTAGGATGTCTAAACAATCTCAAGATGTTATATCAGAATACATGGGATTTGAATGTCAAGCATTAAATTCTAGTAAACTATCTGCACAAAATAGATATAGGTTGTATTGGTTTGGTGTACTAGTCAATGGTAAGTATGAGCAAATTCGTATTGCTGATATGATTGATAAAGGAATAGTTATGCAAGACATATTAGAAGATGGTTATGCTACTGAAGAGATGACTAATGCTGATGGTAAATCTCATTGCCTTACTGCTAGATATAATGGTGCAGTATGGTGGAATAGTATTGAACGTAAGCAACGTACTATGGTACTGAAAGATAATCCTACAGTATCTAAAGATGGATTGATTAGAGTTGGTACTGCTGATTTAAGAGGGCATGACAGTATCAAAAGAGTTTATGCTCAAGAGGGTAAAGCACCTACCTTAACTACGATGCAAGGTGGTCATAGAGAGCCTAAAGTTGCAGTAGGTAGGATAGTGAATAGAAGATTAGATGAGCATGGTACTAGGAAAGATGACCAACTAGATTTACCATTTACAAGACAGTTAGAAGTTAGGGAAGATGAGAAATCTAATTGTCTAACTACTGTACAAAAAGATAATGTAGTAGTATCTAAAGATATGTGGAGAAAGCTAACACCTTTAGAATGTGAAAGATTACAAACCTTACCTGACAACTACACTAATCATGTATCTAATAGTCAAAGATACAAGATGATTGGTAATGGATGGACAGTTGATGTGATTGCACATATACTGCAAGGTGTATTGATAATTGAAAAGTACGATAGTGATATGACTAAGATAAAAGAATGGCACAAAATGTATAACAATAACAAGGAGTTAGTATGACAAACGAAAGTAGATATATGTTGGCATTGGTTAATATATTATATTACCAAGTAATAAATATGAGTAAAGAAGAAATACAACCTACATTATTCTTTGATGAAGAAACTACAGATAAGTGGACACTTAAACAATGTCGTATACAATATGTCAAAGACCAACTAGAATTTATTCGTGATGGTAATCTTGATGATGAGAGTAAAGAAACTTGGAACACAGTATTTAAAAAGGAGTGTGTATAATGGGAGAATTTAAAGACAGATATTACAAGCAGTTAGAGGGATTCAAGATAAAAAAATTCTTAGGCATAGATGCAGAGGGATTCCCTGAGTTTATACTAACTAAACCTAAGTATGAAGACGTTAAGATAGCAGTAAGTTCTGACCCTGAGGGTAATAGTGGTGGGTTCTTATTTATAAATAGTGCAGAGGAGATAAACTAATGTTATTGGAATCAATGATATGCCTAGCACTCAACGTGTACCATGAAGCTAAGAATCAAAGTTTCATAGGGCAAGTAGCAGTCGCACAAGTTGTGATGAATAGGGTAAAGGATACACGATACCCTAACACAGTATGTGACGTAGTTAAACAAGGTGCTACATACAAATGGAAACCTGACTTTCCTATCAAGAATAGGTGTCAATTTAGTTGGTACTGTGATGGCAAGAGTGACAAGCCTAGAGAACATCAGGCATGGAGAACTGCTATGCACATTGCTAATGGTGTATACAATGGACACCTAGATGACTTTGTTGAGGGTGCTACACATTACCATGCACACTATGTCAATCCTAGTTGGGCAGAGACAAAGACTTATGTAACAAGAATAGATGACCACATATTTTATAGATGGGAGATTAAAGATGAATAGATATTATGTAGAATGGAAAGTAGATGGTAGCGAAACTTTTACAACTTATATTTATATTAAAGCATATAGTGTAGAGCAAATACGAGACATGCTTAATGAATATGATATAGTCGCAATAGATATAACAGATTAGGAGACTAAAGATGAATAGATTTATTATAGAAGATACACCAAGTAAGATTGCATCATCTCTATGTGACCAACATGTAGTTAAGATGCCACTAGAAGAAGCACAGATGTTATGTACTACACTATGGCATCATGCACCTGACTACGCAGAGGAACATGACTTGTACAAACCTGTACATCAGAAGCACCCATGTACATTGTGGGCGATGGACAATAGGTTAAACTATATATGGGCATTTAGTTTGTATGACTGTATGTTGAGTGAGTACACTAGAAGATATAATAAAATACATGGTGCAATCAAACATTTTCAAGCCTTATGGGAGGGCAAAAAGTTTGTACCTGATTGGAAGAATTTTATAACACCACACCCACAATGTTTTAGTGGACACGATGACTTGAAGACAGATGAGAACTTTCCTATTGAAGCATATCGTAAATTTTATATAGTTGACAAGTCAAGATTCGCAAGGTATAACTATACAACTAAACCACAATGGATGACAGGAGAAGTGGCATGAAAGAACGAGGATATGATAAATTGTTTAGTGATATAACTATAGAAGAGTTAAGTCATAAGATAGTTAGGTTAGCTAAACAACGTGATGAGTGGCAAGAGAAAGCTATGAACATGATTGAGAAGAGTACATATGAAGAGTTGAATAAACAGTATAACTATTATAAGAAACTAGCAGAAGATAACTTCATATCATCTGTTAACGATAGTGAAACTTCTGACATATGGAAAGAAAGATATGAGAAAGAGGTAAGTAAAGCTGAGTTTTGGAAAGATTCTTACTACAACAATCAGCCTAAAGGATGTGGTTATGCTTTCAGCGAGATACCTAACGACACAGATGGTCAAGAGTTTGTTGACACTATGAAGAAATATCTTAACAAGGATTCATATAAGATGAGAGTACGTGGACAACACATAAAGCCTGAGTTAAGAGGTACAGGTGCTACCTATTGGGGTCAGGGTTTGAATGAATCAACACACATGAGAATATATATTGATAAAAAGAAAGGAGAATAAAATGTGGCATAGAATAATAGCACACTTTGAAGACAAGTATGGAGAGAGTACTAAGTATGATTTAGACTATGGTAAACTATTAATAATAGCATTATGTATTTATATAGCATTAGAGGTGTAACATGAATATAAATAGCTTAGTAGACAAGTACTATTTGTCTAGTGATTTCAATATGTTAGCAGATAAAACTAAAGTAGATTATTCAAATTGTTTATCTGTAATGTTGAATACTAAGATAGATGATAAGTTTGTTTATACAACTAAGGTCAATAAATTGACAGGTGCAGTTGCTAGACAATCATATGAAGTATGGCTAAAACGTGGCATTTATATGGCTAATCATATATGTGCTACCTCTAGGAAAGTGTATTCATTTGGAATGGAAATGGGTTATGCAGAAACTAATCCATTCTCTACATTCAAGTGTAAAGTTACTAAGCCTAGAAAAGTTACATGGACAAAAGAACAGATTATGCAGTTATTAGATTTCTGTTATGCAGATTTTCAATATCGTAGTCTAGGTTTAATTGTACAAATGGCATATGAATGGTGTCAAAGGATAGGAGATATGAGATTACTACAGTTTGATAGCATAGATTATGACAAAAAGATACTCAACTTAGAGCAATCCAAGAGAGGTGCAACAGTTCATCTACCTATTAGTGATGACTTACTTGAAATGCTTATACAACAGAAAGATGACTATAGTTTTCAGAAATATGTTGCACCATATCCTAAAGCTATGAGAGGGTCTTACAAGCCTTATACATTGACTAGGCTATCCATAGTAGCTAGACGAGCAATGAAGCTCTGTGGACTGCCTGATGAGCTACGAATAGCTGATTTAAGACGGACAGGTACTACAGAAATGGTGGAAGCAGGTGTAAGTATGGGTCAGATAATGTCTGTAACAGGTCATGCTAATCCACAATCTGTTAAACCTTATATGAAAAATACTTTGGACTCTGCAAAAAATGCATTGACAATACGAAAAAAGTATGATATAAGCACAGATAACGTGCCGAACAAAGAACTATATAACATATAAGTGGTATATTATAAATGAATATATATAATTATGTAAGTGATTTACAATTAAGTGTAGGAGAGAGTAAACGATTTAACTGTCCTAATTGTAATGGATATAAAACTTTTACTGCTACGAATAATATGGGCACGTTACTATGGAATTGTTATAAGATATCGTGTAGTATATCAGGTTCAACTCGTATCAGATTATCTGTAGATGATATAAGAGATGCGATAGACCCAAGTGTACTAGACGATGACATAAATGATTTCGTATTGCCTGACCACGTTGTACCTCACAGAGATAGACCAAAGGTGTTAGACTTTTGTAAATCATGGGAGATTGATACATCAGCATTGGATATTTACTATGATGTTAAAGATGACAGAATAGTATTTCCAATATTGTATGATGGTAAAATGGTAGATGCAACAGGAAGAACACTAGGTTCTAAATTACCTAAGTGGAAAAGGTATGGAAGAAATAACTTGCCTTTTGTACATGGTTGTGGTAACGTGGCAGTAGTTGTTGAGGATTGTGTTAGTGCTATCGCAGTAGGCAATGAGGTATATGTTGGGGTAGCAGTGTTGGGTACATCATTAGCTGAATCACACAAACGATACCTTTCACAATTCTCAACTGCTATAATTGCATTAGACCCTGATGCACTACCCAAAATATTATCTTTTGCAAAAGACTTGCGAGGATACGTAAGAGATGTTAAGGTGCTTAGATTGAAAGATGATTTGAAGTACCAACATGAAGAAGACTTTAACCAACTACACGAACTAACCCCAAAGGAGTAACCAACATGGAATTATCATTAATAAGAAGTTTAATGGACAAGGAGTTCTACAGTGAGCATAGAGGTGCTAAGTGTCCTGATAGACTATTCAGTAAAGACGTAAGAAAGATTAAGACTGCCATAGATAAAGCTATGGACAGGTATGAGAGAACAGTAACACCTGATGAGATTGAAGCATTGTTTATGTCTAACAATCCATCTATGACTACTGCACAGAAACAAGCATATTCAAGTTTGTTTAAACAAATAAAAAAGGAGTTGCCACTTGGAAGTGACATCGCACAAGAAGTATTATCTAAACTGTTTCAGCAAGTTGTTGGCGAAGACATTGCTAATCTTGGCTTTGACTATGTTAATGGTACTAAATCCACACTTGAACCTCTTAGAAATGTTCTTGAGTTATATGCTGATGATTTTACTCCCAATCTAAAAGTTGAGTGGGATGACATAAGCATTGAGACATTACTAGAAAGGAATGACCTTGAAGCTAGATGGACATTTAATATACCTTGTCTAACTAGAAAGGTAGAGGGTGTCAATGCAGGTCACTTGATTGAGGTAGGTGCTAGACCTAATACAGGTAAGACATCTTTCCATGCATCATTGATTGCTAGTTCAAATGGATTTGCTCATCAAGGTGCTAAGTGTATCATCTTATGTAACGAAGAATCTGCTCATAGAGTTGGTGCTAGATACTTAACATCAGCTACAGGCATGACAATGCATCAGATAAAGAAAGACCCAAGTAAAGCACGTGAATTGTATGAGCCTGTGAAAAAGAATATACACATTAAGGATGCATCCAATCGTGACATGGCATGGGTTGAAAGTATTTGCAAGGCATACAAGCCTGATATAGTTGTACTAGACATGGGAGATAAGTTTGCTAGAACAGGTGGCTTTGCAAGGACAGATGAAGCACTGAAAGCTAATGCTATACATGCTAGACAGATAGCTAAACAACATGAGTGTGCTATCTTTTATATGTCACAGTTGTCTGCTGAAGCTGAGGGTAAGATATATCTCAATCAGGCTATGATGGAGGGCAGTAGAACAGGAAAAGCTGCAGAAGCTGATTTGATGGTTCTTATAGCTAAAGATACAGTTAAGAATCCTGATGGTGGTGAAGAAGAAAGTCCTGCTAGACACTTGAATATAGTTAAGAATAAGTTATCAGGATGGCATGGTGTTGAACATTGTGAGTTAGATTATATAACTGCTAGGTATCAGTAATGGATAAGGATTTATTTGGTAATACAGTTAAACAACAAGAGGACAATTCTAATTATATAACTTGTATAAAATGTGATATTGAACAACCTGTAGAACAATTTAGTGTTATGCAATCAGGAGAGATAAAGAGAACGTGTAAGTCTTGTAAGAATGGACATAAGAGTATAGTAAAGAAGTTAAGAAGAGAAAATGCACCACCTGATGATGACTATGTTTGTCCTATATGTGAAAGAAGTATTGAAGAGATGTCTAAGTATGGACAATTAAGAATGAAGAGTTGGGTACTAGACCATTGTCATGTTACTAATACTTTTAGGGGATGGATATGTCATCATTGCAATACAGGATTAGGTGGATTTTCAGACTGCTTGACAAAACTGAAAAAAGCTGTTATGTATCTCACTGAACATAAGGAGAGATTAAATGAAACTGACACTTGATGTAGAGAATACAGTTACACATAGAGATGGCAAGCTACATCTTGACCCATTTGAGTCTAACAATAGATTGGTTATGGTTGGTTGTCTAACTGATAGTGGCAAGGAATACCTATTCAGAGATAACTTTGATGGAGTACAAGAGTTACTAGACCAAGCTACTATACTCATAGGACATAACATAGTCCATGACTTACTGTGGCTATGGGAATGTGGATTAAAGTATGATGGTGCAGTGTTTGATACTATGCTAGTAGAGTATGTATTACAAAGAGGTAACAAGCAACCTTTATCACTTGAAGCATGTGCTAATAGATATGAGTTAGCTACAAAGAAACAAGACACTATGAAAGAATACTTTAAGAATAAAACACCTATAGATGAAATACCTAAGCAAGAGTTGTCTGACTACTTATCTGCTGACTTAAAAGCAACCCAAGAATTATCAGATGTGTTATACAGGAAATTAAACACAGAAGAGTATGCAGGTTTAATGAATACAGTTGTATTAACTAATCGTGTATCTGTTACATTAGCAAAGATATATCAGAATGGATTCACTGTAGATGTTACAAAATTAAATGATGTTAGAGATGAGTTTGAGAAAGAGAAAGTTGAGACTGAGAAGAGACTAAATTTACAAGTAAAAGAGTTAATGGGAGATACACGTATTAATCTCAATAGTCCTGAGCAAATGTCGTGGGTTATCTATAGTAGAAAGCCTAAAGATAAACTTGAATGGGCAAATACATTCTCTCCTTACATGGACAATACTGAATACAAAAAGAATGTTAAAGAGAAGTCTGACATAGTGTACAAGACTGATGCACAACAATGTGCAGGTTGTCTAGGCACAGGCTCTGTAAGAAAGGTTAGGAAAAATGGAACTCCTTATGCTAGACCCAACAAATGTGATTATTGTAATTCTGTTGGCTACATTTTTGTACCTACTAAGGTGGTAGCAGGATTAAAGTTTACTGCACCTACTGCTAAGTGGGTAAGTGCTAATGGATTTACAGTCAATAAAACTAACTTAGCTACATTACAAGGCATAGCTAGGAAGAATAACTTACAACAGGCAGTTAGTTTCTTAACTGACCTACAAAGGCTATCAGCATTAGATACATACCTGTCATCTTTTGTTGAGGGCATAACTACACACACTAAGCCTGATGGTAAGTTACATGTAAGATTACTACAACATAGGACTGCAACAGGTAGATTCAGTGGTGCTGACCCTAACATGCAGAATATGCCTAGAGGTGGTACATTCCCTGTTAAGAAAGTGTTTGTATCACGTTGGGAAGGTGGACAGATACTTGAAGCTGACTTTGCACAATTAGAGTTCAGAGTATCAGCATACTTATCACAAGACAAAATTGCAATGAAGGAGATAGAAGATGGTTTTGACGTTCATAGTTATACTGCTAGTGTTATTAGTGATGCAGGTGAGAAGACATCTCGCCAAGAAGCAAAGGCTCATACCTTTGCACCCCTCTATGGAGCAACAGGGTTTGGAAGAACACCTGCTCAGGCTACATATTATAAACACTTCACGGAAAAGTACGAAGGAATCGCATTATGGCACTCCAAATTGGCTAAAGAAGTTATAAGTACTAGAAAGATAACTACACCATCAGGTAGACAGTTCTCATTCCCTGACGTTAGAAGAAACTCTTATGGTAAGGTGTCTCACTTTACACAGATAAAGAACTATCCTGTTCAGTCTTTTGCTACTGCTGATATAGTTCCTCTTATACTAATAAACATAGAGAATGAATTAGTAAACTTGAAGTCTTGTATTGTAAACAGTGTGCATGATTCTATAGTCATAGATATACATCCTGAAGAGATACAAAAAGTGATTCATGTTATTAAAATAGTCAACAGTAAAATGATTAATTTAATTAATAGTGAGTTTGCATTAGAGTTCAATGTTCCATTATTATTAGAAGCAAAAATAGGTAATAATTGGCTTGACACAAAAGACGTTATATGATATAACTGAGAAACTTTGATAGAAAGGAAAAAGTATGGTTAATGAAGTTACGACAATAGATACCAATAACTACGCAGATATGGCAAAAGCTATGGGTATCGCAGGTGAAACAGGTTCTGCTGATACAAGTAAGGCAAACCCTTTACCTAGAATGAGATTGCATCATAATAATATTATGGGCATGAAGAAAGTTGGAGATGAAAGTGTAGAAGCAGTAGTCGTTAAGGGTGGTTCATTTAAGCTAGAACGACCTGATATGCCTGTTGTTTATGCTCCAACTGTTGAGATAAGACCTTTTATACAAAGGTTCATGTATAAGAGGTTTGTTAAAAATATGTCTGCTAAAAAGGGTGAGCCTATGGGTACTTATCATAAGACACTTATGGCAGATAACCTTAACTCAGACCTTAAGGACAATCAAGGTAGCTTTAACTGTGGTAAACCTTCAGGGTATATCAAAGATTTTAAAGCACTACCTGTTGCGACACAGGAAGTTATCAAGCAGATTAAAAGAGTAAGAGTAATCTTTGGTCTTATTGATATGCCTAATGCTACTGACGAGAAGGGTAATAAGGTATCGTTAGATGACAACACTCCATTCATATGGGAGATTGATAATCGTGATGCATTTAAAACAATAGGAGAACCTTTTAATAAGTTTAATCAAACTAAAAGGCTTCCTGTTCAGCATTACATTCAGTTGACTAGTGAAGAGAGACAGTTACCTAGTGGTTCATCTTTTTACTTACCTAACTATTCTCTAGACTTACAGAAGACTGTTCAAGTAACAGACGAAGACCAAAATACTTTCATTAATTTCATGGCATGGATAGATAACTACAACAGTTATATATTTAATGAGTGGGAGATGAAAGCTAAAGCACCTGTTAGTCAAGAGGACAAAGACATTGTAAATGATTTCATTGATGTTGATGTTGAAGAAGAGGTAGCATAGTGAACCATCCTGCTGAAATGATGATTCATCAGTATCTTGAAAATGCCACAAGTGGTAAGTCTTCTATGAGCCAAGAGAATATTGAGCAAGTAGCTACAGACATTAAAGATGCATTGAATCGTCAGTTCAACACGAAGAGAGAAGATAAGTTTAGGTTACGTATGTCTAATATAGGTAGACCCTCATGCCAACTTTGGTTTGAGAAGAATAGACCTGAGACTGCGTTACCTAAACCTACTACCTTCGTAATGAACATGATGATTGGTGACATAGTTGAAGCAGTATTTAAGGCAGTACTAAGAGAAGCTAATGTTAAGTTTGAAGACACAGACAATGTAACACTTGAACTTGATGAGAATACTAAAATATCAGGCTCTTATGATTTAGTTATGAATGAAGCAGTAGATGATATTAAATCTGCATCTGATTGGTCATACAAGTATAAGTTTGATTCATATGAGTCTCTACATTCAGGTGATAGCTTTGGCTATGTTGGACAACTAGCAGGTTATGCTAAGGCACTAGGTAAGAAAGCAGGTGGTTGGTGGGTACTTAATAAAGCTAATGGTCTGTTCAAGTATGTTCGTGCTCACATTGACATGGACAAGGAGATTGATAAGATAAAGAAGAACGTCAAAGCAACTGAATCAAAGGAACTAGTCAGATGTTTTGAACCTGAGCCTGAAACATTTAGAGGTAAAGAGACAGGTAATGTTGTTCTTAATAAAAACTGTACATTTTGCTCATATAGAAATGCCTGTTGGGAGAATCTAATAGAGCTTCCTGCACAAATGTCTAAAGCAAAAGAGCCTAAGATGGTTCAGTACGTAAGTCTTAAGGGAGCATAGATGTCTCCTCATAAGATAAGACGAGATGCTATAAAGCATGGGTATAGGAGTGGGTTAGAACATACCATATCAATTTATCTAACAGAGTTAAAGTACAGATACAAGTACGAAGCTATGAAGATTGAGTGGGAAGATTTAACTTATCGCACCTATACCCCTGACTTTATATTAAAGAATGGTATAATCATAGAAACTAAGGGCAGGTTCTTATCAGCAGATAGAAAGAAACATATAGCTATTAAGAAACAACATCCTGATTTAGATATAAGATTTGTATTTACTAATAGTAGAAGTAAGTTACAGAAAGGTGCTAAGTCCTCTTATGGTCAATGGTGTGATAAATACGGATTTAGATACTACGATAGAATAATACCTGAAGATTGGCTAAAGGAAAAGGGTAAAGATAAACACCCTAAGTTCATAAAGTTTAAGGGTATTAAATTAAGGAGACCTAAGTGACTATACTAAGTAAAGTACTTAATGAAGATTTTATAATAGATGTAAGACCTGAGATTGATAAGCACGATAAGTGGACAGGTGGAGTAAACATATCTATAATGACATCTCCTGATAATCCATTAGACGATGCTGATTATTATGGTGTACTAGATTTCTGTAGAACCATGTGTGCAAGTGTACCTCTTATGGAACGAGATGAAGACCTAAGACAAAGACTAATAAAAGAAGCAGAATACAATGAAGAAAAACCTCAACCTAAGCTGAAAGTTGTTGACAAAAAGGACAATGTTGTGGTACTGTCTTTTGAATCAGACAATGATAACAAAAAATGCTAAGACATATGGAGTACATGAAGATGATGGCAGACAAAGAACAAGACATGGTTAATCACCCTAAACATTATAATGAATCAGGCATTGAATGTATAGATGCATTAGAAGCTATGTTAGGCGATGGTTTTGAGTCTTACTTGCAAGGAAACATTGTTAAGTATCTATGGAGATATAAGTATAAGAATGGTTCAGAAGACTTAAAAAAAGCACAGTGGTACTTAAATAAGTTAATAGGAGTTATTGATGAAAGTTAAGATTATGGTAACTCTCTCAGTTGACCCTGACGAGTACCCTGTTCCTTCAGATGGTGATGTAACAGAAGATTTTGAAGATTATATGCGTGAGTTATTTCACGATTTAGAGGGTGTAAAAATATCCCATATTAAAGTACTAACGGAGTAAAAGATGATAAGCAACTACCTACCAACAGATTACCAAAACTTTATAGCACTCTCTCGCTATGCAAGATGGAAAGACGATGAACAACGCAGAGAGAATTGGGGTGAGACAGTAGACAGATACTTTAGTTACATGACTAAGCATCTTAAAGATAATCACAAATATGATTTGACAAAAGCATTAAAAGAAAAACTAAACACTCAGATAATGAATCTAGGTGTTATGCCTAGTATGCGAGCTTTGATGACATCAGGTCCTGCTTTAGATAGATGTCATGTAGGTGGTTACAACTGTAGTTATATACCTGTAGATAGTCCACGTTCATTTGATGAATGTATGTACATACTTATGTGTGGCACAGGTGTTGGTTTTTCTGTTGAACGTGAGAATGTAGATAAGTTACCCATAGTCAATGAGCACTTTGAGGACAGCACTACTATCATAACTGTTGGTGACAGCAGACCGGGTTGGGCAAAGGCATTGAGAGAACTTATTGCTATGTTATATGTAGGACAAGTGCCTACTTGGGATGTGTCACAAGTGAGACAGGCAGGTGCAAGACTTAAGACATTTGGTGGTAGAGCATCAGGACCTGCACCATTAGTTGAATTATTTCAGTTCTGTATACAAAAGTTCAAGGGTGCTAAAGGCAGAAGACTATTTCCTATTGAGTGCCATGATATTATGTGCAAGATAGGTGAGGTTGTAGTTGTAGGTGGAGTACGTAGGTCTGCTCTTATATCCTTGTCTAACTTAGGTGATGACCAAATGAGACATGCTAAGTCAGGTCAATGGTGGGAGAATGAAGGACAGAGAGCATTAGCTAATAACTCTGTAGCATTTAAAGGTAAGCCTGAGATGGGTACATTCATGCGAGAGTGGACATCCTTATATGAATCTAAGTCAGGTGAACGTGGTATCTTTAATAGACAAGCTGCCCAAGTTAAAGCATCTGAGAATGGTAGACGAGAAACTAACCATTACTTTGGTTGTAATCCATGTAGTGAGATTATTCTTAGACCATATCAGTTCTGTAATCTTACAGAGGTAGTGTGTAGAGTTACAGATGGCTTAGAATCCTTGAAAGAAAAGGTACGTATGGCTACAATCTTAGGTACATTCCAATCAACTCTTACTAATTTTAAATACTTACGTAAGATATGGAAGGACAATACAGAGGAAGAAAGACTATTAGGAGTTTCCCTAACAGGTATTCTTGACTGTCCTATATGGACACCTGAAATCTTAGAGATATTAAGAGATGTAGCAGTAGAAACTAATAAGAAGATGTCTAAAGACTTAGGTATTCCACAGTCAACTGCTATAACTTGTGTCAAACCTAGTGGTACAGTTAGTCAATTAGTTGACAGTGCTTCAGGTATTCATGCTAGACATAATGACTATTACATCCGAACTGTACGTGGTGACAACAAAGACCCACTCACACAGTTTATGAAAGATAATGGTATACCAAGTGAGCCATGTGCCATGAAGCCTGACAGTACGACTGTGTTCAGCTTTCCTATGAAGTCACCATCTGGTGCTACGACTAGGACAGAGATGTCTGCTATAGAACAGCTAGAGTATTGGCTTATGTTCCAAAGACATTGGTGTGAGCACAAGCCTTCTGTTACTGTATCTGTTAAAGAAGATGAGTGGATGGAAGTAGGAGCATGGGTATACAAAAACTTTGATGAAGTATCAGGCATATCGTTCCTACCATTTAGTGACCATACATATGCTCAAGCACCCTATCAAGATATAACAGGTGGAGAATATGAGCAGTTATATAAACAGATGCCTGAGTCTATTGATTGGTCTAAGTTAGCAGACTATGAGAAAGAAGATACTACTACAGGTGGTAGAGAACTTGCTTGTACTGCTGATTCATGTGAGTTCGTTGACATAGAAGCTAGTTAATGATAGAGGGGAATGAATTACTATGGTGGCAGTGGTGGTTGTTAATCGCCATTTCCATCAACACTACAATAAACTTAATAGTTTTCTTTCGTGGTAGGAAGCTACACATACGAGAGTTTTTACATTTGAAACCTAAACCTAAACGGAGTATAAAATGAGAGATATGATAATTGGAGCACTTAAAACTAAACTGCTAGGACAGATGAATAGTCATATAGCTAATATAGAAGTTATGATGACTAATCCTGTTGGTGTTGGAGACCATCCTACTATAATAGATACTATAGAAAAAGAGTTAGCAGCTTTAGATAGTGAGAATGGTAAATTAAATGTTTTAGTAAAGTATTTAGAAAGGAATCAAAATGAAGCCATTGAAGAGCAGAAAAAGGAATCCAAATCTAAGTAAGTATGATGCACCCTTAAAGATACAGTTTACTAAGGGTATGTCAGACTTCAAGAGAGGTAAGATTACTAATCCATACCATGCGAATAGTATGCAGTCACGTGAGTGGCTTAGAGGTTTTAACACCTCATTCTACCAAAAGTTAGAGAGAGTAAAAAGAGATGAAAATAGAAGAAGAAGCGAGGAAGTACATGCAAGATAAATTGTTTATTGAGGAGATAATAACTCCTGATTTATATGAAAAACTAGCAGGATGGACTGCTGTCTTTCCTGAAGACAAAGCACTAGAGTACTTAGCATTAGGTATGACAAGTGAAGCAGGTGAGGTAGCAGGGAAGGTAAAGAAACTTATACGTGATGGTGCTGACAAGGAAGACTTTGAAGTAAAGAAACTTGCCATAGCATCAGAGATAGGTGATGTACTTTGGTATTGTGCTATGATGGCAAAGGAGGTTGGAGTTCCCTTGAATACCATTATGCAAGATAACTTAAGGAAGTTACATGATAGAAAGGAACGTGGAAAACTACATGGCTCAGGCGATGACCGTTAATCAGTCTTAGTGGGAAGCTCTTGCTGATTCTTATAAGTTTTAGTTAAGTGTTCAGGTAAATATTCCCAATAAGGAGTTTCTCTTCGTTTTTTAAAGTAGTTTAATCCTGCTTTTTTAAATAACTCAATACCATGACTATCAAGAACCATAGCCTTACCATATGCATTAGATGCTTGTTTAATATCTGCAATCATCTTTTTCTTTTCAGTTGGTAAGGCTCTTTTATATGCTTCAGTTTGTATTAACTCTAATCCATATTGATGAAACTGAGCACCTGTGTAACCCTCTAATATAGAATATTGTTCTAAATTTAAATCAACCCTAGCACCATCAAATCCCTGTAAAGACATTTTACGTGATGGTCTACTATGAGCATACTCCATTTTAACTAATTCTTGTGCGAATGGGTCATCTTTTAATGTATACTCTCTAGTTATACTACCAATAACTTCTTTTATATCCTCATCAAGACCTTGTTTACCATACTGTTCTAAGTACATTATTCTACCAAACATATCATGCCTAATAGGTAAGTCTCTCCTAATAAAAGGTATTGAATCTCTTATAACATCTAATGCTGTATAAGTATCTCTTACAAAAGGGTCACTAGTTCTACCATAAGACCTTAAAATATTTGGTGTCATAGCTCTAGCAGCTTGAGTTGAAAACTTATTTAATGCATAATCAAATGTATTTGTTCCACCTTCTACTGCTTTAGCGAATTGGTCTATGTCTTTAGACAGTTGAGCTATGCCTGTTAACATAGCTTTATCAGCTATATTTGACCAAGCCGAAGAAGCAGTCATTGATACAGCAGTATTTAAATACTTTTCCATACTTGCATATTTATCAGTATCTTTAATAGCTCCCATTTTTTTATATATCATATATATGTCTGCACCAAATCCTATAGGTGTAGCAAATGGGTCAAAACGATTATAAGTATATGATTTGTTACCAATAGTTACTGCTTTATCTTGATAGCCTAAACCTTGGGTTTTAACCATGTCTAGTTTATAACCATCACCTGTTCCTGAAACAACACCTTCAGATGCTAAGTAAGTTCCTAATCCTATTACACCTGAACCTGCAATAACTCTTGCTATAGCTTCATCTGCTTCTGCTCCACCCTTTGCAATAGCTCTACGGATAGCAGGATTTGCTAATGCAAAGAACGAGTTAGTTAAAGAGTAACCTGCTAGATTTAAGGGTGTCCTAACGAAAGGTAGATAAGTAGCAGTTATGTTACCAATAACAGGTATACGTTTTAACTTAGCAACCTGTGATGCAATCTTATTATCTTTAGTAAATGTAACTCTAGCCGCATCTTCAAGTGCCGCTTTTTCTAGTTCAGCAGGTGTCTTCTTAATTACATTAGATACAAATTCACTATGTTCTTTTGTTCCTAGCATTAATCCTTTTTTAGCTGCACCTCTATAAGCCTGTTGATACACAAAAGATGACTTAGCTATAGTTTTAAAAAGTGCATCTGTAGCTAATAATATAGCACCCGGAGTTCTTATTACGCCACTCACTATTTTCCTACCAATACCTGCACCCTGTTTAGAACCTGTACCTACTATTTCTTCATATTCACTTCTACTCATTCTTTTTAGTTCCGGTGGTAAATCACCATCTTTAAAGGTTTTAAGGAAGTTCTTGGCAGCATTTAAAAGCGATGCACTAGCACCAACATTTCTACCTACAAATTCACGTAAATAAACTTTATCTTTAGGTTTTTTGAGGAAAGGAGACCTTATTGCACCAACAACTGCTGCTGCAGGGGTTACTATTAAGTTCTCATATAGTTGTGTAGCTAAGTTACCTACTGTGTTCACTAGGTATGTACTTGGAGAGGATAGATAGTTGAAATATATTAATTGATTTATCTTATCTGTATTGGTATCTGTAAATTTATCTTTGAGTAATTTGTTTAGTGTCTCATCTGTGTTATTAGCTAAATTTTGAACTGCTTTATTGACAGAAGATATATCACCACCCAATACTGCTGCAGTCAATTCACTAATCTGTTTATTTCTTATGTCGCTATTGCTTCCTACAGGTATATTAAACGCTTGTAATGTCCTACCTGCATTTGCTTTTAAGTTTAATAGCTTTTCTTGTATAGCTCTGTGTCTAACAACTGCCTTAGCTAGTTGTCCTTGTGCCTGTGTACCACCATTACCTGAAGCAATTAAATCTGCTATAGATTTAACTTTATCAGCAGATGCAATAAATAACATTCTTGCTGCAGTTGCATACTCAGGCGTACTTGATTTACCTGCTGCTTTAAAAAACTGCTCAAAGTTGTCTTCACCTAAGCCTAATTCTTTTGCTCTTTTAAGCGTTTCTTCATTAGATGCTCTAGTTCCTGTAGCTTTAGCACCAAGTTTTATATCTTTATTTGAAGCAAAGATATTATCAACCATATCTTCAACACCATCATTGACAGTTTCAAATAGTTCTTTACCTTCTTTATTTGTAAACTTTATCTTTAAGTTAGCACTGCCTATATTGGCTTCATCAAATAATGGGTCAGGTAACAATGCTTTGGAATTTCCTGTATCCTCTAATAAGTCTACAGTTTGATTGACAGCTTTTTCTTGTCCTACTGCTGTATCTGTATCTTTAGATATAGTCTTACCTAGTTCTTTTCTTATAGGGTCTTTAGAACCTCTAAATAATAACTTAGCTGCTCTAACACCTATCTCTACAGGGAAAGCAAGTATAGCATCTTCAGCAGCCATTTTAAATCTTGACTGTAATTCTGTATCCTTTGGATTAGATTTAAGTGCTTCAATAGCATCATTTACACCCGGAACTTCTGTTAGTTCAGGTATCTCTGCTAAGATGTCAGTTAATCTGCCTTCATCTCCTGCTGATACAAGTTGAGAGCCACCTACACCATCTAGCACATTAACACCAAACTTCTTTATAGGACCTTTAGGGTCTTTGAATACCTTACCTACTTTAGGTGTTTTTGCTAATAAACCTACTCTAGCTCCTCTAAATACAACAGTACCTACTACAAAACGTGTTAAGTCTCGTGCTATTTGACCTGCAATAGTTTCATTCTTATCTACTTCAGGCAGCTGTAATGGGTCATCTGAAGTATATTCTTGCACCTCTTCATCTGACTCTAACTTTTTAATGTTAGGAACAAAATCACTAAGACTAACTTCTCCATCATCATCGCCAAACTTTATAGAGTACTTAAGTTTCTCAGCTAGTTTATCAGTTAAGTAATCTTGTAGGTTAAGCACTCCTTGTGCTGCATCCCTAGTTCCACCCACTAATGCTCTGTATGTCTCACTGCCAAATGTAGGTTCTTCTTCTGATTCTAGTTTCTGTTCTTCCTCATAGGCAAGTCTTTCTTTAAGTTGAATGTTATCATTCATCTTGGCTATGGGGTCACGTGTCTCTGTATTATTTGCAGTTTCACGTAATTTATCTAACAATGATACTGGTTTATTAATATTCTCATCATCAACTTTGTTTGCAGTTTCACGCAATCTATCTAATACAGACATATGTATTACCTTTTAATCTAAGCTATCTAGCAAATTATTAACTTTATCTTTACCATAATCTTTTGTTATTCTAGCTATTTCTGTATTTAATTCACTTTCAGCTTTTCTATCTCCATTCTTAGCTTTATCATATAACTCTTTTATTAAAGATTGGTTTATCGGTAATTTAGAACCACCACCTTGATTAATTGCTATAAGTTTATCAAAACTTGGATTTTTTATACGAATCAATCTATTTAAAAGAGCATCTTGTGGCTTTGTTAATCCTTTTTCACTAAACTTTAGTTCCTCTAATTGAAGTATTCTTTGGTCTATCGTCATATTTTTATCAGTATCAAACTGTGACCTAACTGAAGTAGGCAAACTACCCGGAAGTATATTTATATCGCTTCTATCTACTCCTGTATCTAATGTACCCACTCTAGTTTTTATTCCTGATTGTATTCTACTGTCAATATTAGGTGATAATCCTATTGCAGCTAAAAGACTATTTTGAGTTGAGCCTACCTTTAAATTACCATAATCAAGTGGTGGCTGATAAGACAGCTTATTGACCACATCTTGAATAGTTAATTTATTATCTTGTGCAAACTTAGTTGTGCCATCCCACAATCCATCTGCCTTACCTTTATAGTCTGTGTCTAAGGCTAACTTAGCCATAGTGCTTGATAAACCTGCTTTGGCAATAGAAGCAGCTTTAGGCAGACTAAACCCAACGCCAACTAGCATTTCTAGTTCACTCTTAATTCTTTTCTTATCTTTTTTTATTTCTTCTTGTGTATCAAGAGCTTTCTGAACACCAATCTTAACAGTATCATTTACTATTTTATCAGTCTTAGCAACATCTAAATCTATCTCTTCTTTAGCAGTTGTTGCAAAGCCTTCTACAAATCCACCCCAAAAACTCATCCTGCTCTCCTAGCCATTAAACCCATAGGCTCACTCTCTGTTTCAACAGACTGCTCCTCTTCTTCACTAGTTGTATCACTAGAATCTTTATTTAAGTCTCTTTCCAACTCCTCTAGCACAGATGCTATTGTTGAATCTTCTGTTTCAATTTTTTTATCTCTTTCCATGCCTGTATTGTACTTAATACCTGCCTTATCAGCAATTAGCATCATCATTTCCATTAGTACAGGTATAACTAACATACCTGTATCAATACTATGTCTGCCTTCCATAACACCTGATAATTGTATAGTGTTAGCTATTGTGGTTACTGGTACACCAGACTCTAATACTCCTACTAATTGCTTTACAAAAGAATCATCTTGCATGCGAGTCAGGTAGTCTTGAACCACCTCATCTGTAGTAGTAAGTTTTGCAGGTTGTTGCCAAGGTCTAGCACCTAACTCATGGGTCATTGCCATACCTGCTCTAGGTGCATCTAATCTAGGCTGTTCCATTACGTTCATCCTCTATTTTCATTAGTATTTTAGCTATTTTTACAGTTTCTTTATTTTCATCTGTATTATTTTTTGCATTATTTGGCATTGAACGTCTTAGCATAATACCATCATTTTTGGTATTAGAACTAACTTTATTAGAGTTAGATTCCCTCAGTCTAGCTGTTAATGCTTTCATGTTTCCATATAATTGTTGTGAAGGATTTGTTAGTGGCATTTTTCTTCCTTTTTTATTTTAACTTATACCAAAAGAACCTTTAATAGCTGCTGCACCAAGTGTAGCAACTAAGCTACCTACAGCAGAACCTCTGCTACTTGAAGCTGCTCTTTCGGATGCTTCTTTTTGTGCATCTGCACTAATATTAGCAACAGTCATATCCTTTATTCTTTCAAATTCACTTTCTGAACTTTTCCATGCCCATTCCATAGTATCAGCATAATAGTTCCACAAGTTATCATATTGAACATTAGATACATCTAACACTGCTTTAGCATTTAATTCATTGGCACGATTAACTGCGGCAGTATCTGCTGTGGCAATCTCTCTTCTCCACACTGCATTGTTCTGTGCAATAGCTAATTGGTTATTAGCATTAAATTGGTCACGTTGATTATTTACCTCAGCATTAAATCTTCCTACAGTATTCTCTTCTCCTGCATTAAATTGATTTTGTGCATTTCTTTGTGTAGCATTATATTGTGATATCTGACTTGCTAAATTAGACATGAATTGGTCTGTTTGATTCTGAGAAGTAGCATTAAATTGATTTGCAGCATTTGTAGCAGCTTGGTCTGTTAACAGTGCTGTGTTAATAGCTTCTGCATTAAATAAAGCAGTTTGTTGTTCATTAGTTAAATTAGCCATATTCATATCTATAAACGACTTAGCATTATTAACTGCTGCTTGTTGCCTGTTATTTAAGTTAGTAGTATCTAGTTGTGTAAGAGCTGCAGCTTCTGCCATGACTAGTGCCTGACTATTACTTAAGTTTTGTAAGTTCATAGTATTTACAGCACGACTATTCTCTAAGGCAATATTTTGTTCAGCAGTAAAGTTCTTATCGGCTATGTCACCTATCCTAGCAGAGTTCTGCACTCTTGCTTGGAAGGCTTGGTCAAATTCCTGACCTATAAATGTTGCACGCTGTTCTGCTGCTAACATTGCTCTTTGTTGTCTATTAGATAAGTTCTGTGACTCAAACTTTGCTGTTGTTGCTGCATCAGCCTGTGCTATAGGAAGTGCTGATTCTAATGCACCTTGTATCATGGCTTGTCCTGCCATTGAAGATGCACCCATTCCTCTAGCAGCCATCTGTGCCTGAATACCTCTTAATGTTCCTGCTGCCCACGGTGGTGGATTGTTGGCATCAAAGTTAGCAGTAAGACCTGCTAGTTGCCCTTGAACAGTAGCCTTTTCTGAAGGGGTAGCAGTGGCGGCTTGTATCTGTTCTGTATACTTAGATGCTTTCTCTGCATCGGCTACACCATCAATTAATTCACCATCTTGTATTTCCCTCTGCATAGGGTTTTCCATTAATATGGCATTACCCTGTGCGGCATCTAAATCTCCTACACTAGAAGTTGTCTGTTGAGCTGCTGTAATCTTTGCTTTTGGGTCATCAGGGTCTAGTTGAGCTGCCGTATTAGCTTCTACTGCTGTCCTTATATCAGGAGTTACATCTGTTGATGTTACAGTATTAGCAGTTACCTGTTGAGCAGAGTCAGCCTGTGCTGTATCAGCAGTAGATGTAGTTACATCAGTAGCATCTCCTACCTCACCTGTGCCTGTAGCAACTAATTGATTTTCATTTTGTTGTATTAGTTCAGGTTGTGTAACAGCACCTACAGGTATAGCACCTGTCTGTGCTAGTTTTGCAGTTACATCTGTTACTGTAGCAGGTCTAGTGCCTTCTACAGGATTACCTTCTTCATCATACGTAGTAGTAGCTATATCACCATAAGCATCTACCTGACCATCTCCTGTGCCTAGTGTGGGTACATAGGATTGTTCTTGAGGTTTAGGTGTAACAGGTGGTAAGTTAGGTGGATTTATTGAAGGGTTAACAGGCATTGTTGTAACTACATCATCTATACCTGTAAGTGGTGCAGCCAAGTTATCACCACCTTCAGCAAACCTACGTACAGAACCACCACGAGCCATCTGTTGTGCTTTAGCTCTATACACAATCATCTCACGTTCTTTGTCAGGGTTTTCTTTTAGGTAGTCATCAAACTTTTCCATCTCACCTGCATAACCCATACGTGAAGCTATCTTCTGTAATCCCTGTGGCTTAAAGCCTTTAAACATTGCCATGTATTCTTATCCTTACTTCATTACTATTGCGACTACTAAAGCTACCACACCTAAAGTTCCCACCATAGACATAGCTTCTATTCGCCACATTCTTTTGTCTAAGCCTTCTAACTTGTCATTGACCATCTGATATCTGATAGCACATTCTTTCTCGTGTGCATCAAGCTCTAGTTGTACTTTTAGTTCAGGTTGCATACTCATTTTCATCCTTAGTCTGCATCAGCTATTGTGTTGCCTTCAGCTACCCATTCAAGGATTGCTTGGTAGTCTGTGTTTGCAGGGTCTAGTGGTACAGATAAAACTATGTTGCTGTTTAAAAGTGTGACCTTATAAGTGCTAAGTTCATTTGTTATAGGACTTATTTTTTTCTTTACTGTATTTATCTTCATAATATTACCCTTATAGTTCTGATTTTAATGCCACATACGCTGAAGCATCAGCCGTTCTTATAAAACCTGCGTGACCTGCTGTGTTAGTCACACCTGAATCAACATGAAATTCTACTGCTCTTGTTGTTTTATTAACTTCAATTTCTAATTCATTAAAAAAATCACTCGTACCATTCCTTAGAAATCTATAATAATTAGTTCCTGTTGTTTGTTCTAAGGATGGAGATGTTCTCATTTCAACTGGAAAAGGATAAACTCCATAAATAACAGTACTACTATATGCTTGCCCATTGCAAATTGGATTTAAATCTCCTTGACCAACTAATAAATAATACCTCTGACACAAAGCTAGTTCTTCCCCAAATGACCTATGCTCAAATGGTGTGGCTTGTTCGCCTACTTCTAGTTGACATTCAGTTATTTGAAATGTTGCACCTGCCGTTGTCATAACAGCATTAGTTGCTTGTCCACTTGCCCATTTATTATTAGCATAGTCAGTCCAACCTGATGTTGAATCACCACTACTATAATCACTGCCTGCCCCTAAATGCCAAGACACCCAAATACCTTGACCACTGTCATTGACAATTCCAGCACCTGAGTCTGTGTCACCAACAACTGTTAATGTTTTTTTCTCCCAAGTATTAGCAGAATTTATTGTATATGTTTTGTTAAATATTCTACCAGTAGAATCTGATTTGTAAAACCCAACAGCAAATGTTCCAGTTATAGAAGACTTAACATAAAAAGATAATGTAATTGTTTCAGCATTAGAAGTTGCATAGCGAAGATGTTGTAAATTTTGTGCTTCAATTATCTGTCCTATATATCCATACTCATCCGAAGCAATTGCACTTTCTGCTGTTCCAGTTGTCCATTTTAATGATGTACCAGTACCACCTAAAGGATGGTCAGCAACTTGTGCATAAGTACCATCTAATTCGTCAATAGCATTAAATGCAGTTCTCCACCTATCTATTAAATAATCAGAATTTGTGCCATCATGTGCCATTGCCAAAGAAGTACCTCTCTGTGCCACTTGCATTGCTGAATTTATAAGAATATTCCTTCGCCCACCAATCTGTGAATTGGTTAGGACTTCACCCATCTTTGCT
>Ga0208667_1000144_pt1 | contig 33114 bp, 40 predicted proteins | sample 11BtaG_FD_184085 | JGI IMG/M metagenome (GOLD analysis project Ga0208667, IMG submission 184085) | Marine viral communities from the Subarctic Pacific Ocean - 11B_ETSP_OMZ_AT15265_CsCl metaG (SPAdes) (version 2) | ecosystem: Environmental > Aquatic > Marine > Oceanic | place: Pacific Ocean... | reverse complement strand
ATCTTCGGTTACTTCTAGAGAACCGGTAATTTCAGAATCTCCGTTTCTAGATCCATCCCATTCTGCAGTTGCAGTAATACCTGTTATTCCCGTTCCATCTCCAATAAATGAACCACTGAATATAGAAGCAGATACTGTTGAATTTATTGTTAGATGACCTGTAGAAAAATCTCCTTGAATTAAAGCACTACCGCTATTATTATGTATATATAATTTATTTGATACAGAAGAACCACTTACAGGACCTGCTAAAGTTCCTAAGAATACATTTCCTGCACCGCTACCTGTATTAAAATAACCTGCTCTATACCCTAGTGCTGTGTTTTTACCACCTGTTGTGTTACTAACCATAGCCTCCGTTCCTATAGCAGTATTGTTATCCCCACTAGTGTTATATAGAGATGTATTAGTACCTATGGCTACGTTTTTATCTCCGTTATTATCAGATGATAAAGCATTACTACCTATAGCCGTATTCCTAGTTCCATTGTTAGTATTTAAGGCGTAGTACCCTAAAGCTGTATTATCTGAACCGTTTGAGTTAGTTCCTAGAGCAGCTGCGCCTATAGCTGTATTTTTAGTTCCTGTTGAATTACTTTGAAAAGCACCGTCTCCAAAACCTGTATTATAGTTATTTGTCTTATCGTCATTTATGCCTGCATTGTTCCCAAAGAAGGTACTATTTCCTAACCCTACTTGACCTACTCTACCGTTTATTTCTAAAGATCCTGATATACCAGCCGAGCCTGTAAATTGTCCAGACCATCCTACTCCTGTAAGTTGAGAACCGTCACCTTGGAATGCGGAAGCTGTAATAGAATTGCTAACTTCTAACGAACCGGTTACTTCTGCATCTCCGATTCTAAATCCATTCCAAGAACCTGTTACTCCTGTCAAACTGCTTCCATCACCTGTAAACGAACCTGTTACTGTTGATGAATCTGATAATTGAACTGAACCTGTTACTACTAGTGATCCTGAGATTTTAATATTACCTATTGTTGACATATCTTATTTATGTTATTCTTATTTGTATAAAATTTCCGTTTCTATATAAACCTCCTTTTGGAACTCCTAGTAATGCTGCTTGTAAATCGTCATGTGCATTAAGTGATGATGAAACTTGTGATAAAATTACATGCCCTTGTTCTATAGTTACTGCTGTACCAGCTGCTGTACTTTGTGATACAATTAATGAACCTGTTATCTGTGCTGCTCCTGCATATGGAAAACCTGCTCCAGAAACTCCAGTTAATCCAGATCCGTCTCCGATAAAGGATCCGCTTGCCTCTGTTACTTTTAAACAGTCATTAATAGTAACTACTCCTGTATTAAAATTACCTCTTATTAACGGTGTTTCCCCACTACTAACTCCAATGTATAGCTGACAGTATTGTGATGTAGTTGAAGTTGGACCTGCGGAATTCCCAATGTATACATTTTTGAATGAGTTACCTGATGCATTCAACCCAGCACGAATTCCTATAGCTGTATTACAAGCACCTGTTACTCCGGATCCTGGGCCTCTTAGTGCTCCGCAACCTACTGCTACGTTACCTCTTCCAGATGAATAATATCCCGACTGCATTCCTATGTAGACGCTGTTGCTGCTGACAGTATTGCTGTATCCTGCACCGTACCCAACAAAAGTATTACTCAATCCAGTAGTAGTTTTTCGGCCAGCATTGTACCCTATTGCTACTGATTGACGACCTGTTGTAGCTAACATCATAGCACTATCTCCAACTGCAACATTATTTCCTCCTGTGCTTGATAAGTATAGTGCGTTATGTCCTATTGCTATATTATTAGCTTGGTTGGTTGTTCCTCCAGTATCAATTCCTATATTATTTTTTAAAGCATTATTACCTATAGCAATATTACTTCTTACTTTTACTCCAAAATACCCTGCACAGTGTCCTATTATAATACTATTAGAACCGGATACTTGACTGTAACCAGCTTTGAGTCCTATAGCTATGTTATTTCTCACTACAGAAGATTCAGGAAGAGCTTGGTATCCAATAGCTATGTCACTTTCTTGATTTCTATTTGAAATCTCAATATTTTGATCTACAGTAGTATCTCCTAAAAGTTGTACAGTAGTAGTCGACCCTGATACTATAAATGACCCTGTTATTTCTGCATTTCCATTTCTTGAACCATCCCATTCGGTTGATATACCTGTTAGTCCTGATCCATCTCCTACAAAGGAACCTGAAAAGGTAGAACCTGAAATAGCTGAGGCTCTAGTAAAATCTACTTTCTTATTAGAACCAGTTAGTATTAGATGTTCATGAAATATTGCGTATCCGTCTTTTAGTTCAAATAAATTTTTTGAAGTACCACCGTAATTTTTACTAATAATTTTTAAAGCTCCAAAGTTGGTGCCTGTTTTTCCTTGAACAGTAATTGAAGATACATTAAAAGGTTCTGTTGAGTCTTGTTGTATTTTTAAATTTCCGCTTCCTGATTTAGAAATTTGAATAGATTCAGATACAAGTAATGCTCCGTTAAGGTATTTAAAATTAGATGTTGAATCAAAGTTTTGGTTATTTTTAAATTGAACTTCATTATTACCTCCTACTGGAATTCCTGTAAGATTACTTCCATCACCTTCGAATGAACCACTAAACGAACCGCTTACTCTCGAAGCTAAAACTTCTTCTGTATTTTGAAAATTTACGACTACATTAGAGCCTGATACTATAAACGAACCTGTAATATTAGCATTACCGTTTCTTGAACCATCCCATTCAGATGATACTGCTGTTAAACCTGTTAATCCAGAACCATCACCGGAGAAACCTACTGATGAGGTTATGCTTCCTGTTACTATTAAGTTATTATTAATTATATGTTCGTTAGCCATGTTTTAATTTATTTATACTTGTTTCTTAAATGCTGTCAATAACAAATTAATATTATACGTTCCTGATGCTGCATTCAACTTAAGTAAAGCGTTTGAACCGTCTGATTCTACACTAAATACTGTTCCTGTAATGTTACCTGTTGTAGTTGTATGAGAATCGTTTATTACTTCTCCTCCTCCGGTAGAGTCCCATGAACCTAGTAATGTACCTATTTTCTTTTGTGACTCATCAGCTGAACTTAATGAATAATCAGCTTTAAATCCTGTGTATCCGTTTGAACTTATAGGGAAAGAATATAAGGTATGTACTCCTGCTAAACTAGCTGAATGGAAGTGTATTAACTCTACTCCAGGACTTCCGGGATACCCTGTAGAACTTACAGTAACGGTATTTGTTACATCTAAAGCGCCTGATACTATTAGAGAACCTGTAATGTCAGCATTACCATTTCTAGAACCATCCCATTCTATTCCTGTTATCCCTGTTAAACCAGATCCATCTCCTACGAAAGAACCTGAGAAGGTAGAACCAGAAATAGCTAAAGTATTGGTTAAATCTACTTCAACGTTTGATCCTGAAACTACTAACGAACCTGTAATGTCAGCATTACCATTTCTAGAGCCATCCCATTCTACTCCAGTTAATCCTGAGCCATTTCCTTCGAAAGAGCCGCTAAAAAAAGAGGCTGAAACTGTATTATTAATAGTTACATGACCTGTTGAAAAATCTCCTAATATAAGTGGATTTGCTGAGGCTTGATTGTTTATATAAAGCTTATTATTTTCTCCGGTTGGGGATGTTGGACCTGCACAGGAGCCTATAAATACGTTACAATCACCATTTACTAAGCAAATACCAGCTCTATTACCTATTGCAGTATTGTTAATTGGTTTATTAGAGTATTCTATTGTGTTACCCTGTCCTGAAGTATTTGCTTTTAGGTAGCGTAATGCTTGGTACCCTATAGCTACATTTTGTGTTCCGTTATTTAAGTCGTATAGAGAGTAAGAACCTACTGCTGTATTACCTGTACCGAAATCTATATACCTTAATGCACTATACCCTACCGCTGCACTATGTTGAGAGCGTCTATTACAAGCTTGCATCGAATAACTACCTATCGATGTGTTGTATCCGATACCTCCGTTAAATAAAGAGTATGCTCCTAGTGATGTATTGGATGTACCTACTATACAGTTATCACCTTGAGATTTATAACCTATAGCAGTGTTGTAGTAAAAATTACTTCTACTAGTTTGGTCGTACCTTCCTATTTGTGTATTAAAAGTCGTATACCTTTTTCCAGTTAATACGCCATAACCAATTGCTGTATTTGCAGTCGATGGTGATGTTTGATTATTACCGTATGTACGAATACCTCCGAACCGTAAAGCTTCACATCCAATTCCTATATTTGTATTATTATCGAATCCTTCCCTTGTACCGTTTGTTATATCTATATTCCTATCTACAACAACTACTCCATTTAAATCTGAAGGTCCGTGTACTGTGAATGAACCGGTTACTGTTGTAGAACCTGAAAGGATAGTTGAATCTTCTACATTTAAGCTTCCTGAAATTATAGCTGAACCTGTATAAGGAAAAGTGTCTGCTGTAATTCCTGTTAATCCACTGCCATCTCCTACGAACGACCCAGAGAATATAGATCCTGATATACTAACTACGTTTGTAAAGTCAACTGTTGCTTGTGTGCCTGATACTATTAAAGAACCTGTTATATCTGCATCACCATTTCTAGAACCGTCCCATTCTGCTGTTGCGGTTATACCTGTTAATCCAGATCCATCTCCTACAAAAGAACCAGTAAAAGAGGAGCCTGTTACTCCTCCAGAAAAGTTTATTTGTTGAGTTGAAAAATCACCTAATATTAGAGGCGTGTCTGATTGACTGTTATTGATATATAGTTTGTTTGATTGGCTTGTTTGTGTAGATGGTCCAGCTGCTGAACCTATATAAATATTACGATCTCCAGATGTAACATTAATCCCAGCAACATCTCCTATAGATACATTCTTAACTCCAGATGTTAAAGTTTGTAAACCTCTATATCCTACTGCTACGTTTTTGTCAACAGTTACACCGCTTTCTAAAGCTTTATTACCGAGAACGGTATTGTAACTACCTGCGACAGAGTATTTTAAAGTTTTTTCTCCTATTGCAAGGTTATCTAACCCAGAATCTATTGCTTCTCCTGATTCGTCTCCTATGTATATGTTATTGTTTAAATAGCTTATAGCTATTCTACCATCAGCAATAGTTAGTTTTTTTGATGATTCATCATATAGAAAATTAGATTCTGCGGTTATTTGACCATTTGAATCTAAAACAGTTAATATTCTGTTTTCTCCTGCATTAAGAACAGTGGTTGAACCCTCATTTGATTGAAGAGGTATTATAATTGTATCATTATCATCACTGGTATCGTAATGTAATTGTAATATAGTCCCGTCTTCATGTATTGAACCGGAGTATATAACTGATCTGAAATTATTATCCATCTCAAGATGGGTCAAAGAGCTTTCTTTTTCTATCCTATATGTTAATCCCGGTATTGCCATTATATATTTTTATTATAAATATCTTTTATATTCTTATTATACTCCCACATATATTATATATGCTAAAGCATAAAACTCTGGTATGTTATTATTAGTTTCTTCATTACCGTAGAATGTCGCTGTTGGTGCATCAGGTAGACTGTCTTGTACTGTTGTTCCTCTAACCGATGTCGTGTTTACCCCGGTATGAAATGCTTGCCTATTACCGCTGTTACTATTACCACTATCGCTATCGTATCCGTTAATATCGGCAGCAGAATTAAAATCTCCTGTTCCTCCTCCATATTTATCTAGTTCTATTGATGATGGGGAACCTGGTCCGTATCCTGATACATTAGCTACGTAAGTATGATCGTCATCTAAATGCATATGAGTGTGACGAGGAATCATTTCAGTAGTTAATCTATCAGGAGTTACGTACCCGGAAGGCGTGTATGTATTATTCCCACCTGTATTATCTGGGTTATATGTGTCTCCTGCACCCATGATAAATTTGTTTGTTAAATCAGGCACAGTAATACTATATCCAGTATTATCTCCATCACATAATGTCCATCCATCAGGTATGGTTGCTATAGTTCCTGACCACATTATGATACCTCCTAGAGGTACTGGTGCTGCTGCTATTTGTTTAACTAATCCGGTACTAGTTGCAATTAGTGTTTTTGTATTTGCACTTGTTCCTGTATCTATTGTTTCAACCTGTAGGGTACCGGAACCGGATATATTACCGTCTACTGTTAGACCTACATCAGAGGGGAAGTTAGTATTTATACCTACCTTACCGTTTGCTTGAAAAGAAGCTATAACTTCAGATGTAGTATAAGATCCTTCAGATGCGTTAATAATATTAAATCCTTCGTTTTTAGGAGATGCTCCATCAAAGTTTGTATTTATAGCTACTACAATATTACCTCCGTTTACACCTTCTGGAGAAGAAATTAATAATCCGTTAGAATCTGAATTGTTAGGTATAAGGCTGTGTAATCCATCTGAGTTTTCCCTTTGATATATCTGGGAAGGGATAGGTTTAATTATTGATTGAGTATCTTCAAATAATTCAGAGTTAGAAATTCCTATTCCTCTTCCTCCTACAAAAGTCCCCATCCTATTAGGCTCTTTTGTCCCTACTCCAAATCTAAGAATTCCAGATGCTTTCCAAAAAGTACCGACAACTCTTAAATCATCTTCGCCTGGATCTCCAATACTTACATGAACTTTACCGTATTCATCTCCTCTAACAACACCTGTAGATTGTTGAGGTACTTTGTAATTATTTGTAATATAGATATTTTTATTTTCTATATCAGTCCTTCCTAAACGACCTATAAATTCCTGCCCTTCGTTGAAGTTTATCTTAGAGGTACCTGTTTCTACGTTTCCGTCTAATCTTCCTCTTAAAGTTATAGATGCTCCTTTACTTCCATCACCTTGTATATCTAACCTATCTGTAGGAGCTGAAGTTGCTATTCCTAGGAAATTAGTTTGTTCTAAAAATACAAATAAAGGGTCTGCTCCGAAGTTGCCATTTCTATTAAATTGAATTGCTGTATGCGGGTCTGCTGCAGATGGTGCTTCTATAGTTGTATCTACTGATGGGAAGGGTATGCTGTCGTACCTATTCGGACCAAAGTCTTCAGTAGTATCTAGGTTATCACTACCGGTAAAGTGTAGACGTATCTCGCTACTGTCAGGTGATAATGAACTAGAATAGTAGAATTGAGATTGGTTTCTATCCATCTCATCGTAGGTAAGTGCTGAACCTTTGTTTGTTCTAAGAATTATACTCATTTTTTTCTTTTTTGCAATGGTGTTAATCCGCTAAGCGTCTTTTAGGTTAGCCCCCGCCGACTTTGACGCCGGCGTTGAGGTTCTTGCTTGACCCAGGGTTTAGGACACTACCATTAATGTTAACTTTATGTCTCCATAAAGATCGGACTATATCATCAGTATTTCTACTGCTGGGCGCTAATTCTGGTTATTAAGGGAACCCGTTTTCCCTCCAGTAGTCTCTGACCTTCTACAAGATGGCTTGTAGCTTGGCTGCTGATTGTCTAATCTCTAACATTGTTACGCTTTGGTAGTTAGAGCTCTAAAGAGTTTCCAGCAATTCACCCAGTTTAAATCGGACTTGTTTTTTTTCTATCTTATGGTTGTATAATGTTTATGCTCAACGGTAAGGTACTAGGTACAGGTTCCCTATACTCGTATCCACAGCTAAGCCTGTTTGTATATAAATATTGTTCTAATATGTTTATAAAGAAACTTTCTGGCCTTCTATAATATGTTGTACTATTATCATTATATAATACTTCGTAACTATATCCTTGAGTATTAGATCCTCTAACTATTACGTCTACGTAACATCTTGATCTATAATGTAAACTATTACCTCTATATTCTTTAACTAAATGGTAAGAGGCATCACCGTTGTTTCTTCCTGTAAATTCTTTATCTATAGCGTCGTGGTTAGTTGCTTTGTGAAATAGTTGGTATGTTCTATCATCTCTTTTCCAACTTCGTCTATTTCTATCGTTATAATAACCTGGGTCAGAAACTCCATCAGCCATAAAACTATTAGTACCTTGACCTATTTGCTGGCCAAAATTCCTAAATGTAAAATAATAGGTACAGATTTTATCTTCAGCATCTGTTTTTATTTCCGGGAACCTATTAACTCCGAAGTTCATATCTAATTTAGTGATAATCACCATATCAGTTTCAGCTGATTTAGGGAGTGGTTGTCCTAGTTTACCTACAGCTATAAGATCATTTGAATCGTTGTATAATCCAACTGTTGTTATATAAGGTTGAAAGGCTGAACCTGAAAGTAAATCGGAAATTTTACCATCTGCTGTTTGTAATGCTGTTCTATTTAATGTATGGTTATACTCTCCTGTTTTTATTCTACAATGGTAATTATGAGTAAAAAGAGGTAGGTTAGATTTCCATTTTAATACAGCATCAAAGTAGTGGTTATAGTACATTGCTACTATTTCGTCTGTAATAATTAATTGTCCGTGTGGGTAAATAACATTACCTACATAATATCTTGGTGAAGAATGTTTTATATATAAGCGACCTTCACCATCATCAACTATTTCATTACAATCATTTGATTTTTTATCAACATCTAAATATTGTCCTCCACCTGTTAAAGTCTCATCTACATACTCTGATTCTGGGTCTATATAGTCTGTTCCGGGATAAGTGCATGTCACTCCGGTTGCACTGAATATAAACTCTGTATTCTCCATGTAGAGATTATCTTCAAGTAAAGTAGAGTCGACTCCTTCGTCAGTTACGTAATTGTTTACTACGTAATTATCACTTGCATTTTCCGATCCGCTGTTTATAAAATCCGGAATTATTGATATTGATTTCGGTTCTATATGAGTTCCGTACATCTCTTTAGGTAGAGAAAAAATCGCTACTCTAGAACCGAGATTTCTAGATCCACTTACTTCATATGAAGATTGTAAATAATTCTCAAAAGAAGATGTAGTTGTTAGTAAAGAGCTACTAAATTGGCTGTAGTAGAGGTGGTGATTACTTTCAAATATGAGGCGCTTATTAAATGAGAAGCTGCCAGAATTAGAAATGTTACCGCCATAAGCCATATCGGAATTGTCTGGAATGTAAGCTCCTGAACCGGACAAACCAACGATATTTTGTATACCTAATTCTCTATACTGGCTTCCACTAGCTATCCACGACTTACGGGCGGTATAAGTCGAAATATACGCATCTTGTTGATTTAGTTTTTTGTAAGCAGTCATTCATTAATAATCAAGTTTGATTCTAATTAAGGCTTCTTTAGTAAAGTCTTTAAGAAGAGGTCTAGATAGTTTAGCTACCCCTAATAGATCGTTATTGTCGTTGTATAATCCAACTGTTGTTATATATGCTTGTGGAGTATTTATCATTACATCGTGACGTAGTTCTCCAGAACTTGTTATGTTGGACGGATTAGTTGAATAATTAAATTCACTGTTTCTTACTCTAACAAATACATAATTTGATGAAATGGTTTCTTCTGATTGTAATGAACTGCTCGCTCCTGTGTTTATTGCGTTATATAATCTTTGTAGGTTTGTATCAGTTCCTGAATTTCCAAATGTAGTACCTAATTGTATTCCGCCATTTTGAGCGGTTTGATCTAATGCTTTACCGTTTAGTAAAATAATTCCTACATCCGGTAAAAACTTACCGTAGCTTCCAAAATTAACTGTATGTCCTGTACCGTCGAATGAACTACCATCGGAGCCGCTAACAACATCGTAAATTCTTCCTGCATCTACATACGATACTGTTGTAAGATCTTGACTATTGTCTGTTAAATGTAAAGTTCCTGCAGCAGTTGTTAATTTTAAGTTGAAAGAACCTGGTAGAAGTTTTTCTTTATATCTTGCTCTGTCTACATTTAGTACATATATGTAATCAGATTCATATGTAGAGAATACAAACCCTGTATCTTCATCTCCAAATACTAAATTCCTATACTGGCCGTAAATGGTTGAAGTTGGTGTTTTATCAGGTGCTCCTGTATTGAATGGTACGGAAGCTCTTCCTGCTTTATCCCCAAAAGCAATTGCAAATTGAGTATGTGCAGGTGGTTGAGCTGGGTTCTTTTCGTATATTTCAAAGAAGTAGTTTCCTGTGTTTGAAGCTACTTGTCCTGATGCTGTATGGAATGATGTAAGATATTTCTCATCTGTTGACCAGAGTGGTGCAACAACTGATTCTGCACTTATTGAAATATCTTCCGGGTCTAATCTTTTAAATGACATATCTTATTAGTTATTTACTTTTACAATAGTTAAAGGAACTGTTACTCTAGCTCCAGAGTCTCTACCTATAACTGTTATAGTAGTTTGTAGAGTAGTTTGTCCTGCAAATAGTGTGTTAATAGTTGTTGCAGTAATGTTAATAGAAGTACCTATTACTGTTTTAGATACATTAGTTCCTAGAGTAGTGGTTGAGTTAAGTCTCTCTGCTTCTGGTGTGTTTATACCAACACCGTTGTAAGTTTGGAGAATCCTAGCATCTGCTATAGTAGCTACATATCCACCTGCTTCAAAGGTTTGGGAGGAACCTAAGTAGTTAAGAGTTTGTGGTGTGATAGCTAACGAAGCTCCTTGTTTCAATCTTATTGCTGTATATCCAATATCTAATATAGGAAGCTTGGCTGTACCTCTAGGAAGAGTTGTCAACTTATACTTCATAATTTGTGTTTCATCTGGAAATGCTTCCAATAGGGGTAGGTTTTCTATTGCCTGTCCGTAGAATGCTGAACCTAGCGGATGAGTAGGGTTATATAAAGTATAATCTACTTCATCATCTGAAAGAGCGAATTGTGTTATTTTGAAAGAACCGTCTCCTCTAGCAAGAAGTTCTCTACCTTTTTTTGTCAATATTGCATCGACGGTTACGATTGAATTATCTAAATATCCCATTTTAGTGTTTTTCTATATTATATAAATATCTTATTTTAATTTTTTATTAATTAGTCTGTGTCTATCTCTGCAAGGAACCTAACACAAATTGAAGATGATACTACTTGACCGTAGTCGTCTGTGTCTACTATTGAGTTATTTCCGTTTACGTATATTCTAGAATTATTCACAAGTTGTATTTTAGTTTGTCCTGTATCTTCAAATCTAAATATATCATACCTAGCAACTTTTGTTAATTTAACACCTTGGTTGTATGTCGGAATAGTTACGCTATCTGGAAGATTATATATGTCTCTTTCTACAGTTACGTTATTAAGTATAATTCCTACTACTTTCATATATTCAAATATAACAGTATTAGTATAACCTCCTTCACCGTCTGGTATTGTCTGTCCGATTGGAAACCCTCGAACTACATCTCCAATACTTAAAGAACCTGATATAGTGGTATAAGAAAATTCGGTTTGAAGAGGTCCAAGGCTGTTCCCCAACGTTATTGCAAATCTATCATCAGGAGAAAAAGTTGGAAGAGGATCATCTGCTGTATGAAAAAAGTTTTGCGATATTCTATTATCTAGTTTACAAATGTAATCTGTATCACTATCTGCAGGGAATGCTTCTCCTATAAAAGATCTTCCAGATAATGTTGGAGGTATTCCTGCTGACTCGTCTGCTGATGTTTCGCTTCCTACATATCTACTGTTTGACCAGCCGGTATCGTAATACATAGAGTCTTGAATAGATGCTTTTATGGCTGATTCTTCTAAAAGTGCATCTATATTAGATGGAAGAACTGTTTGTTCTAACCTATCTGATTCCATTATTAATGTTGATTTCCTTCCTTCAGATGCATTACTTATCAATGGATTATATACACTAAATCCGAATTGCAAATCAAGCAGATACGGGGTAAATGTAATATCTTCAATTGATGCTTCTAATACAGCGTTATCATATATATCTGGAATGTACGCTGGTTCTACAGTATAGTAGAAAAAAGGATTAGCTGCTGGATAAAAAGTTGGGGACACAATAACTAAGTTATACTGAATGCCGTTAAATCTAAATCCCACAGTTTCTATCTGCTCTAATACACTTTCAATATATGTACTATCAGCATCAGTAGCACCGTTAATACTAAAGGCATTAACATGAATAATCATACTGGATATAATACCTTGATTTGTTCCTGGAACTTCATTAATATTTAAATGCAAAGTACCAGACTGATTCTCCTGACCAGAAGGGTAGTGCATTGCGATAAAATTATATTCAGTCATTTATTTACTTTTATATAAATAGTTTTATTTATAATCTACGGCTGGTAACATATAGCTGCAGAAGTATTTGGATTAGTCTCACAGTCAAAAATACAGCCACCCCACATTGATGTTATACCGTTATTCCAATAACAGGCAATTTCTCCATCAGTATACCATCCTTGATCTGCGTATGGTCCTGCAGGTCCCTCATCTGTCAAGAATATTGGTTCAGCAGGTACATTATTGATACCGGAGTATAGTGCTGATTGAAGAAGTTGAGATATGTTCTGAAAGCCTGCAGCATATACGGTAACTTCTTGCTGCGGCACTTGGCAGCACTGTTGATTGTTGGAGTTACCAGCCGTCAAGTTTAAAAAAGCATTAAATCCATTATATACTACCGGTTCTGGTTCGCTGGTTAAGAAATACGAATTTGGATGTTCTAATACACAGTCTTCTGAATTTTCAGCTTTAAATCTTATTCTTATAGGTTGGTATAAAGTCAATATATCTGTATTATTATCTATTTCATCTTGTATAGTAATGAAAGTTTGGGTTGGGTTTGTTAAGTAAGGATCTGATTGATCAAAATCGATTTCTGAAGCTGCTGGAAACGCTTCAAATAAATCGTCAATATCTACCGGTATGGGATTAGAAAGCCCAATTCCTCCAGTTGCTGTTTGTATTGAATTCCAGAAACCTATGTGAGACGGTGGAGAGGTGACGGCTAAGTGAGTTCCTAGAGGACCTCTGTTAACTACATCTGTATACTCTAGTCTAAAGTAGTATTGGGTAACTCCGTCTGCTGCGCCTAAAAACATATTTATAAAGTCTATAAATACTCCACCAGTTATTAATGGTGCTTGTCCATAACCCTGATAAAAACCGCCCAAAGCAGGTTGTAAAGTGCAGTTTGTAAAAGAGAGATTAAGTTCTAAATTACATACAGTAGGATTATGATTATCTTGAATTACTACTTCAACAGTATTACCAGATGTTGATGGAAAGTTGAATTCTTCTACTTCTGAGCTATCGTAAGATACTCCGTCTATAATATAGGATACATCTGTGTTAGGTGATTCATCAGAATTCCACCAAGTACTTAAATCATACTGTTCAGTCACAAAAAGCTGCTGTGGTAGATTATTTACTATAGCATCTATATCACAAGCTACTAATTTTACTTCTCTTGAATTGATACAAGTACCGTTAAAATCTTCATCATTAGCTTGGTGAAAAGCTTCTATTTCAAAAACTTGATATTGATCGTAGTTTCCAGACTGGTTAAAATTGTAAAATACATCACCTTCTATTAAGGTTTGGCTCGTACCATTAGTTGTAACAGTATAGTCGTATTGAGGTCCACTTCCTACAAATAATGTACTTAAGTTATAATTAGCTAAACTGTTATTGGGAAGAAGTGGGTCCAAAATTAAGGTTTGGTAGTCTTGAGAACTTAATAGACAGGCGTCATCTGGCGGTATAAGGTAAAATTGAACTTCGTACCTAACATTAGGGTATTCTAAATTCTTAAAAGGGTTATCAGCGTTTAATTCACCATTAGAAATACTAATAAAAGAATTATACAATTCGCCGTTAAATTTAGGTTCTTCATGTTCTTTATCTCTTACTCTTCTTCTTCCAATCGGTGTCTGAGTAGGGTATTGAACTCTTGTTATAGATTCTTTTTTAAATTTAGTATGTCCTTCTGAACCAAATCCGATGTTTTCATATGCTCCTGCGTTAGAGCTTGTTATAAATGCAGTATCTATTGAACCGCTATATTCTGGTTGCGTCCAAGACATTACTGGGGAGTTGTATTTACTCCTATCTAGTAGGTGCGGTTTTATTATTATCCCGGCATCTGTAACTGATCTAGCAGGAACAAAATCTCGTACCATTCTAAATATTACATTATCGAAAAATTTAATCAATCTAACAAAATCTTTTAAGTTATAGTAACTTAAATTTTCAAAAACTAAATCAGCATATGATTCTAACGATAAGTAGGTGTTAGTTGTTATTTCTCTTGGATCTCCAATATAATCATCTATATTAAATGGATGATTTGGAAATAGTACAGCTGATTGAGAAATGATGTATGCATTTATGTCATCTGCTGGGGAGAATCCGATTTCTACTCTATGTAAGTCTTGTGTATATTTATTATCACTATTTAATATACCTGTATAGTATGATAAAGTATCTCCAGGGACTATACTACCGGTATTGTCTAATCTAACCTTATCTAAAGAACTAGTCCAAGCTTGTTCTCCGCCAAAATAAGGTAGTTCTTCAGCAGATTGTCCTCCATATACTTTTATTTTAAGTACATCAGACGGTATACCGAAACAGTTTATTAATGCTCTTACTCCTCGTTCAGTTCCTTTACTTTTTAATAAGAGAGGTAAGTTATGGTATATTCTTTTATATATTTCTTTTTGGTAATCGTTTTGAGAAATAGGCTGTTCTCCAGATGTTATTATACTGTTCGGTAGGTATTCTTCTCCTGACTCGTATGAATTAGTAGTAAAATACCTAAATAAATCTTCTACAGACTTATTACTCGTATATAATTTTACACCAAAGTTCTTTAATAATTCTTCAACCAGGTCTTTAGATACTCCCCTAGTCAGCCTATTATCTGCATTATATTTATCAGATACTGCGTCTGTATATATCCATAGATTATCAAAGTGTTGACCGATCATATGAATAAATAAATTATAAGGTTCGTTACTGGTATCTTCTTTTAAGTACGCCGGTATAGTGTTTGTTAATATATTAGGGTTCTGAGCGTCATATAAAATAGCATCTTGTAGTTCTGAGTTGTACCATGAAAGTGCAACTGTATTTGGAGAGCCGTCTGGCAAGTTTGAGCTTTCATTTATATATGGCTTTGTTGCTGGTGAAGATGTGGTTGAATTTACTTTCGGCCACGATGTAGGTCCGATTTCAAAATACAAGTGTCTTTCGTAGTGATCAAAATTATTTACTATATTATTAAGAAGATTTTCATAATACGCTTTACTTCCTACTACTCCTGATGATGGGTAAACATTCCCTGTAGAGTTAATAATATCTAAACTAGCTTGATAAGAATCTATTAAATCCAGTTTGTACTTAAAATTACGTATTCTTTCTTCTGCTGAAGAGAAATTTATAAAATTACTATAATCAGAATAGTCTATTCCTAGCACAGAACCTTTTTCATTAAATAGAGAATTTAACTCCCTATTACTATTATTTATTGGAAATCCGAATAATTCTTCATAATTAAAATATTGAGACGGTTCAGTTGTTTGCTCTTCAACTTCTACAGAAAAATTAGCTCCTCTCAATGTAGGAATTTCAGGTTCTTCTAATGTCGTTTCTGAGTTTATTTCGTAAGCTATGGAATCAGCTACCTTCTCAACTACATTCACTCTGGTTTTTACTTTAACAGAATTCGGTAGTGGGTTATATAGTTTAATTAAAACTGCATTAGTATTCCTATACTCTTCTTGATCTATATTTACTACAGTTAAGAATATATTATCTCCAAAGTATAAATAAAAGTCTGGGTTATATACGTCGTTACTGTACTTGTCTATAAGTTTAGAAGTGGTATCTTCTAGTGCTTCTGCATCTAAATTAATAGAAAGTAACCTTAATTCCCTTCTATCAGGGGAAATACTCTCTATAAAAAAGTCCTGTGGATTAAGAGTATTAGAATAAGGGTAATCTAGAAAGTTATATAAAGCTTTTACCTCTGAGCCTTCAAACCCATATGATTTATAATCCTGCTCTGCATCTATACTAATTTCCGTATTCCCTTCATTGTTATCTTGAGTATCGCCTGATAGAACAGAGTAGTTACTGTAGGAAGGAATAGTTAAGAGCCTTACATCATCTAAAGTAAAATACGATAACTCTATAAAATTATCGTTAGGTTTAAATGTTTTAGTTATTTCAGCAGATGTTACGAGTTGTAAATCGTTATTAGATAATCCTCTAAATCCTGATAAGCTATTAGCTTCTATTTTATATATAGTATTTTTTATATCTGCCATTATTCTTGATTTTCTAAATCAAATATCTGTTGGTTAGCATCTAAAAGTTGCTGTCTTAATTGAGAAATTTCATCTAAGAGAGGTTGAATTTCATCGTTTGTTTTTTCGTAATCTAATAATTCGGAACTTTTTTGTATAATATATTCATGTGAGTTTATTTCACCTTCTACCGGTATACTGTAGTATAGCTTATCATATAAGCGAAAAAGTTCTGTTGCAGTATCTGTATCGATTACGGGCTCTTCTTTGATGAATGTTTTAAATTCTCTATCAACTAGATTCCTATATTGATTTGACTTGTAAGATTCTTTTTGTATATGTATCCTTTCTTTAGCCATTTCTCACTACTTTGAATATATTTTGATTATCGACTACTACTGTACTATCATCTAAGGTAGTTTTTATTAATATACGATAATATCTTTCAGGTTGCAACCCATCCATATATACATCAAAGAAAGAACCAGTTGGGTTACAGCTTATTTTAGTAAAATCGGTACTAAAGTCTACTATCATTTCTTCTGTATTTTCATCTCTAAGACCCCAATAGGAAGCAGATGGTAATACATGATTAGTTAAATATACAGAAGAAGTAGTAAAGGTTCTAACAGGGTACTTAGGTTTTGCTGTAAGCTTAAATCTTTGTTTCCCTATATCAGCATACTCTCCTTTATTATTTTTTATATCTATAGTCGATATATCTGTGTCTAAGACAGATAGTGTTCCTTGATCATAGACTCTATCATCCCAGCCAAATTCTAAAAATGGAGGATATATTGTATTAGTATCTTTACCGAAGTATTTTAACCTTATAGAAGCAGTTGTATAGAATTCAAATTCATCCTGTAGCTTTATAATAAACCCACTGTTAGTTAAAGTATTATCGTATATTTGTTTAATTGCTGGGGTAATGTTTATATCTACATCGTGAGTAGAAGACATATTGTGGTGTTGGAAGAATTCCATTGATTCACCGTTAGATGCTGTATACCAATTACCTCCTCCTTCTTTTCCTGCTACAAATGATGCTGTTGTAAACTGGGTAAATCCTGAGGTATTCCATGCATTCTGTTGACCTGCACTTCTATATGTCCAACTAACACCTGAAGAGTTAATTAAGGAATCTCCAAATTTACCAGTTCCGTTATCCCAGTCCTCTGAGTTGAGAATATGTACCGGGTATGCATATAGGCTATACTCTACTGGAAGTTCATTAGCGCTTGCTAGGTATAGTTTTAAGCTTGCACTCATAGAACCTGTAGCACTAAGCGTAACCTTATTATTTATTACATCGTCAATCTCCTGGTCGTTAAATTTAGTTAAAATACGACTAGTTTCTCCTGTACCGTCTAAAGTACTAGGATAACCTGCTATTTCTACTATCTCATCTTTACCAGTATTTGAAATTAACTGTTCTGAGTATATAAAAGCGTCTTTATCCGGGAATATTCTGTATACTGCCATATTATATAGTTGTTGTTCTTCCTTTTATATCTTGTTTTGGATATTTTAATTCAAATATCATAGTATCATAGGAAGGGTACACAACGTTATTTCTAGTTGCTCCTTCAATATCATAAGCGTATTCTGAATATAATCCTCCTTGTTTGTTATTGATTAATACTTTACTTACTGTCTGTACTCCGGTAACTCTATCTAATAGGCTATAGATGGTAGATATATTTATTGGTTGATTTATACTCCACTTAGATATTTCGAAAAAGTCTTGTAAAGCATTATTACATGAAAGTAACACATCTCTACTATTATAGTTAGGTCTGACTAAAATGTCAAACTCTACACCTATATTAACTACAAAGGCGTCTTTTATATTTAAAGCGTCTGTGATAGGCATATAGTATGACATATAGGTTCTTAAATTATCCTTTAGTAAATCTGTTGCTGTTACTAATTTTTTAAGATTATCGTAAGCTAATACGTACATTGATAGTGCAAGTGGATTACTGTCTATTATAGAGTCTGTAACTGATTTAGTACTGTTTAATTCGTCTTGAGTTATGAATACTTTTGCTATTGTACCGAATTTAGGGTTTAGAGATAAAGCTCTAACAGTATAGTCTTGTAGAGTTACAGTTCTTTTTTGTTCAGCGAAAGCCCTTAAAGAATTCTGTCTTATTTCGTCTACTGTATCTCCGTCTTTTCCTCCTATAGCTGGTTTAGGGTTATTAAAAGTTAAAGAGTCTTCGTAAGAATCGTCGCCGTTAGCGGTTGTAGTCACACTGTATCCTGTAAGGGTGTTTGCTGGTACGTTCGCTTCAACTCCTCCGCCTACTATATACTCTATAGTTAAAGTTGTATTAGAAGGAGCTAATCCATATGTCTTAGTATATAGAAAGTTAGATGGATCGTAGGCTTCGTCTAGAGATGTAATACCCTGGTTTAGAGAATCAAATCCTACATTTGTAGGGTCAGGAGTAAATAACGTGTCTTCGTTAAATGTGGAAGAACCTGCTCCAAATTGTATTTCTAAATGACCTTGAGAATTAAATCTTGTTACAAATCTTTTAGGTACTTTCTGTAAGTGTATTGAATTGGGTACTTTATCTGCGTCTATTCCAACATTAGCTTGATCAATAAAAACACTATCTTGACCAAGAAAAGGTACTTCATACCATGTAGATATTTCGTCATTACTATCATCAGAAATTTTTGATACCCCTATGATATTAGGTTCTTCTATTGTTATCGTACTAAACCTCTCTGCTGTAGTATATGTCTCTGTTAATGATTTAATTTCTCCAGAAAATGCTTTTACTTTTTTAGATAAAGTAAATAGAGTTGGAATTCCGTTTTGTATTTCACTTATTACAACTTCTGTTGGATCGTATGAGCTAGAAAAAGTAAAATCTATTTTATTTTCTATAAAGAATTTTACTCTACCAGATGAGTCTGATGTTATAACAGCATTTTCACCTACTACCAATGCTTGATTCCAGTTAGGTTTATTAGTTATTGGGTTAGCTTCTACTGTCTGTGATACTTCTAGTTCAACCTCTGCTGCATTAGTGACTTTAGGTTTATATCCCATCATATAAGCCATGGTGTATAAGTTACCAGGGTCTTTAGCATACTGTAGGAATGTTTCTTGAAGTTGTGTATCTTGATAAAATGATAATATATCCCCTACGTATGCTGCCATTTCTATAAACATCATACCAGGAGAGGTGGGAGAAAAATCATTATAAGCATCAGGAAAATAGTTCTTTGCAAACTCTATTAACTCTTGTTTATAGTCTGAAAATTCTCTAGCTACGTATTTTATATCTCTTACTTCTGCCATTATTGTTGAAAGTTAATTACTACCTCATCTTCTATATTAGTATCCCGTATAGAGTACTTTAGTGTTAACGTAACTGTATTAGTGTCAGGTTCTCCATCAACTCGAAAATCTACTGGATTAACAGTGGGAAAGTACTCTGATAAACCTCTTCGTACAGTGTTCTTTACTCTGTCTACTGTATCTTGATTTATATTTTCAAACATTAAGCTTCTTAATATAGTTCCAAAATTTGGGTTCAAATACCTTTCTCCTACTCCTGTTAGAAAGTAATTAATAATGTTTGTCTTAATAGCATCTTTTGTTTGATAAGTAGAATTAAACACTGCCTTACCTGACAAAGGAAGGGAGACTCCAATTGCTTTTCTTGGTTGGAGATCTAAAGGATTTATTCGTCTACTATTAAAAGCCATTTTAATTTACTCTATTTTTTTGTTTATCTTTTTCTACAGACTTGTTATATACAGCGCCTGCTTTTTTAACAAAATCAAATTGTGATATATCTAAACCTGGCATTGGGCCTCTGTTTTCAGTCATTCCCATATTGGCTGCCATTGAAGAGGCAAAGTTTGGTTTATTTACCGAATCTGAAGTTCCTGAATATACATTCCTATATTCTTCACTAGACATAGAAGCTTTAGTTTGATTTAACATCTCCATGATAGGATTATTAGAAGTTGGCACAGGTTTTTTAACCTTAATTGGCTCTGTATAGGTTACTTCTTTTACTTGAGGTTTACTAGCAATTCTAACTGCTTCATTCATTACTTCTTGTAACTCTTCCTTTACAGCTGATTTTACTTCTTCTCGTATGATTTTTCTTAATTGATCAAGTTTCATAATTATAAATAGTTAGTTTATGGAAGTTGGTTGTCTATCCTAAATTTTAATTCGTCTAAGAGTACTTTTGTATCAGAACTAAAGGATGGCTGTCCTCTCAAAATAATTACTCCTATATTATCTTTAGCTACTGCTGTTCTTCTAGGAACTGGGCCTTCTCCTTCCTGTTCTTTTATAATAGCTAATATATAATTTTTTCCGTTTGCACCTTTATGTAGAAACTCTTCACTAGGAAGTCCTTCTGAACCTGTATTTTCTAATGGCTGTATGGATTTAAGTAGTCTATTTATTTCATCTGTACCAGAAGGTTGATCGGCGATACAGTCTTCTACTTTCGTGTTTACTGATTCTAGTAAATTTCTTACATTATCCATACTAGGAGCAACTCCACTAACTAGGCTTTCTATAGCGTCTACATCTCCTTCTAACTCTTCTAGTAACTTATTAACCTTATATAACCTATTAGCTAAAGTAGTTAACTGTCCAGCAGTTTTAGCAGTTGCTAATCCACCGTAATCGCTTGGTGGTATACCTGTTGCTACTGGGGTAGGGTTTCTTAGTAAGAATCTTAATATTACTTTTGCTGCTCTTATTGCGGACCGTAACTTTCTGACGAAAGAGGCGAAACTATTTGATGATTTTTGAAATTGGTTAACTCCTCTAAGGAGATTATTTCTAGTATTTACTATACTTAGTAGATCATCATTTGCTGGGCATTGATTTGAGAATTTACGTAACATTTTAGAGGCTTCTAGTTGAATTCTAGATTCTAACTCTCCTTCAATACCGCCGAGTTTATTTGCTATGTAAAGTGATATTTGAGATTGAGCAGCCATTATTCTGTAAATACTTTTTTAGATTTCAAAGATGATGGTCCACTTGGGTTAATTAAGTTTTTTAACTGTCTTATCACCGGACGAGCTTGTACACCTCTTTTATTAATAGCAGGAATTGCACGTCCTTTTGTTGTCCTAGCTCTTGCCATATCTTTAGCCATACCTTCTAATAAGTTAAGAAGGTTTTCTAGAAATGCCTCTGTTTGATTACCTAGAAGAACTGCTTCCCTATTGTTATCTGAGGATGTTCTTGCTTTTCTACCTAAGTACATTATCGGAGCATCTAAACATAGGTAGGAAGATCCATCTATATTTATAGATCCCTCTGTATTTAACCCTATAGAACTAATACTAGAAAGTAACATATCACCTTCTTTAGCATTGAAGAACAACCTTCCTCCGTTCATAATTACTTGATTTCCTTTAAACTGGTCTGCTTTTATAGGCTGTTCGTTGTAAGCATCTCTCTTTTCACTAGCTTGTGTAAGAGGAATTTGATGATCAGCAGTCATATAAATAGAGGAACTATCTTCATCTATGTTTTCTGCTAAAGTAGTAAACCCTTCTTCAGAAGTTGCTTGACCATTACTTAAGATTATTACAGGTTTACCTAAATTTGAATCGTCTATATAAGATGTTCCGTTAATTTTCCCTCCTGTAAAGCGAAGAGATTGGCCGTATCTGCCTTCTATTTGAATATCTCCTGGTGCTGATTTGATTGGATTAACATCTGGTAATTCTTTAAAAGCTCCTTTCGATGTTAAGTCTAGATCTGGGTTATTAACTATGTCGGGGAGTATAGAAGAGTTTGGATTATTCCAAATATTTACTATTCTATTATAATACTTCCGTACCTTACTATCCTTACCTAAAGCAGACGGTGTGTTAACGTTAATAATTTCTACTATTTCACCTATAACCGGTACTGTCTTTATATTAGAGTTTGGTTGAAAAGCAAAAGGTAATCTTGCACTTACGGTTTCTCCGTATGATTTATTTAGAGGCTTGTAGAAAACTCCGTTTATAGCTAGTCCTCCTCCTTTATTTTTATATTCAGGGTGAGATTCATCTAGTATTATGTCCACCACTCTAGCTGATATTGAGGAAGGACGTGAAGATGAAGAGTTATTACTCCCTCCTCCTCTATTACTAATAAGGTTATTTAGTGTAGTTTTATAAGACATTACTCTGCTTTATCTTCTTTATCTTCTACTTCTTTTAATTCTTCTTGTGTATTTTCTGATTCTTCTAATAAATCTTGTAAGTCTGAGAAATCAAACATATCTCCATCTCCTCCTTTTGCTTGAATAGCTTCTAATCTTTGAATTACTGTTGCAAGTTTTATTAAATGTTCATCGTTTTTTACACCAATCTCCATGTACTCTTTTATCATAGGAACTAGTAAAGTAGCGTCTCCTATATTCTCTATAAGAGGTTTAAGTTCTCCGATCAGTCCTTTTACTTGAGATTTAGTTTCTCTTGAATTATTATAAATTTCTTCAAAGAGATCAGATAACTTTTTACCTTTAAATATTTCTTTATCCGAATCCATTGTTTTTTATAATAAATAGATTACATATCTTTTATTACTATTTTACCTTTTTCTTGGTATTTTAAATAGATACCGTAAAAATCGTCTTTTAGAACTGAGATAACTTTTGTTAAATGAGGGGTCTCACAATCAGTCATCTCTCTTATGTATATGTATAGAGCTTTTTTCTTAAAGATATCTAGATCATTTCTAGTTTTAAATATTGTTAAAACAGCATCTGCTATTTTCTTTTCACTATCTTTACTAAATAGGTTATCTAAGCTATCATAAGTCCTTTCTACCCACATGTCTAAAAATTGACTTAATGTGATACCTCCAGGGAGAATTACATTCATACTACCTTCGTATGATTCCTCCATATCGTCAAAAGAACCTATTTGCTTTAACTTCTTATAATTTTTATTATTATAATTTATTAACCACCTTTTAACAATAGTGCCGAAATAGGAATAAGCTTTTGCTCCATGATCTGGGTCAAACTTCATTATTTTTTCTTCAAGTAACATTGAAACTACTTCGTGTTTTAAATCTTCTATACGTTCAACATCTGTATAGTAAAACTTAAAAGTGTGAATAATATTTTCAGATAATTTGTAGAAAGGGTAGTAAATGTGGTCGGTAAATATCTTAGCTCGATATTCAGGGTCAGTTGATCTATTGTACCTTTTTATGTATTCTTCTGTTTCTTTTGTAAAGTAATTGCTACTAGCTTTCTTTCTTGCCATAATTTTGTGGGAGCATGTATCGGTTTAGCTCTTTTTGTACTTCGTTCATTTGTTCAAAAAAATAACCGACCTCATCATCTGATTTAAAAACCCCACGTTTATCTAGATCATTAAGGTGCTTTTGTGAATCTCCTATAAGATTCGATATATTCTGTAGGTATTTTGTCTGGTCTACAGTTATATCCTCGTATTGTTCTACTTTTCTAAGTAGGTTATATATAATATAAGATAAAGTTATGGAAAAACCAACTAATATTCCGATTACTAAAAAGAAAGTTGTAGGATTGATACTCATATTATAAGTTTTTTAACATATTAGTTAGACCTGGGGAAGAATTTACTCTTTTTCCTGATGAAGATTTTGTTTTCTTCACTGAAGGAGTAGAAGAACCTCCATTTGCTTTCCACATATCATACTCTACCTTAGAAGCTAAGAAGTCTGCAGTATGTAATACTGATATAAGTGATGTTTTTTGTCTAGATGATTCAACATTACTAAAAAAATACGCTTCATTAGCTTTATCAAACACTCCATCATGACATCTTATACCTAAAAACTCTTTTTGGTCTACCTTTATTCCAAATTTCTGTAAAATAAATAAAGATCTATCTGGAATAAGCATAAACTGTAGGTCTGGATTGTAGGTATACATTTCTGAAAGTTTATCCTGTCTCCATTTATCAACCTGAGGTATATAATTTGGTTGATCTCCATCTCCTATCTTACCTAAATCATGGAAGAGGGCGGCAAATACTAATTGCTCTTGAGTATAATCTATAGTTCCACCCATTTTTTCGTAAAGGTTGTGTTGAGCTATAGCAAATTCTACTACTCTATTAACATGATCTACATATCCACCAGCAAAAGCATTGTGATACCAAGTCTTACTACTAGCAGGAGCCATAACATAGGTATCCTCCATATGTTTCACCATATTATGACACTCTATAGCTCTATTAGCTTCTAGATAATGGTTAATTATCTTAAGGTGTTTTTCGTAGTTTTTCTGTATTTGCTCTGCTGTTAGCATATTATTCTTGAGTTTCTCTATTTAATAATGTGTTGATGTCGGATAACTGTTCCTTAGCTTTATCTAAATGCTTATAAGATAGAGTTCTATCACTAGTACCAATAGAGTAGTTAAGGTTACGGAGTATAGATTCTAGCCTATCTAATTTTTTACTAATAGAATTTTTATTTCTCATATAATTTATTTATATTATGTATTAAATTAATTTATATTAATTATTATTTTTTATAATTACATTAATAATATTACTAAGGTAATAAAAATAATTCGGAAAAACAACTATTCTATAATAAATTTTTCTTCAAACAATTGAGAAGCTGAATTCGAACCTCCATCCCAATATATTTCTGCTCTAATTGTAATAGTATCCCCTATAAACTGAGGGTGAATTGGTCCAACAATTCGTTTACCCCATTTCTTAGAAGGACTAGTAGGAACATATTCGTTATTACTTGGAGAATTATTAAGATAGAGAGTAGTATTTTGAACTAAATCTACTTCAACCCCATTATCCATTACCCAATAACTACTAGATTCAAAAGCAGCTTGCACAACTCCCATATCGTTATAGTAGTAAAAAGGATCTACATCATCACCTTCTATGTAGATATCAAATCGAGGTAAATACTCCCCGTTAAAATCTAAATCTACATGATAATACCCGTTACTATCTACAGGAAAAGGTATAAATAAAGAACCATCACAATTACCATCCGGACAAAGGGAGGGACGTACTTCTTCTTTAGAACAAGATGTGATAGAAAGCGTAAATAATAAAAATAATAATTTAATATATCTCATAACCGTTTTAATTTATATATACAATATAAGAAAAAATACGGTAGTTACCAACTTTTCTTTTAGTTTTTTCATATTTATTAGTATGAAAGTGGTTATAAATGAAACAGAGCTTGATGTAGGCTTTTGCAATACTCCTGAATCTATATCAGAGGGTATGTCGGGAAAGAATTTTGACACTACATTTAAAGGAATGTTATTTAAAATGCCTTCAGTAGGTATCCATAGTTTTTGGACATACAAATGTATAGTTTCTTTAGATATCATTTTTATTAATAAAGGTATAATCACTAAGATTTACAATAATTGTACTCCCTGTTCTAGTCTTGATGATTGTCCTTTATATAAGGGATATGGTGAACATATTTTAGAATTAAAAGGAGGATTCTGCTCTAGTAAAAATATAAAACAAGGAGATGTTGTTGAAATAAAAAAGGAAGGGCAGGGCAAGTCTACTAATAAGAGCGTAGCTCGCCGCGCAAACGCGCGAAGTTGCACCGCGGTTTTTAAAACATCTTAGGTTGTCCAGCTTGAAATATAGCTCCTATCTCTCTAATTTTATCCATAGCAGTAAAGATGTCGATCTTAAACATCTCTCTATCATTCTCATGTCTTACGTGTAATCTCTTATCTTGAAAGTATTTATGTACTTGATGTTCAACCTTCATACCGCATTGTGGACGGACAGGTAAAGCAAACTTAACCTCCCATAGATCTACCGTACCGGTACCGTTTATTTGATTCACTCGATGTTCAGGTGTATTGCGTGTCATACCTATCTTAACTAAATCAGGATACCCTTTATTAGTAAGAGCGTATACATATTCAATAGAATCTTCTATAGTCTTATCAGAGCTGGTATTTTCAATTCCTCTTAGGTATTTCCACTCAAATGTATACTCGTTTATCTTATTTGTTTTCTCTATAAGGTAACGAGCGTTAAAATGCTGGGCGATATTCTGAGAAGATACATGACGGGCTTTGGTTCTTAGTTGAAGAAAATTATCTTGCCACTCCTTAGCTCTTTCATGATAATCTAAATCATCTCCTGTATCGAAGATAAATAACTTACCTTTACTCTCTAACTCTAATGCTTTATTAAATGAAATTGTATCCGTTAACATAACCTTTTGATTTTAATTTATTCCTCTATCTCCTCTTCAACCCCGTTCATCGTATTTATAAAACTCGATAAAACCGTAGGCCATAATATAAAACAAGCAAAAATCTCCATGCCACCTAATAAAGGTCTATGCATTGCCCATAATATAAGGTTTAATAAAATTGAAAGGATTACTCCTATTACTCCGTAATAAATAATGAAATCTAACATAATGTATAATATAACCGTTTTATATTTTAATATACGAAATTATATCAATGTTTCCAACTTTTTATTAACTAAAAGATCGGAATAATGTTTTATTTTAGCACATTTCTCATAATGCTCCATTTCTTCAAAGAAAACTAGTAAATCATTAATAGCATCTATGGATCTATCTAACTCAAAATCTGAACCTATTCTATATACAACATCCATCTCTACGGGTGTAACTCTATCAAGGTATTTAAATAATTTAAGAAAGTACTTAAGTTTGATTGTTTCCCGCACTCTGCCATACTCTTCTGCATGTCTTAACGTATACATCTTATCAATCATATAGAAGTTTTCTACTCCTGTTACAACCATTCCTATTAAAACATAAGGATTATCAAGAAGTTCTTCTACGTTATTCTCTCTATAGATTTCTTCATCTCCTTGCTCAAAGATACTGAATAAAGTATGTGGGTCTAGTTTATGCACTATATAGTTGCTTTAACTATAAATAGTTCATATCTTAGTATAAAGAAAGCACCCTAGAGCTACCAGTACAATAAGTACGTCTATATATAACCTAAATAGTATAGGTCAAATTAAATACTATAAGTTCTTTGACATATTAAATAAAACCTCTATATAGAGAAAAATTTGCTAAAAAATTTCCCACGGTTTCTTTGTTTCTTATACAAAAAGTTCATATATTAATTATATAAACATAAAATTAACGGTTATGAGTAGTGAGTTAAAGTTATTAGTGTATATTGGTATTATAGTATTACAATTATATATAGGAGCTATAGCGTTTTTATATCCGGATAAGCTACATGTAGGTCATTACTTAGTAGTATTAACTGTTAGTATTCCTATGATTATTCAATATATTAAAAAGAATAGTAATTAATATATACATATATACCCCTATATACTCAAAATCTATGAGAGATATACAAATAGGTATGGCCCTCACTACGGCTCTCACGCCGCTATAGGGAACAATACTGTCAATGTTCTATAAGACTTACATCAACATGACATCCAGCTTACCGCCAGAGGAGATTAGGCCGAAATAAATTCGACCATATCTTCATACCTGATTTTATCTACTATCTTTCTACCTAATAGGAAAGTATATAGATGGATCATCTTATTACCTATCTTCTCTACATTCATTATAGAGTCTGAAAGTAGTACAGTATTAATATCATTATACATTCTATACTCTCTTTCTATAGCTCCTAATTCAGTTCCTACCTCTCTATACTTATAAGTTGTAGTCTTGCTGTAATCTCCATCTAATGAAAATGATTTACCGGATAAGAATTCTGTTTTTGTCATAACCTTTATTTGTTTTAATTATTAATATACCTTAATATATGAAATATAATTGTAACTAGCAACTATCTCCTTAATTAAAAAGAGATAATTGGATAGTCTTTTCCGGTACATTAATCTTGTAAGCCCCATCTACCTTTCTAGTTGGTCTAAACTCCTCACCAAAATTATCGATTAAGTTTCCATCTTTAACAACAAATGCATGCTTGCTAACGGTAACGATATAAGTTCCTTTCTGATGATCTTTAATGAAAGACTTAACAGTCTTCTTTCGATCTATTATCTCTCCTTTAAGCTTATATCTATTCTTGATATCTAAACCGGACAATACTTTAACTGAAGCCATTACTCCATTTACCTTTAGACCATCCTTCTCAATAAAAGCCATTTGCTCTATAATTTGAGAATTTTTAGTTCCTTTCTTATCAGGTCTTTTAAACCTCTCTTTAGCTAACTCATGAGCTTTATTATAATTGATATCAAATCCAGCAGCTAAAGCTCGTACGAAACAATCGTTAGTCTCGCTCATCGCTAGTTTGTTATTAGAATAACCTTTAATTTCTTTACTTGTCAAATTCACCATAACCTTTATTGTTTAATTAATATATCTAAATATACGAAAAAAGGAATTAGGAAGCAACTAACTCCCTAACTCTTTCATTAATTATATCTTCTAATTCTACAGCAAACTTCTGTCTATCTATATCTTCTTGAGACCAACCATCTCCTGCTAGCTTCATCGAATCGAAACCGGTAATATGATAACCTCTAGTATCCATCTGAAGTCTATATCTATTACTTTTATAATCAGTATAGAAATCAAAATATTGAGCCTCTCTATCGATCATATAGATATCAAATTCTTCAATAAGATAATTAAGGACTTTTTTAGTAGTTTGTTTTTTTAATTCTCTTTTTGTCATAACCTTTATTGTTTAATTAATATACCTTAATATACGAAATATACTAATAGGATCCAACTAATTAAGTAAGTTTAGGGGGCGGTTAACCCCCCTCACTCTAATTAAAACAATAAAAACTAATCAACAATAATTTCTTTATTCCAACTTACAAGATGAGAAATCTTATCCATTCTAACTCTCTGGAAATTAAGAGTTCTAGACTCTAATTCATATTTACCTTTTTCTTCATCCCAACAATTTCTAACAGTCACTAATTCTATATCCGCACTCTTTCCGGATTTAGTTTTACCAATTACTTTAATCTTCTTTATGTATTTTACATTCCAATCAAATCGAATATCTAAATCAGGAAGTTGATATAAGTTCTCTTCATCAACTTTAAACTCAATACCATCCTTATCAATTTGATCCATTAAAGCATCATATTCAATAGTACTAATTTCAGAATTCATTTCTCTTACTTTCTTCTCTAAAGCCCAAATCTCTTTATTCAATCTAGAAAGCTCAACTCTAGATTTACCTTTCCTAATCAAATTATATTCAGCAATAATATCATCCTGAAAATCTAAAATAACTCTACCAACACTACCAATCAATACCATTCTATTCAATTCAAATTCATTATTAGTAGAAGTAGAATAGAAAGAAGTTTCAATAGAATCAGCTTCTTCATCCCTCCAACTTTTAGGACGGACAGAAATAGACATCATTTCTTTATGGTAGTTATAGTCACTATCAAATCTTTTAAAGTAGACATAAGTATCAGATACTTCAATCGTATCATCATCAACTAAACACTCTCCAAAATATTTTAGATACATTCTAGAAAGCTCATCAGTTCTAGCTTCTTCTACTTCTCTTCTTTTAGATTTAAGCTTCTCTATCTCTCCTTCATTCGAGATAATAGCTTTTTTGATAATTTCAATTTTTTTCATAACCTTTATTGTTTTTTAATTATATCTAAATATAAGAACTTTAATTCGATCTAGCAACTTTTTCTAATAGATTTTCCCTATAGTAAGAAACTTTATCAAATCCTTTATATTTACCTTCTTTTATCAATTCCAAAGTAAAATGAGTAGGAATATTAGAAAGTTTATTTCTTTCATAATCACTCAATCCTTTCGGAATCTCTTTATACTTCTCCTTATCAACAGGAGGATCTAATTTTTCCATATTCTAAATATACGAATTATTATTCAATTATACAACTCCTCTAGTACCCGGATTTTCGTCTCCTGAATATTCTAAAAATAAGATATCTTCATCTTTATCAAAAGATAAACCTAAATCAAAATCATATATCTCATTACAATCTCCACTATACCCTCCAGTATCTAGAGTATGAAATACACTTACTTCTTCCGGAATATCTGAAGACTTTAATATCTCAATATTCAATTCCAATATTTTTATTATTTCTGACTTCTTCATATTATACAAATTTAAAATAGTTAGACATTCCAAAATCTTCAGATAATTCTTCAAATTCCTCTTTTTCATAAATTCCTGCCATATCTTCCCACTCTTCAATATCTGTATTAGAATCTAAAACAAATACATCTCCATTATCCATTAACATATCAGCTTCCCTTTCAGTCAACAAATAATCATAAACAGTATTTTCAGTCATATCTTCAGACTGATAGACAATACTAAACTCTTTTTTTGAATCTTTAAATTTTAACATAACCTTTATTGTTTTTTAATTATTAATATATCTAAATATAAGAAAAATAATTGTAAGTACCAACTATAATTCAAGTAAGTAGTTCATATCTTTATCATAAAAAACACTATAACCTCCACTACTATCTTTCAAATCCAATTTACAGAAAACTTCTTCTATACCAATTTCTTCTTCATTTTCATTTTCAAACATCATTTCCTTTTCAGTAAATCCCATATCTGTATAATCCTTCTTTACAGATTTATTATCATATATTCCTACAATAACTCCTCCATCATCATAATTATAATCTTCTAATAAATTAAAAGACTTTCCATTACTGAAAATTACTTTTTCAACTCTTTTTTTACTACTGTAAACTAATTTCATAACCTTTATTGTTTTTTTAATTATTAATACCTTAATATACGAAATATAATTGTAAGTACCAACTATTCTTTAGTTAATTCTACAAATGTTTTTCCATCATATCCCATTCCGGACCATTTAGACATTTGTTCTGGACTTAAGTAACTTCCTAATCCTTCTAATTCATCTATTGACATTCTGTCGATTTCTTTTGCTGAATACATAATCTTTATTTTTTTAATAGTTAAATATATCTCCAAATTCTAATACGAACATATTTTCACAATAATTACTAAATCCTCTATTCAAATTTCCTTTAAACAGATCCTTAAGTTCTTCAATAATTTCCTCATTACTTCTACCTTTCAGCAAAATATGATCATTATTAGCTTCTATCAAATCCTCTAAATTAAATTCGAAATTTACTTTTACTTTCATAACCTTTATTATTTTAATTATTAATATACCTAAATATACGAAATAATATTGGTTCTAGCAACTAATTAAGTAAGTTTATAATGATTCTAAATAAGAGCTAAGGTTGGATTTCCGGAAAAAAGTAGTAGTACTTTGGAATCAGAATGGCAACTCTAATTCCTTAATTTGAGATTCTATATAACAAGATAATTCAAATCCACTATTCTTACCACCAATCGACCAGGAAGTCAAAGAATTTTCAGTATAATGGCGATCATAAGTCTTCCAATCATATATAGTATATATTTCACCATTAAAATCAACAACCCATTCAACTTGAGTCTTATTATCCCCTGAAGGACTATCAATAGTCGGCTCACCTAGAAAATTCCATAATTGATCATAACTAACTCCATCAATAGATCCTACTTTAAAAGTTCCTCCTGTATTAGGAGCTTCTCCATCTTTATAAATTATAAGCTTTTCCATATTACAGATTTTTAGTTAAGTTAGTAACTTCATCTTTAACATTCTCCAAAGCGATCTTATAACCATAATTCATCGCCAATTGCATTAATAACAAATCAGCCGAACCACCATTTGCATTAGCAAATTTCTCTAAATAATCCCTAGAAGTAGGAGTTGCGACAATTCCACGATCAAGCATTTTAAACTCACTTGCAAAATACTCATTTAATTTTTTAACATTCATAACCTTTATTGCTTTTTTAATTAATATATCTAAATATAAGAAGAAGGATCCGAAGATCCAACTTCTTTTTAAGTTTTTTTTAAATTACTTTATAGAATAATGAGTAACCCCATTAACCTTTATCATTTTATTTTCTTCCTTATTAAACTTATTAAGTCTAGATTCAGAATTAAACCAATAAAATGGTCGGTAATTTTTTAAATTAATAATTGATTGAGAAGTTTTTGAAGATAATTTCATAATATAACCGTTTTTAAATTAATATACCTAAATATAAGAACTAATATCCGTTATAGCAACTAATTCACAAACTTTTTTTAATTTTTTTTTAATTTAGAATGATTCTAAGTAAGGAGGAGAGGAGTTAAGTATGTATGTATATATGATAATCCCCTAATACCCTATATAGCTTGAATGAGCAAAAGCTTGAATAGAGGTTGAATGAGCAAAAACTTGAATGACTTGAATAGAGGTTGAATAATAGAGGTTGAATGACCCCTAGGTTGATTGGTTGATTATAGTCCTAGCATGCTTATTATACTCATCTCTCAGTTTAGCACCATAGTAAGAAGAAAGTATAGTTCTACAATAGCCTGTAGGGTACATACCTAAGTGAGTTTCCGTCTCTATAAAGGTAAGGAAGTTACTAATGTATTTTTCACTAGAATTTAACTGGTCAATGTTGATACATGAGTGTAGCGTAGCTAGAACCTTCTTATACATTGGATGTATTACTGAGTAAGCAGTATCGACTTCTATTCTTGGAGTATTTGCCATAGTATAACCTTTATTAATGCCTATATAGACAATATACGAATAATAACCCAGACATACAACTTATCTATAGATTCTTTTACTTACCCCTACATAGGGAGAGATATACATATATACGGCGGGAAGACGGCGTGAGGTACCAATGGCGTGAGGACGTAGTGAGGATGCCGTGAGAATACCGTGAGGACGGCGGGAATATGCCGGGAATTTGCTATATAGAGAAAAAAATTTTAGAGAGACACACAACCCTGTTACTATTCCTTACTTTTCTATACATCCTTATGTGTATTTATAC
>Ga0208667_1000134_pt1 | contig 34021 bp, 44 predicted proteins | sample 11BtaG_FD_184085 | JGI IMG/M metagenome (GOLD analysis project Ga0208667, IMG submission 184085) | Marine viral communities from the Subarctic Pacific Ocean - 11B_ETSP_OMZ_AT15265_CsCl metaG (SPAdes) (version 2) | ecosystem: Environmental > Aquatic > Marine > Oceanic | place: Pacific Ocean... | reverse complement strand
AGTGAGAGCGTTAGCTTTTGCACTGGTCTGGCGAATCTTAGAATCAAACACAGACGTGGACATCATGCACTGAGTGTCTGGGTTCAAGAAGAGAGATCCGATTCCACCAATCTGAGGAGCAGCGGTCACAGAACCGGGGTAGCGATCAATTACAGATGGGCTGTTTTTGAATGCCTCCCATGCGCCAAGGTTGAAAACAACACGGTTAGGAAGGAGACCGATCGAGTCAGCGATCTCTTTCATCTTCTCATCAATTGCGCTGATCACGTCAGTTGATGATCCCCAAGTCTGAGCAGCAGCAGAAACGCCAGCGCGCAGAGTGGTGAGGGTCTCATTAAGGCGAGAGTTGCCAGCCTGAGAAACAAGGTTGCGGACGCGAGCCTCACGAAGGATGCGAGAACCTTCGCCAGTGGTGGCGCGGTCAAGCTCGTGATTGTCGATCATGTCATGCAGAGCGTAAGGCTGAAGGCTCACGTTGATGCGCTCACCGTCAGTTACAACAGCGGAAGAGTCACCACCGATTGCGCGGCGTGCATCTGGAGTCTGGAAGCCGGAACGTTGTCCGTAGTCAATGATCGAAAACTCAGCGGCTCCGGTTGGAACGACTGGGGCGAGGAAATCAGCGACTGGGCTGGAGGTGTCTTGGAAGAGTCCTTTAGCGAACTGGTTCAAGACTGAGATATTTGCGGAAGTAGCCATTTTTTTATTTAGTCAGATTTTACCTTAGAATTAAGCTGTGGGCTTGTTGCTTTGTCCGAGAACAACTTTGATTAGAGCGCCTTGTGCGGTTGCTGCTTCAAGAGCAACACCTAAAACGTGCTTACCACTTGTTGCAGTTGCAGCGCGACCAGCGGCGGCGGGCATTAGGTCAGCTCCAAGTGCAACAACACCGTGAGCTTCAACGAGAACAACTGCACCAGATCCAGCAACTGCAACAGCAGCTTGACCATCAGCAGAAGCGTCTTCTGTAATTACTCCAAAAGCCACATCAGTGTTGGCAGCAGTTACAACAGTTTTTCCGGCAGAAAGCTTCACAACCTTGCCTTGGGCAATTGCGGAAGCTCCGTTATCAAAGGCCAAGATTGGGCCATCATTTGCGAGGGGCATAATATTTTTTAGTTTTAGTTCTTAAATAGAGTTTAGAGGCCAAAGGCTTCGGGGTCGATTTGAGCAGCAAGCTCCCATTTGACGTCGAAAGAAGCGTTGTCGCCACATTGGTCAGAAGCTTTTGCCATAGCGGCTTCAATTCTGACTTCTGAGCTACCAGTCTTTTCTCCGCTTGCTTTAACAATCGACTCTTCAAGTCCGGCGTGAATTTTTGGCAGCTTGGAAAGGATCTCTTCAGCAAAGTCATCCCCTGCTTCAATCTTTTCGATAAACTTGGTTTTGGTGTCCTCGTCTTTTGGAGCAATGCGGCCTTCAGAGACGGCAGCTTTGACAAGTGACTCAGCGCGGGACTTGTTAGCCTCGGCAGCTTTAGCTTGAAGCTCGTCGCGCTCTTCTGTGATTTCTGCAAGAGAAGCCTTAGCGGTCTCGGCGTCACTCTTGAGGGCTTCGATGGCGGCAACAGCGGCGGCCTCGGCGGTTTCGGTTTCCGGCTCAATTGAGAGAGCGGCAAGAATAAGATCAGACATTTTTTTACTTGTATCAGTTATTTCCGCTTCCTGTTCGGATGCAGCTATACGAGGAATCTCTCGAAAGGCTGGTTCATTGACCAGCGCCCCTAGTGGTCCCCGTTTTGGTAACCCGGCAGGCACTCCATCCTTGCCAAGCAAGAAGGTAGGGGAGAAATACGAATAGTCTTTTGATTGGATTGCTTTGCGGCCTGCGCCAGTCCATTCAATCTCGGCCATCAACCCCTCACCTTGAACGTAATAGAAGCGTTTTGGTAGCGCAGAGGCTGGGCCTTTGTCGTTGTGATCAAAATCAAACACTGGGCGCACGTTAGCGGCAAGCCTTTGCTCTAGATCTCTCTGGAACGTTGCAGCAACCTCTTCGCCGTAATAGGCTTCCATTTTAATCTCAACGTTTTTGGGCTTCCCGTTAACGCTTGGCGTAATTGTGTGAGATCCCTCTGGAATGTAAACGATTGAGGCAACTTGCCCTTCTTCCGGCAAAGAGTAATCAAGAGCGCAAATCAGCATTTCATTAGACAATGGCTAAAAGCTCTTTTCTGGCGACCTTCTTATCTGGTCCCCGATTCTAAATCATCAATGATTGTGAAGTTGATCGTCATCATAGAAGCTAAACCAGATCTAGCATCTTCCTCAGATACGCCTAAATCGACAAGCTTATTAACAGCGGACTCAAAATCGACGACCTTAGCAAAAAAGTCATCATAGATTTCAGTCATTGCCTTATCTAACTCTTCCTCATCCATCCTCGTTTAGTGAATATGTTTGTGATTGCCTTTGATATGGGCGCAAAATCCTCATCGCTCCAGTGGCCAAGCTCTTTATCGTTTCTTTTTCTGGCTTCCGCAATCATTACTTCGTCGCCGCTTTGTTCTGCAATCCATTGAGAATATGCCCTAGCCCAACCTTCATGCATAGATAATAAGTATTTTTTGTATCCTCTAGGCGCTGTTGCTTGTTCAATCCTAGAATACCCTTCGGATTCTACATAAGCTTTTCTAAATTCAGCAAATTCCGGACCGTATGACCCATATGAGCTTCTGAATCTGTAATCTTTAACATTGCCAAACAATTCTAAAAATTCCTTTCTGCCATATCTATGCTCTTTTGTGTTAAAAGCCTGATGATCAACCCAATGCCCTATTTCATGCGCTGTAGTTATTTCATTTCCAGAAATACCACTTAACTTAATCTCTAAAGCTTCTCCAGACAAACTGTAAACGTATTGACCTCTATATCTTCTTGCTCTTGTCTGAATGAATTCTATTTGCTCTAAAGGGCCATCACCATGAACTTTCTCGATTGCCTTCAACGTTCTTTGTTTAATAGCCTCAACCCTTTTGGTAACTCCCTTTTTGCTTACTAGCTTGTCAGCAAAGTTACTTCCTCCAGAAGCTGGTTCGTCTTCTGTAATCAGTTGGATAGTGTCTCCTTTATCCTCAACCTGTAGACCTTGCGCAGCTCTGCGCCCTCTCTCGGCGGCGTCTGGCGCTTCATACCCTCGCAGCTTCAGCAATAGCTTGCGTTTTAGATCAGGATCAGCAGTTTTTACAAGAGCCCCAAGTTTTGAGTTTAGACCTCGTTTTGTGTCTGGCTTAATCTCTTCGACTGGTAGACCGAGAGCAATAGCTTCTTCCCTGTCAACGTCTTGCAAGCCCATCCCGCTGTTGAATCCAAACGGAGCCCAAGGAACGCCAAAGCCTCCAATTTTAGGATCGTTCTGGTAGTTGCCCCAATACTCAATGTCTGATTTTAGCCTGACTTCTCCCTCACTTAGAGCGTGGCGCGGCCTTTTGACTCTGACAATCCGATCACGAACAAATCTTTGAGCGGGAAACCTTTTTAAAATTGCCGGAGATTGCCCCTGCTTCCATTGTCCAAAGCCATAAGCTTGTCTCAGGTTTGTTTCATAGATGAGCCTTAAACGGTTTTCAGAGCGCAAGTCAGTGATTTCTTTTTGATCTACATCAAAGAATTCTTCTTCGCCGGAAACCATCGACTCTTGAATCATAAACTCGCGCATTGTTCTCACAAACGTAGCCCGGTCGCCTCCGCTCAACATCCGCACAGTTTTACCGTCTGAGTCAATGACTTCCTTGGTTGCTAGATCTAAAGTGTCTAAAATAAATTTCTTTGCACGGTTAAGAAACCGCATATTTTCGACGTTAGCCGAAAAGAACGATCTCTGATTGACCTCTTTCTCAAAGCCTCGCCAAAGATCAGGATTCCATTGAGATGCCGGGACAACAGCCCGCCGCTCAAGCATCTTTACAGCTTGCTCAAATGGAAGTGGTCTAGTAATCATAACGATTCAATTTTGTCAGCAAATGCGCCCATCCATCCTTTAGTAAAGGAATCTTCTAGCAAGTCTTGATCAGGTAATGCTCCGGGCCAAGGTTTTTGCGTGACCTGTTTGACTAGCGCATAAACGGCGCGAATTCCACCGCCTTCTTTCTTTTCAAACAGCGCCTTTTTGCCCATTACCCGAAAAAGTAAATTCCCAGTTGCTAATTCATAGTCTCGCGCTCTTCTGCCGACTGCTTCAGAGACCATTGGGATCGTTAGGGCTTTAGCCCTTTTGGGCGTAATAGTGCCGCCCGTAACTTTGTGAGCGTAAAATGGCGCACTGTTGCGAATCGTTGCGCCTTGTTTGCTCGCAGTTACAAAATTCCACCCTAGCGTTATATTTTGCGCAAAATCTCCTGATCTGCGCCCCGGTCCCGCTAAGTAATTTGACCCCCTCCAACCGTTTTCACTGTTGAAGCCCCTATGATAATCAATTGAAGCACTTGTTGCGGATCTTGCACCAACCTCATTCAACTCAGAGATTTCCCTACCATCTAGTAAGGCAATCATTTTTTTTAGTGCCGGGCTTGCGTTGTCCGTTACATCTACACCGACATCAATCATTTTTCTCGTAGCGTTCGACGCTCCCGGCAAGCATTGCTGTGCCGATTGCTGCATCAAGAGAATCCTGCAACACCTCAACGTTCAACGAATCAAACAACTCAGGAAGCTGGTTTTGCGCTTCAATAAGTGCTTTGGTGAAGTCCTCATCAGTCACATTCTTGGACATAGCGAGGGCGGCAAGGCGATCAAAGAACGGTTTGACAGGCTTAACCCATTCTTGAGTTACACCAGTCAGATCCTCAAGCACGTTTGCGCTTAGTTTGTCGATAGTTGTCGAAAAGTCCTCTTCTCTGGCTTTCACTTGCACAGGAAGAGTTTCCAGCCGTCCCTCTGTTTCATGGGAAGCCAACGAAGCCTCTGTCTCAAGTTCTCCTTGAGCACCATCCGGGCTCGGCTGAAATAGATCGTCAGACTCTGGGTCTGGTGCTGGAACTCTATGGCGCTCGTGCAACCATGATTTCTCGACTGGCAAGCCCATGTCTTTAAACAAGACGCGATCACGCTCGGCCATTTCTTTCTCGTTTCGTGAACGCTCAAAGTCTGCCCTAATCGTAGGGATCTCGCTTGCATCGCCATAGTTAAGATGAATTAAAGACGGCAACATCTGCTCGTTCAGAATGTCTGCAACAAACTCAGCAACTCCCTCAATCACGCCAGATCTAACTCCTTCGTGAACTTCGCCAAGGGCTCGGCTTCCGCTGCTACCTACGTCAGTCGTCAACGTTTGACCTAGAATGAAGGTATCACACTGGCGATCTGCCATCTCAATCAATTCCTTTTGTGGAAGTGATGAGGCTGATTTGCTTGCGTCGACAAAATTGAGCTTGGTGTTTTCTGGGAACGCTCCCCATCCTGACGATCCAATAGTCTCAAGCATTGAGCATACTTTAGCTTTGTCGTTGGGGTCAGAATAGTTTGCCCAACGGAATGGGACGCCGTAAAGCTGAGAGAACTGCAATAACCACTTTAAGCCAAAGGTTGCGGCAAGCCAGTAGCCAGTGAGAGCCCTGAGAGGAGCTGCAATTGATTGATGCCCCGGATGGCCCGAGTTAACAGCTAAAAGAAAGCGATGCTCAGGGAAATCAACGTAGTTTGTTCCGTAATACTGACCATCAGGAGAGAACATTAACCGATCTTCTCCTTCAGTCTCAATTGGGTAGCCGTAAAACCTTGGAGGGCAGACCTTTGCGGCTCTCGGGCAAATAGAATCATATTTCTGGCTCCAACGCAGCTCGACCACTTGATGACCTGAGAAATAACCAAACGCCAAATCTTCAATCAATCCTTTGTTGCCTCGCTCACCGTATGCTGGCCTCGGCGTCATATCTTGCAGCGATTTCTCTGCTAATGCTGCTTTTTCAATTGCAGAGTCTTTCGGCTCTTCGCCTCGCTCACAATATGGATCAAACGACCAAGGCGCTTTTTTAACTTCCCGGAATACCTCAGACAGATTCTTCTGCAAGCGCGGCCATGTGTCGATCATGGCTTGAAATAAGAGCTGTTGACGCTGCAAATCACCTGTCAGAGCGCCTGCTAGGGTATCTCTAACGTCACCGGGTAGCTGTTCCCGCTCAATCAGCTCAAGCAATCTGTCTTGCGCTTTAGGTGCAACAATAGGATCAAAATCGCCACTTTCGACAGTATTTTCTTTTGCTTCAACAACTTTGCTTTTATCACGTCGAGAAGGAAATGCGGCCCTAATGAGCGATCCATAGTTCATCGAAAAACGATGTCAGACAGAGCCCAAGGGGTCGCGTCTGGGATGTGGTCCCCGTTTCTTATTACTACAACACAATGAAACACTTCAAACATAACGATGGAGGAAGGAAAGCCGCCGGGTTTTTTAATACCAATGATGCTTGTATTAGAGCCATGGCGATCGCTTGCAGTATTAGCTACGCAAAGGCTAGGAAGATATGCAAAGAGGCTTCAGCATTCGGGGAAATGCAAAGCCGCGCAATCGCAAAAGGGATTTACAAGCAAGACTTTGAGAGTGCCTTGAGAAGTTTAGGTTGGGAATATATCAAGATCCAAAGGATTAAGGGAGAAAGCACAAAGGTCGCTGATTTGCCGAAAGGTCGTTATATTGCAGAAATGACCAATCAGTTTGTTGCAGTGATTGACAACGTAGTAAACGACACTGCTGATTGCTCTCATCGCGTTATCAAGGGCTATTGGACACCCTCAAAATAGTCAACGATAGCGCGAGCATAAACGTCAGCTAGTAAGCTGTGCTTGTTCTCCATTAGTATCCATTCCTTCGGAGAACTGCCAAAGAAAGGCTCGCAGATCACGGCAGGAGGCGCAACAGATCGCAGAAATCCAGCTCCCCGGCCATCAGCCTCAATCGGCTTAATCCCCCTGTCTTTCTGCACCTTAAAAGTTTCAGATTGAGCTTTGCGGAAACACTCAGCTAATCTTCTGCCGTTATTACTGGCGTGATAAAACAGGTATTCGTATCCCTCTGCTTTCGTGCTTGAGTAGCTATTAAAGTGCAGCTCTATCGCAATGTCGCACTTTTCCTTTGCAACGCTCTGGCCTAACCAGTCCATGGCTCGGCCGTAGCTTTCTGCCGGGTAGTTATCAAAAACAACCGATTGAACACCTTGATGCCTAAGATGGTTCTGTAATATATCCGCAACCTTTTTGTTGTAAGTCCACTCGTCCACACCGCCGACAGAACACGCGCCTTTGTCGCCAATTCGGCTATGTCCTACGCAAATAGCAACACGCTTCAATTTCTTGACTTTCTTGCGCTTTGCCGCAATCGCCACCTTGTAGGCAGTAATTAACTCAAGAATCTTGTCAAGTATTTGGCTCGGTTTCATTTACCTATGATGATAGCGCGTCGATAGCTGTAATCATTATGGAATTTTTGCCCCCGACCCGGCAAGATCCCTTCTTCAAACTGGTAAAATTGCCCTTTAATCAACGTGATCGTTGGAGGATCGTAAAGGGCGCTCTCGTTCAGCTTTGAGCCTCCTACCAAGGCGCTCGATCCGCAACTTTGCAGCAGGAGAGCCATCAGCGGCAAGGCGATCAATTTCGTCTTCAATATCATAAACAAGCTTTCTTTCTTTAAGCTTAACAAGGCAAATCCAGCTTTGTAAAGCAACAGTAAGCAGCTTGATCACTTCTTGGCATTAAAGACATTGAGAGCCAGAAAATCGATCACTTTATAGATCTTCTTGATCAGCCCGTCATCTTTAGGTGTAGGCGTCAAAGCGGCGATTGCTGAAGCTGCTGCGATTACTGCTGTTACAATGCCGAAAAGCTGCTCTTTGTTTTCTGTAATATATTCAATCATTTCTTTTTCCTTCGTTGTTTAAAGTTGTCCCAAGTATTGAGGAGGGACAAAACCCCAATAACCAAGCCGATAACTGCCGAAATAAATCCGGTTGCAGTTTCAAAGTGATTAAAATATGCGCTTAAAGCCGACCAACTAGAGGCAATCATTCCGGTTACAGGATGCGTGAGGTGTTGGTGCATTTTAAAGTTCGTTTTGTGGCTCGGGCTTAATTGCTAAAAACTCCAACTGCGTCAACTCCTGCACTCCATCAACGCCGTCGAGAAGCGCGTCATCGTTGGCGGTAAATCGCCAGCAATCAATTGCAATAAGTCTTCCGCTTCCGTCAGTGGCTTCTGCAAGGCTCTCAACGGGTGGTAATGATGTCAGGGTAGTTTTTGCCTTATTGGGGAATTGTCGGTCAGTGTCCACGCTTGCGACCAATTGCGTATACAATTCGTCTGGTTTTACGACATAGAAACGAAAGCCACAATCAGCGCGGCTCTGCTCAATCTCGGTTAAAGGTTCTTGGTCTTCCATTAGTCTAAAATTTCTAGTTCGTCGAGCATCTCCAAGTCTTCCTCAATCGGTGGCTCCCATTGCAAGCGTTGCAAGTAAGTCTCAAGGTTGATTTCTTCGATACCCTCTAGGTCAAACTGGTCAGTCGGCAATATACCTGAGCGTTTTACACAATATAACTTATCTGTGCCAGTTTCGGGGTCTAAAAATAGCTTTTCCCACGGCGCAAGCCATCTTTCTGTTCCTTCGCCATCAGGTAAATTTCTAGCTTCGTTGCCTTTTTCTGTAAGCTCGTCATAGCTGGCTTGATGAAGGCCAGAGAACCGGAAGAATCTATGGGTTTCGTCGTTCATTAGTTTAGTTCCTCAAGTGGTGGAAAGAAATCAGAGATGTTATCAACCGTAGGTGCATCCTCTTCGCCGTCGATGAGCTGGTAACCGTTGTGCTTAAGAATTGCAAACATACCACCTTCGTGATGCTCAACCACATTAGCCCACAGGACTGTTGTAGTGCCATCGTAGTTTTCTCCAGTAACAATCTTCGCGTTGTAAGCGTCAAGGGTCTCTTTGTCTTGTGATGTATAATACATAACTAGTAGATGGTGTAAATGTCGTTGATGTTCTTCTCAATGCCTGTGCGGTTGGCTGACTGGTCGGTGTTGAAGAAAATCATCTCTTGGAGTTTGCCTGTGTAGCCAAAGGCCGTTGCGGAAAAGGTAAAGTTACCAAAGTTGACACTACCAGAACTCCACGCTGTATAACTTGTGTCAGCACCTTGGTGGCCAACAAGTTTTCGCCCTCCAGATGTAGCTGCATAAATACCACCCCGTGTTGTCCCCGTTATTTCAGTGCCGTTAGCATAAAACGTTGGTGAGCCGTAGTTGGTAGAAATGGTAGTGCTATTATTACCGCCACCGGCAGTCGAGGCGGCAACCATGCCGTATGCGTTTCCAGTTGACAATAAAGAAGGATAAAGGTAAGCGTCTCCGGTGGCATTAGTCACATAAAACGAATCAAGGGTTGCTTGTCCATAAAGGTCACTATGGTCAAGGCTCAAGTTAGAAGCCTCAGTATGGAAGTCCACCGCAGCCAGACCGCCCTCAGTCACCAGCGTGCCTCCATCGACAATCTTAGGCTGGCTTGATGCCGTTGATTGGTTTGCGTGGTTAGTGCCGCCTTGGTCATACCATGTGGTGACGTGGCCGTCGTTCCCTGCACCTACCCAAGCCACAAGCGTTCCATCGCTAACCTCGGATGCCTTGAAGGTGTTAGTGGTGTTGTCGCTTGAACGTCGAACATTAACAACATTCGGGTCAGCGTCAGCATCGAACGAACGGAGACTGTAAGCGGCTGCGGGTGCTAGGTCTAGGATGTTAGGAATCACAAGCACTCCGTTGATAAACACCTCCCAGCCTTTGCCGGAGAGACTGTCGATTGCGGAGTTCGTCGCGGCACTGAGTGAGCCAGTGGCTACGTTGTAGTCGATGTCTATGCCAGCGTCAGGCAGTGCTGTTCCGGTGACTAAACCTGTGTAAGTCCCAAACACACCACTTGAATCTATTGAAGTTAAAATATTTTCTACCGAAGTTGAACTTAAAGAACTACACCCTCTCCAAGTTCCATTAAATACTGACGAAGTAACAGTTGATGGACTCCAATTGGTAAATAAAGCAGGGAAGTTGACTAGGGAAGTATTATACCACCAAGCGCCGTTGAATGTTCTCCCTTCACTCAGGTCAATATTTGGGAAAGACGTAAGTCCGCTACAATTCATCCAACCTGCATCAAAGCGGACGGCGGTGCTGTTAGTTCCAAGCAGAATGTCTTCTGGAAAAGATGTGAGCGGAGATAATTTAAATGCGGCCGAGAAGTTATTGCCATTGCTTAAGTCCAACGCAGGGAAACTTTCAAGTCCACTAGACCGCCATGCGCTCTCAAAGTTTACATTGTCCGCCTCCGTGCCGAGCTTTGCGCCCGCCGGAAATGAACTCAGGGACGAGCAGGATTGCCATGCGGACGAGAAGTTGCTGCAGTTCTTGATGTCCGTTGTTTTAAAATCTGAAAGTGACGAGCAGCCAATAAATGCTTTGTGTACTGTAGTCGCTGAAGGAAGCTCTGCGCTGAAACTTTCAAGTGACGAGCAGTCTTGCCATGACCGCGATGCGCTTTGAACATCCGGTAATTTAAGGTCAAAAGACACAAGACTTGTTTCTCTCCATGCGGCCGCAGCGTCAGTAACGCTTGAAAAATCAATAGGTTTAAATTCAACAATGTCAGACCGCTGAAACCACGCAGTTAGAAAAGAACTCGTAGCTGAACCATCAGCCGCACCTCGGTCGATTAACAGACTTCTGGCCTGCTCAATGTCTTTGCCAGTTGCGCTCTCTGGTAATAATATTATTCCATACAAATCACCAGCTTTGCGATACGATGTGCTGCCAAGGTTACCCAAAAGGTTTAACTCAGTGACCGCATTAGCATTCACTTTGTAGGCAAAGGTTCCGAGTGACGTCCCGACGACCTGCCAGCCAGCTTGGGTTGTCGATGGAATCTCTAGGTGGTCAGTGTTGTCTGCGAAGGTGACGGTGTATCCATTACCCACTGGGCTGTCGTTGCTTGTGCCTTGTGTTAAATAGCGGTCAGAGTCGCCATTGTCCGAGCCAACGATACGTCCGTTCCATGAGGATGAGCCTGATGTTATCGCGCCGACTGGTGCGTTCTGTGCGTCAAAGAAGTAGTAGCCAAAGCCGTCCTTGAGGTCGAAGACTTTGTTGCGGTTGTTGATGTAGTTACGAACGTCGTCAGCTTGGTCGTCGGTGATGCTTGATGGGAATAGTGCAAGGAACTCTAGGTCGATGGCTGTGTTATAGGCTAGATTGCTTCGCGATGCTACACTGAACTCTTCCGCTGAAATTGAGGTAGCAATAGAAGTTGTGCTTTGGTCTGCGTTATTGACTCGGCTCAACTGAGTGCCATCTTTGATTAAAGACTCATTAAGTATGTCACCATTAGCGTCATCAAATAATGCAGGATGAATGGTTCTGTAACCGTTATTAACATAAGTCCGAAGATTAGTGTCCGTCCCTTGCTGAATTGAAAAGATTGCGCCGCTGCCAGAAACATCAGAGTCAAGTTGGCCTGTCGAGTTTACAGCAAATACTCTTCCCGAGAACGCACCACCATCCCCAAGCACACTAAATGCAGCGAACATATAGCCGCTATCAATCGTCTGATTGAACAGACCGCGAAGACCACTATTTGCACCATCGAACCGCAAGACACTCTTCTTGATAATCGTCGCGGGGTCGTTGCCGGACTGGTTGATTGTTACCACTTGGCCAGTCGCGCATTTGAACTTGGTGTCACCGTGGCGCACGTTGGTGGCCGTGAAGTCTACGTTAACTATCTCTGAGCCTTCCGTCATTGCTGTGTTAGGCCAAACTCTTACTCTTCCGATTCTCCCATAAAGCAAATCACTTGAACCATCAATTCGTGACCCAATTTCAAAATTGTTTGTATGCGAATAAGTTGTTGCGCCTGTGACGCTTAAAGCATCGCCTAGTTGAGTGAAGCCCGAACCTGTGTCTACAAAGTATGTAACTGTTTGAGCAGTTGTGTCTCTAATAACCCTAATTGAAACAGTGTCGAAGTCATTCGCTGAAAACGAAGCCGTCGATACTTTTGATTCATTAGAATTAAAAAGGGTGGTTTCTGAGAAAAAAGCATATACATTACGGGAAGAAGTTACTCTTAGCCCAAAATAATTTATATTTGGTGTGCCTAAAACCATTCTCTTGTCTCCCGCAAGCCAATCACTAGAAATGTCATCCACTTGGATTACAACATCATTAAGCCCACCGAGTTCTCCAGTAGTTGTGCCGCTCGCATAGTTACCACTAACACCACTGAGATACAGGTAGCCTTTACCATCATAGGGCAACGCTTTAGGCTGGTTTAGGGCAACGTCTTGTTTCGCATCGCCGCCCTTTTGTGAACCGCGAGCCAAGTTGCGAAGAACCGGAACGCTCTCAAGGAAATCAGCGGTGGTCAGGGCTTCTGCTAGGACGTCTCCAGATGTCGCTGGGCTGGTCAGTGTGGATAGATTGAGTGCCATTGTTTAAAGAGATATGTTAAAGACGGTCGGACGAATATGGCCAAAATAGGACGCGCTTGATGTGGCCGCTTAAATTAGTTCCTATGGTTAAACTGGAAATCCCAGAATAATTACCGTTGTATGCAGAATCGCTGGATGTGTTTCCGTTCACGCTTAATTTCTTAGTCGAAGATTCGTAACTCAGTGCCATTCTAATTAGTTGGTTTGAGGGAATCCCTGAGAATTGTAAGAAATTCGCATTATCATAATTGGCGACGTTTGCGCTATTACCGTTGCTGTATAATATCAAATTGTTTCCGCCTCCATGCAAATACAGGTGTGAGGCAATGTCCAAAATATTCTTATCAATTAGCTCCACATAAAACGTCCCCTCAGAACCATTGTAGAAATCGAAGTCACTGCCGGTAATCACAAGGTTGTCAGCGGCTCGCGCTCCCGATGTATCCACCTCGACAACTTTGATGTTTCTGATTTTCCCCGTAAAGTTATCAGTATTAGAATTGTTCCTAAATAAAATTCTATTATTTGAATCGGCAGTAACCACTCCTCGGTAAATACCATTGGCATTCAAAGAGCCGCCGACCTGAATTGAAGGAGTGAACGCATGGCCCATAAGACATGCCGATGTGCCAGATACATAATCAAATATTTCAAACTCGACCTCAACCTCTTTGCCTGAGATTCCAGCGATTGATTCGACATGAATGTTATTAAAGCCACCGACGGAACCATCTGCCTCAAAAGAAGTCACACTGTTTAGAGCAGAGGAGATAGGTGCGGGGTTTGGTATGTAGGACGTTGCGACACTTCCGGCCTCGACTTGTGCGCCCCAGATGTAGACCCCGCTTGTGCCATCTCCAGTGTAAGAATGTGCCGTAGGGCTTCCTGATGTGTAAGTGTCATCTAATAAAAACAAGCTGAACTTTTCTAACCCGCCACCTGAATTCTGTGAATAGTCAATGCGTAACCAATCGTCAGATAAATCAATAATGTTTGCAGTCAATCCTGTGTTACTGATTACGGTCTTACTGAGAAGGTTAAATGAAACATATTTTCCCCCGTGCTGTTCTTCTCTAATTGCAACCTTTGTGCGGCCTGCCCTTTTTACAAATACACTATAAGTGTCAGTGTTACCTGCTGATACAAATATGATGCCTGTCGATACTTTATGCTCACCGTTGTTTGTGTCTTCTACTAACTTGTAAGCACTTGTGTCCCCACTAGGAGAGGTTTGACCACTTACGACACTTGAACCGCTTTTAGTCCAATAAGAGTCACTAAAGTCTTCACTGTAATCCACCAAGTTAGTTGCCGAGGGTTCTATTAAGACCATGGGAACCCTATCGGAGTAGACGGCACTGCTTATAAACTTCGGGCTGCCCGTTGTGTTCTCCACGAAGTCGCTCGCGGTTGTGCCTTCTTCAAGCTGCGGCCCCCAAATAAGATAAGATGAAGCAGGAGTGGAAGAACCGTTTGTAAAAATAACAAAACTGTGAGTCGTTGCTGTTGCTGTTATGGTGTAGCTTGCTCGCTCCCAATTATCTGTCGGTGTAAAACCTATACCGCCAGAAAGTCCTGTAAAATGAGTGGTTTGCTGAATCTGTGAAGTCCCGTCGGATTTAACATAAAAGCTAGCAGTGTATTGCTGCCCAATAGTCAATCCTTCTATAGTCTCAACGATTTGAGGGTAGGAACCTCCGTTTGATACAATTCTGGTGGCTTCCTGCTCTCCATTCGGAGCAGTGTCATAATTGTAAACCGGATTGCCCATCTGCGAGCTAAACGACCAGTATGCTTGGTCAAACTCAGTATTCACAAACCGCTGAAACTTCGTCGGCGTCAACTGCTCGCCCTGCGTGTAATCAACGCGCACCGTGTCCTGTTCAGCCAAGGCTATCGTCCCGTCTGGAAGTGTCCTAGTCGCCACTGATGAGCGGGTCGCTGTGATAACGTCAAGGGTCGATGGTGTCGCAGGGTCAAGGTCTAAAGTCGGATTCTCAAACGTGCCTATCATCGACGTTTCAGCGTCAAATAATAGGTAAGGATCAAGGTCTAATGGATTAAACCCGCTTACTTTATAAACGCCAGAGTTTCCATAAACACCACTTGTCCCGTGAAGTCCAGAAAACCCATGAACGCCAGACTTTTCTGAGAATCTAAACATTGTAGGATTTTTTTAGTTGTCTTCTACTCTTACAACTGTGACCGCCCAATCGACTCCAGAAGCTGAAGGTGTAAAAGTGACATCAACCTCACTGTTATCATGGGCAACGCACAATCTTAGACGCTCGCCGTCTGCAACTGATCCTTCAGAGTAAAGCGAGCCATTTCTAACGACTTGGACGTTCAGAGAACCGCCAGTTGCTTGAATTGCGTATTCTTTGCCAGATTGGAGTTTCTTAACGACTGGGGTGGTTCCGGTGCTGATTGGCATAATTGGATGCAACCACCATTTTAAGGCAAGATCACTTGTTTCATGTGGTCCCCCTAGAACGACACATGATTGACTGAGAACCTAGATGATCCTGATTCGCTTCTATTCAATACCTCATCAGTCAGTGATCCCGTCATTGATGCGCCGCAAATAATGCAACCAAGAAGCGCGTCCCCTCTATCCGGTGATCTCAATCCTCTAGCTGCCATCTTCTTCTTAGACTCAACGCGAAGCTTACCCCGGTCGTCCCATTCGATGAATCGGCTTGTGATTTGCTTGAAAGTTGCCGGGTCAATCCCTTCGCCATCATTAGAAACCATATGGATCTTTCCCCGTTCAATCTTGCGCGCCCCTTGAATCCAGACCTCTGAGATTAGATTAGCGTAGTTTTGTGAGTCCTTTGCCGGGAGTCCTCCATGAAATGCGTTAATAGGAAATCCCTCATCCGCAAACAAATCGACCATCGGCTTGCCTAATCCGTCAGCATCACCCCAGCATTGACTTCCTGCAAGCCCTTGTTGCTTGGCTAACCGCATGAACTTGCGCACAGCCTGCACTGTGTCGGTATCTGTCCAAGCGTCAACCAGCTCGACAATGTTGCCCTTGCGCATGTAAAAAACGTTTTCATCTCGTCCGGCTGCAAAGTCAAAGAACGCAACCTTTTCGCCGCCGTAGATCTTGGGCGCTTGTGTGTCGATGGCTTCTCTTAGGTTTGACGCCGTGATAACAAGCCTTTCCTCGTCCTCTGTGAACTCTGCAAGGTGCATCGACCGATACAGAGGGGAAGTCTCCCCGTGCTTCCTGCGATCGCGCTCTCGCTTTGCTGGGTCAATGTGTGGGCATTCTAATGATGTGACCTGACGAGTCCAAAACAAACTGCGATTTGCATGGAATGCCTCATAAAACTCTCCAACTGCTGGGCCGGGAGATGATACCCAAAGCTGAAACAGGCGAGTGCAACGATCAAACGCCTCAAAAATCTTATTTGGCACGGTCTTAGCCTCATCGACGATAATCATCACGGGATCATCTTCTTTGCTGATCTTTGGATGCCAGCCCTCAGCTCGACCCGGTTGGTCTGTTGAGAACCCAAGCGCAAAACCTCCTTCTGGCGTTTTTAGCTCAGTTTGCAGAAACGACCACTCCGGGAAACACTGCGAGAACACCCGCATAGCAGGCCATAACTGCTTCTCAATCTGCCTAAACGAGCCAGAGGTGACCACAACCTGACCTTTAGGGTAATGCGCTAGAAACCAAAGGACGGCAGGCGCAACAAGGTTTGACGTTTTGCCTGACCCATTTGCTGCAACTACCGCCGTGGGAAGCCCGCCGCTCTCTTGTAGCCCAATGGACTCAAGGCATTCGATTTGCCAATCGTAGAGCGAGCCCATGTTGAGCCTGAGCAGAGCAAACTCGGCAGGCGTTAGCGTTGTCCCTGATCCTGCCACTTAGCTCTCATCCTTGATTTTGTTGCGCGTATCAGCAATCTGCCTGATCTTCTCCTCGTCTTCCTTGGTAAGCAAAAACGATGCCTCCTGTTTGATTGGCCCCCCGGCCTTCCCGGTCAGTTCGTTTCGACGGAAATCAGAATACCGCTCAGGATGCAGCTTTGATAAGCTCCATTTAAGCGCGTCCACTTCCAGCCTAATCGCCTGCACCTTGGCGCTGGCTTCACCTGTGCCGGGCGCTCCTGTTGCGTTCTGGAATGCCTTCTGTGATAGCTCAATGAGCTTATCAAACAAAACATCACCTTGGATCTTTCTCGCGCGGGCGTATTGTTCTTTAAAGCCCTCGCGATCATCCATGACCCATCCGATGACAGAGCTGGCAGCAGGAAGGTGATCGTCTTTGCATATTGAGCGCAACGATTCCCCTTCTGACAGTCTTGCAAGTATCTCCTCAGCTTTCTCTTCTGTGTAAACTGTCTGGCCTCCTCGCTTCCTCTTCTTCTCCATAAGCTTAAACGTTGATTGATGTCAGGATCTTATCAGAAAGATAGACGCCTCTTGATTGGCTACCTCTAAGCCTATCGATCTCGGCCCATATCTCTGGTTTCATGCTAACGGACCTTGTGACTACTGTACGCCCCTTGCCTGAGCCCTTGGGTCTGCCTGCCCCTTTGCGGGCTCCTCCATGTGTATTTGTTACCTTCATAATATAAAAAATCCCCGTCTTTCCGGGGTGTCAAAGTTAGTTTAAAATCGTCTTAAAGATCGGTAGTAGGATGCCAGCCGTCTTGATGTTTTTAAGCAAAGCGCATTTCTTGATTTGCGTCAATGACGAATTACACGAATTTCTTCCAATCCTTAGCGGCAAAGGTCTGCCCCTTTTGGTTTTCGTAACGAACAACCGACCTAAGTTCGTTGCCGCCTGCGTCGATAATTGTCTCAGTGTATCTGGTTTTAATACTAGGGTGGAAAGCACCGATTTCGTGAGATACAGCAGTCTGCAATCTAAAATCACCGGGGTGGCGATCCACAAAGGTGTGACGGTTTGACGGCTTTGGCTTACCGACAATTGTCCAATTGTCTAAAGTTAGATCAATACCATCAAACCAATTTTCCACTTCTTCTACTCCGATAACAAATTCTGAGAAATACTCATCTTTGCGGGTAATTGCTTTAGCAAACGCAATCGGATCAATTTCCTCCGTAAGAAGAAACGTGTTTCCGCCTTTCTTTTTCCAATATTGAGGGCATTCGCCTTCACCATCCCAATCGTGCGCGCCGTAATTTTCGATAATTTGGGTAAAAATCTGAGTTACTTTAGGGGCTTCGGTAGTAGTTGTATTTGTCATAACTCCAGAAGGGTAGGCGCTCGCTTGATTCTTGTCCACAATAAAAAGCATTTAGGCACAAAAAAACCGGGGTATTACCCCCGGCCTTGGTTTAATTTTATTAAACGTTGATAAACCCGCGCTGAATCACAGCAACTTTGTCATCGTTAATTTCTCTGACTAAACTCACATAGGTATGAGTGTGACCGCAACAATCATGCGAGCAATGACATCTAGACTTAAAAAGTTCGTCTAAATCTTGGTCAGTTGGCGCGCCAGATACAACGTGAAATTGACTGAAGCTTTCGCCGTTTGATGACCATCTTGCTGGTTTGGATAGTTGTGTTTTCATAACAACCAAAGCAAAGCTCAAACCTTGATTAAGGTCAACCCTTAATTTCAATAGTAATCAATATTTCACTTTTTTGGCTTTAGCGTAAGCTCGCCTTTCAAGCCAGTCTCAAAACCTAGCGCGCAATAAGCTGCGATAATTGTATCACGCCGGGCGATCGCCTCATCAAGATCTCTAGTTCTTAGCCTGACCTTAATTCGTTTACCGACGACCTTAGTTGACCAAATGACTGTGACTCGCAGAAAGTAGCCCCGCCCTTCTTCCCAAGAGACATGATGCTCCTTTCTTAAATGGCTGAGGCTCTCTTCTGGGTCTGACATTAGGTCATGGTTTCAAGGTCGCGCTGGATGATTGCAGCAAGCTCAATGCGATCTTCTTCGTGGGATTTCCACGTTTTACAATTGCACCAAGCTGACAAACAACCGGGTTCATACGTCAGGATCGGCATTTTTTTGCAGATCTTACAAGTCCCAATTTGCCGTTGCGCCTTTTTCTTGTGAATAAAGTGCTCCTGCAAAGTTGGATGATATTCGTTGTAACCCATTAAAATGGTATCTCGTCACCACTGGCAACCGATGCACCTGATTGGGTTTGACCTTCAAGTTTTGGCCCAAATTGCAGATTTTGAGCTGTGATCTTGATTTTGCTGCGCTTTTGACCGCTTTGCTTGTCTTCCCATTGATCCATAGTGAGCCGCCCCTCTACAAGCGCGACAGAGCCTTTCTTGAGATACTGGCAAGCATTCTCTGCCTGCCGTCCCCAGACTGACACATCGAGAAAGATTGGATCATCAACCCATTCCTCTCCCTTTTTGGTTCGTTGGTTTACTGCTAACCCTAGCTCAGTCACTGAGTTTCCATTTGGAAGTGCCTTTAGTTCTGGGTCACGGGTAAGCCGTCCGGCAATTATCGTTTTGTTTAGGTTCATAGATTGTTGTTTCGTTGAATGATCGCCTGCTCTGCTGCTTCGTATGTCGCCGCCATTCGGTCGCCCGGTTTTGACGTTGCAAGCTTGCGCAGCGCATAGCAAACATTTGCGTGATTGATTTTAAATATCTTACCAATGTCGTGCAAACTCATAAATGTGTGCCGCCGGATCAGGATCATAGCGGCAAACCTCGGATAGGAGACGCGCCATTGTCTTGTGTATGACAGCATTTCCCCCGGCTCTATCTCAGCCGACTCACAAACGGCCTCAATGATTCGACTAGCAACAATCGTGTCTTTGATTCGTTTGGTCATTCAATTTCGTTTTTGTGTTTACGATAGCTCTGCCAGTCGCATAGCAGAATGCCGCCAGTCTCTTCTGCTCGGTTCCAAATGCTCTCGCCAACAGCAACAATCGCCTCAGACGGGCTGTGATTCGTAATGATCACGGTCGAAAGCTTTTCGTCGTATCGATGATCGATCAGATTTGTCAGCGTTCGCTTCTCCCATTCCGTCCCGGCAAGCTCAGACCACTCGTCAAGCACGAGGAAATGGCATTTCTTCGCCACCTCTAGCTCCTCTCTGGCTGAATCGCTCCTGTGCCTATCTTTGTCAAACTGCTCTCGGATCTTACAGAGCAGATCGTGACATTTGTAATAGCGCGCGCGCTTCATGTCAGTCGCCACGCTTTGGCCCCAGAATGCCGCCATTTGCGTCTTACCCGGCCCACGGTGACCGCATAGGATGCAAAGAAGATCGCCCGACAGAACGCGAGCAACGTGCTTCTCTGCCATGTCTAGGCTAGGGCCGTGCATGAATTCCAGCTTCTCAATGTGGCGGCGTGGGAATTTCCACTTCTTCAGCCATTTTCGGACTTGTGTTTTAGAGGGTTTTGATTCCATTGGTTGACCAGTTTTCTAGGTTTGTTTGCTCATCCTTGATTTGTAAAGGCTTAATTTGTTCTTGTTCCCAACCAAGCCAGCCCGCTGCGATCGCTCTATCTATCGCGTCAGTCAAAACCGGGGTAGGGTAGAGATTCATTCTTTTCAATGACTTCTCCCAAGCCGTCAGGCTCTGGAATCGGCTTTTCTTAATCGAGCGAGCCTGTTTATCAAATGCCCATTCTTTGGCGGCGTTGGCTTTTCTCTCGTCAAACTCTGCCGGGATAACCTCAATCATCTCAGAAACGGAAGGACATCCCCCCTTGGGGGACTGAGGGGGTGTATCTTTCTTTTCTTTATCTTCCCTTCCCTTATCTTTCTTTTCTTTATCTTTCGTTGGGCTTTTGCTTGGCTTTTGCTTGGGCGGTTTGTTTGGGTTTTGCTTAGAGCCATTTACCTGAGCGGCTTTCACCTTTGCTTCTGAGGTTGATTTACCGCCCTTTCTGCCAGCTTCCCGGCGGGCAATTGCTGTTTGCTCCATGCTCTTTGGGTAGTAGTTGACAACCAAATTCCCTTCTTTATCAAAATAATAGAGCGCGCTTTCAGTCGTTACCTCAAAAAGAGTGACGCCTGCAATCTGTTGCCACTTTCGGCACTTCCAACTCGTTGCGTCTTTGATGACGCCACCGTTTTCTTGAGACGCACACCAGCCAAGGAGATTGAGCCAAGTTGCTCGCTCAACAGGTTCAGCACCTAGGTAGTCCTCAGATCTCAAAATATCTGTGTTTATGTTCAAGTAGTTCATTTTTGTGTAGTTTTGTAGGGTCTTGATCCATCTCGTGATGATCCGGCTGGCTGTATTTCGCCTAGCCTTTTCAGCTCTGAGAATCGTCCACTGATCGCATTCATGCCGATTCCCCAATCCTTGGCAAGCTCTTTACACGTAAGCCCTTGATTTCCGGCGTTGTTTATTGCAAGCAATACCTCAATTTGTCGTTGCCTTAGAGTTGGTTTAACTTTTGTCTGAAAGGCTTCGGCAGATTGCTCATTGCCTTGGTGCTTGTTTTGGCAAACATCTTGCCACTCGTCAAAAAGATCAGGGATCACTTGCGCCCTCCTTCCTGCTCAAACGCTCCGGCTTCCGTAATCGTTAGCTCTACCGCTGGCCCTTGCTCGCGCCTTGTAGAGTCCTGATCTGAAGACGTGCGCTTGATGAATGTCATGGAATCATCAGTAAACCACCCGCAAGCAACCAGAGCGTCTTCTAGCTGCTTATAGTTGCCACGCAGCACGCTGCTGGAGTCCCAGAACCTTTGACCTTTGCCTAGGACACGCACAACGTGAACGTTGACCGGGAAAAGATAAGGAGTTCTAACTAAGCCGAGAGATTTAATCTCAAACTCGAACCGTTTACGATCTTTTGCTGATCCATGCCATGACCGTCCCTGACCGTTGTTCTTGTTGCTAATCTCAAACGGGAGAAAGACAGTTTCGCTAAAGATCTCACTCATCAGCGCCTCCTTTTGGCTCAGTGCCTGCAAGTTCTTGGATGATGTAAGAAATTGACGCCGGAAACAGCGGATCAAGTAAAACCGGATCAATGCAAGTCTTCCAAGCGTCCTTTTCGCCCTTACGATCGGCTAGGTAGCGTTTGCAGACATCTTTCAGCGCCATATCAGCACAATGCCAACCAGCGACTAGATGCGCGTCAGGGATCTCGTACGGGTAAGCCTCAAAGGGTGCAGTTGTCTCTTGGGCTAACAATACGGCCTTGCGCTTATCAGGTAGGCTGTAAAGCTCACAAAGATCTTTCGGCACTTTGGTCGCTAACTGCCTAAGCATTTCCAAATAGATCGCCATCGAAAAGAAATAACCTCGCTTAATCGATTCCTTGCTAAAATCCTCAATATGGATAGAGCGGCAAGTCTTGTAATCGTGGAGCGTGTCGCCCTTGAGGACAAGATCAGGCCGACCTTTCATCTGCACCGGGATAGTCACACCGGGCGCGACCGTAATATCAACAACGCAGAAAATGCTGACCTCAACCCGTTTTTCTTTTTGATCGATGTCTGCAAGCACCTCCCTCGCTTCGTAATTCATCGGCGCATAATCCAGCGCGTCTTTCATGCCAATAACAGTCTTGTGGTCGGCATAACTATCATCAAGCACCAGAGCGGTCTCTGATAGATCTAGCATCTCTTTAGAGTTCTTGTTTAGACCAGAATCAGCGGCCAGCTCTCGTTCAATGCGTGACCTAATCAAAACCTTTTGCTCTGACTCGTCAGGAGTGCGGCCATTGTCTACCTTGAATGCTTTGGCTTCGGCAAAATTACACATAAATTTGCGCGCTGAATAATCCGCAAAAAGCTGGTCACGTTTGCGCGCCAACCTAGAAGCCTCCATCTCTTTGCGGCGTTCGTCGTTGATGACGATGAACTCGTCAGACTCAAGGATTAGCCTGTGCGCGAGCGTCCCAAGACCAAGAGCTTTAGATCGTTTGTTTTCAATTTCTCCGGCAAGGTATGACCGAAGACGGGCAGCGGAGCCTTTTGGCTCGCCAAACCCGCCAAGGTCTTCGACTGCCTTCTTGAGGCCGCTAGGTGACAATCCGTCAGCAGATCGATACTCAGTGTCTGGCATACCGATCACGATCTCGTTTCGGGGATTTGTCGGGTAAATGATGTTTTCAAATGGGTCTTTCATAGGTTCAGTAGTTGGTTAATCTTTTCTTCGTTAATTTCGTCATGGTCAATTGCCTCGCTGACTTCGATCCAAAACTCAAGCCCTTCCGGGGTTTTAGACCAATCAGCGAAGCCTGCAACAGCGTCATAGATAGAATCCACCCTTGCGGTAAAACGCTCAGGGTTGGCTTGGCGTATTGCTCTCGTCGCAAGTGGTTCGGGTAGAATGCTCAGTGCTTCGGCAAGTGTGCGTCTTCTCATTATGATTCTAAGGTAAATAGTTTGTCCCAGCCTGACACAATTCGACCTTTCACTTTATCGCTTTGCTCTTCCCAGCCCCAACCGTCAAGATCAACGCCCTTTTTAGTCAACGCTGCATTGAGTTGATCGCTAGTCACCCCTGCGCGCTCCATCTGCAACTTGATAGCATCGTCAACGGTTGTTTGTGTCACTGTATCAGGTTTAGGCAGCACGCCATCAGTGTCGTCGTCAGTGAAGACGAGCCCTAGCGCGGCTTTTAGTGCGTACCGTTCGCCGTAGGTGTTGGTTATGCCCCCGGCTTGAATGTCGCTTGTAAGTTGGCTTTGAGGTTTAGCAAATGGAATCGGAATTGTCGTTTCCGGGAAAGTAAATCCAGAGATATGCAGAACCCGGCAGATCGTGATCTGTTTGTTGTTTTGGATTTCGTGGGAGAAAGTCCAACTCAACCCGTGCTTGTCTGCGTAGGGTTTTACGAACCTGACAAGATCATCCATTGCTGAATATCTAAATGCAACCTGACCGCCGCGAGTTTTTGCTCCGTCCCTCATTTTAGGAATTACAGGCACTTCCTGCTTGAACAAGGCTAGAGCCCGATAAGCCTCATCTCGTGCTTGTCGATCCTTTTCTTGGTTGTGCAGCTTCACGAGCTGCTCAAGCTTATTAGCGTCAACCTCTGGGCTTTTCGCAAGCTCAAGGATAAGGGCAAGCTGAGAATCAGCTCCTGTCTGTTGTGTTATAATTTCACTCATAGTTTTAGTGTTTTATTTCAATTGAAGGTATCGTTTAATGCGAGGCCATACCTTGAGCCTAGATTTTGAGTAGTCGAGCCTGTCACTTCCGAGAAATGCCCGGATAAAAAAGCCGATTGATAAAACCGTCAGGATTACTGACAGTATGAAGAACGCAAACGTTAATGTTGTAGCCATGCAACAGACTTATTGACACTGATCGGTGATTGCAATGCTTATTTTGCTTTTTTTCACTTTAGGCTTGTCGGCACACCGTAAAAGTGTGTTTTCTTTACCACATGAGAGAGTTTTTCCTCACAATTGGCGTTTTGCTGACACTTCCCTTAATGATTGCTATCATTTGGGCGAATCTAGTCAAAACGGAAACCCGGCGGCAAAAAAAACTAAAAGAGCGCAACAAATGGAGGTAACTTGTCATCATCCCGCCAGTCAGCGAGGTATCCCGGTCATATTAAACGACCTTGGCCAGCCCATGCAAATGACTGAAGGTCTGAAAGCTGTAATCGATCGCCTTGGGTGGTCTCGTTCTCAGTTTGCGGCTTTTTGCTTCTATAAGAGCGCCAGATCAGTCGAGAAGTTTTTCCAAGGGGCAACGCCACCAGCTCACACTCTCAACCTGCTCAGTGTGCATCTAGCAGCGTTAGAATCGTAAACTGGGGACCACTAGCAATAATGGAGGGGATGGCTTGCAAAGGTCATCCTCTTTTTCGTGGCTTGGATTACACTAACAGTTGATCACGTTCGCGACCGCTTGGCGTTCGACGAGCTTGGCGCTATTGAGGCGACAGGAGGAGGAGATGGCGATCGTTTGGCTGGGATACTGTTACAGGTCACGGCATTGGTAAGAGCTAAAGTTGCCGCTTGCGATGACAACCCACTTGGAGACGCCGGAACGATTCCAGAAGAATGCCTACACGCTGCCGCGACACTCGCCAAGCATGACATTCGCGCCAGCCTTCCTTCTACTGGCCTAGAAGACGAAGGAGATCTAAGAAAAGACGAATACCGGGCAGCGCAAGACTTCCTGTCTGATGTCGCTGCTTGTGACATCGGTATCGAAAAACCAGATGGATCATATATCGGCGGCAGAGATACCGGATGTTTTGGCGGCGATCCCTTATACAAATTTTAATGAGCGCATTTCTCGACAAAGCTGATGAGATAAAAACACTCCTTGATGGTGTGTCTGCTCTTTCGTCTGTCGAAGTTATTGTTGACAAGCAAAAAGACATTGCTGCCGAATTTGCTAAAGCCATACAAAAGGCAAAAGGCGGCGTCATTATCATCCTTTTTGACGGCTACGAGCCGAATGATTTAGATGTCAATGATTCGACGCTTATTTCGTCGTTTTCAATCACAATTTGGACTCAGCCCATCCTAAGAGGCAGTAATCCAAAAAACACCGATTTGGTTGAGGCCACTCACAAGGCTTTACACGATTGGCAGCATGACGCTTTCTGTCAGAACAACGCGCAAGTTTTGCGGGGGCGACTAATACCCAACCCAAAATTCTTGATCCACGAGTTAACCCTGCAATTAAAACATAATTTACCCTAATGAGCGAAGAAGCTAAAAAGCAGGCTAAAAAAGCCGCCAAAACAAAGCAAGCAAAGCCCCAAAATGAGGTTTTGTATTCCTGTGTAGTAATTGAAGACTACACTAAAATTGGCTCAATGTTATGCCTTGCTGGCACAAAAGCAAACCTTCCAAAAGACAAAGCCGAAGCCCTTAAAGAACTGGGCAAAGTTAAAATCGAGGGAGTCGCATAAATTTAAACAAAAAAACCTCAACCCATAGAATAAAATGCCTCAATATAATCTTCAAAAAACAATGCTTGGCTCGACGCTATACTTCATCGAGAGCGGCGTGAGTGTTGACAATGTGACAGTTTCAAAAGCTGCAAAGCCAGACATTTCCCCAACAAGCAACTGGCGAACCCTTGGATGTGTCAATGATTTAACTCCTTACCGTGTTACCGAAGAGGACACGCCATTTAAATGCTTTGAAGGCGCTCGCTATCGCCAAGAGACAACTAGCGTAGTCTTAGAAGACGGCTGGGAATTCACCCTAAAAAATCACGCAGAGCCAATTTACAGGCTGATGCTTGGTCTGGATGCTGAAGTCTCTGATGATACTCCAGTGATTCCTTACGCTAAAAATGTTCGTGAAATTTACGGATGGCTTAAATTCCAAGCAACAAACGTAAATAAAGCACAGGATATTTGGACGATGGACCTTTGGGGTAAGCTTGAGATGATTGAGCTACCAACCTACAATGATAAATCTGTCTTTCCTCGCTTGCGGTTCACTCAGAACGATAGCGCCCTTAATGTTGTCGAGCTAGATAACGTAGCTAACGTGTAAAATGCCCTTTGTAAAAGTTGACGCGCTGATTGATGATTTTCCCGCTAGTGGTATCTATGAAAAAGTAGGTAACACTAACGTCTGGGATCAAATTTCTCCCGATAACAATTACCGATTTAGAATACCAAGCTCAACTTGGACTCTTTTCGGTGAGACTGATGTGGCTGAAGTTTTAAAAGAGACCTCAACAGGTGGCGGCTCAACAAGCCCTGAGACTGCTACTTGGGTAAAATACACGGTATCGGATTGGGTTAGCCCTGATGAAATTAGCGTTTCGGCCGCAAGCCTTTCAAGCCCTGATGCTTTTTCTTTAGCAAGCCCTAGCTCGTTGCCGCCTGACACGTTCCCAACTGTTACACCATCGCCCGGAAGTCCTGATACATACCCAACACCGTCACCAAGCCCTTCAAGCCCTAATCAGATTTAACCTCTGAAATGTTCTGCTCTCATTACCGCTACACGTTTAACGGCGTTGTCTTGTTAGACTACGGCGATAAAATGCTTGAGGAGCCAGCGCATCCAATTGCTAAACAAGTTCAAGAGAGTAATTTCGTTGGGGCTCGTTGGGGTAAGGCTAGAGATCGCGGAAACGCAATCAGAACCTTTAATTGGTCGCGGGTTATGACCTTTGCAAGCCTTGCAGAGCGGCAAACGTGGCAACTCCAGCTTGCTGCTTCTTATATGGGTTTAGGAACTGCTGATCTTTTGATTGAGGTTGAAAATGGTGGATCTACTAGAATCAAAGATTTTTGCCTTACCAGCGTCACCCCATCACAACGGTGGGAAAAGAATCAGTATGATTTGGTTTTAGCGTTTGAAGGATTAGGAGGCGAAGAGGAGACTGTTTTATCTGGCGGGTATGCTGAAGCTTGGCTTGCAACTGACGCTTCTACTTGGGACACTGCTGACTCAACCAAATGGCAACTAATATAAAATGACAACTTACACCATCATAGGCGAATCAAAAGGCGCGCCGGACAATAGCCAAAACACGCTTCTGCATATTTACAACCAGACGCTCAATTCGGGCGCACGAGTGGCACAAGGTGACGGGACGGGGACGGGTCTGTTTTTGTTGCCCGGAGCAATTGGAATCCATAACACCTACGGGAATAGTTTGACTCTTCAAAGTAATGCCGTACAAAACAGAACGATTTCATTCCCTGATGGAAATGGTTCTATTGTTTTAGGAAATGGCACGGGGGTTACTAATGTTTCAGATTTCCGAGAAGCTCTTGACGAGCAGCACAAAGTTCTTGCGGCTGATTTTACAACCACAAGTGACACACCTCAAGCTGTTACAGGTTTCACGCTACCGCTTGAGGCTTCTAGCACTTACCATTTAAAAGCAGTGTTGCGCGTCGAGGCGGCAAATAAATCGCATTGTCTGCAACCACGATTGACCGGGCCAACTTCGTCGCTTTCATATTTAACCGCTAAGGCCAGCGCAAACGATGAGGTTTTTAATCTTAACGCTTTTGATGTAGATGCTGGCTTTGCTACGTTTGCAGATAATGCAACGCCGGAAATTATGACAATTGACGGAATCTTGACAACCAACTCGATTAATCCGGGTAGTCAGCTAGGTCTATCAATTAAAAGTAAAACTGCGACTCATCAGGTGGAAATCCTTGCTGGTTCTTTTCTTTCTCTCAAAAAGGTCTAACTAATGGCTGGCAAAAACGTCGATATTAATTTTCGGACTCGCGCCGATACAAAAGGAGCGCGGCAGGCCGAGAAAGGTATCAAGAAAGTCGAGCGCACTGCTATCGACACAGACCGGGCGCTTGATAACGTAGAAGACTCAGCCGCCGATCTTAGACGCGAGCTTGATAAGATTGACGGGCTTGATCCAAAAATTAGAACGGACGTTGATAAGCTTGCCGGATCGCTTGAAAAGACGGCTGTGAGTGGTCGCCAAATGGCAACTGCTCAGGGCAAAAACGCTAAATCAACAAAGAACGCCGGCCTTGCAGCGTTAGAATTTTCGCGAGCGGTTGAGGATGCGCAGTATGGCGTGAGAGGCATTCTTAACAACATCCCGCAGCTCGTTCAATTCATGGGCGGCGGCGCTGGTCTTGCTGGCGCTATATCATTGGCTGCTGTTGGATTGACGCAACTGGTCGAGGCGATGTCTAGATCAAACAAGGAGATTTCTAACCTTTCGATGATCGTTGAGGTAGCCAGAGATCAAATCAACGAGTTTTACAAGATTGCGGCTGAAGATGGGACATCTGCAATGCGCGCGCAAATTGCTGCCGTTGTCGATTCTCTCGACCAGCAAAGCTCGTCGCTCGCAAAAAACACAAGTTTAATCCAAAAAAAGCGACAGGCAGAGCTGGAGCTTGCTAAAATTACGCAAGATCTAGAGCTGCAAGAAATCGCAAGGGCAGAAGGAGCTAAAGAAATTAGCCCACAGGAGGCCGACGAAAGACGCAAGCAGCTAGAAATCGCAAAAGTTCAAAGTGCTTCCGATGAAAAGATCTTACAGGGCAGGGAAAAGGTTGAACTGATTAACCAGCAAAGACTTGCGGCGGGCGCGGAACAAGTAAGGCTAAGTGAGAGGATAGTTAAATTACAACAACAAGAGGCCGAAATTCGTGATAGGCGTAACGCTCTGCAAAGTCGTCAAGAAACTGCTGAGGAACAGATAGAAAAAGGAGAAAAAGAAAAAAAGAAAAAAGGTTTTTTGGGTATAGGCTCCAAAGTTGCTACTGGAGAAGCTAGAATTGAAGGTGCAAAACTAATTTTTGGAGAAGAGCAGCGCAGGGAATTAATACAGGTTCAGGAACAGTTGAGCCAGTTTGAAAGCTCTATTAAGTCACTTGAATCAGCTAAAAAGGCGGCTGAAGAGCAACAAATGAATTTAAGCGTTCTTCAAGGAGAAGCGTTTAATATTGCGAAATTAACAGAAGAAACTGAGACGCAAGCGGTTGAGCTGAAGACTAAACTGATAGAAGCAAAGGCAAGTAATCAGGTTGCAAAAGAAGCAAGAGCAGAGCTTTCTGCTGGTGTATCGGCGCTTGAGACTGCTGCAAAAGACACTTCGGCAATGACTGAAGCCGATCGCAAGCGTGTCGAAATTGCCAACGAACAATTCCGCAAAATAATGGATGACGACACACTGACGGCTGAAGAGCTAGGTCAGACAAGTCAGGTTCTTGGTCGCCTTACAACTACGGTGGTCGGAGCCACTAAAGAAAACACTTTGATGATTGATCGCTTGCAAAGCACGGTTGACCAATTGACCCAGACAATAGCGACAACGAAAACCAAAAATATCCAGTTGACTGAGCGGGTCAATAACCAGAATCCCCGGAGATGATTAGTATTGCAGGAGAACAAGGCAAAGCGTTTGGCCCTGCACAAATTGATTTTGCAGAAATAGGCGCAAGCGGCTCATTGACGTATCAATCTCTGGGTGTTGATGAACTAGCGTTTTCAATTGAACCTCAATATCTTGACGGTAGAGACCAAGAGATCCCGGAGGAAGGCCAATACATCGAACTGTTCCAAGGCTCACAAAGGCTCTTTAGGGGCATTGTGACGCGCGTTCAGAACGAATGGGGGCAAGGAGCCCTTTCGGTCGATATAATCGTCTCAGGCGCATTCTGGTGGCTAGAACAGACCGCGCTATCTGATATTATTGGAGTTGGTAACGATGCAATTGAAAGGCCGCAATTTAGATGCGAGATCGGCGGCGTAGAAAGCCACATCCGGCGTTTATTCGACCGAATGCAAGATCTTGGTCTACCAGTCGCACTTGGTGCAATGGATGCTTGTTACGACATCCCGACGACCACCTTTAGAGACGCCTCTTTTGGTCGCGCGCTTTCTGAGCTGCTGCGCCTAGTGCCTGACGCTGTTGGCTGGTTTGATTACTCAGTTATTGGTGATCCTCAGTTTCGTTTATCGCGGCGCAATACTGATGCGGCTGAAGTGTTTACCTTGGGATCTGATGCGGTTCTTTCCGGCTCGTTAGAGGCTGAATACAGCTTAAAGATTGATCGGGTATCTATTCCTTACGCTGAAAGGCTGCTTGATGGCTCCATTTCTTACAAAGAGGTTTCTGCTGGCACTGGCTCCGGGACTCGTCAGGTCGTTCCTGTCAGCGGCCCTGAGCTTGTTGATTTCGTCCCTCCTGATCCAATTGATGGTGTCACGATAAGCACCGCCAACGCAATGGCCAACTCGGTCACAGTGCAGAAGACAACGATTGAGAAATTATTTCCTGTATGGTATCGATTTGAGTCAACTTATCCCTCAATAGCAGCAACAAGGAATTTAAACCTTTGGTCTACTGATGCAATTTCACAACGTTACAGTGACGGAATTACGCCTTTTATCAAGCTAGAAGATGGAACAGATTTAGACATCAACAACCATAATCGTTGGGCTATTATTTACGATCCTGATTTAGAAATTCCGAGCTGGTTGTCTGACGTTGAAACAGTGCAGAAAGCAAGACTTGCGGGAACGGTTTGGGTCTTTGAGGCCAATGCTACTATTACAGATGATTGGATCGTTGACCTGATCAATGATTCTAATTATGTCAGTAGGATAGTCAGCGGAGGGCCAGATAATAATGACACAACGATTTTCTTCGATTTAGATCTTGAGATCATTTTGCTTGATCGTGAATTGATTGATCAAACGTTTTACAAGCCACTGAGCTACATCTTTGAGACTCCCCCGGCTGACTTTGCTGAGAACCTAAGAGCCGCGCAAAACTGGCTTCCTTATATTGGCAGCGTAGACCTAGAAGCAGAAAACCCGCCATTCGTAAGAAAGACGGGCTCGACGATCAACCTAGCAGGCGGCAGATCTGTCTGGGAGTCGATGGGAGGGCTTGTGCAGGGCGAGACGCTTGATCTGTTCACTAGAGAGCAAAGCTTATCCCTCGGCCTTCCTGAGCGGCTTACAGGCTCAACACCAGTAACAAGGCTTGAGCGAGCCAGCTCTGATAGCCTTATCATCCTTTAGGGCAACCTCAGCCTCTTCGCGCCACTCAGACACAGACAGATGGCTCATTGCTGAGACGTACACCGAATTTGCCTCAAGGGCTCTATTACTGGCAATGTCTACAAAGTAGAACACCCCATCGCGGCCACCACCTGCGATCTCAAGACCGAGGTGGCTAATGGCTCTATTAATGCGAGATCTCATATTAGGTAAAATCGTGGTATCCCATATTAGATGAACGGGGAAGAACATCAACAAGACATCCTTGTTCGGGCTTAAGGAAGACTTTTTCATCCGGGTGGAATCCGCTAGGTGATAAAACTTTAGTCCCTTTTGGAACCATCAGATATTTTCCGTCTGGGAAAATTAGTTCTGCTTTCTTTGTGTTGTTCAGCCATTTCAATGACCTGCAAGCGTGTTGAAGCTGTGAAATCTTCCACTGTCTTGGAGTCCTACTCATTAAAGGGCAATCCTCGACTTCAAGCTCTTCGGCTTCATCTACGATACCAAGCTTGTCTTCTAATCCTGCAATCTCAGCTTTTACTTTTAAGATTTCGGAGTCGAGTTTGGCTTGGGCTTCTTCGTTGGTTTTTATTGGTTTCATAGTAGTTTTGGTAGTTAGCAGCAGGCTTTTTCCTGCCGACAGATAAGCAATACACGTTTTTGGTGTATGCCACAAGACAAATCGAATGTTTTAGCGCATTTTTATCAAGTGGCCTAAATTAGCAAAAAACTAGTCTGTTTGATCGATATTGATTTAACCTTTTTAAACCCCTCTAGAAAAAAGGTGTTGACATTAATCATGGGTTTTGTAAACTGCGTTTAAGCAATTGAGTCCTAGACCAATGCGACAACCGTTCTTTGACAGCCCTATTTGAGTTTGATTTTTACAAAGTTATTATTATGAAAACACAAAAAACCAAAGTAGACAAAGATGCCTCCGCGATGAACGAAAGTTATAACCGGAGCCGTGAAATTGCGCAAAGAGTCCAATCTATAGTTGATCGCAATGTGATGCTTCACAATGGGAACCGACTTGTAAACATTAATGATGTGTTAAACATTGTTTATGATTTACAAAAGTATGACATGGAGCTTAACGGCTGTTCAGTTCCATTTTCTGTACTTCCAAACGAATAGCATCTTCACCTTAACCGCAAGGGCGGGGCTTAATTGCTCCGCTCTTTTTTTGTGTCTACTCATCACAGCGAGGGCAAATCCAGCCGTGCGTGTAATTGTTATAAAGATGCGCTCCGCATTTGCAGACCTTTGCATCCGGCTCAATAAAATGTGTCAGTCTAGCAACCTGACCGTGATCGTATGAATGCACAAACGCCTCGACCGCTTTAGGGCTCCTATAGCCAGACTTGGCGTGCCATGCGTCACTCGCTGACGGGCTGCGCAAGTATTCGCAAGTGACGCCAATCAGATCTTTTCCAGAAATCATGAACTTCGCCGTTTGTTTGTGATGAATGTGATGGAGGTAAATGTATCGGTGAACGCTATTGCTCCACATCTCAGGCCGTTCCGTAGCCATTAGCAAAGGCGTGTCTGCCATCTTAGCGCCATCGCCGTGAGAGAAGCTTAGGAGGTTCTTGCCGTACGCTGTGTATTTGCGATGAGCGATAGAAACGTCAAAGGTGATGTTTTTACTTTTGCGGAAATATGCCTTAATGGTGTGGGCGAGCATAAAACCACTCATGAAGTCGTGATTTGAAGGGCAAAAAATAATTTCGACATCAGCCAAAGGGAGGCACTTCTCAATTGCGCGCACATACATATCCTTAGCGGCCAAGAAAGCCTCGTGCCAGCTTCCACTGACATCGACCCCCGTGCCTGCCGTAGTGGTGTTTCTAGGGCTGTCTATGTGCAAGCAATCATTGCCGATCACAAAGATAATCTTATCCAATGGGAACCCGCTTGCTTTCTGAATTAGCGAGTCAATCCCGGTGTCTACGATTGAGACCGCTTTTTTGATGTCGTAGGATTCCCCGGCCTCGGAGTTAGTCGCATATTTACCGACATGAATATCAGCCGGGTCTAAAATCAAACAGTGCGGGTTTTTGACCTTTGCGCGCTTAATTTTGCGCATTTTTGGCGAATACCTTTGAACGTCCTTGATGATGGGATCGAATACATCTTCTAGCTGTAACCCGTCTGTCTTGCTGAAGATCGAAAACTTCTCACTCTTATACCAAAAATGCTTTACATTAGACAATGGTAGCCCGGCCTCGTCGCATTGATTGACAAGCTCGGTTGCAACACCTTTTTCTCTAAGCTGCTTTATTAACGTGTATTCGTTTTCGCTGAGTCTTAATCTTGGAACTTTCATAATTTTAGTTTTTTGCGCGTCCTTTCCCAAGCCGGGAAAAACACCTCGTCCATACACCGGACAACGGCCTCTTGTTCATACCTGTCACACCAACCAACCCCAGAAAGCAGCAGAGAGGCTTCAACCATTTCATGGCGCAAGGTTAAAGCTAACTCTTTCCCGGCAATGCTAGAGTTAAGCAAAATGATGCGCTCGTCGTGCCGATACTGGCCATAACAATCATCCAGCGCCTGCCTTTTGATGGCAATGCGATGCCCTGCAATTGTTACTGATTTAGGAATGGCCATGATAAAAGGCACTCATCTAGTAGCTAACAAAAACCCCCGACCAATTAAGGCCGAGGGCTTCCGTTATTACTACACACTACTATGAACACAGATCCAGAGAAGACAGAAGAGATTAAACATGATTTTTATTGTGTGGCAATCAAAAAAAACCCCCTCCCTGCACAACACACAGGAAGAGGGTAAAGAATCAAAACGGATGTTAGGAAACAGTTACGTCAAGACGGGCAGCGGCAGCAGCGTTGTTAACGAATGCGGCCTCAGTCCACTCAGTGATTACTTTCTCACCGAAGTCTTTCTGGACAACGCGAACCCCACCAAATGGGTTGTTACGAACCCGGAAGGTCTTGAATGCAGAAGGGTCGAACATATCAACCGAATCGCTTGAGTAGTAGATCCAAACGTCAGAAGTGAGAGCGTTAGCTTTTGCACTGGTCTGGCGAATCTTAGAATCAAACACAGACGTGGACATCATGCACTGAGTGTCTGGGTTCAAGAAGAGAGATCCGATTCCACCAATCTGAGGAGCAGCGGTTACAGAACCGGGGTAGCGATCA
>Ga0208667_1000133_pt1 | contig 34025 bp, 44 predicted proteins | sample 11BtaG_FD_184085 | JGI IMG/M metagenome (GOLD analysis project Ga0208667, IMG submission 184085) | Marine viral communities from the Subarctic Pacific Ocean - 11B_ETSP_OMZ_AT15265_CsCl metaG (SPAdes) (version 2) | ecosystem: Environmental > Aquatic > Marine > Oceanic | place: Pacific Ocean... | reverse complement strand
AATAAACTTATATCATAGGTGCTTACGGCTCGTTGCCACGTATTTAAAGGAGAAATATACATTTTAGTTCTTCTTAAATGATGTATCGCCTGGATATATCGGTATCATTGCGCCTGGTTTACGTTTGGGTATCTTACTATCTGCACTACTTACGCAACTCTCACTAATACATACTTTTGGTTTGTCAAATAGTTTAAAACCACTCTCTACATATCCTAATGGTTCATCAGCACAACTGTATGACCGCTTAATAGACCCATCTGGCTCTCTGATAATGATACCTTTAAACCCACTTGTACATTCCCATCCTTTGAACTTATTAAAGTTGAAAGCATTGAAACGTTCTGCTTGGTCCATATACCATTTCTTGCCCTTACTATCTTGGAATTCTACTTGCATAATTGGTGGCACCGATTTATCATCACCATTTATCGCATCCATTTTCCACATACTACCTGATTTAGGTTTTGGTCTTACTACTTTTATACCAGTTTCTTCTTGTAGAGTTGTAGTGTAATCACGTTGAGGCATTCCATTACGCATAGTTTTTAATTGTTCATCTGTGTAACCGTGTACTACAAAAGACGCAGTTGGGTCACTCTGAGGTTTTAATGTAACATTTATGCCACGATTATGAAAATACATTGCATTTTCCCAATCTCTATCAAACCATTCAGGCACAAGTACCATATTGATAGTTACTTGAACATCGTGTTCCATACAGAACAACAACTTATCTGCAAATTCTTCTTTGACTGCATACTCAGTATGAAAACTTGCTGTGATACTTGCTCTATTCATTTTAGCAACGGTATCACAATATGTCTTATGCCACTTCATATTGCGTGACATATTAGTTGTCATATGAACAGAAGTATAATTGCAATTATCCACATCTCCAGCGAGGTGATTGAGGATGTCCAAATAGCCAGGATGAAAAGTAGGTTCACCACCAGATAAAGAAAAGTGAAAAGAGTTAAATCCATTTTGTCTTGCTTGCCTTTTTATTTCGTCTATCGTTGCTAGACATAGTTCAGTTGGTCTGTGGTCTTTACGGTCACTTCTAGCATACGGCCAACAATAAGAACACTTATAGTTACAGAATCTTCCCAGTAACCAACTCACTGAGAACAAATCTCTGTATAAAAGAGTTCGTTGTCCTACACTAACGAGGTCATCAAAGGGTATCTTTGTGAAGTCGTATTGTGACCAATATAAATCGTCTTTATTCATTTATGGCTCATCCCACATGGCTCATCAAATGTAAAATTAAAGAACCGTTGTTTTTTATTATACTTGTTTATAACTGTTTCGTAATCTATGCCGACTGCATCAAGGATAGTTTTGATATCTTCTGATTCATCTTCATTTAAGTCTTCTCTTATTTGGTCTTTGACATCTTGTGAAATCATATCGTAGATACTACCGTAACACCATTCACAGAACGTAACTGGTGTAACACCAAAGTGTCCTTGTACTCCGCCACATGATTCATCGTATTCATTACCACAGATACTACAACTATCTGACGGGTTAAATATTAAAGTATCATTGTCCTGTATAGTCTTTAACTTCATCTTTTTCATTTTGTCTCCTGTTGCGTTCTACAATATATCTATACCATTTCATTAACCACATTACTCTTTGAGGATAATGGTCTGGATTAGGTATGTTATCTTCACCAAAATAATCTATAAATCCTTGTATTTCTTCGTCACTCATAATGGAATCCTATTTGTTTATAAAATTCAATATTATTATTACACCAATCTTTCGTACTATTTGTAAACATAGATTTAGTTATATCTAAGTTGACATTTTTACTAAATGATTCTAGAATCTTTCCATTTATAACATCATCCATGGTATAGGTGTTTTCTCCGAATCCGTATGTTTGAAATTGATTATTGAATTCACTGTGCCACTCATAGTCATATTTGTGTTCTTTATAAAAATTGTTAGCATTATTTTTCATATTCATTTCGTGCGTGGTATACCGTATCTCATATTTATTATAATATTGTTCTAACAACAATAGAGTTATAGTGTGAGAAAATAACATCACACCATCATCTAATTTATTATGATTATCCAATATTTTGATTACTAAATCGTTAGCCCCATTGTTTGTTATAGCATTGTTCTCTGCACTTATCTCCAGTTTTTCAAAGAGACTTTTGAAAAGAAACCACCGATAATCTTCAATTCCATCATCTCTTATTCTACCAAATTCTTCATTAATATAAGATATCTTATCTTCTCTAGTATATAGTGGTAACATGTTTGTCTTTAATATTTGAGCAATGTAAGTATACTCACACCATTGCTGTGACCCAGGTATTAGTGATATTTTAACTGAATCTTCAAACAATGCCAAGCATTTATCCACCAGATGCATCCGCACGATAGCATGTTCTTTTATCATATCAAAATGATATATGTTCGATAAGCAATAGTGTATAGTGCCTCCATAATTTGTGCTAGAAAAATACTTTAATAATTCTCTTGCTAGGTCATTAAAATTTTCTATATCGAGGTCTTCATAACCTGATGTGAAGAAATTATTAAATAAATGGTCTATTGAGAAGTGCCTATTATTTATTGCATTGTGTCCTCCCCATTTTTCAGGTTCTAAAGACGTAGAATAAAAAGATTCTTGCATAGTGTTAACTATATATTCTCCACCACATCCACCCACATATGAAAAGAATACAAGTCGTTTAGAAACCCGTTTCAACCAATCTTCTAACCAATCAACTGTAATAATTATTTTGAGTTCTTGTTCAGATGGTATTTCTATAATTTTTTCACTGTCTTTTACTAACCTTCTACGACTCATAGTGGTTTATCTCTTTCTTTTACTGTTTTATATCCTTCTGGCAATACAATCTCATCTATTTCATTATCAACATTTCTATTTCTAGTAGATTTAATAATACCAAATCTTTCAAACCCCTCACTTTCAGATAATTTTTTAATATCATCTATCTGATGTTGATTCCATTTGAATACAATAAATTGCCAACCTGCTTTACCACCTGCTGAGATGTATGCTCTCCAATTCTTCTGTAAAGTTTTCCAATCAACGTTCTTTCTATAGAGATGATTAGTTTCTTCATCTCCATCTATTCCAAAAATAACTGTCAAACGATTATTCAATTCTTTAGATAATTCTCCTAACTCACTCCAAAAACTTTCATTTCTAGACCCACCATTTACATGAACCCAAATGTCTTTATCTTTATTGTCCAGATGATAGAAGTACTTTATAATCTCTATCACATCTGGATTTATTACAGGTTCATCAACATTACCACATAAAACTATTTCATCTAAGTGTTTCCATCTATCAGGTAGAAATGTTTTCTTTATATCTTCTATTGATAGATATGAATTGTTAAGTTCGACATCATAGTCTATCGTAAATTCTTTTCGTTCTTTAGGTGTTTCATTCTGAAGTTCAATCATATAGTTTCTTTCACATTGTGAACAGAATGCATTGCAGTAGTTCGTTATTTCTAACTGCAATCGTCCTATATTACCTTCATTTAATCCTAAAGTCATGTATTAATCTTTTGGCCAATCACTCATTGAATCAATTGCGTCATAGTTAAATATTTCTGCTGTTGCCCATTCTTTTTCAACACACCACCAACACTTCTTACATGTGATTGTAAACTTTTCTGTATCTTCTATCCAGCCTTCACAAGACCTTGTTAATGGAGCCAAAGTGGCAAGTAATCCATATTTCTTATAAAATGCTAAAACGATTCTTTTGTCTGTATGAATAAATGGTCGATACTCATGATATCTATCGTTGTCTTGTACTTGTTTTTTAAGCCATTTATCTCTATGTACCCAATCTCTTGCTGGCGCTCTATACTCCCATATATTCCCCCAAACTGGTTTACCTATTTCTTCATCTGGATTAAGAGTGACGCCATTAAACATTCCGGTGATTTTGTGCTTGGCGATTAATTCCCATTGTAATTTAGAACCATTATCAATGTAATCTTTTCCTTCTGTCATTTTAATCATATGTTCGCCAAACTTTACATTCGGGAATGCTTCTTTAACAAAAGCAACTGCTTTTTTAGAACCAATGTGCTGAGTAGGTTTTTCTTCGTGAATACATGTCCATTGATGTATAGTAATGTCTAGGTCATTCTTGTCGATATGATATGCTAATAGGTACAACAACATTGACGAGTCCATGCCGCCAGACATACCAATTGCTATGTCTTTATGATTTAGATTTAGTTGTATTTCATAGTTTTCAGGATGTATTTCATCGAATTTATCTTCACGACCATATATTATTGCTTTGTCATTTATTATCATCTGTCATTCCTATCTGTAGTTTTCAAGTTCAATTTAGAACATTTTTCAGTACATACTTTTAATTTTGGGTTAACATTGTCATCATACTTATTAGAGAAACTTTCTTCTAAATCTTTTATAAAAAACACATGGTTTATTATATCACTAAATGAATGTGAATGCAAGTTATTCCAATCATTATCATACTTAGATACAAATTTCTCCCAATTCTCTCTGTTGCCTATGTTTTGTCTTGTTTTATATTGATATGCCGAGTTAATCCAACAACATCTCCATACAGAACCATCATGAGATATTTGATAATTATTCTCTTTTTTCCATTTACAAACAATACCAGCACTTTCTCTCGCATTTTCTAAATTATCGAACATATCTAAATTTTTATCTATTTTAATATCTTTGATAATTGATTCTGCTTTGCTTATTTGAGCATCAATGTCTTTATTACTAATCACTGATAATTCATTGTCTTTGCTTACTTCTTCGTCAAGTTTGCCTGCCTTTTTGCTTAACGCCAAAAAGACTGCTTTTGATTCTACTCGCTGTATTCTATTTCTTTGAAAGTATTTAAAGCCATGTTGTTCTGATAGTTTCTTTGCTCTTTCCTCGAGTTCTTCATTGAAATCAAAAGGTATCATTTTCCATACAGCACATCCACCACCACTAATAAATGCTTTTGCATTTTCTATTATCTTAGAATAGTTAGTATCAATTCTATACATATTCTGTGTTTTGTTATCTACACCATCTAAGTCAAACATTACATGATGTCTTCCTGGTAGATGTTCGTGTAGTATTTCACCTAGTTTCTTCCAAAACTCTGGTGTTTTATATGAGCCGTTAGTAGAGATAATAAAATCGTGTATTCCCTTATACTCTGGACTTATAATTCCTAATTCCTCATCACCAAATGGTTCAGTATCGCCTTTTAGTTTTGATGCTGAATATTCTATCAGTTCTAAGAAGTCAGGATGAAAAGGACTATCGCCAAAACTTCCATCATATGTCAATTGTTTTACATTACCAACAATCTCATCAATAAGTCTGTTATGGACATCAACTGACAAGTTTAAGTTCTTGGGTGGACTTGAAAATGTGCCTGTGTCAGTATTCAATACATCATGTCTAATACATCCTGGACATTTTGCTTGACAGTTAGAAGAAACTTCAATAGTTATATTCATCATAGTGGGTTTCTCTTATATGTGAACGTCATAATTTTCTTTGACGCATTTTTCTTTACATACATCTATTTTATGCATGTTATCTTCTATCCATTTAAATATAGGACCATTAATTATTTCTTCCATAGAATAATATTTGATATTGTGATATTTTTTATCTATACCTGAATCTTTCCACAATCTAATCGTGTGTTTTTGAATACCATACCAACAACACGGATATACATATCCTTTTGCAGAGATATATATGTTACCCATAGTCTTGTGAAATTGGTCGCCACCATTTCCTACCTGTGCTTTACACTTAGGCTCTATTGTAATTGTTTTTTTAATTTCTGTCTTTTGTTGCATTTAAAATTTCCAAATAATTCTTACGAGTTGGTTCCACTCCCGCCTCTTTACACGCCTTTTTAATATGTGGCGGTACATATCGTCCATAATTTTCTGGTATTTCTATATTTTCTATTTTTTCGTCTTCGCCTCTAACGCTTTGTACAATATGAAATCTGTCGAAGTTTTCACTTTCGGAATAACTTTTAACTTCATTCAGTTGATGTTGATTCCAACTGAACACTATAAACTGCCATTTCGCTCTGCCACCAGCAGATATATAAGCACGCCAGTTTTCTCGTAGCCTACTCCACTCAACATTCTTTCTATATAAATGGTTTGTATCTTCTAATCCATCAATACCCCACACAACCATCAATCGTTCGTTCATACTTGCTGACAACTCTCCAAGTTCTTTCCAAAATTCGATTGAGCGAATCCCGCCGTTGGTTGCAATATGCATTTTTATATTCGGTGCTAGTGTGTCCATATATTTTATAATTTCTATTATATCTGGATTAATAACAGGTTCATCAACATTGCCACAATAATGTATATCATCTAAATGTTTCCAACGACCCTTTACAAACGTTTCTTTAATTTCTTTTAAAGATATGTAAGTATCATTAAGAGATAAATCAAAAGATGTATTACCTTCCCATCTATCTTTGGGCTTAGTGTCACTTAACTCTTTTAGATGGTGTCTTTCACATTGAGGACATGCGGCATTACAATAGTTTGTAAGTTCTATTTGTATTCTGCCAATGTCTGATTCCTGTGCCCAAGTCATTAGATAATCCTACCAAACCCATACCAACGTTCTAAACAAAAAAAGCACGTTTCACAATGAATAGGATATCCATCTTCATCTTCTCCACTGGGAGATTCGCACGAACAAGTATTAGGATATAGTTCATCTAGTACGTTTTCTTCTTTATAAACCATAGCCACATCTCTTTTAGACAATAGGGCAAATGGAGCACCCTTTCTAGCAGATGATACAGGCAATAAGTCTCGTTCTTTATCTCTTTTATCTATATGAAACTTGACTTCTTCCAAATTTAAATTATGATTATGTTCAAAATATTCTAACATATCATCTATAGGTGGATTGGATGATATTCCCGAATATATATCTTCTACTTTATATTCGTTACGAAGAATGTCAGCCATATCTTCCTGACCAGTGACATAGCCTTCATCGCTATGTTCAATAAAATTAGTTATATGTTTGACTGGTCTAACTCCTGTCAATTCGTATACTATTTCTACAACACGTTTTGCTAACATTGGATAATATGGTTTTTCATCAGTTCCCAATGTAAGAATGTATATCTCTGCATCGGGAAATTCCTTACACAATTTATAATAGACAATTGCCGAATCAGCACCGCCTGATAACTTCATTCCTATTTTCTTTTTCATATGTTCTCCTTTATGATTTGTAGTGCTTCTTTATTGACTTCTTCAAATTTGGTATCTGTATGTGTATCAAGTAATTCTATATGTTTTAATGTTCGGTCTAATTCAGGTGCTATATCGATATCAGCCATCAATATATCATCTATCTTTTTATTGCCAGTCAAATGTTTCATACGAACATCTTTCGGTAATTGGTAAATGCTAAGATAATCTGGAGTAGTTAGTAGATGATATCCCGTTTCTATTCCTATATCACTAAAATACGTTGTTAATTCTTTCATTTTATTAAAGTTTAATATACTTATAACAGAATTTGTCATAAGATGGCGTATTTCTCCTGCATCCTTGTGTTTCTTATATTGGCGCATATTACTATCAATAGTTTTCCAATCAACTCCCCAACGAATACATTCTGCTAGTTCTTCTATTGCATCAATACTAAATGTTATCACAAGATTTGGAAATTTTAATAACTTATCTAGTATTGCTTTCTTCGGGTATACACTTCCATTTGTTACTATCATCAGTTCAAACTTATCAGGTTCTATAACTTCTCGGTCAAGTTTATCCAAAAACCACTCGAAGTGTTTAGAATAAAATGGTTCGCCACCTTCTATTTTGATAAATCTAAGATGACTCAAATCAGTGTTATCTAATACATGCTTCATTTGTTCTTGGTAATTACGATACTTAGTGTTCGTCATGTCTGCATCACTTACCATATTATACAGATTAAGTTCTTTAACTAATTCTTTTTTAGAACCCCATTTACTACTTTGTCCAGGATTACACATTCTGCACATCATATTACAGGTAAAATCTAATGCTATTTCTAAATCTTGTATTGCACCTTTAACATGTAAATCTCTTCGTGAAAAGAGGTCGTTTGTTTCTACTCGTCTGCTACGAAAACCTTCCCTTTCTTCTACTTTGCATTCTACACATATTTTAGGAAACTCACCCGATGCCAATTCATTCTGTAACTCTATGTATGGTTTTTTCTTATGTAATTCATCTAATGTTTCTACATCAAAAATTGTTGGAAGTTTACTCCATTCATCATCTTGTGGATTATTTTGCCAACTTTCAGTACGGGCACGACAGCACGGTCTCAAATTTCCATTAGTATCAACTAAGGCGACTCCACTGTGTGTATGAGTACAAAACATTATTTACTATCCTTCATTATATCTTTAAATCGTGGATGAATATCTTCTATATTCGTATTTCTTAACTTATCGTAGTATCTAGTAGTCTTTTTAAATTCTCTAAATACCATCTCATCATACTCGTGAGTATTTATAATCGCAATTGCTTGGTCACATTTGCTATCATTTTTCTTATCAAGCCACTCACAAACTATTTCCCGATACTTAGGTTTCAATGCTCTTAGTGAAAATCCTACTGGATTATCTAACAAATATTGTTCTAATTCAATATCACTATCAATAAAATAATCAAACCATGAGTCTATTATAGCATAATTATACATCTGTGCAGTCATATGTAATGACATTCTATCACCAAATTCTCTTTCATAGATATCTAAATTGTTTGATATCTCTTCCCATTTACTTAACGTTCGTATATAATCTTGGGTGATTCCTGCACCGTCAACAGACAGTTGAAGATAAATGTTGTCAAATTTTTTCAATAAATCAAACCATTTCTTTGATACGTTCGTTGCATTGGTTGTTACATCAATCTCAACATCGCTATTAATCTTAGATAGTTTGTCTAAAAATTCCCTACACTTCACATCAACTGATGGTTCACCACCTAGAATTTTTATTCGCACCAGTTTATCCAACTCAAGTTTATTGACATCTTCTGTGTCTAAAACATTTATTATTATGTTTTGTTCTTTTGCTATCAACGATGATGATTCAGCGTTACACATTCTACACATTAAGTTACAAGAATTACTTGGTCTATAATCTAATAATTGTACTCCGGCAGACATATCATATTCTTCGTACGATTGTCTAGAGGACCGTACTCCCGATTCTTCAACACCAATACATTCAGAACATGTTTTACTAACGTCACCGCCATACATTCTTTTTTTAATATCTTCCAATGTTTTAGATGAATTGAACGCATCTATATTACCATAAAAATAATCTCCTCTCCACTCACAGCACGGTGCTATTCCCAGTGTTCCATGGTAATGTAGATTGACCCAAGGGGCTTTACAAAATGGTTTAGCAGTGGTCGACATTATTTTCATCCATTGCCCAATGACGTTCTTGGCACCAAAAACAATAACCACAATCATCTGGACGTTCACCATTCCAATAAGCAGGTGATTTTACATCACCGCCTTCACAAGACCTAGTAGTATACAATAAATCTAATATGTTATTATCTTTGTATTGTTTTATAACCCATGATTTGTCTATATAGAAGAAAGGATTAGTTTCTTTTTCCATAGGGTCTAACAAATCAAGTTTAATAATTTCTGTTCTATCTCTAACGGACATTCCGCCTTCTACTTTTGCTGACCGTGGTGGGTTCAATGTTGTTGCATTGTATCTCATATCAATATTATAATCAGACATTATCATATCTCTAAACCCATCAACACATATACACTCGCCAGTTCTATGTCCATAGTATTCTATGATTTTTGGGTCTACATCTTTTAGTTCAGCCATCTCTAATAGTGGTGGTATAAAATTTGTATGTCTTACTACTGTTGTTGGATTACTCATACTACGTAGCCACTCAAAGACATTTTCTGCTATCATTTTTTGCCATGGTCTAGTATTCCAAAGTCGTCTATGTGTTATTAAATGAACAGTACACTTTTGTTTTCTTCTATTCAATTCACTAATAAGTAGATATGATAGGAGTGCCGAATCAGCACCACCCGATAGGTCAACTGAAATGTTACTATGTGAATAATCTAAATGAATGGGTAGACCATCTACAACAAACATATTATCAGTAGTGTCGTATTGTTTTACTATATCTTTCATATCAAAATAACTCATTTAAATCTCCTTAAACAATCTAATTACAGTTTTATCTTTACTAATATCCTTTACGCCATCTTGAAATACTGGCTCAAGATACTGAGTACGACTATCGAAAATCTCTTTAGCATCTTCGTCATTTAATGCTTTAGGACTACATAGTCCACATCCGCAGTGTGTCTTTGGACATCTAATCACAGGCATTTTTCCGCTACGCAATGTTGTACGCAACTTATCAATTATTGGAGCAAAGTCACTTGCTTTACCAATCGGACCAATTTGTCCATCCATGTTAACTTGGCAAGTCTGATGATGCCACACACCATCTAGTTCGCTATTAATAAAAAGAAAATCCCAGTTAACCATACAGTTCCATCCTTTAAAATTAGTTGATGGTACTCTAAAACTTTTAGTCCATTCATCATCAACTTTGACACTTAAACATTTGCCATTGCAACAAGGTCTGCCAATAGTCTCAAGTGATGTTTTTGCTTTGGGTTTTTCTGTGGTTATCATATGCACCACACCAGAAGGTGCTTTTGGTTTTGGTTTAGGTTTCGGCTTCTGTGTCCATTGGTTTTTAAAATACTCTAATTGTTTTTCTGTATACTCGTGTGCTGTTCCATCTAACAAATCAGATTTGTTGGTGCTATCACCAATAGGTCTACTAGTGTATGTTATGCCTAACTCGTCAAACCATTCTGCTAACTCAATACATTCGTCAAAGTAATCTTTATGGAACATATGATTGATTCTAAAATTATAACCACTCTCATGCATTAATTTTATATTTGCTATTACTAATTTCTTTTGTTCTGGTGTACCTTCTGCGTGATAACTTAATGTAGTACTGTTTACACAGTCCATTATTTCTCTGCATTTTTTCTCTGAATAACATCCATTTGTTGTAATGTTAGACCTTATAAATGGATATGTTTCTTTAGCATATCTCACAAACTCAAAGAACGCAGGATGTATTGTTGGTTCGCCACCTGTGTATGCAATGTCTAATTTAAGAGGCTCTTTTCTATATAAGTCCATTAACTGTGAATATTTGACAATACCATCTAAAGTGTGTTTAAGTTTATCAATCTCAACTAGAGGACTAGTTTTATTACTATGATGTGGACCGCAATAACTACACGCATAAGTGCATCTGCGACCTAAGTCCCATACTACACTAAAATCTTCTTTGCGTGTGTGATTAATTCCGGTGAACATTATTTTCTTCCTAACTCTAAGTTGAATTCCTCGGGACATCAATACTTCCAAAACCAACTATTGATTCTTTATATTCCCCTTTGTTTTCTTTAATTGTTTTTGCTTTAGTGAACCAGTTTGATGAATGCCATCTTCTTGTATCAAAAACTAACATTGTACTCTTGTCCCATTTATAATCTGAATGCCATCTTAAATCTCCATAGGTATCAAAGTATTCTGTGCCACGTGGGTGATGGTCCATAACTCTTTTGTCCCACATAGGAAACTCTTGTTTGTATTCAAAAATTTCTTTATTATCTTGATAAACCATATTGCCTTTATGAAACATCATTTTTCGTGGAATATCTGTTATTTTATCATAATTCACAGTGTATGGATGTCGATAGCAATCCCAAGCCAATGGAATTATACATCCCACAATAACTTGACAATCACTAATGTCATCCCATGGTACAGTTGCGTAATCAGTATGTAAGTTAGCAGGTTCACCTGAATGATGAAACTCAAACAACCAGTCAAAGTGATGACCCATTAGTGTATTCAATTCATCCATTAATAATTTATTGTCTGCATCAGTCATTGGTGCAAAATAATTATTCTTTTTTAATCCTGACTTCTTTTTTACATCCGAATTTCTAAAATCGTTAATCTTATTTTTAAAAATATCTATACTCGATATTGTAGGATGAGTTCCATATGGTATGTTATATGAATCTATGTTTACTCCACTTTCCATGAGCCCTCCGTTATTTTAATATCTTCAATTTCTGCTTTGTTCAGACCTTTGTCTGTTCCTCTCTCGTCATACATTCCATCAATTAACATTCGTAATGCTGTTCTTACTCCTGCTTGGTCACCCTCTTCGTCCCATCCAACATGAAATGAATCCGTCTCTCCTAAATTAAAATCTTTACATACTTTTGTATAATAATCTTCATATCTACTCCACCAAACGTCTGGTCCAAAGTGTTCCATCATATTAACACCTATCCACATATCAGATACATTAGCATAATTAAAGTCGTTCATTATTTGTATCGGTCCTGGTGGATTTGGCAACTCATCACTTCTATAATATCTAATACCAATTCGTTGAGAACCCATTCCTAATGCTTTAGATAATGAGACTGATATAGACCTAACAGCAGGATGAGTAACATCAAACTCGAAATTTCTACATTGACCGAACCATGCACCATCTATATGAACCGGAACTCCTATAGAGTGACAGTGGTCTAGCAACTTATCAAAATCTTTATGATAGCCAGTTGTTATACAAGAAGGATATGATACTACAAATACATCTCCTTCTTTAATCTGAGTGTAGTCTGTAATCTGATTAACTTTGTAGTCTGTCAATCGGCGATGATACTTATACTCGCCTTTATATACTGTTATTTTTTTACCATTTAGCATATGCAATTCATCTAATTGATGTGTTGTTCCTAAAATAGCATCACGTCTATCAAATGTATCTAATCCTATATACTTTACTCGTTCATGTGACGTAATCCATTTATCAATGGCAGTCAAAAATGTCTGCGTATATTCGTGTGGGTCCCACGGATATTCTTCTGTTCCCATATTCTTTCTAAATTTATGAAAGGCAGACATATACATTGGTCGTTGCCTTCTCGTTCCTAAATCATTTATTGTTAAATCTTCGTATTTCATTAGTTCCATTTCTCCACAATTGCGTCTAATTTACAAGGACATGCAGTATAATCACACACAATGGGCTTGTCTGGTAAAGTATAATCACCAGTTAGTATATTGCCAAGTGAACCGCCAACTCTCTTAGTACATCTTAATATATTGCCATCAGGTTCTACCATTATTCGTTTCATGCCAGCAGTACAAGTATAGCCTTCAAATCGATGCAACTCTTTATCTAACACTTTCATAAATTTCATCGGCTCACCATCAAAATGTAAATTTCTAGGGAATGTCCAATCTAGTCCAAAATCTTTCATATTATAATAATTATTACTTGTAATCCATTCTCTTTGTTCATCAGTGTATTGAAAGTATTCAGTTCCATGAATGGATTTTCGTACGAACTTAGGTGTAATTTCAACCTTTAATCCTTTTAATCTTTCAAACAACGTTACTGCTCTCTCAAAGTTATTTGGTAGAATCATAAGAGGAATAGATACACTTGCTTTGTGTTGCATTATCTCTGCAACTTTATAAAAATGGTCATCATCTGCTTCTTCATAATGCCACGATAGGAATACAAATGCTCGTTGGGCTCTAAATTTCTCCCAATATCTTAAAGTTCTTGACGCATTTGTAGAATACTCTACGAACACATTGTCAGAAGAAATAGTGTCAACAAAATCTTGGAACTTCGGCCACACTGTTGGTTCACCACCTAATACTTCTACATATAAATATTTGTTTCGTTCTTTCAACTCATCAATTAATTTTATATATGGTGCCCAATCTGTGGGCCATCGTTGCGACCCATCTCTATGAAAATCTGAACAATACGAACAACTGTAATTGCAAACATTGTGAATAAACAATGTTACAATACAACAGTCTAAGTTTTCTGATGTTATGTGCAAAACAACTCCTTATATTGTGGAACGATATCTATTATATTTTGGTCTCGTGCTTCGTCAAGTTTGTTTGTAATCTTAATGAACTCTGGTAACCATTCCTCAGAATAATCTTCACTCAACATAAATCTAACTGTTGAATCTAAAACTGTACAGAAATGTTTCTTCGTTTTCTCTGGATGGTCACTAGCCTTTACCCAGTCTTTATATTCTTCATACAATGTAACTATTTCTTGTTTGTTCTTTTCTGGTAACACTTTAATGTTATAGTATTTTGGTGAGTGACACATGTGCTGTGTTATTGTTGGTCGTGGACTGTGATGAGGATTATACTTATCTAATCCAGACTCTTCTAATTTCCATTTCATAAACTCTGGCATATGATAAACATTGTAAGGCGTAACTGTAAAGGCAAACCATGCTTTCAAGTTTATACGTTCATTGTCATTTAATGTTTTCATATGTTTATAGACTGCTGGAAACTTTGCTGGTGTTCTTTGATAATCAAAGACTTCATTACATCCATCAATACTAACACCGATACGAATCTGCTTAAACTGTTCCCATAGATATACTAGTCTGGTTGGTACCATAGTTAGATTAGAATTATATTCAATCTCTATGTTATGAGCATTACCACTCGCAACTAACTTCTCTAAACTTTCTTGGTGTTCTTTGATGATTAATGGTTCACCGCCAACGATGTATAATTTCTTAGCAGTAGTACAGTATTTCTCAAACTGTTTCCAGTAATGGTCAGCATTCTTAAACCAATCATATTGGTCTGTTGCCCATTTGCCTTTATTGTTTTGTGTTAATTTAATTACATCATGTGTATCTTTGTATTGAGTTCTTCCTGTTATCTTTACAAAGTCATCATACCACATATGAGAATCAGTAGGACCACACATTCTACATTTTAGATTACAGAAATTACCATAACGAATATCAAAGAAGTCAATGTTCTGTTTCTCAACATCAAGTGTGCCATCTGCCTCTGTGACTTCATGTATTCGTGCTTCAGAAAGTTCCCAATCTTCAGTTTCATATTCTCGTCTTGACCTAATACCGTTGACTTCTTCTTGTCTGCAACGTTCACATTCTGGATGCCATTCACCTTCCATCATCGTCTTGCGAACATCTTTCAATAGAATCGCATTTCTGGCTTCATTAAAATCATCACGTCCAGCGTTATAAGGAGTTCCATCTTCTTTCTTCATTATGCCACGCTGAGGTGAATACGAATTCGTATTACAACATATTCTCAAGTCACCATTATTTCTAAGATTGATTGAGTTCCATGGCATTGGACAAAGTGTGTTCCCTTTTGATTTTGGTACGTTGTCAAAGTCTTTGCTCATAATATTATCCTTTACTTAAATCCCCATTCCCTTTCTTTACACCACCAACATTCGCCACAATGTTCTAGTCCAGGGTCTTTTATGTTGTTAAAATAATCACAAGTAGGGTCATACTCACAACTTCTTGTTATTGGTAATAAACTATCTATTAAGTTTTCTTTTCTATACAACTGTGCTATACCTTTCTTATTTGTATTTGCCCACGGCATATAAAATTTATTGTCTCTGTATGTCATCACATTGTCTGCTGAATCTTTTCTCGTGTAATCGAAGTCAAATACAGGCGTGAATTTACTTGCAATGTCATCTGGTGGATTCATCGTTGTTCCGTCATACACTATATTTATTTCTCGTTTATCTATGTCTTTCTGTGGTGCATCTATCATTGAACTGTCAGTTGCGGCTTCATCATAATGTATGTGATGTACTACATTATTATTTCCTGTTAATTCTATACATTTCTCTACCACTCTTGGTGCAATGATTGAATTTCTTCTATACTTTAAATTACTTCCAGTTGTATAGATATGAATAGTGTCTTTGGTGTGTTTCATTAGATAGTACAATAATATAGCACTATCAACACCACCACTGACCATTATTCCTACTGGTCCAGGATACATTTTGATACTAATATTATCTAGTTGAATAATTCCTGAAGGTGACACTAAACTAATTCTCCTGCAAGTGGAAATATCTCAGAAATAACTTTTGCACAAGCGTGAGCAATTTCCATATGCTCCTTTTGTGTGCCATTAGCACCACGCAATTCAATATAATGTACCCAACTACGAATTGACCCATTCATATACAAACGTGTCTTAGTTAATCCTTCTGGCAATACTACCCTTGCTTGTTCTTTTGCTATGCCATTTTCTATTGCCCATTCATAAACTTCTCTTGCTTGTTTGATTATGCCATGTTGTTTTCTTTGCCAATCTGTAATTAATTCTACAGTCTTTGCGTCTGCTTGAGTTGCCGGGTCTTTTTCAATATCAATAGAATTTTGCCTATTCTTGTGGTCTTGTAAACGGCATTCACGGGTAGTGAATGCATCACCCATTTCGCCTGGCTCTGCGTAACGTTGGCTGAACTCCTGAAATGAAAAACTTCTATGTCTTACAATTTGATGTGCAATGTCACGTGTTGTTTCAATTTCTAAACACGCACTAACCATTTCAAGTGGACTCCAATGTTGATGTTTAATCAAATACTTAATTAGTTTCTCACTAGTTTTTTTATTGATTTGATTATTTGGATTACTCACTTTGGCACAATAAGCAATTAGGTCTTGAACATTATTTAATTCTGAATCTACCGGTGCTGTGCTGTGTGATATCAGTTTAACTTTCATCTTTAGAACTCCTATCTAATTCTGATTGGTTGACATGAAACCCGTCATCTTCTAGGTCTCTTAGTAGTCTGTCATCGAACTCACCATCCCAGTCATCGCCATCTTCTGGTTTCCAATCTAGTAATGGTGCCATCTCTGGAAATACATCTCTAAAGTTTGTATCTCGTATTCCATCCATCTTGTTAATATACTCAATAAACTCTGGCATACGTTCTCTACTCCAATCTCCGCTCTCTGAGAATGATAACATACCTTTTAATCTTTTGACACCGTAGTTTGCTTCTTTCCATTCTTCAAAAGTTGCATCAGAGCCTCGGGTACTTAATTCCCAGTTTGCTTCTAACCATTCGATAAACTTATCAAACTTAGCACGAGTCATTTCTTTAAACCAATTTGGCAATACTTTAACATTTAGATGTGGCGGATGATAAACGAAGTGATAGTTAATCATACCTGCGCCTAACGGCCACATGTTAATTTTCTTAAACTTCATTTCTAATTTCCACTTAATGAAATCAGGAAGATAATAAATGTTCAAGGCTTGAACTGCACAAGCAACTGTAACTTCTACATTAGGTCCTGTGTTATCTAATAAATGAAACATCTTAACTGTGTGGTCCCACTTACTAGGAAAACGAATATAGTCATTCATTTCGCCGATACTATCTACACTATAATGAAAACGCACATTCTTAAACTCATCCCACAAGTCAAATAATCTCTGTGGCATTTCAACACCATTTGAGTTGTATCTCAATTCAATACCTTTGGCATATCCTGCTTTAACAACCTCTTCAAGTAGAGTATAATGTTCTTCAATGATAGTTGCTTCGCCACCAGCAAAGTATAACTGTTTCATATGAGGTATTTGTTCATACAACTGTTCCCAGAAAGCAGTATTCTTTTTATGCCAGTTATAACTAGCACCATCAATCTGTCCTTTGTTACCCCATTGCATAGTTTCTTTAAGGGATTCATTCTCAATACTTGGATGTAATTTAATCCAATCAGGAACCCATAGCGAACTGTCGTGTGGTGAACACATAATACATTTCAGATTACACTTAGAACCCAGTCTTAAATCTAAGTAACGAATCTTTGGTGGTATTTCGCCTTCTACTGAAGTTTCTTCGAGTATCTCTTTTAAGTCTACACGTCTTGCCCAATATTCTGTTTCCCAGAAACGCTTAGACATATGACCTGCATCTTCTTCAGCATAACACTTCAGACATGACGCTGGTTTTTCTCCATTGAGCATTTGCTTTCTGACATTTTTCATGTAGTCATTATTCCAACTACTCATCAAGTCAGTTACATTTAGATTTGCTGGTTTACCATCTGCTTGTTTAAGAACACCTACTTCACCGCCATGCTCTTTGTCGTTAGTTGCACCAACGCTTGATGCGTTTGCTGTACAACACACTCGCATATGCCCGTTTGGTCGTGTACTTAAATGTATCCAAGGCAATAAACAAAAGGTATCGGTTGGTGCTTTCGTTCTCTTTCGCCATTCTTCAACGTTTTTATCTGTCATCTTTGCCTTCTATTAATTTTATATACTGTATTTATCTACGTAGTTTTTTCGTACTGTGCCTTGAAGGCATCAAATTCCTCTCCGCATTTCTGGGCACATACCATTGGTTTACCTAAGTGAGTATTTGGTTTGTCCCATGATTCAACCAATCTACCAGTAAAATATTCATTATTAAGTACTGATTTTACTCCGTGTCTTTTAGCGTCAAACACATCTTTACCGCCAGATTGTTGTAGTAATTCCCAGACTTGATTCTCGCCTGGCTTTTGCCAGAACTTGTACATACTTCCTGCAACCCAACAGCACGGCAAGATTAATCCTTCTGCACTTAGATACATACTCTTTTCGGCTGCCACTTTACATTTGATTTTTACATTGTCAAAGTATTTTTCTAATGAGCCATGCTTCTCTTCTAATTTTATAATATCTTTAATAGCCTTGTTTTGGAATTTCACTTCTTTTGGTTTTTGTAGAAGTTGCTGTTCTTCGCCCTTTCGATTCATTGCTTGGTGTTCTTCTTTACCAGTCTTTTTTATAGTAGAATAAAATCTACCAGTTTTCTTTGGTATGAATTTAAAAAAGCCTGTTTCTTTTGCAATTGCTTCTGCTTCTTCTACTTGATGTTCATTGTGTGCAAAGATGAGAAAATCCCAATGGGCTCTACCTCCCGCTCCTATGAACGCTAGTGCGTTTCTCCATGCTATATCCCAATTAACACCTTGACGATATAAATGATTTGTATCTGCTAATCCATCAAAAGAGAATGTAACATGTCCTTTGTTGCCTAATGTCTTTGCTAATTCTATCCACCAATCTTCTTTCTTTGCACCAGCATTTGTATTCATGTTTAACCACATGTTTGGATTTTGTTCTCTTAAATATTTGAATACTTCTAATGTATCATTTGCGATAATTGGGTCACCAAAATTGCCACACATGTAAAGTCTATCTAATTGTTTTACGAATTCTGGTGTTAGAATTTTCTGAACATCTCCTACTGTCAATTCATGTAGTCCATTTTTGTCACCTAGATTAGGATTATCACGTCCGCCCTTAATATTTCTGTCACACATTGGACAAGATGCTTGGCACTTCTCTGTGATTTCTAAGTGAACTGCTCTGATATCTTCGTAGTTATATAGATTCACTATTTTCTACCTACAATCATATAACGATTATATTCTTCTAGTGCTAGTGTTCCCTCGTATAATGTTTCAGATACATTTAATCTCTTAGAGAATTCTTCTAAACTAGATACTGTATCATCTGCGTGTTCGTGTTCTTCGTCATCAAAATCATTGTTCTGCATTATAACTAACATGCCTTTTGGAATACCAGCCCACCATTTATCAAAGTCTACTATATGTTCGCAACTTGTATTGATTACACATGTTGGCGCACCATCAGTTATCATTTCTTTATCGCCATTGTACTTCAATGTTTCGTACATAAACTCACCAGTATATATCAAGTTGTTTACATCCATTGCACTTGCTTTGAACTGCCAATCATTTTGCGTATAACTTCTATTCAATGTCTCTGCTGGTAATGAACAACTCTCATCTATATCAAAACTTCGAATATTTACAACCTTGTTTCTTTCAAATAATATTGCTGGCAATACTCCATACCATCCTGCACAGACATAAACCATATCACCCAAATCAATGTCTAAGTCTTTAATTGTATCACTTACCCATATCTTACTTCTTAATTGTCCTCTACTAAATGCGTCTGTAAGTACTTTGCCTTCAAAATTCTTAATCATATTTTTTAGATTTAACGGAATAGTATATTTTTCTTCAGTCAATCTATGTGCTAACTTCAGTATATTAGTTTTATATATTGTTACACTCTTTAGTGTTCCAATCCATTCATTCTTAGTATCAATTGCTTGTAATACTTTAAACAACAAAAACATATCTGGTTCAGTCTTTGATGATATCATGTTCTTTATCGCACTCAATACCTCTTCACTTTTATCATTTAAATTGATTATCAACTTAAACAATAGTTCGGTTTGCAACTGTACAAAGTCTCCATCACTATCAACTACATTCTGTAAGGCATTCAACGCAATGTGATTTCCTTCTAAACAATGAATTACTCTAAACAATACAGGTATGTTTATTATGTCCGAACAACTACAAACGTTACGCAACGCATGTAATGCCTCATCATCTTCACGTATTGCTTCGATAACTTTAAATAATACAAATATATTTTCTTCAGGCTTTCGTTCATATATAAGGTTCTTTAATGCACTGACTGTTTCTCTGTGTTCTTTGCCTAATAGATATGATGATAGAACAAATATATCACTTAATACTTCTGTGTTTGCCACACGTTCAAGGCTATTCAATACGGGATGTTTATTACCGTATAGTATTGTTAGTCTATCTACTATTTCATGTGGTTGCATTATTTCAATCCTATCTTCATAAAGTATTGTTTCTTGCCAACTGTTATAACGCCAGTGTATGAATCAAACGTCATAGGGAACGCATTGTTAAATGCCTGTGAACTACTGAACGGGCGATGAAGGTCAATATCACCTGCTTCGCCTATTAAGACAATCTTTCTTGTGTCTGGTATCATATCATACCAATCATCTTGGTTTTGTAGTAAACTTACATTAGTATTAATAACTACTCCGGGAACTTCTTTGAATGCTTTAGATGTTGAACCATTTGGTAATGTAATCTCTAAATTGTTCTCTATATAATCAACAGCAAACATATCTTGTGTAGATGCTTTGAATTTCCAATCATCTAACACTTCTTCTTTCATCATTTCGTCTGCTAAAAACTTACATGTTCCATTTATATCTAAGTTTCTTATATTCTCTATTCGCAATTTAGTGTCAAGTAACATTGCTCCAACTAATCCAATTCCACCGCCCAAAGTGTACACAGTTCCTAAGTACTTTTCACCAAATACTCTAACCATGTTTTGAATCATCCACGAATACACAATAGCATGGTCTTTATTAACAAATGAACTGATATCTACATTGGGATAACTATAAATCAACTCTTTGAGTCTGTCAACTATTCTATCATTATCAGCATTTGCTGGAAGAGTTGCATGAGCAAGAAATTCCATTGCTTGTCTATAGTTTCCTAATTGCTGTGCTACATTTCTTTCAGAATACTTTTCTGCCATTTGAGTGTAATCATATTCGGCACCAATAAGTGGTCTAAATCTTTTTCTTTCAACAGTTTTTACTTGTATCTGCTCAACATACTCTGGAGTTTCATCCATCTCAAATATTTCATCAGAAGAAGTATACAACTCATCATTTGAAGTTATTTTTGATTTGTTTCTTCTCTGTCTTCTCTTTTCTTTTATTGTTGATTTAGTCATTAGTATCTTCCTCGAACTTCTTATGCAACCAGTCATAGTCATTAATTTTACTTAATGCATCTTCATCGCCTGCATGTTTAGTCCCGTAATCTCTTCCTGCATTTGCACCTTTGATTGAATATTCTCCGTACTTCGCACCATTATTTATAGTACACCAAATTTCTAGTCGTTCATCTGTTTCATCTTTCTTAGACTTTTGAATAATACTTGATGATAGTTTAGTACATTCTCTGAATGCTGACTTCCACGTGTCGTACGGATTAGTATTAAATGCTGTATAGTTTGCTGTACCTGGCATTGCCTTAAACTTATCAGAGATTGATGTTGTAAAGTCAACTTTCCATTCTTTTGCATCACGCACTAACTGTGTAGGAAATAGTTTCAGTCCACCAAAACCATACACTAATCCGTTAATTGGATTTTTAGATTTCCATACGTGAACTGTATCTTCGTCCCATACGGTTGGAAAATAGTCAAACTTAAAGTCTTCAAGTAGAATAGCATCAGCATCAATCACATAAAACATTTTACTGTCTGCTATTTGTGATGCTTTTTGGTGAGCATTAAAGATACCCTTGACTCCGTGAACTCTCTTAGCATTAGGAACTCTCTCTAATAACTTGGCATAGTTTGCATCTGCTTCTGGTTCTTTATAACTTAACATAACAACATCATATGGAATGTCTTGCGTTCTAACTAATTCAGATTTGATTGGCTTCTTATTCTTAAAAGACATCTTTCTTAGTTTGGCAGTATTTGGTTTAAGATGTTTTATTGCCTCTGATGGGATGAGTTTTAGTCCACCATATTGATGAATATATCCAGTAGATGGATTTACTTTTGGCCAAACATGAAAGTGTGATGCGTGATGTCTATCAACATAGAAACGCCTATCAAATTCATCCAAAACTGTTACATCATTATCAATTGCCCAGAAATAACCAGTATTTGTGAGTTTAGCGGCTTTCATATAACATTCTTCAAGTGTTCCAGATAAAACCTCAACAGTCTTATCTTTTTTATATTTCTCAGTATTAGATGAATACATGCCCTCATCAAAATAGAATACAGGATGTCCAGTAACTTTTGATACCACTTCATCAACTCTAATAATATTCTTAAATCTGTCAAACGAGAAGTCATCTTTGGATGGTTTAAAACTAGCAAGATGTGGACGATGAACTAGATATACACCAGCGCCAGCATCTCCCTCAGATTTAAATGCGAATACATTTTCAATTGAGAATATATCTGGATAAAAATCGAAGTCAAATGTATCTAGCAACTCTACAACAGTATCAACTACCCAATAGAAAATATGTTTCTTTGCTTTTTGATATGCACTGTATGGGTCACGAGTATAATATGTAGGAAAGTTATGTTTGTCTGGAACACGTGATGCATATTCATCATGGAATATTATATTATCTGGATGATAATCTATATTACTAAATGCAATACCACCATATCCTAAATCTTTCTCACCAGTTCTTGTGCTGAACTTCCAAAGATGTGTGGGTCCAGTTTCATATAAGTCTGGATAAAAAGAATTAGAAATAGTTGATGTTTCAGTCAAGTCGGGATTAATCATCCAAAAATTATATCCAGTTGCTTTTGGTATTGCCTCTTCAATTGTTCTTGCACTTATCTTTTCTATCTCTGGAATTCTACCAAGCACAGTATCTACATCTTTCATTTTTTCTTTGGTAGCGTTTACTGTAGGAACTAAGCGTACGCCATTACGTACGACTTTGCCACTAGCAAGTCTCACATTAAAATTATGAATGAATCCACGGTCATAACTCATTGGATAAAAACTTGTTCTAAAGTCCTCAACATCTTCGTGTACAAGCCAATACATATCACTATCAACCTTATGGTCAAACGTATGAAGGTCTTTAGTTCTTATAACTTCAAATTCTAAATCACTACACGCAGGGTCTTTTTCATAGACTGCTTTTCTTTTAAAGTTGAATATATCATATTCTTTTTCAGTAAACATAGGGGCATTCTTTGGAAACAATCCAACTCCATGATACTCACGTGATAATTTCGTTATTGGATTCTCTTTTTGCCAGACTACCACTTTTTGTTTTTCTTTATCCAAACCAAATGCGAATGAATAATCAAACTTAAATGAATCGTATATACTGGTGTTTGGCATGATTAGATAGTAAAAGTCAGTCCTTGCTTTTTCTCTGCACTTTTTATGAACTTCTAAACTAGATTCACCTTCTACTAAATTGATTGTGTAGTTTTCTTGTAGTTTCTTCAACTCTTTATATCCATATCCTTTATCCCAAAAGAATATATCATATGTTTCTGTTGTTGGTTTATAAATTATTTTTGAATCATGGTCTTTATATTCGCCTGTTAGAAAATATGCATCTCTTATATAACCATTATCATTTTTTAGAACTTCTTTTGTTTTAAATAACTTGACACCGACAACACGCCGAAATACATTTCGTTCATCACAGTTCCAGACATGCGTGATATTATCATCATAACTATCAGTTTCAAAAGAAAAATCGAAGTCGTCATCAACCTTAACATCTGGGTCAACTACCCAAAAATGTTTAGTATTGGCCACGGAAGCAATCTTATTAATCGCTTCTTCCATCTTAGGATTCTCAAAATCCTCTAGATTTATCTTAACCATACGAAAAGACGGATACTTTTTCTGTATCTGGTCGAATCTTTCATTCGTTTCTTTGTCTGTTTTATAGGTTAAGTAATATCCGTCATATGCCATTGAATATCAGTCCAAAATTAGTTGTAATCATCCCTTATTATAACACTTTTTTAGTCGGATGTAAAGACTTTTACACCATAATGTTTAGAGAAATCAATAGCATCTTGCTCATCATTTACGATTGGTTTCCCTTTTATATTTAGTGAGGTGTTAACTAGAATTGGACAGCCAGTTTCTTCCTTGAATCTGGACAATAATTGGTATAGTTCTGGATGTTGTAGTTGGTTGACAGTCTGTACTCTACTAGTATTATCTACATGTATAATAGCAGGAAACTCTTTAGGAAACTTGCATTTTGCTACAAATTGCATGTATGGAGACTGAGTTACATTCTCAGGCATTTCGAAGTATTCGTGTGCATCTTCTTCTAAAATCATTGGTGCGAATGGTCTAAACTTCTGTCTACGTTTAATCTCATTCATCTTGTCTTTAATTAGTGGTCCTCGTGGGTCTGCCGTCAGCGTACGATTACCTAACGCTCTTGGTCCAAATTCTGCACGACCATTTGCAATTCCTACTATCTCACCCTTTAGTAATGTTTTTAGTGCTTTTTCAACTGGATAATCACCCTCAATATTGTAGCCAAGATATGGTGTTTTCCAGTGCAAATTCCAGTCTGCTCTATTGAACATTTGTGCTACTCCTATGCAACTTCCTGCGTCACCAGGATTTGGCATAATCCAAACATCTTTGAAGCCATAGTTTGCTGTTATCATGCTGTTTGCTTTACAATTTAACGCACATCCACCCATCAGAACTAAGTTTTCAGTAAATGATACTGTTCGATTTGCTAACTTTATTACTCTATCGAACATTATCTCATATATCTCTTGTGTTGCGGCAGCCAAATCAAACAAGTCTTGTTCTGAAGTTAAGTCTGGAAAAATCCAGTTACATCCTCTGTGTAGATTTTGTTTAAATGTATGTAGTTTATGAGCGTGTGTTGTTATACCCAACTCGTTCATAAGTTGATGTTTTAATGATGTGCCCTTGTATTTTCTATCTGCATTCCCATAGGCAGCCATTCCCATAAGAATGTATTCATCTTCATTTGCTTTTAATCCAAGTCGTTGTGTCATTGCACTATAAAACAATCCAAAACTATGTGGATATCTTTGTGAATACACTTTAGACAATTTACCACCAGAACCCTGCCAGATTGTTAATGTCTCCCATTCACCAATACTGTCTATCACAACAACTGCGGCATTAACAAATCCACTCGTGTGATATCCACTTGCGGCATGAGTATAATGATGGTCTTGATAAACTATCGGTAAATCTTTTAGTTCTGAAAACTGTTGTAAGTATCTCTTGGGTAATTCTTCTTTATCAAATGCTGTTTCATATTGTCCAGCCCATAGTTGTCTTGCTTTCTTCTTCCAAGGATTTTCATACCAAGCAATAACATCTGGCGTACCATATTCAAGTGCGTTTGTAATTATCTCAGAGTTGAGAAGTGGGTCGTTTTTGATTTTAGAGTAACGCTCTGAATGGGCCGCAAATAGAATTTCATTGCCCTTAATCAGACTAACAGATGCATCGTGATTTAATGCGCCACCTATTCCTAAAACTGTTTTGTGATTATTTGTATATGAACGGGTCACGCTTCTTTAATTCCGCTAAACGTTTCTTCATTGCACGTTCTTGTTTGAACCATGTCCATGGATATATTAGAGTACGCCATATCTTTTTTATCATTTTTTCATTCCTCGTGTGTTTTCAATATCAGCAAATAATATATCTGCCCAGCCATTATGTGCTTCTTCGTTCGGATGCATATACCTTTCGTCACCTTCAGTTGGAAAGAACAATTCTTTATCGTACATATAAGTAAAGAATGTTTGGTCTTCATATATACAATCCATATCTAATTGAGCAAAGACATCTTTCATATCTGCCTGCATACATAACTCTGTAAAGTTTGTTGGCTCAAGCAAGTTTGGTGTTAAGTTGAGACTATTGAATATAACATATTCTAAATTATTAGAAACACAAAAGTTTTGTAGTGTTAATACTTGAATAAGATAATTGTGAAAGTCATATACTGGTGACCAGAAATGTTTCATATACAATTGATTGAATTTGTCTAAGTCAGTATTTGTTTCTTCGTCTAATCTAATATTGCCATGATATTCGTGCGATGGTATATTATGAATTAGTACATTTTTATTTTCAATGAAGTGTTCTCTACGATTAGGTGCAGTTAATCCCACAGCAACGAATGGTTTCTTTCCACTTGCGATATGCTCTGAAACTTTTGTGATTGTTTGCCTAACAATATATTGATTACTAATTCCTCGTTCTGCATCAGTTTCTATATCTTTTATTCCAAGTTTCTCAGCCAACATAAAAGGCCATGCTTTATCCTTATGTGCTAGTCCAGTACCATATGTGAAACTACATCCGTTCGCATACAACATAATTATACCTCTTCTTTTTTCATAGTGAATGATTCTCCACACCCACACGTTTCGCCTTCGAGCGGATTATTAAATGTAAATCCACTATTCATGCCTTCTGTTTGATAGTCTAATTGTGTGCCGTCAACCATTATTAATGATTTGGCATCAACGAGAATTTTTATTCCTTTGTCTTCAAAAACTGTGTCATCTTCATTCACTTCGTCAGCAAATTCGATTCCGTATGCAAATCCTGAGCATCCTGTAGTTGTTACTTTGAGTCTAACTCCTATTCCAGCATCTCTATTTTCTAAGAAACTAGATACTCTTTTCGCACCCTCTTCGGTTATTGTTATCATTTAGTTTTTCTTTCTATAATCAGCGATTGCCGATTTGATTGCGTCTTCAGCCAAAACAGAACAGTGTATTTTTACTGGTGGTAATTCTAACTCTTCTACTATGTCCATGTTTTTAACTTCTCCGGCTTCTTCTAATGTCATGCCCTTAATCATTTCAGTAACCATACTTGAACTAGCGATAGCACTTCCACATCCGTATGTTTTAAATACAACATCTGTAATTATATTATCTTCTACTTTAATTTGTAGTTTCATAACATCACCACACGCTGGTGCTCCAACCATTCCAGTGCCTACTGAATCAATCTTTGGGTCAAACTTACCAACATTGCGTGGATTATTATAATGGTCTAACACTTTTCCTGAATAAGCCATGTTTGTCTCCTAATTAAATATTAATAACAATATTACTACTATTGGAATAACAATTGCTATTAGTATTATCATTTAAATTATCTTTATTATAACACATTTTAGAATTAAATTCAACCACTTTAACGTTGAATCCAGTTTTTTCCATTCCAGTCGTATGGAGGATTTGGACCTGAGAATTTATTAGTCATCAGTAATCTCCAATTTTTCTTATCATTACTTGCATTCTTAAATAATAATGGAAAGCCAGTTTTACCTTTTGTATATAAATCTATTTCTGTGTAAGAATTCTTGTCAACATCACGTCTACGGAGTCTAAGATACATCTCTTGTGGTTCTCCATCTTTCATAATATACTCATCTACTGTTTGAAAATTTCCACTATCTATGTTTAATATTCCATTTTCTATCTTGCCTGTTACATCTGCTGGCCCAGTATACATATAATCTATTGGTCCACCCATTTCTTTATTGCCTGTGATTAAATCTTTAACATCATTTTCTGGTACAACAAAATACATTTCTGGTACAAACTTATGTGGAATATGGTCTCCGTCTTCCCATGCATCTGCTACTTCATCTGTGCCTTTGATTGGTTTCGGCGATTCTATCCAGTCTTCGAGATGTCTATAAATCGACTTTACTAACAATGGCTTCATCGAGTTTATACCAGCAGTTCCGCCACCACCGACAGTCATTGATGCTGTCGCTTTCATAGAAACACCATAATCTTTGCCATTAGTATCAGTAATCATTATATCAATATATTGTTCTTTGCCTAGGCTATTCATTCCTTCGAAACTATAAGCACCCTTGACTGCCATTAATTTGTTGCCCATCTTTATTTTGACCGGAGCATTATCATTGATAATTTTTATCATTCCGTGTTCTTGGCGCTCTGAATTGTCTTCCTTACTACCAGTGCTACCGAAGTCGTTTGTCTTTTGTATGTCGCTTAGGAGAACGTAATTGACTTCATCTTCGTTGTTTGCACTTTGTATTGGAAATGCGATATTAGTTTTTCCAGGCAATGTTGGCCATTGTGGTGGAAATTTGTTCAAATCACCATCATAATCTTTGGCTAACTGTACAGTATCACTACCAAACTTCTTCTTACCCTTTGGAGTTAGTTCAACAATGCCGTTTTGTCCATCTTTACGGGCTAATCTGTTTTTAAAATTATCCAATCTTCTAGCATCATCGGCAAATGTTGCTGTTGATAGTCCTGCTTCGTTAAAAATTTCGTATGCTCTCATGGTTTCTCCTGAAGTAAATGATTGCGTCTACTCTATTTATCATATGTTATTCCTTGGAAGGTACACCATAAATATATATTAGAGGAGAGAGAAAGTCAATGAGAAACGGCTACGCAATACATTATAATTCATATCTTGCCAATGCTGGCGAATTTCTCTCGTCATTCATCACAACCCATTCGGAATGTGATAACTTATTAATCATAGATTCTTTGGAAGAGTCAAATCAAATGTTCTTAAATGAAAATAACATAACAACGATTGTTATTCCTTATATTCATTTGCATTTCCGTGAAAGATTGCTGGCTTTGTGGGAGGATATTACAGAGGACTTTGATATTCGACTTGCTATCTATGAATTTAATTCACAATATAGAATGATAAACGATTATCTATTTGATTGCGGACACAAACATGGTAATCCATATAAAGATTTCAGAGATATTCGAATATTTGACAATCAGCCATCTATTAATTTAGCATTTACTGATGTTGGAAGATTACTTACATTTAATGAACAGGAATATAAAAAGTTAACTGATGCTTTAAATGTTCAGCCATTATCTTCTGATGATTGGATTGGTGGGGATTGGAAGAATTATGTTGAGCAATATAGAACTCAATTAGAAATTCTTAGTAAGAAATAATTACTTTCTCTTAAAACCTTTATACTTATCTTTAAATCGTTCAATTCTACCACCAGTATCGAATATCTTTTCTTTACCAGTATAAAAAGGATGACATTTTGAGCAGATATCTATTTTCATTTCTGCTTTGCTTGTTGTTGACCTTGTGACGAACGATTCTCCACATGCACATGTAACTGAAACTTCTTTGTACTCTGGATGTGTGTTCTTCTTCGGCAATGTCCTTTCCGGTTAATGTCCTGCTTTCTGTATATTCTTAACTATTTCATCTGTTAATTGAATTGACTTTATCACTTTATTATCTGCATCTCTTTCACGCACTATATCTCTCACGTGTGTAAACGGACTCATAGGCGGTAGCGGACTGGGTCTAGATGTTTCAATTTGTTTTTTAAATTGGGATTTTTCCTTTACTCTTTTGAGTAATTCTTTTATTTCTTCAATTGTTGGCATGTTAACTCCAATGTCTCCTCTAAACCCAAGTAATGATGTAAGTATTTCTCCTACGCTTTTTTGTGCGGTCGTTTGGCTCACCCGCTGTCTCTAGTTGTTGTTACTTTCTATTTATATATTATATATAAACTACGTGTTTTATAGTTTAATTTGAGATATTCTTCTGGATAAGTCAGGCAATTACAGAAGATTTTTAATTATATCTTTTAAAACAACATGCGTATCGTCATCCCATTTAGTTACAACAAAATCACACTTCGTTGGAGATTCAAACATTGCATTTGTATCATCGAATCTTCCTTCTTTAATTGTGTCCATCCATACAGTGAAGTCTGAATTAAAGTTTTTTCTTGCTTCTTCTGTAGGAGCAATAAAATCTGCAACCGCAATCTTGCCTGCCATTACTACTCCGTCTGCTAAATGCTTCATACGGTTAGACTGTCTAATACGGCCAGATAAACTAAAGTCCCAATCATTATAACTAGTTCTAATTACGTCAGCATTTATATGAACACCATCAATTAATTCTGCTAAAGATTTTGCTAGTGTTGTTTTACCACTTCCAGGTAATCCACATATTAATATTTTAATCATCGGCTTTTCTTTAAATTACTTAAGTCCATCTCTGTAATAACTCCTTCATTAATTTTCATCGACCATTGATGTGTTGAATAAAACTTGACTGCGTACTCGTACAATTCATCATAGTTTGCTATCGTAATTTTTTTAGATTTAGCCTGCTTTATACTAGACTCTATATCATGTGACCGTTCACCGAAGAAAATTCCATCTGTCGAATCGAATGCTAAATCTTCGTAATATATAATTTTATCACATTTTATTTCTTCTTGTGCAATCATTAATTCGTATATGGCGAGAATCTTATTACAATTCTCTACAAAGTCTTCCATTGGGATTGTAACTGTCTTATTATCGTAGGGTGGGCGAAACGAGCCAGTTCCATCTCCAGTTAGTCGAAAATTATGATATGCTAATGCAAAACTTAATGAGACATCCACTATATTTAATCGAATTACCCCTATTGTATAATCAATCGTATCTGTGAACCTTCGTATCAATGGCAACATATCACTATCTGGTTCTCTTAGATATTTAAATTGCTCTACAGATGTATCATATGGAAACAACCAATTTGGATGTGTCTTACATACCAGAGAATCTGTTGAATTAAATTCATTTATCTGATTAGATAATTCCTTTGTATCTATATTAAATGCTTTTCTCTCTTCAAATGGCGTTGGCACTACGGGTACATCTAGCGTTTTACTAATCAATGATTCTAGATAATGCGTTCCACTCCTGGGACTAGAAAATATATGAATTTTATTCATTAATTAATCTCCAAGTAATGCTTGAATTATAGGTTTATACCAATCCATGTTTTGTGCAAGTACCATCATACTCAGCCAAATCCAAAGAGTATTAAATCCAACTAATGTTGGCAATAACTTTCTGTTACTTGCCCAAATTAAAGTCATGCTTGTGATTAAAGATAGGAAATAAAGTTGCCAAATATTAACTCCAAAGATTAATGCAGGAATAATAATTGATGCTTTTACTATCCAACTTAATGCTTCAATAATATTATAATCTGTCCAGTATTCTCTAGTGAACCACATTTGATAGCACTCGTAAACTTTGCGCCATCCAGTTAATGTATAGACAATAGAGGTAAGAAATACCCAAGAAGTTAATGCAAATATTAATTGTTCAGAACTAAGTACATTCATGATGAAAAATCCATTCGCCAAGGGTACATTGTTTGACCCATTGGACGTAAAACGTATTCTTCAAATAATATAAGAACGACAATAGCAAACACAACCTTAACCCACTTGGGCCAAGTTGCTTGCCAACGATGAAATGGTCTTAATAAAAACATAAAGAAACTTTCTAGTACATTTACAAATCTATCTTTTAAATTAAATGGTGGTGCTAAACAAATAACTGCACCAATAAGTAACCACCAAAGCCAAGTTTCTTCGCCATCTGGAAATATAAGAGGAACAGATAAGCCTGCTACCATATATAGCCCCATATATTTTTTTAGATGTTCCATTAAACCCTCTCTATGTTGCCGATTTGCCATGACTTGAACTGTTTATGATAAACTTTATGTTCTGCCAACTTAACTTCATCGATTTGTTTTCCTTTATATCGTTCTACCCATTCGGCATACGACATTAAATGTTTATTATTAATATTATATTTATTAAACAAAAGATTGATAAGCGGCTAAGCCGAATAGTGCTATTGAAATTGCAATTGCTACCTCAATAATATAGTCTACGATTGTTTTTTTCATGTTTATAATTCCTTAAGTACATTTTCTGGTGTTGTTTCGCCGTATGGGTCTAAATCTTCGGGTGTACTATCTGGTTCAATAAACATTTTTGTAATTAAACCATCATCAACAATCATTGCGTAACGTTTACTACGCATATTAAAGCCTACAGCGGACATATCAATTAACATACCCATCTCTGTAGTAAATAATCCATTACCATCTGGTAATACTTTAACATTTTTAAGATTATTAGCATCACGCCACGCATTCATAACAAATGAATCATTTACTGAACAACAATAGATATCATCTACTCCTTTGTCGTAAAACTTCTGTGCGTTTTCTTCAAATCCAGGTAGTTGATGCGTTGAACAGGTGGGCGTAAATGCTCCTGGTAAACTAAACACTACCACTTTTTTATTTGAGAAGATTTCATCAGTAGATATTTCTCCCCATATTGATGGGTTTAATTCACAAGCATTTGATTGACCCAAATCACTTTCAACCCTTACTTTAAATGCAACTGTTGGAACAACAGTATTTTCTAACCATGTCATAATTTATCCTCCAAAATCTGTTGAGTATTTTCTCAACAGTTCTTTATCTTCACCAACTATATCCATTTTCTTAATTACATTTGGTTGGTTCATAGGTATAGCAATTCTTTCACCGCCACCTTTTAATTTAACTGTATTATATGTAAAGCCTTTCTTCACTTTCCATATTGCGGATTCATTTAAATACTGGCAAGGTGCTTGTACGATTACAAAGTAGTCAGCATTTAAACATTTATTTAATTGATTTCTTTTAATTGTAAATGATTTATCTAAACAAAAAGGAACTTGAGTTTTTACTTCTAAAGACTTTCCATTGACTATCATATCTTTTTCACTATCGAATGGGTCAGTAGACATTTCTACTGTTCGTCCAATTCTACTCATATAATTACCGACAATCTTCTCGCCAATATCACCAAGTACCTTTTTTTCAGTTATTTTAATCACACTGTTATTGTTCCTTTATATAAACCCGAATTAGTACAATTTAAATCATATGCTTTTATATCACCATCAATTAATGACCTAATTACTAAACTTACATCATTAATTGATATTAAACTACCAATATCGTAATCAAACTCTGTATCGTTCATCGTTCCCACTCGAATTATTTTACCAATATTGCCTTCAATATCAGCAGTACGTCTTAATCTTGTCTTATCATCAACTAAGAATGGGTCGCCTGTTTTAATCATAACAACATTCCTATTTCAATACCAATCCAAAGAATCATAACACCCATAATAGAGTAGCCAGTTTTCATTATACTTTCATATGAGTTTCTGATTGATTCCATATTTTCGTTTAAATCTTTTTCCCAAGTTTCCATATTATCTCCTTTATGGGGCACTTACATGCCCGATTGAACAACTAAATGACCTGTTTGCTGTTAACCCACGAAATTGTTTAATAGGTTCAACATCAATTAAAATAGTTTCTATATGAGTAGCATTATAATTAATCATCTCAACTAGAAAAGCATTTGTCTTCCTTAATTCTGCTAACGCATACGTTGTATGTCCTATATAACTTAATAATAGAATACCACCAATTGTATACATTAATAATTTATTCACGCAACCAATCCAACAGTAAACCAATCAGGTTGCTTTCTATTCTTCCAAACTGCGAAATTCTTCTTGTATTTGATATAATAATTCCTATATGCAACAATACTATCAGGATGTTTTACATCATCTGGCATTGCTTGAGTTGGTTGAGTAAAAGGAGTATTCTCAATATTAATTGGTGGATACTG
>Ga0208667_1000131_pt1 | contig 34397 bp, 21 predicted proteins | sample 11BtaG_FD_184085 | JGI IMG/M metagenome (GOLD analysis project Ga0208667, IMG submission 184085) | Marine viral communities from the Subarctic Pacific Ocean - 11B_ETSP_OMZ_AT15265_CsCl metaG (SPAdes) (version 2) | ecosystem: Environmental > Aquatic > Marine > Oceanic | place: Pacific Ocean... | reverse complement strand
AAATTTAATTTAAATAAAGGTACTGAAACAAGTAGTTTTCCCTGGTTATGATAGGAACATCACAATTAATTAATACGTTTTCACGTCCGTGTTTTACAGATACGACAGATATATTTAAAGACGGAAGCGGCGTAGCCCTGTACGGTTTAGATTATGATGCTTCAGACGTTGGAGGTGCTTCAGGTAAATTTGGTGAAGCTGCTATATTTAATGGGAGTAGTAGTTATATAAATCTTGGTACAGGTTCAAGTGGATTATCAGGTTTATTAAACCAAAAGGTTTCACAATCTGTTTCTTTTTGGATGAATACTTCTTACACAGGGATTTCAGGTAATAGTATTATCTACAGTGTTTATGCGGGAGCTGGGATAAGTTTAAATGTTTATTATTTAACTAATGGTACGCTATATTTTTTAACAAGATATAGCAACAATTCTACGACATTTACTACAACTCAAACTTTCAATGATAGTCAATGGCACCACGTTGCGGTTACGATAGATGTTCCTAATTTAGAAAGAAAGATATACATAGATAATTCATTAGTAAGTACACAGTCATTACCTTCTGCTTCTTATGGGGGAAGTGGCACTACAGGCGTGGCTTTAGGCACAAATGGTAATTTTAATACACAGTATTATAAAGGAGATTTAGACCAAGTGAGAATATATAATACAGCACTTACGTCATCTCAAGTTACTCAATTATACCAAGAAAACAATTCAACTGTAGGCACACATTTATTTGGATGCATTGCAAACTATAATCTAGATGGTAGTGCAAAAGAATCTATGGGTACTACGGCTTATGATGGTGTAGAAACAGATATAACATATAGATATGACGGAACCCCTACAAACGTAGACTTTGGCGTTGGAGGGAAATCATTATATGGCGCTAGGTTTAATGGGAGTAGTAGTGAGATAGAAGTTTCAAGCAACGTTATTAATATTAACACTATATCCGTTTCAGCTTGGATAAACTTAGGAACAACAAGTGGATTTCAGCAAATAGTTTCTAATTTTAGCTCGTCTAACACGGGATGGGGATTAAGAATAAACGATGGGGGATATTTGTCTTATAATACGGCTGTTGGTGTTATTACAAGTTCTACTGCTTTATTAGCAAATACTTGGCATCACGTTGCATTAACTATTGATAGTTCAGGAAATTCAACAAAATTATATATCAATGGCTCGGAGGACAGTAGTACTACATATACAGCACCCACTTACGGAGCAGGTAATACAAATTTTCATATAGGTTCTTTAGGTAATTTAAATACTCAATATTTTAATGGCTCTATAGACCAAGTAAGAATATTCTCTAAAGCGTTATCATCTGCAGAAGTTGGTAAACTTTATGGCAATGGTGCAGGCGAAATTGCTTGCGAGTATACGGCTACAACAACCGATATTGCTTACCCTATTGCTAATACTGCATATTATAAATTAGATAATAATAGTAAAGACTCAGCTAAGTCAACTGGTAAGTTTAATGAGGGTGCGGTATTTAATGGGAGTAGTAGTTATATAACGAGTAATTCTTTGCCAAGTATTGGAACAGGAGATTTTACTTTTTCTTGTTGGTTTAATCAAAATTCAGGAAGTTCACAGGGCGCGTTGTTTTCTACAACGACACAATGGTTTGCTGCAAACGGAAATGTAAGCCCAAAAGTTTTAATGGTTACAGATGATACTGTTACTAAAAAGGGGGATACCACTTATAGTCAAGACACTTGGAATCACGCAGTATTTGCAAGAGAAAGCGGTGTATTGAAGATGTATCAAAACGGAACAGAAGTGTTTAGCGGCGCATATACCGATTCTTGGGATATGACTCAATTTGGTATTGGAGTAGCGCGAGCGTTTGGCAGTAGAGTTTATTATTTTAATGGGGAAATAGACCAAGTAAGAATATATAATACCGCATTAAGTTCTACAGATGTATTAAATTTATACGCTGAAACAGTCAGTGATACTAGTACACTGTCATTTCCATCTGGTAAAACAGCAATTGCAACATATCAATTAGATGGTAATTCTACAGATTTATCTGGTAACTATAACGGAACAGATACTAATATAACTTATGCTTACGATGGCACTGAATCAAACGTTGAATACAGGTTTGGAAGGTATGGTCAAGCAGCGGTGTTTAATGGTAGTACAAGTTATATTGAAAGTGGTATTTCAACTAACATATTAAATTCTGATTATACAATTTCTTTTTGGGGAAAATCGAGCAATAGTTCAGGTGGTCAAACTTTTATAAATACAAATAGCGGTGCTGTTGCTTTTGTAAGAATTGATTTTTCTGCAGATGGTAATCTTCTTTTTTACCACAGAAATTCAGCAAGTACAACTTACCTTGACTACTCAATTGTGCCAGGAATGGCGGATGGTAATTGGCATCACGTTGTAATTACAAAAGATAACACAAGCGTTAAAGCGTATAAAGATGGTAGTTTAGTAGGAACAATTACATCTACAAGCGGAACTTATAGCAATTCAACAACGTTACAAATTGGCAGAAATAATTATAATGCAAATGGTGCTAATAATTTCGATGGCGACATTGACCAAGTACGCATCTATTCAACTGCCCTTACAAGTAGTCAAGTAACACAACTTTACAACGAAAAGCCTGAAGTAGATACATCTAACTTTAAGACTGTATTGTATGAGGGTAATGGTGGTACTCAATATATTTCTAATGTTGGTTTTGAGCCTGATTTGGTTTGGATTAAGTCAAGAAGTTTAGCAGCTTCCAATGGAATTTTTGATTCTGTAAGAGGTGTAGCAAATTGGTTAAGAAGCGATGGAACAGACGCAGAGCAATATCAAAGAACAAACGGCTATTTAAATTCTTTTGATTCTAATGGATTTACTTTGGTAGAAGGTTCTTCAACACACTCTACATATACAGGTTCTTATGAAACACATCAAAGTGGACAAACCTATGTAGGTTGGGTATTCAAGGGCGGTGGAGAGGCAGTCTTAAACGAACAAGGTAGTATTGACAGTCAAGTTAGTGCCAATACAGAAGCAGGGTTTAGTATTGTTAAATATACTGGTAATGGAACAGGCGGAACAACAGTAGGTCACGGATTAAGCTCTGCCCCCGATATAGTAATAACTAAAGGACTTGATTTTCCAGATGTTTGGCTTATAACTGGAGCGTCTATTGGAAATAACGACACAAATTACTTATTATTTAATACTGGCGCAATGGGTTCAAGTACAACGGTAGGTTCATCTAATGCTACGACACTTAACATTGGTACAAGTACTGCATCCAACACTAACTCAAAGAATTTCATATCCTACTGTTTCCATTCAGTTCCAGGATATAGTAAGATAGGGAGTTATACAGGGAATGGTTCAAGTACAGGTCCGATTGTAACAACAGGCTTTGAGCCAAAATTTATTATGATTAAGCGAACAGATACATCAGGATATGGATGGTATATAATGGATTCCGCAAGGGGAATGGATGGAACAACAGGTAAGTTTTTGTTTGCTAATACTTCAGCATCAGAAGGTACTTTAGGAGCAGGTGGATTGCAACCTAATTCAACAGGATTTCAAATAACAGATGCAGGAGCAGGATTCAATGCAAACTTAGGAACATACATCTATATGGCTTTTAAATAAAAATTATGGCTTTAACAAAAATAACATCAGGTGTTATAGCACCAGAATTTACAACCTCGGCAAATTTAGCGTCAGGCACATCCGTATCTATTGACTGGAACAGTGCTCAAATATTCAGAATAACTCCAAACCACGCAGTAACATTTTCTTTTACAGATTATAAAATAGGTATGGTAAAAATAATTGTAGCTACTGGAGCAGGTGGTGGGAACACCCTTACTTTTCCAACAGAGGCAATTAAATTAAGCGGAGACTATGATGATACTTCTGCTGCTAAAAACTTTATTCAAATAGTATGCACAGATGATGATGGCACGCCTGAGTTCTTTTATACAATATCTCAGCAAGCTACTTAGAGTAATATTTAAATTAAATTAAATGGCTAAAAAACGTTTTAAAGACACCGGCGTTGGGAAGTTTTTATTAGAAAAGATTCCTAACGTCGTAGGCGCGATAGCTGGTGATACACCTGTGGGTTCAGTAATACAAGCTATTATTGGCGGCTCAGATATGAGCGAAGAAGATAAAAGAATTGCATTAAAAAAATTAGATTTAGAAAGAGCAGAAATAGACGGCACAACTAAACGTTGGGTTGCAGATGCGACTTCAGGGTCGTGGCTTGCAGCCAATGTGCGCCCTTTAACTTTAGTATTTTTAACAATAAGCTATGTAGCTGGATGGTATATGGGTTACCCATTAGATTCAATTACAGGTTTGCTTACTATTGTCATTGGTGGCTATTTTGGATCTCGCGGAGTAGAAAAAGTATTTGGAAACAGTAAACACAAATAATGAGCGATTTAAAAATTTACGGCATAAACGTCGGAGCGGTAGCCTTTTCGGCTATGCCTAACATCAACCCCACATTGCAAACTATAGTGTTAGTTATGACAATAATATATACTGGGATGAATATTTATATTAAATTAAAAGATAGAAATAAAAAATGAAATATTTCGAAGAATCCGAATTTAGTGAATTTGATGAAATGAATCCAGTTCTACTAGCTATGCTAGATGAGTTAAGAGAGGAGTATGGATACCCAATTAAATTAACATCAACTTATAGAAGTCCTGATCACCCTATAGAAGCTAAGAAATCTAAACCAGGCGAGCACGCTTATGGGGCCGCAGTTGATATTGCATGTGTAGGCGGTGAGGCAACTTTTAAATTAGTTAAAGCTGCTATTAAAGTAGGATTTACTCGCATAGGTATATCAAGAAAAAATAATTTTGTGCACGTAGGCATTGGTTATCCAGGGGCACCTGAAACCACTATATGGACATACTAAAATAAATTAAATGAAATTAATTAGAAAAATTAGCATAGGCCAAGACTATAAAAATGAGGCTATGCATTATTCTGTAGGCCAGGAAGTTTACGGAGGGCATAAGATTTGCGATATAATTGAACAAGAAGGTTCTTTTCAGATATACATTGAAAAGAAGGGATCACAATTACCCTGGAAACATTTTAATAAAAATATGGCTGTGTCTATAGAATACAATTTAGATTATTAAATGAAGTCATTATACAATTATATTATATCAACAAATGAAAGGTACAATAACAAAACATCTGTCGATGGTAAAGAGCTTATATTAAATACTGAAATAACAGAAAGAGATTACGAATTTGTAAATCGAATTGGTACGGTAATAAGCACACCTATAAATATTAAAACTCCCATAAAAAAAGGGGATCAAGTTATAATACATCATAATGTATTTAGAAGATGGTATGATGTTAGAGGTAATGAAAGAAACTCAGGTAATTATATAGACGAAGATAGATACTCAGTATCACCTGATCAGTTGTTTGCATATAATCAAAATGGCAAATGGCATTGCCCAAATATGTATTGTTTTGTAAAACCTTTAGAAAACGAAGACATATGGAGCACCGAGAGCGAGCAAAAACTTTTGGGAGTGCTTACATATACTAACGACTATTTAAGCTCATTAGGATTGTCCTGTGGAGATATTGTGGGCTTTACGCCAGAATCTGAATACGAATTTAACATAGATGATAAAAAATTATATAGAATTTTATCAACGGAAATAACTATCAACTATGGACATAAAAAAGAAACGCAAACTTATTCTTGATGCCGCTGAAAATTCAATTGATGAATTAATAAAGGTAATGAATAAGAGAATGGATCCAGACGAGCTAGATCCTGAAAAAGTAAAAATATCAGCCTCGGCTTATAGGCTTGCAATGGAAGACGCTATTGCCCTTTTACAAAGAGTAGAAGAAATAAATGAAATGATGAACGAATCACCTAAGACTGCTAAGGACAGTTTTTATGGTGTAGAAAACAGAGTTAAGTAATGTATAAACAAAATCTATATGCTATACACTCCGCGCATTTATCTACTAAAAATGTAAAAAGAAACAACAAGCTAAAAAATTACAAGTACGGTTATAATGACGATCTTGATTGTGTAGTAATAAGTAAAGATGGAACTATAGGTGAAATTTTTGAAGTACAAGGATTGCGTATTGCACTTCCTGCAATGCCAAAAGAAGTATATTCAAATAGCGAAAAACCTGAAGATCAAGTTTTTAAGCAAACCTTAAAACCCGCTACGCTATCAAAAATTAAATCAATACATGATTTTCAATTATATCCAGATGAAATTAAAGAAAAATATTACGAATATATTAATTCGGAGTTTGATTATCGCAATGATGGCTACTGGTTTATGTGCAACGGCACAGCAACCTACATTACAGGAACGCATTATATGTACCTTAACTGGACAAAAATTGATGTTGGTGCGCCTGAGTTCAGACAATCAAATAAAATATTCTTTTATTTTTGGGAAGCTTGCAAAGCAGATTACAGGTGCTACGGAATGTGCTACCTCAAAAATAGACGGAGTGGCTTCTCCTTTATGGCAAGCGCAGAAACAGTTAATCAAGCTACAATATCAAAGGATGCAAGATTTGGGGTATTATCCAAAAGCGGTGGAGATGCAAAAAAAATGTTTACCGACAAGATTGTACCTATATCGATCAACTACCCATTCTTCTTTAAACCAATACAAGACGGTATGGAAAGACCTAAAACAGAACTTTCCTACAAAATACCATCTAAAAGGCTTACAAGAAATTCACTCAAAGCAACTGATCAAAACGAAGTACAGGTTGGCGAAGGATTGGACACTACAATTGACTGGAAGAACACAGGCGATAACTCCTACGATGGTGAGAAATTAAAATTACTAGTTCACGATGAATCTGGTAAATGGGAAAAACCCGATAATATATTAAATAACTGGCGTGTTACTAAAACCTGTTTAAGGCTAGGAGCAAAAGTTGTTGGTAAATGTATGATGGGGTCTACATCAAATGCTCTAGATAAGGGTGGTAATAACTTTAAAAAATTATATAATGATTCAAAAGTTGAAAACCGAAACCGCAATGGGCAGACTGCTAGTGGACTATACTCTTTGTTCATACCTATGGAGTGGAACTATGAAGGGTTCATTGACAAATATGGATTTCCTGTATTCGATAGTCCAGAAAAACCTATTGAAGGAATCGACGGAGAGCTTATCAGGTATGGAGTTATCGATCATTGGGAGAATGAAGCAGATGGACTTAAAGGGAATAATGATGCTTTAAATGAATTTTATAGACAGTTTCCAAGAAGCGAAAAGCACGCCTTTAGAGATGAAATAGAAAAGTCTTTATTCAATCTAAATAAAATATACGAACAAATAGATTTCAACGAAGAAATGACAATGAAGGGTTATGTAACTCGTGGATCATTTAATTGGAAGAATGGAGTTAAAGATTCTATAGTAGAATTTTATCCAAACAAAACAGGTAGATTTAAACTGTCTTGGATTCCACCAGTTGAAATGCAAAATAATATAATAGTAAAAAACGGTATTAAATACCCAGGCAATAAAGATTTAGGTGCTTTTGGTTGTGATAGCTATGATATTAGCGGAACAACTGATGGTAGCGGATCTAATGGTGCGCTTCACGGGCTTACTACATTTAGTATGCTTTCAGATGTACCGTCTAGTCAATTCTTTTTAGAATATGTTGCTAGACCACAAACAGCTGAAATATTTTTTGAAGACGTACTTATGGCGATGATATTTTACGGTATGCCAATACTTGCTGAAAATAATAAACCTAGATTATTATATCATATCAAAAGAAGAGGCTATAGGGGATATTCAATGAATAGACCTGATAGACCTAGAAATAAATTATCTGTAACAGAAAAAGAATTAGGTGGTATACCTAATACTTCAGAAGATATAAGACAAGCCCACGCGGCTGCAATTGAAAGCTATATTGAAACCCACGTTGGGTTAAAAGAAAACGGAGATTGCGGTAGAATGTATTTTCAAAGAACTTTGGAAGACTGGGCTAAATTTGATATTAACAAAAGAACAAAGTTTGATGCGTCTATAAGTTCTGGCCTTGCTATAATGGCATGCCAAAGACATTTATATGCGTCTAAAACCGCAAGACAAGTTAAGAAAATAGACTTTGGGTTTTCACGATATAATAACCAAGGTTCAAAAAGTAAAATAATACAATAAAAAATGGCAGAAGCTACAGGACAAGTTACCCAATTTCCCAGCCAATCGGTTGACGATGCTACTAAATCTAGCAAAGACTACGGAATGGAAGTGGCCCGGGGTATACAAAACGAATGGTTTAGAAAATCATCTGGCACGGGAAGGTTCGTACAAAATCAACGAGACTTTCATAAACTAAGATTATATGCCAGAGGTGAGCAATCTGTTCAGAAATATAAAGATGAGTTTTCTGTAAATGGAGATTTATCTTATCTTAATTTAGATTGGAAACCAGTGCCAATTATACCTAAGTTTGTAGATATAGTTGTTAATGGTATGCAAGATAGATTGTTTACAGTTAAAGCTTTTGCGCAAGATCCAACATCTGTTAAGGAAAGAACTAATTTTGTAGAAATGATGCTTGAGGATATGAATACTCAAGAGTTAATTACACAAATAGATGAAACTTTAGGTGTTGATGTAAGAAATGTAAAGCAAGAAGATCTACCGTCTAATAAAGAAGAGTTAGAGCTTCATATGCAAATAGGTTATAAACAATCTATTGAATTAGCTCATGAGCAAGCTATTGATAATACTTTTAAACGAAACGCTTATCACGAAATAAAAAAGAGATGTGATTACGATCAAACTGTTTTAGGTATTGCAGCTGCCAAGCATACATTTAATAATACAGACGGTATAAAATTAGAATATGTTGACCCATCAAATTTAATATATTCGTACACTGAAGATCCTAATTTTGATGATGTATATTATTTTGGTGAAGTTAAGCAAATTAAATCTAATGAGCTTAAAAAACAATTTCCAGAATTAACAGATGAAGAGTTTGAAGACATTGTAAAAAAATCTTCTAATTATAATAATTACGATTATATAGACAATGATTCAAACGATACGTTTGATACAAATACATTAACTGTATTATATTTTAATTGGAAGACTTGGGAACAAAGTGTATATAAAATAAAAGAAACATCTACAGGAGCCAAAAAAGCTATAAAGAAAGATGATAAGTTTAACCCTCCTAAAGACCAAAGAACTAGATTTGAAAAAGTAGCTCAGGCTATGGAAACTATATACGAAGGCGTATTAGTATTAGGTTCTAACAAACTTTTAAAGTGGCAAAAAGCTACTAATATGGTTAGACCCGATTCTAACATTAACAAAGTAATGATGAATTATGTTGTTAGTGCGCCTAGAATGTATAAGGGTAAAATTGAAAGCTTAGTTAGCAGAATGGTTACTTATGCTGATTTAATACAGCTTACACATTTAAAACTGCAGCAAGTAATTCAAAGAATGACACCATCTGGTGTTTATTTAGATGCCGATGGATTAGCTGAAATTGATTTAGGTAATGGCACAAATTATAATCCGCAAGAAGCTTTAAACTTATATTTCCAAACAGGATCAGTTATAGGAAGGTCTATGACTGTTGATGGCGATATGAACCCTGGCAAAGTACCAATACAGGAATTACCTGGTGGTGGCGGACAACAAAGCCAAGCATTAATACAAGCATATAATTATTATTTGCAAATGCTTCGCGATGTTACCGGATTAAATGAAGCAAGAGATGGATCTGATCCAGACCCATATGCTTTAGTAGGTGTACAAAAATTGGCTGCTGCAAATTCTAATACAGCAACTAGGCATATATTACATAGTTCTTTATACATTACAAGTACTTTAGCAGAAGCTATATCTGTAAGAATAAAAGACGTGCTGGCGTATCATCCACAAAGAGATGCGATGATTGGAGGTATCGGAAGATTTAGTGTGGGTGCTTTAAAAGAAATGGATAATTTACATATGCATGACTTTGGCATTTTCTTAGAGCTAGATCCAGATGAAGATGAAAAACAACTTGTAGAAAATAATATACAAGTAGCATTGTCAAGAGATCAAATACATCTTGAAGATATAATTGATATAAGACAAGTAAAAAACATAAAACTAGCTAATCAACTATTAAAATACAGAAGAGCTAAGAAGGAGGCTACAGACCAATTAAAAGCAGAAAGAAATATTGCAGCACAATCGCAAGCTAATGCCCAAGCTGCTCAAGCCGCTGAAATGGCTAAAGCTCAAGCTGAAAATATGAAGGTTGAAGCTAAAGGCAAATTAGCCCAATTACAATCTCAACTTGATATTCAAAAATTAGAATCAGAAGCGCAAACAAAACGCGAGCTGATGCAATATGAATTTGATTTGAATATGAAGCTTAAAGGAATGGAGCTTGATGCAAAAAAACAAATAGAGTTGCAAAAGCCAGTATCAAACCCTGAGCCCAAAAAAGCTTTTGAATCTAGTGGAAATGATGTTTTAGGTGGTATAGACCTTAGCAGATTTGAACCTAAATAAAAATTATTAACTATTATATATTATTAAATTATGGCAGAATGGAAAATTAAAGGTGCTGCTGAAGACGTTGAACAAAAGTCAGCACAAGAACAAGAACAAGCTGTTTTAGATAAAGCAGTTGAAGAAGGTAAGATTGAACCTGAAGCCGCAGGCAAAGAGGTTGATGAAGTACCAAAAATTAATTTAGACGAATTAAACAAAGAAAAAGATGCCGTTCAAGAGCGAGAAGCAGAGGAGGTTCCTGTGGAAGATGCACCCGGAGATAGCAAAGAAGTGGAGCAAGAAGTACAAGAACAAACCGAAGCCAAAGAAACAGAAGAGCAAGACTCGCCGCTCGAGCTCATCAAAGATGAAGAAGAAACGGTAGAAACTAATCAGCCTAAAGTAGACGAAAGAGCTGCGCAAGTAAACGAACAACCAAAACCTGCAGAACCAGAAGTTGTACTTCCTGAAAATGTAGAAAAGCTTGTTAAGTTTATGGAAGAAACAGGCGGCAGTGTTGAAGACTTTGTTTTATTAAATAGAGACCTATCAAAATACAATGATGGCGATCTATTGCGAGAATATTATAAACAATCTAAGCCTTGGGACTCACAAGAGGTGTCTGAATATATGGAAGATAATTTTTCATATGAAGAAGATGACGACCCAAGAGAAATACGCTCTAAGAAAAGAGCATTTAAAGAAGAGCTATTTAATGCTAAAAAGTTTTTGGAAGGAAACAAAGAGAAATATTATGCTGACCTCAAGTTGAAGAAGCAAACAGATATTCCTCAGGAGTACCAAGAAGCTTTAGAGTATTACAATACATATCAACAGAACGCTGAATCAAGCAAACAACTTACTGAAAGTTTTTTACAAAAAACAGACAACGTGTTTAGTCAGGATTTTAAAGGGTTTGATTTCCAAGTTGGAAACAATAAATACCGTTATAAAGTCAATAATGTTAATGACACAAAAACACAACAATCTGATATTAATAATTTTGTAAAACCATTTTTAGATGACAATGGTCAAATTAGTGACGCTAAGGGCTACCATAAAGCATTGTTTACTGCAAGAAATGCAGATAAGCTAGCTGAACATTTTTATGAGCAAGGCCGTGCCGATGCTCTACGTCAATCCGCTAAGGATGCTAAAAATATAAATATGGACCCAAGGCAAGAGGGTGTTATTAAAACAGCTTCAGGCCAAAAGTTTAAAGTTGTTTCGGGTGATTCTAGTTCTAAACTGAGAATGAAACTAAAACAATAACTTAAAAATTTATTACAATGGCTATATCAACTGGCATTGAAAACTTAACCCCTTCATCTAGCAAGGGATCATTATTTCAAGGTAATTATATTACCGATTTCGATTTTACAAAACAATTTTTACCTGATGTATACGAAAAAGAAGCTGAGATTTACGGAAATCGTTCTATCTCTTCTTTCCTACGTATGGTATCAGCTGAAATGCCATCTACTTCTGACGAAATCAGATGGATTGAGCAAGGGAGATTACACACACGTTACGACAATGTAGCTATTGCTACTGCTAGCGGTACTGGTGAGTCTGTATTTACAGTTACTTTTGATGCTAAACCTGATGGCACTGCTTATGCCGCTGGAGATGCTCCTGTAGTTAGAGCTGGACAAACCATTATGGTACAAGGATTAACTTCTGGAGGTGCTGCTACAGGACCCGTAGTTAAAGGGGTTGTTACTGTTGCTGGAGCTGCCGCTGCTGGTGATACCGGAACTTTTACTGCTGTTGCTTATACAGCTGCTGACTGGACAGGTGTTACAGGTGCTGCTTCTTATGCAAAAGCAAACGTACTAGTATACGGATCTGAGTTTGCTAAAGGAACTGACGGAATGGTTGGGTCTTTGGATTCTGACTACAGCTCTTATACTAACAAGCCTATTATTCTAAAAGATAACTACGCTATTAACGGATCTGACACTGCTCAGATTGGTTGGATTGAAGTTACTTCTGAAAATGGTGCTTCTGGTTACCTATGGTATCTAAAGTCTGAGCACGAAACCAGACTAAGATTTGAAGATTACCTAGAAATGTCTATGGTAGAGTCAGTTAAGAAAACTGCATCCGCTGGTACTGCTGCTGCAAGCTACACTGGATCTGAAGGTTTCTTTGCTGCACTAGAAGCAAGAGGTAATGTATATGACGGACTATCTACAGATCTATTAGGTGGAGGAACTCCAACTATGGTTGGTTTTGATAACATCCTTAAGCAACTAGATAAGAATGGAGCTATTGAAGAAAATATGATTTATAGCAATAGAGCTTTGTCTCTAGCTATTGATGATGTATTGGCTTCTAAAAATTCTTACGGAGCAGGCGGTACTTCTTACGGAGTATTTAATAATTCTGAAGATATGGCCCTAAACCTAGGATTCTCTGGATTTAGAAGAGGTGCTTATGATTTTTATAAGACTGACTGGAAATATCTAAATGACTTTGCTACAAGAGGCGGATTCGGTGACGTTGAAGGAACTATTATTCCTGCAGGTACATCTACTGTATACGATCAAGATCTAGGCAAAAATATCAAAAGACCATTTTTACACGTACGTTATCGTTCTTCTGAAACTGATGACAGAAAAATGAAAACTTGGATTACTGGATCAGTAGGAGGCGCATACACTTCTAGCTTGGACGAAATGAGAGTTAACTTCTTATCTGAAAGATGTTTGATTACTCAAGGAGCCAACAACTTCTTCTTATTGAAGTAGTAAATTAATATAGCAGAGGGTGGTTACGGCCACCCTTTAGCTATTATCTTATTAAATTATATTATGAAAAATTGGGAAATAAAAGACAGAACATACGTTCTTAAGAATGGTATGTCTCCGTTAACATACAAGATTAAAAGTACAGGTTTATTGCACTTTGATGAAAGTAAAGCAATTAATAGGGAAATAAGATATGCTGATAATCAAAAGTCATTATTTATTGATGAGCAAGATGGTTTTGCACAACTTAAACATATAGTATTCCGAGATGGGGTACTCATGGTACCCAGAACACAACCTTTACTACAACAATTATTATCATTATATCATCCTGATAGACTAAACTTATGGGAAGAAATTGACACCGTAAAAGAAGCTGTTGATGATATAAGTATTATAGAATTAGAATTAGAAGCATTGAAACTGGTACAAGAGCTTGATGTTGAGCATCTTGAAGCTATACTTAGAACTGAAATTGGTTCTGATGTAACAACAATGTCTTCTAAAGAAATAAAAAGAGATTGTTATTTGTTTGCTAAAAGCGATCCAAAACTATTTATTGAAGTGGCAAAAGACGAAGATATTAAGCTTCGTAACTTAGCTAATAGATGTGTAGAAGCTGGTATTGTTAAACTAACAGATGATAATACAGTATTTAAGTGGAGTACAAATGGTAAAAAAATTATGACTGTACCATTTGATGAACATCCATACGCAGCGTTTGCGCGATTCTTAAAAACAGATGAAGGCGTAGACGTTATGAAAGCTATTGAAAAGAAACTTTCATAAAATACCAGGTTATAGTTATTCGGTTAACTATAACCATCTAATAAATAAAAATAATAATGGTAAGCATAGACAACGTTTATAAAACAGTATTAAACATACTTAATAAAGAAAATAGAGGTTATATTACGCCAGCTGAAATTAATTCGCTTGCTAACCAGGCTCAAAATGAAATTTTTGAAGGTTATTTTTCTTTAAGAAACTATGTTATTTCTAATGATTCAGATTATTCGGATATTAGAAAAAATGTAGAAGAAAAAATAGCTTTGTTTGAAAACGAAGAAACAATAACCCCTCCTGGAACATTTCCCAACGCCGCGGGTAATACAACCTCAAGCTACTATGCTTACCCTTCTAACTTTTTTAGGCTAGGTACTGTATCTACAAATGCTATACACGCAAGTGAAGTGTCAAGCCAAAAAATATTATATCTAAATAGATCGCCGCTTACTAAGCCTACAGTAAATAACCCTGTATACGTTAGACATGAGGGTGGCGTAGTTATGTACCCAACTGCTGGAATAACTAGTATAGATATAAATTACATAAGAAAACCTGCTGAAGTGAAATGGGTTGGGGGTACTGCGGCCGGCCAAGTAGTTGCTAATTTGAGTGCTTCTGATTATCAAAATTTTGAGTTGCACGCATCCGAAGAGCACGAACTAGTAGTTAAAATATTATCTTATGCGGGAGTAATTATAAGAGCTGCAGATATAACTCAAGCTGCGGCAGCAAAAGAACAACAAATAATACAATCTGAACGATAATGGCAGAATCAAGAAAAATATATACTAGTCAACAATATTACGCAAACTTTGAGGGTGACGCTGGTAATACTCCTGCTAATTTTAAAGGTTTAGGTTATTATAGTAGAACTAGTTTAGAGGATATTATAAATAATTTTATTGTTGCATATATTGGCGAAGATAAAGCTCTTGCTAAAGTTCCTCGCTATGAAGTAGATTTCTGGGCGCAAAGAGGTATGCAAGAGTTTAGTTATGATATTTTGCATAGTGAAAAAAGTGTAGAAATAGAATTAGGATCTACTCTGCAATTTCCATTACCGCAAGATTATGTAAATTACATTAAGGTTTCGCAGGTGGGCGAAGATGGTAAAAAAGATATTTTATTACCGTCTAGAAAAGTAGACAATCCAACCGCACCTTTACAGGATGGAGACCACAATTTTTTATATGACAGTGAAGGCGAAGTACAGGTTGCCGCTAAGTCAACTGCGATTACTAGATTTCAAGACCCTAATAATCCAGCTAATAGAACAAGATCTTTAGAAGATAACTATAATTATGATGATGATGATTTTCCTTATCTTAATAAAAGATACGGAAGCAATCCAGAAGATATGTCTGGAGCTGGTACATTTTTTATAGATAACGAGGCAGGTGTAATATTTTTTGATAGCACCTTTAGTGGGAGACCTGACAACCTAATCATTTTAGACTATATTTCTGATGGCATTGCAGATAATGGAGACCTATCTAAGGTATATGTTCCAAAGCTTGCTGAGGATGCTTTATATGCTTACATGTTATATAATTTATCAAAGCTAAGACCATCAACAGTACAGTTAGCGCCTTTATATAAAAAAGAAGCTAGCTCTAAAATGAGAAATGCAAAAATAAGACTTTCAAATTATAAGCTAGAAGAAATGGCTCAAGTACTACGAGGCAAAGCTAAATGGATTAAACATTAAATAAAATTAAATGGCAGAAAGCAAAAGAACGTTTCAGTCCGCTAAAATGGACAGAGACGCAGATGAAAGAATACTAAGACCTGGCGAATATAGAGATGCTTTAAATATTAGTGTAGATTTTTCAGAAGACGGCAATGTTGGAGCCATTGAAAATTTGAAGGGTAATCAGCTTATAGATGGCCAAGATATACTTGGTTTAAGCACAACATCTAACCCTAACGCAAAAGTAATTGGAACTTATGCCAACCCTGAATCTGATAAAATATATTATTTTGTAACAGGTGATAATTCTGACGCAATATTTGAATATGATGGCACAGCCGGTACTGTTTCAACAGTAATAATAGATAGTAGCATTGCACCGCCAACTCCAACGGAATTAACTTTTAAATTTCAAGATGCAACCGCACAAGCTTCTGTAGCAAAAAATGGAGCAATAACTGTTGTTTCTGAATTAGGAGAAATTGAAAGTGTGACTCAAGATTTTAACACTACCGTTAGTACAAGCACTGAAAGAAAAATAGATGTTAGAATAGAAGTTCCATCTTCATATTCGAACAAAGGGTCGTATGTTTATGGGCAACTAACAGCTAATCAGCCGCCTATTACAGCCCCTGAAGTAATTCAAGATGAACCTTCGAATATTGCTACAACAAGCTTTAAACTAAATGGTAGATATACAAATAATAGTGCTGCGCTAACTGATATTGGATTTTATTGGATAGTTAATACAGGAGGAAGTTCTACAATAAACGTTTATAGTAATAAATTTGTTGTAACAGAAGACAAAGTAATAAATAATAATGCTTTGCTAGGCGAAATTTTTCCAAGAGTAATTGATCCTTTCGATGGAGTAAGCGGATCTGATATAATTGTTATTGATAAAAATAATAGCACCGTATCTGCTTCAACATACACTTTCACAGTATCACAGGGGAATAACCCGGCCGAAATAACATTTTCAACCTTACCTAGCTTTCCTGTAACAGTAGCACAAACATCTACAGCTACGACCTTATCAAACGCATATACAGCCGCGCAAATACAAGCTAGCGGTACGCAAGTATCATTATCAAGCGCAATAACATCGCCGTTTTCAGCGACTGTAACAGGGCAAACACAAGGAACACAAATTGCTGCTGTAGCTTACGCAACTAATTCAGTAGGTACCACATTGAGTGATGTTAAATACTTTACTTTAACTACTAGCTCTATTAACAGAGTAAGCGGAACGGAATACTTTTTATTCCCAAATATTGTAAATGGAGTTGTCGCCTTAGGGGTAGACGATGTAGATGCCCGAAACGTTGGTTATGGAACATTTTATAAATCAGCTGGAACTAGCTTAAATTATAAAACATTTTTTATGGCCACGGGGCCTTCTAACGATGGTTTATACGCTAATAGAACAACGGGCATACCAACTTTTTCTGTTACGCCATCTGGTCCTAGCTTTTCAGGTGCGGGATTTTTTAGCGGGATGCAAGCTGTTAGAATGAGTGGAACTACAATAGACACTAGTTATCAAGTAACTATTTCTGGTATATCTGGATTTACTAATAAAACGTTTAGGGTTAATGTTGGATCGCCGAGTGGTACATTTTATACATCTACTTTAAATTTAAATTTAACTGGTATTTTTGTAGCTTCTGCAAATATAAACTCTTACGAATATAATGTTTCTACTGGAAATGGTGGGAATGGATTAGCTAGCTTTGTTTTAGGGCCTGTTCAATCTGGCGAAAAAATGGCTTGTTGTATACCATTAAATAATACTGCTACTACTTTTACTGTAGACGCACCTCAGGCTTTTGTTAGTGCTTTTGATGCAACAAAATTAACAGTAACAGTTTCTGGCAAAACAGAGGGCGTTGACTTTAATTATTATATAGAAGACACATCAACTGCTATGTTCGGCAATGTGCCAGGAATAATTTTTGAAGGAACACCCTCTCTATTGGGCGCAACTCCAACAGTTAACATAACATATACACCATAATGGCACAATTTCAAATATCACCAGTAACAGGAACATCCAAAGGGGTATCTTTTACCACGGCGGGCGACATAAGAATAGATAATATAACTGGGCTTCCTTTTACATTTAATTTTAATGTAGGAGATGAAATAGAGTCTGGAGTTGAATTAAAAATAATAGAAAGTCACCCTGTTGACGCTGAAGTAACTGTAGAATACACAGAAATATAATATGGCAAGTAATAAATTAAATTTTAGCCCAGATCGTTTAATTACAGGAATAAACATTGTAGATAACATGTTATTCTTTACAGATAATGAGAATGAGCCTAAAAAAATTAATATAGACAGTTTTAAAGCCGCTGATCATAGTTCTGGAACTACTCATATTTATAATAGAGAGTTTTTGCAAAGAGATATTACGGTTATTAGACCTCATCCGCCTACATCTATAAAAACCAGTTTAACTGATTCTGAAGATGTAAATATAGAAGCTGAAGACCCACAAATAATTACAGACCCTAATGTAGGAACCACTTCATCAACAGCGTTATTAAAAGGTAGTTCAATAAACGGCGGAGCTTTTTTTAAGAAAAGAGGTTTTTACTATTTAGAATTAGACTCAGATACCCCTCCAAATAAAAATACTTTAATATCGCAAGGTACACAAGTTTTAGTTGGTAATGATGGAACTACTTTTGAAAGTTTAATAACATCAGGATTAGTTTCGGGTTCTAAATATTTTTTCTTGGCTTTTGGTCAAACAAATGTTAATGAACAAGTAACTGGAGAAATATACGATTTTAGAGTAGCAACAACAGGTGGTACTTTAGATATTACTACTGATCAGCCAACTAGAAAAGAAACTTTAACAGTAACGTTAAATGGAACAGTAAAAGATGACGGTGGTGGCAATGTTTATTCTACAGGATTTTATTACAAAATAGTAAGTTCATTAGATACTTCAGCAGCGCCTACTAATCTTCATTCAAATGGGGTTCCAATATCTGGGGCTGAAAAAATAAATGCCGTTAAAGAATTTCAAAAATTTAGTATTGATTTGTCAATTAACGGAGCGGGTAAAAAAATATATGTACAAGCATGGGGAAAAAATGAAAATGGCGAAGATCAAGGTGTAGTGCGATCCTATGTTATGAATCAAGCGTCTAAGCCTACTTTAATAACTAATTACGGTGGTGGAACAAGTAGATATAAAACTCACGCTTTTTTATGTGCAAAAGTAGATAAACCTTTTGGCAAAATAAAAGAAAGAGGTTTTTATTTTAGCTCTAAAACAAATGAATTTATAAAATTAAAAAACGAATCAATTTCTGGTGTATTTAAAGTTCCTGATTCAAGCTTATCTGCATTTAATTTTCGAGAAAAATTTTCTTATAATACACAATTGCAAGGAACACCGGCGGCTGTAACTACAGGCGAAACAATATATTATATGCCTTACGCTGTCAATGATTCTGATATGATTGGGTATGGCTCCATTGGTGAAGCTATATATTTAGAAGAATCAAATAACCCTGGAATAAAAACCCAAACCCCTAGAATAGATTTTATATCTGGCACAAGCACAGTAGCCGTTTTTTGCGAAGGTATTTTGCCAGGTACGGAAAGTTTAAATGTTGATAAAGTAAGTTTTTATATAACAAGGACAGCTACAGGCGAAACTTTAGGCGTTGATCAAAATGCTAGAAGAAGAGAAATGCAAAAACGTATTTCCGCTTATACCGCTACAGAAATACCATCAGATCAAGCTAATGGCGCAGTTGGTTCTCATACCGCAACTTTTTCAGGTAATAATATAATTTCTGCTATTAACGCAGGTTTTAGATACCATGTTTGTGCGGTAGCTACTATAGGTGAAACTTCTTTCTTAGGTGACGTATATAGTGCTCCTTATAATGTAGATACAGCTGGTGTAACTATTCAAACGAGAAGCGTTAACCCATATGGCACTACAACAGCTACATTTAATGGAACAGTAACTAAAAAATTAACTAATGCTGGAGCTATACAGGGAGCAGGCTTTGTTTGGGCAACAAGCTTATCAGATCTTGCTGCTTTTAGAGAAACTAGTGCATCAAATCATGAATTAATTTCTTCAGGAGATTTAACTACTTTAAATGCTTTTATAACTGCGGGCACGGGAAATGGTAATTTTAGCTTTGCTAAAACGGGATTAACCGCTAATCAAAAATATTATGTTCAAGCGTTTTATGTGCAAGGCGCTCACTATGAATATGCTAAGGTGGATAATGAAGGAAGTGTTTATGACGGCGAAGATATATACGAATTTCAAACAACAGCCGCAGCAGTAACATATCCTGAGAATTTTAATTTATATATAGTAGGCCCAGAATTAAAGCACGCTGATTCAATAACAATAAACGCTGAATTATCTAGTAATAGGAACTTATTTAATATGTCTCCTACTTATTATTACAAAAAAACATCTGAAGTTGTAGGGGCTACGGATGCCCTTAAAAAATCAGATATAAGAAGTACGGGCACTTCTGGAACAATAACAATAAGCGTTCCGATGCATAGCTCATCATCTGCTTCTAGAGTTTCGGCTATAATACCCGGTTTAGATGCAAATACTGAGTATTCAATAATAGTTGTAGCTAATAACGGGCACACCCAATCTGTAACTTCTGGTTTTGTAGCAGGGGAGTTTTCCTCTAATATAGAAAAAAGCACAACAGGCCCTGCTTTAAAAAAGCCTTTGCCCAGTGTTGTAACAGTAACAGACGAAAGTGAAAATGGGGCAAGATTTTCATATATTATGTTATCTGACGGTGGAACCGCTCCTAATGCATATACAACAAAATCTTACTATTATATAAAAGCTTCTGATTTTAGCGGGACAACACCAGCACAACTAATTGCTGATAGCGACGCTGTTCAAGTGGAAGCGTTACCTTTTCATTTTCAAACCGGTCTTGAACCAAACGAAGATTATAAAGTTGTTGCTGTAATAGGTAATAGTGTAGGCAACGGGGTTAGTAACACAATAACAAGTTTTAAAACATTAGGAGGTGCTGGCAACGTAAAAGGTGAAAATACAATATTTACACAAGACAGCTGGCTTGAATATAGTTATGAGGGTATTGCACACGGCAAAAGATACATTGAGGTAGAATTATCACCTAGCAATGCTAATTATACCGTAAAAGTTGGGGAGTGGTTTGGTGATCCATATAGTATTCCTGTAACCTTTAGACAAAACGGGACAAACAGCAATGGCCACAAGGTGTTAGAATTAAATGTGCCAAGAAATAATACAAATCAAATGAGAAGATGTACTGTTACAATATTACACTCATTAGACCCTTCAAAAGTTCAAGCGATAGAAGTTTATCAAGATGCTAGCCCGCACCATTCTCCTCAACCAGGTTTAGGATATGGAGACCAATATTACAACCCATATTTAAATTATTAATACATGGCAAAAAAATTACCATTTGAAAAGATTTTCCCATACTTTAGTTATAGATGGCGGTATGAAGACGGGGAGTATTCGCCATATGCGCCTTTTAGTAAAGTGGCTTTTTTTCCTAAAGATCCGGACGTAGAAGATTTTTTCAAAAAAGGGCATAATACCTCAATGGCTAATAACCTTGAAAATATAACATTAAATAATATTGGAAGAGGGGGACCTGATGTTGTAGCTGTAGATATACTTTACACAGAGTCATTATCTAGTACAGTTTATATATTAAAGACTATAGAACTAGCAGAAGGTGAAAGAGGCATAAGTGAATTTTTAGATCCTGTAGTAATATCAGAAAGATCTTTTGAAACAGCTTTACCTAACGATCAATTAAACAGACATTTTGACAATGTTCCCTTAAAAGCTAAGGCACAAGAGGTAACTGCGAATAGATTAATGTACGGTAATTATACGCATAAATTTGATCAAAATAATGATTTAAGAATTACGCTTGGTACAGCTACTATTGCGGAACCTTTAAACGGCCCTTCAATAAAAAGTAATAGAACATATGATGTTGGCGTTGCTTTTATTGATAAATTTGGAAGAGTAGGTAATATAATTACACAAAAAACAAAAGATGTTAGCACTGAGGGCTCAACTGTAAAAACAGATTTTTCATTAACATTTAGAACGCTATTAACAGCAACTATAGATAAAGAAAAGTTTGCAGCCCCAAATTGGGCTAAATACTATAGGTATTATGTAAAAGATGTTTCTGGAGAGCATTTTAACTTATCAGGGTTTAACGTTTATAATGACGGGAATGAGTCTGATAATAATTCTGACAATGTATATGTACAATTCCCCTCTTCCGATAGAAATAAAATTACAGAAGAAAGTATATTAATACCAAAAAGACATAATTTTGACGGTGTTGATTCTATATTCACCACAGAATCCAGGCATCCTGTGCTAGACATTGAAAATGAAGCTCCTGATATAGTTAAAAATCAAGTGCTAGAAAGAACGGTTCATACTGTTTCCGGAGCAACTTTTTTTGAAGGTACTACTAGAATAATAGAGCCTACTACAGCACACGGCCAAACTTCTATAGCTTCTTATACGACGCTAGTAAATGATCCAATAATAGTTTTAGAAGACGAAGGTAACGATGGCATACCTAATTTTCAAAGAATTGCTTCAAGCTTGAATGCTTATATACTATCTCAAGACCCTTCTGCTGCGGTAACATTAGAGCAAACTCATGGGGATAATACAAGCCCAGAATTAGTTATAGACGTCAGCGGGTATGGTGAAAGATTAGCAATGAGAATAAACCCTACGAAATCTGGCAATAATGCTTCTTATCAAACAGACTACGTTTTAGTTGATGAAATTAGATGGATGCGGGTAAACAGCAGAGAGCACAGAAACGCATTTAAATTTACGTTAAGTAAACGAATAAATGAAGACGGAGCAGTAATATCAGGGACAGGGCTAAGTAAGGGCGGATTAGATATGCAAGGGGCTAGCGTAGATTCAAATGTTTCTTTTTATAAATTAGGAATTTCAGAAGACGGCAAAGAAAAATTAAAAGGTACATTTTTTGTAAAAGTACCCAGAGAAACAACTGATTCTATTATAACGACTTTGCCTACAGGGCAAACTGAATATAATACCGATGGTAAGGTTGAAAGTAGTAATATAAAAGAAATAAACTTTGAAACTGAGCCAATAGCAGATTCAAATTTAAATTTATATTGGGAAAGCAGCAAAACTTTTACAATAGACGAAGACTATGGACAAACTAATACAATAGAATTTGCAAATTGTATTGCTACAGCTTTACCTGCAACTAGTCAACAACACGGTAAAATTTATTTAGAATCTACTAAATTATTTGATAAATTTAATACTGTTGAAGTAGCTAAAGGCATAAGAGTAACAACACCTGAAACAAGGTATGCTCAAGAAACAAGAAAGTCTGGTATTATATTTTCAGGCTTATTTAATTCTAAAACAGGTATAAATGAATTAAACCAATTTAACATGTCTCTTAATCCTACTAAGGAATTAGAGCCAAATTATGGTGGTATTCAAAAACTTTATACATTAGATACAAATTTATTAGCATTAACAGAAGATAAAGTATTTAAAATACTTGCTGATAAAGACGCGTTGTTTAATGCTGATGAAGGCGTAAACGTTACAGCTACTAATTTAGTATTAGGGCAAGCAATGTCTTATCAAGGGGACTTTGGTATAAGTACTCATCCTGAGTCGTTTGCATTTTTTAATAACAACGCTTATTTTACAGATGCCAAGAGAGGTGTAGTATTGCAATTGTCTCCCGCTAATGGACAAATATTTCCAATTAGCTCAATAGGCATGTCGAACTTCTTTAGAGACAGATTAGGTGCCCTTCATGTGAAAGACATTAACAACGCTACCGCAGATGCAAAGCTTATAGGGGCTTATAACGGGTATAAAAAACAATACTTAATATCAATACAAGGGTATAACCAAAATGATGCCTCTATTGGCTCTGAAACGATTCCTAATGAAACATCGGAAATAACATTAGCATACAGCCCAAGAGCTAAAGGCTGGACATCAAGATTTAGTTTTGTACCTGAATTTGGTATTACATCAAATAGTAAATTTTATACGTTTAAAGACGGTAAAGTATATTTACATAATTCTGACTTACAAAACAGAAATACTTTCTATAACCCACTACTTCCAACAGATGCCGGATTTAATGCAGCTACTGGATTTACAGCTTCTGAAGTACAAGTAATATTTAATGATAATCCAACTTTTGTTTCAGACTGGTTATCTATTAACTATGAAGGTAGCGAAGGCTGGGAAGCAATAGAAATAATTGGAGATCAAGATTCACAATTTGGAATTACTAACGTAAGAATATTAGATTCTGAAGATGCTGGCTTTTTAGGTTGGTTCTTAAAAGAAGGCAAATATAGAGGTGCCATTGTAGGCACGCAACCTGTATATATAATTGATCCTGGAGGATCAGTTGGTTCAGATGGTTTGTGGCCACTTATACAAGATGGCGCAAATACACAAGATATATCTGGTACTAAAGGATTTTTTCAAAAAACTAGATTTAGAAACTCAGGCACTACAGTAAAAGAATTGTTTGCTGTAAGTTCAGAATATTATATCAGTCAAACTTAAAATAAATAAATAAAATATGGCATTACCAATAATGGGTATAATCGGTGGCGCAACACAGATTGCAGGCTCTTTGGTTGGCGGCGGAGCTAGGCGCAGAGAAGCTAGAGCTGCAGCTGCGGAATTTGAAGCTCAAAGACAAGCGCTACAAGATTTTCAATTTACTAATGAATTTGCTGGTTTAGAAAACGTTTTTGAAGATGCAACTGTTAATCAACAAGCATCACAATTCCAAGCACAACAAACTGATGCGGCGTTAGCACAGTCGATGCAAGCTGCTGTAGCTTCAGGTGGAGCCGCAGGTGGTGCACAAGCTATAGCACAAGCTGCTTTGCAATCTAAAGCTGGTATATCTGCTGATATTGCAAGACAGGAACAGGCTAATCAAGCTAGAAGAATGCAACAAGAAGCAAGGCTTCAGCAAATGGAAGCGCAAGGAGGTACGGCATTACAGCAACAGCAATACGGTCAACAACAGCAATTATTAAATCTTGCGGCTGGAAGGAAAGCTGCTGCAGATCAAGCTAGAGCGCAAGCCACGGCTGGGTTAGTCGGTGGTATTGGTAGCTTAGCTGGTGGCATTGGAACTGCCGGGTTTGCAAAAGGAGGCCTTATGAAAAATTTAACTAAAAACTTTGGGGGAGTGCCCGAACAAAGCTAATGAAAGATTTATTAAAATACGGACTGATAGCATCAGCGGGGCAACCCAGAAGCTTAACAGGCGAAGCTTTAATAGGACTAGGTGCTTTGCTTTCTCAAATGGATTTTAAGTTAGGAGAAGGAGAAGAGGATCTGCCTAAACCAACAGCAAAACCAGACGTTTCAAAGTTAAAAGAAGCTAATGTAAAATTATCAGATGGAGCCGGTAAATTAAAAGGTGCATTTGATAAAGAATTGCAATTAAAAAATAGATTTTTTTCGGAAAAAACGGAGTTGCCTAATTTGTTTACACCTAATGAAAGGCCGGTAATCCAAGATTCAGATAAAGATGAAAGCAAAGGCACGGGTAGAGATGCTAAAGATACGGGTTTTGGTTCTATTGAGCATGTTTTATATGGCCCTGGGGAACAGTTTAGAGATTTTGGTTTAACGGGAATACCTTCTTTTACGCCTATTACCACAACAAAAACTCAAGAAGAAGTTAATGATTTAAATAGATATGGCGGTCTTAAAAATTCTTATATTTCTCAAAGCCTTGAGGGTATTGGGCAAGGCATTAAAAACTTTTTTACAGCAGGCAAATATGATATTGGCGGGCCGCCTAGGCTGAAACCAGAAGTATTGCAAATATTAGACGGCGCAAGATATAAAAACAAAGGTAAAGATGATACGCCCTTGCATAGGGTTGCTCATATTACTAAATCGCCGTACCTTAGAACAGACGATGTTGACTACAGACAAATGCGCCAAGCTACTGCACCTGGTTATACAGGTGAAATAGGTAAAGCTGCTATTGAAGGTTATAATTTAGTAATTGATAAATACAACTATGACCAAGCCGTTAAAGCAGATTATGAAGAGGAGCTAGAAGACCAAATGGGTTCTTTAAATGTAGAGGCTGACTTTTTAACTGATCAAGCTAGACAAGACTACCTGGAGCTTTCAATGGGTAAAAAGAAAAGATTAAATGAGGCTTTCAACTCTTATGCCAATGGTGATATAAGTAAATTAGATTACGAAAACGTAAAAGCTAATTTAGTCTCAGAACTACAATCTGCTGCCGCTACACGTACTAATATAACTAATTCAATAAAAGATTTTATTGAAAACAAAGGTACTATTGACACAGAAGCATCTGACCCTGAAATGTTAGATTTTCTTATGACTGGTGAAAAAAGTCCAGAAAAAATATCTATAAAAAACATTGATGGTGTTGATTACGTTACAGGAACAACAAGAGGTGGTAGAGATTTTAAAATACCTACATCGAAAATAGCAAATGGAACTGCTGGGTTTAGAGTTGTTAAAAAAGCTAGCTTAGCGCCTGTAATATCAGGAGCATTGAAAAATATTAATGCTTACACTTCTACCGTAAAAACAGATTTAGGTTTTGGAGTTTCAACACCTAACGCTAAAAAAGCAAGAGATATTGGTATTGCAAGCATAAGAACTAATTTAGGTTCAAATGAAGCTGATCTAAGGTCTATAATGGCTCAAATATACGGTGTTAATCATACAGCTTATCAAAACTTTTTAGGTAGTGATCCTGCCGCTAATAAAAGTGCAATGCTATATGATGCTTCTGAATATTTATATGATACGCAGGTAGCTGAAAAGTATTTCCCTATGACTAAAACTACTAAGTTTACAACAGAAAGAACAGGTGGTACAACAGCTGGGGAAAGGGAAATAGCAAGAATTAGAACACAATTTGATACATTTGGGCCTCTTAATGAAAGTACAAGAATTATGTATCAAAATACATTGCCATCAAATCTAACGATAAAAAAAGATGATAAAGGCTTTTTTATTGGAGATAAAAAAACAGGCGATATAACAGAAAGATTAGATTCAAATAGCGAAACAGCTAAAAGTCAAATAGCTAGATACGCTGGAGTCACAGGCTATCAAAGCGGACGAACGCAAAATGCAGAAAATTTTAGAACTCAATATAAATACTAATGCAACAACTTACAGAAGAACAAAGACAAAAACTAGACGGTATTGTTCAGCAAATGATCAATAATAGTGAGTCAGAAGCTAATATACAATTTGTTGTAAATGATTTTAAATCTAAATATGGGGGAAAGACGGATGCCGCTGCGGGGGAGACTGCGACTGTAGTGGCAGATCAACCAAGCGAATTGGGTTTGCAGTCGGAAAATGGTTTATCGGAGCAACAAGTAGAGCCTGAAGTTCCAACGTGGCTTGAAGAAACTTTTGGTCAAGATACTTTTGGTGTAGATTTTGCTAGCGATATGTATCGTGCTGTAAAATCAGGATGGAGACAATCAAGTGCTGCTGGTGAAATAGCAGATGTTTTTGCAGGCGATGTTTCAGATGAAAAATTAAATGTATATAGAGATAGTATAAAATATATACAAGATACAGCTCAGTCTGAAGAAATGCAGAATTACCAGCGCAACGTTCAAAAATATAAAGATGAAGGTGACGGCGGTTTTTTAGCAGGTTTAAAAGCTTTTGTAAAAAATCCTTCCATAGGGCCTGAAGTTATGTTATCTTCACTATCTCAAATGGTGGGTACTGCTGCGGAAGGCGGTGCGGTATCAGGATTAGTAGCCGGAGGCGCTGCCACTGGAGCTGCTGTTGGCGCTCCTACTGGTATAGGCGCTGTAGCGGGTGCTGTAGCTGGTGCTCAAGGTTCCGCTATGATGGCTATGGAATCATTGAATACTTTTAGCGAACTTCTACAGGAAAAGGTAAAAGACAATAACGGTAACTTTGATAACAATGAAGATCTTCGTAAAGTTTTAAACGATGAAGATCAAATGAGCGATTTATACCGCAAAGCTATAGGTAGAGGTGTTGCTATTGGCGCAATAGAAGCTCTTTCTGGGGGTATTGCGGGTAAAGTGGGCGCAGTAGCTGGAAAAGGATTAAGCAAGCTTAAAAAGGTCGGTAGACTAGCCAGTGCAGTAGGCGTTGAAGCCGTAGGCGGATCTTTAGGTGAAACCGCAGGTATGTTAGCAGCAGGCCAAGAATTAGCTGGTGAAGAAATATTTTTAGAAGGTATAGCTGGTACAGCAATGGCTCCTGTATCTATTGCAGCTCAAACATTTACTGGTAATCCACAATATGTAGTAAACGGTAAAAAAACTAAGCAAAACGAAGGCAAAGCAATTATAAAAGATATGGTTGCTAATTCTACAGATGAAGAATTTGCTGGTATGCGCGTTAAAGTTAAAAACGATGACAAGCTAGCAGAAGAAGTTCAGAATCGACGTAGAAAAATAATAACAGAAAACAAAGAGGCTGTAAAGAAAAAAATTCAGCCTGAAGTTGATTCTGATTTAAAAGCTAAACTTAAATTAAAGCTTAAAAAATCAAAAGCTCAATTAAAAGAAGTGCGAGAAACCGATGGCGATGCCGCGGCAGAAGCATTTGAAATTCAAATTGATAAATTAGAAAAACAACTTAAGAAAGTTGATGACTATATAGATTTTCAACTTGATGAGCTTAATGAAGATGAAATGCTAGATCTTATGAATATGGATGATGATATTTCATTATATCAATCTATATTAAACGATCCTAGTTCTTCTGAAACAGCTAAAGAAGCTGCTAAGCAGCAACTTGAAGTCCTTAAATCAGCACAGCTTTTAACAGTAGCTAATACAGATTCTGCTGATATGGCTAACCCTGAGGGGCCTCAAAAGAAAAAAAATATTGATCTTTCTAAAAAAACACAAGAAGCATACGAAAAAAAAGGTAAAAATTCTTGGGGTGAGGTTTCTGAATTACAACAAGGATTAATTAGATCAATAGCAACTTCATTCTGGTCTAAAATAGCACCAGATAAAAGAATTGGTACTTATGACGATTTTGTTGCCGCTTTAACAACGGGTAAAGGTGGCTTAAGAGATTTAGTTAGAACATACGATCCGTCAACAGGTGTACCGCTTGCGGCATATCTAGCCAATAAAAAATCAGGATTACGAGTAAGGGCGAATAGACTTGTAAAGGGACTCGCTAAACAAGATATTGATAAAGGTTTGGACAGCAAAGAAGCGTTGTCTCAATACTCAGAAGGAATCGATGTTGATAAAATAGATTTAGGTCCTGAGTTTTTACATCAAAAATTAGGTCTAGGTAAAGAACTAGGAGATTTAACTAACGATGTAGAAATTGGTTTACAAAAAACAATATTAGAATTAGAAAAATTAGGCGAAGTTACTCAAAAGAAAAGACAAGCTGAAGCTGAAAAAGCTTTTAATTCTATATTTACAAATAAATACGATAAAGCTATTAAAAAGTTTATTGGTAGCAATACTAAAAACAACGATAGCTTTAGTAAATTTATAAATAATAATTTTGAAACATTAAGAACAATTGCTTTAGGCAATATTGATTTTCAAAAAGGTAAGGGTATTTCAAAACATTGGAATAAATATCCACCGAGTAAACAAGACTTTTTAGATTATTATGAGGCTAAGAATGAACAAGCGTCAACTAGAAATGATAGAAAAAATAAACTTGTAAAAGCAATTGAATCACAGCTTGCCGCAGATGCTAGAAAATCTTATTTTGAGTCAAGACAAGCGGAACAAGAAGCTTTTAACATTGAACAACAAATATCATTTCAACAAGCGCCGCAGGAAGTTAAAAAAATTAGAATATTTGACTTTGATGATACATTAGCTAAAAGTAATTCACAAGTGCTATACACGCTACCTGATGGGACTACTGGAAAGCTAAACGCAACTGAATATGCTAAAAGAGACCAAGAGCTAAAAGATAAAGGAGCTACGTTTGACTTTTCTGAATTTAGCAAAGTTATAGACGGTAAGAAGGGGCCTTTGTTTGAAGTAGCGCAAAAAATAAATGCCGCTAGAGGTAATGAAGATTTATTTGTTCTAACAGCTAGACCTGCAGATTCAGCTGGTCCAATACAAGAATTTTTAAAATTAGCTGGACTAGATTTTAGGAAAGAAAATATTATTGGTTTAGGTGACGGAACTGCGCAGGCTAAAGCTGATTGGGTGCAAGGCAAAATAAATGAAGGTTATAACGACTTTTATTTTGCAGACGACGCTATTAAGAATGTAGATGCTGTTAAAAATGCACTCGACAATGCTGATGTTAAAGGTAAAGTACAGCAGGCTAAGGCGTATCAAGAGGCTGTTGAAGAGATAACTGCCGGAAGTGTTGAAGTTATGCCTGAAGCGCCACAAGGAGACTTAGAAGGTCAATTAGACGACTTTAGAGATTTAGCTGAAACTTTAGGATTAGGAAGATTAGAGAGAACCAGCAATGAAATAAGAAAAAAAGTGCACGAAGGGTTAATGAATTTAGCCAAACAAGGGCGTTTATCTCTAGAGGCATTAGACTGGTTTAAAATGGGGTCAAGGGGGCGTAAAAAAGTTGATGGGCAAAGAGTTGATATGCCTGCGGGTGGTGGAATTTATTTTAACCAAACAGATCCTACGTATATAGATTTAAAAAACGCTATAATAGCGTCTAATGCTAAACCTAATACTAAAATAAAACCATTAGCTGTTACACCAGAAGCTACTACAAAAGGTACTAAAGCATATACAGAAAATCAAAAAAGACAGGCGCAAAATGATAAAGCTTTTTCTGAATTTATTGGTTTTATTGACGAAATTATGCAAGAAGACGTACTATTAGCGGCTATTTTAATACATGATGCATCCGCAGCTACTGACGGCATAATAAAAGTTGTTGCTCCTCTGCGATATACAACTAAAAATTTAGAATTTGGCACTGAGGGGACAAAGTACGGTTCGGATTACAAGAAAAATGCCGTAAGAAACTGGAGAGATGAGCACACTATGACTGCTAGCACCGTTGCTAATTACATTGGTATTGCGGCTAAAAAGGCAAAAAACGGCGCTCGAAGTATATTGCCTTTAATTAAAAAACAATATTTTAGAACTTTACTTTCTTTAAAATATGACGAAATAGTTGAAAAAGGGGGATTTGCATCTACCATGCAAAAAACTTTTCGTTTAATTTATTCTAATACACTTGGTCGCTATTTCAATGATAGCACAAATTCTATAATGGGAGGGATGGATCCCACTAATTTAGTTAACATAGAAACAGGGCAAACAGTTGCAGAAGAGTTTGGCTTTAAAGAAAGAAGTGGTGTTTTATTAAATTTAGAATTAACAGAACAATTTAAAGATAAAACTCCAGATAAAATACAATCTAAAATTGAGCTGCAAGAAGACAGTATACCGGATCCTGAATTATCAGGAAATGAAAGAGTAGAGGCTTTATCTGATTTATTGCAATCTGCTTATGGTACAAATGTATTTAAAACGAAAGACGAAGCTATTGAATATTTAGTAGGGCTTGGGGTTTCAAAACAAAAAGCAGAAGGGTACACTAATCAGAAAGGATTTAGACTTCCCGGAGCAATATTCATTAATGAAGAAAAAGCTGGTGTTGACACTGCAATGCATGAGTTTACTCACGAATGGGCGGATTTAGTAAATGACAAAGATCCAGATTTATTCAATGCAATATATGATAAGCTAAGGGCTCATCCAAGATTTGAATCTGCTATAAAAAGAATGGCTGACTCAGATATATATTCTCTATATGAGGTTGATTCATTCAAATACAAGAATGAAGTAATGGCTCATATATTAGGTGAAGAAGGTAAGTCGCTTTACGAATTATTTGAAGGTGATACTGAGGCAAAAACATTAATTGATAAATTCTTTGATTATGTTAGAGAAGCTTTAGGGTTTGATCCAACAATTAAAAACTTTGCTGATTTAACTGTGGAAGAAGTTACTAAGCTGGCTGTAAAGGATATATTAGAAGGTAATCCTGCAGCAAACTTTGACAAATTGCAAAACGTTGCTGAAGGTAAATCTTGGTTTCAAAAATCTGAAGCTAGTATTAGTAAAAGCGCTAAAGCAAAATCTGATCCTATAGTAAGAGCTTTAAATAAATTAAAGTTATCCTATAGAGAAAATAAAAATTTAGCACAAGCTATAAATGACGCATATACCGAAGTAGAAGGTATGATGGAGTTCATAGACTTTGTTAGGCTTATATCTAAAAATACTAAAGAAGTTCCTGCTGGTAAATCAAAAATGTTACTCATAGGAAAAGCTGAACTTATTAAAGCCGATAAGATTGCTCAAGAAAGCGCTAAAAAACAAGCTGAGGACAAAGTAAATGAAGAGCAGGCTTCTAAGCTGCAGTCTATGTTTAGAAGAATAATTTACCAAGCAAAAGGTGAAGGTGCTAAGGCATCAAGATGGTTTATTCCACCTAATGCTGAAGATTTTAAAGGTTTGCTATACGCATTCTTACCCAAAGGTCAATTAGGTGTTGATGCACGCAAATGGATGGAAGAGAATTTGCTAAAACCATATTCAAATGGTATTGCTACTCTTGACACTGAAATACTTCATAAGTCTAAAGCTTGGACTGATATGTCTAAAGGTTTTAACTTTGAAGAAAAAGTTGGTGGTACACCATATACTTTAGGTGATGCTATTAAAGTTTACAATGCACTTAAAGAAGGTGTTGATCCAGGTATTGCTAAGAAAAAACATTTAGATGCGCTTATACACGCTGTAGAAAGTAATTCTGAAGTATTAGACTTGGCCAACGAAGTTGCTGAATCATTCCCGATTAAACTTGAATCAGGTTGGCAAACAAGAGCGTTTGCTAAAGAGATTTATGATTCTATTAATAATGGTGCACGTAAAAGACATCTTGAAACATTTAGTAATAATGTTGATGCTGTATTTACAGACGCAACACTTGATTTAATTGCAGACCAATACGGTGAAAAGTATAGACAAGCAATAGTATCTACACTACGTAGAATGAAAAGCGGTAGAAATAGAGTATCTACTGATGCTAATGCAAACTCTTACATGAATTGGCTAAACAGAGCGGTAGGAACAACAATGTTCTTAAACACTCGTTCCGCCATATTGCAGTTGCTATCTACATTAAACTTTTTAGGTAAACCTGGTAATAATATATTCCAAGCTACTGCAGCATTTGCAAATCAAAAGCAATGGAAAGCAGATTATAATAAACTATGGAATAGTGATTATCTATCCAATAGACGTGATGGCGCGAAGTTTGATGTATTAGCAGATGAGATTGCAGAAGGGCCACAAGGTTTAAACAAGATACTTAAGTTTGGCTTTTTACCAACAAGGTATGCGGATAGCTTTGCTATTGCTCTTGGGGGTGCTGCATACTATAGGAATAGAGTTAATATGCTAATGAAGGAAGGAATGAGCGAGGCCGATGCTGAAGCTCAGGCTATGATTGATTGGAGAAACACGGCTGAAGAATCTCAACAGTCTTCTGATCCATCTAAAATTTCTGAAATACAAGCATCGTCAATTGGTAAAATAATATATGCATTTGCTAATACGCCGTTTCAGTATGCAAGGATAACAAAAAGGAAACTACAAGATATTACATCTGGTAGATCTGCTGCAGCTGGTACATTAAGAACAGATATGCAATCTATATTGTATTACTCTGTTGGGCAAGCTATAATGTTTAACGCATTGCAAAGCGGCTTAGTAGCTTTACTTAATTCAGATGACCCTGAAGATGAAGAAATGAAAGAAGAGAAATATGCATTAATGTTAGAGCGTACTTTAACTTCTTTCGCTAAGTCTACAGGTAATCCTGGGGCTGTAGCATCAACACTATATGCAATGATGAAAGAAGGTTATATGCAGCAGACTGGTAAGAAAAGACCCGACGCTAATGCCTTTGCTATAACAGCTACATCTATCTCTCCGCCTTTGAATTCTAAGATGCGAGATTTAGCCGGTGCTTATAGAGCTTTTAATAAAATAGAAGAGGGCGATACATTTACGCCTTCTTTAGATAATGAGGCTTTAACTATGGCAGGTGAAGTTGCATCATTTGGTGGCGTGCCTTTAGATAGAGTAATTAGGAAAGCAAGACATTTAGCGGCAATTAAAAATGAAGAAGCCGAGTTATGGCAGAAGATTTGGATGCTTGCTGGATGGAGTAGTTGGGAGCTTGGTGTTAAGGAAAGTAAAGACACTGAGTTTAAAGCTATGGATTTTAAAGATGTAGATTTTAAAGAAGTTGAATTTAAAGAATCTGCATTTAAAAAATTAGAAAACGGCATAGCCGGAAGAGCGAACAATGATGGAACTATAGAGATAGACCCTAACCTATCTCCTGTTGAACGCGCAAAAACTATTGCTCATGAAAAACAACACATGAAAGATATGAAAGCTGGAAAGCTTAATTATGATGATAATTATGTGTATTGGAATG
>Ga0208667_1000126_pt1 | contig 34575 bp, 49 predicted proteins | sample 11BtaG_FD_184085 | JGI IMG/M metagenome (GOLD analysis project Ga0208667, IMG submission 184085) | Marine viral communities from the Subarctic Pacific Ocean - 11B_ETSP_OMZ_AT15265_CsCl metaG (SPAdes) (version 2) | ecosystem: Environmental > Aquatic > Marine > Oceanic | place: Pacific Ocean... | reverse complement strand
CGGTCAATGAACCTTCAGATAAAAACTCCACGTTGGTCTTTGCCTGTTATTGATGGCAGGGATGCGCGCTATTTAGGCGCTCATGGTGGCAGGGGTTCTGGCAAGTCTCACTTGTTTGCAGAGATGCTGATCGAGCGCAGTATCATGGGTCGTGTGGACGCTGTGTGCGTTCGTGAGGTGCAGAAGTCTCTGGCACAGTCAGTTAAGAAGCTGCTCGAGAATAAGATCCAAGAGCTTAATGTTTCGCACATGTTCACGATTAAAGAGTTTGAGATCCGTTCTGTTCACGGCGGCATCATCATCTTTCAGGGCTTGCAAAACCACACAGCCGACAGCATCAAATCGCTTGAAGGTTATGATATTGCTTGGGTCGAGGAAGCGCAGAGCCTAAGTCAGTTTTCGCTTGATATTCTGCGCCCTACAATTCGTAAGCCCGGATCTCAGCTTTGGTTCACTTGGAACCCTAGATATGAGCATGATCCGATTGAGAACCTTCTGCGCGGCCATTACCCGCCTGCAAAGAGTGTTGTTGTTGAGGTCAACTTTGAAGACAATCCTTGGTTCCCTGCCGAGCTAAAGGATGAAATGGAATATGATCAGCGGCGAGATCCAGACAAATATCTGCATGTTTGGAAGGGCGAATATGTACGCAACAGCGAAACACGAGTGTTTAAGAACTGGACAATAGAAGACTTTGAAGCTCCACCAGATGCAATTCATCGCCTCGGAGCCGACTGGGGATTTGCTACAGATCCTACGGTTGCCGTGCGCAGTCATATTGTTGGTCGCAAACTTTATATTGACTATGAGGCTTATCAGGTGGGCTGTGAGATTGTGGACACGCCTTCGCTGGTCATGTCTATCCCAGAGGCTGAGAAATGGCCTATGGTGGCCGATAGTGCGCGCCCAGAGACCATCAGCCACATGCGCAAGAACGGTTTTCCTAAGATCCAATCAGCCGTTAAGGGCGCCAAGTCTGTTGAGGAAGGTGTTGAGTGGCTTAAGTCGTTTGACATAGTTGTGCATCCTAGATGCCAGCACACAATTGATGAGTTGACACTGTACAGCTATAAGACTGATCGAGATACGGGATCTGTTCTGCCGCTGCTAGAAGACAAGAACAACCATGTGATCGACGCCATCCGATATGCCTGCGAAGGATCGAGGCGCGCATCTGTTCAAAAGAAGGCAAAAGCCAAGCCCGTGGCAACGTTTATGCCCATTGCGCGATGATTGTTTTTTGTTCAGATATGTTCTATAATTCACTTAAATTTTATTGCGAGGCTTAACCGTGGCAAGAATGACCAAGCAAGAACGTCTAGCAAACGTGCATCAGGACGCGTTGCTTGAGTTTGATAATATCCAAGGTGCAATGCGCGAAGAACGTCTTCAATGTTTGGAAGACAGGCGCTTTTATTCTATTGCTGGCGCTCAGTGGGAAGGCAACTTAGCTGAGCAGTTTAATAACAAGCCACGCTTTGAGGTCAACAAGATCCATCTTAGCGTGATGCGTATCATCAATGAGTATCGCAATAATCGCATCACAGTTGATTTTGTGAGCAAAGATGGTGATGCAGATGATAGGTTAGCCGACACTTGTGACATGCTGTTTCGTGCGGATGAACAGGACAGTTGTGCAGATGAAGCTTATGACAACGCGTTTGAAGAAGCTGTTGGCGGCGGTTTTGGTGCTTTTCGTTTGCGCACAGCTTATGAAGACGAATATGACGAAAACAATGACCATCAGCGCATTCGTTTAGAGCCGATCTATGACGCTGACAGCACTGTGTTCTTTGATCTGGATGCCAAGCGCCAAGATAAGTCAGATGCGCGGATGTGCTTTGTTCTTACAGCCATGACGCGTGACGCCTACATTGCAGAATGGAATGATGATCCAAGCAGTTGGCCAAAAGAGATACATCAATACCAGTTTGATTGGTGTACTCCTGATATGGTTTATGTTGCAGAAGTATACCGGGTTGAAGAGGCGTCAGAGCTTATTCGCATCTATGAAACCATTGATGGGGAAGAAGAGCGTTATTCTGAAAGTGATTTCGATCAAGACGAAAGCCTTGAGGAAATGCTGGACGCCATAGGAACCATTGAGGTGCGTCAGAAGCGTGTAAAGCGCCGCAAGGTTCGCAAATACATTATGAGTGGTGCAAGCATTCTGGAAGATGCTGGATATATAGCCGGCACAGAAATCCCAATTGTTCCGGTTTATGGAAAGCGCTGGTTTATTGATAACATTGAGCGCTGCATGGGCCACGTTCGCATGGCCAAGGATGCTCAGCGTTTAAAGAATATGCAGCTATCTAAGCTCGGTGAAATCTCTGCGCTTTCTACGGTTGAAAAGCCATTGTTCTCACCGGAGCAGGTTGCAGGTTTCGAGGTTATGTGGGCAGAGGATAATCTTAAAAACTATCCATATCTGCTGCTCAACACTGTAACAGATGCTAATGGAAACGAAAGTTTGGCAGGGCCAATTGGCTACACCAAGCCACCACAGGTTCCCCCTGCATTGGCTGGCCTGTTGCAGATTACAGAGCAGGACATTGTGGATCTTCTTGGCAATCAGGAGGCGGGTGAAGAAATACAGTCAAACATCTCTGGCAAAGCAATTGAGCTAATTCAAAACCGTCTGGATATGCAGTCGTTTATCTATATGTCAAACATGGCCAAGGGCATTAAGCGCTGCGGTGAGATTTGGCTTTCTATGTCACGCGAAACAATGGTTGAAAGTGGCCGCAAGATGAAGGGGATTGGCACGCAGGGCGAGATGAGCAGCATTGAGCTTGGCAAGCCTATTATGAACCAAGAGACCGGCGAAGTTGAATATGAGAACGATCTAAGCAACGCCAAGTTTGATGTTAGTGTAGATGTTGGCCCGTCTTCATCTTCTAAGCGTTCTGCAACTGTTCGGTCTTTGATGGGCATGATGCAGATCACAGCAGACCCAGAAACGCAGCAAGTTCTAGGCGCAATGGCAATGATGAATATGGAAGGCGAAGGTCTTTCTGATGTCAAAGAGTTCTTCCGCAAGAAGCTAATTCGTATGGGTGCTGTTGATCCAACAGATGAAGAGCAGCAGGCTCTAGCGGCAGAGTTGCAACAACTTCAAGGTCAGCCAGATCCGCAGTCAATGTATCTTGAGGCAGAGGCAGCTAAGGCACAAGCGCAAGCTCAGAAAGCACTTGCAGATACAGAATACACAATGGCGCGCACAGAAGAGACCCGCGCTGACACAATCGAAACGCTCGCCGGTATTGAGCGCAAAGAGCGTGAGAATGTACTGAATACAGCCGAGCAACTACAAAAAGTTGTTCAAGGCTCAGAGATACGGCAACCGCCCAGCCGTGTATGATTAATGGGTGAGAATGAAACGGGAAACTTATGGAAATTGAAAAGGCAGAAATAGACGAAAACATTGAACTGGAAACTTCAGAAGTTGAGGAGCCAGAGGTTGATCTAGAAGACGATAGTGAGGTTGAAGAGCCAGAGGCTGAAGATACCACGCTTGAGGGTGAACCTACTGAGGCCGAGGCTGAAGAAGAGGAAGATGTTGTAGTCAGCATTGCTGGGGAAGCGCCTGACCCAGAAGACGAAGAAGAGGCTCGCGCTCCTGAATGGGTTCGTGACCTTCGCAAAGAGTATCGCAATGAAAAGCGTCGATCCAAAGAGCTTGAGCAGAAAATTGCGCAGTTGGAGCAGGGCAGTGCCCCAGTATCCCAGCCGCTCGGTGATAAGCCCACGCTTGAAGGTGTAGACTACGACACAGAGCGATATGAAAAGGAACTTGCATCGTGGTATGAAAAGAAGCGGTCGCATGACGAAAAACAGTCTGTCGCTCAGTCTCAGCAAAAAGCTGTGCAAAAAGAGTGGGAGACTAAATTAGAAAGTTATCACTCGTCCAAAGCAGAACTCAAAGTTAAAGACTATGATTTTGCTGAAGATGTAGTGCAGGACAGTCTAAGCGTTATGCAGCAAGGTATGATTGTTCAAGGTGCAGATAACCCTGCTCTTGTCGTTTATGCTCTTGGCAAGAACCCTAAAAAGGCGAAGGAACTCGCGTCGATCACAGATCCCGTTAAGTTCGCTTTCGCTGTAGCAAAATTGGAGACCAATTTGAAAGTTACAAAGCGCAAAGCGTCATCAAAACCAGAAAAGAAGATCAGCGGCACAGGCCGTCCTTCTGGATCGGTTGACAACACTCTCGAACGTCTGAGGGCTGAAGCAGAAAAATCTGGAGATTATTCTAAAGTTTTCCAGTATAAGAAGCAGAGGCAGTCAGCTTAACTTGTAAAGGAAGCCAAAATGGCTAATGCATTTTCAAAAGAAGAACGCGTTGCGTTTGAAAACATCTTAGAGGGCTTTAACGATGCTCTCGTGCTTTCGTCAATTGTGACAAAGTATAACACTAGCGGCGAAATGATGGAGCGTTCTAGCGACACCATCTCGCGTCCAATGCCTTACATCGCTCAGTCTTATGACGGCGCTGACGCAACAGGCAACTTTGGCGACAACACTCAGTTGTCTGTTCCAGCAACAATCGGTTATCAGAAGCATTCAACAGCATTGCTGACTGCTAAAGAACTGCGTGACCAGTTGCAGGAAAACCGTTTGGGCCAGTCTGCTGCACAAAAGTTGGCATCTGACATCAACGTGGCAGTTTTGGCTGTTGCATCTAACCAAGGTACAATCGTTTCTAAGCGCACAACTGCTGCGAGTGGATATAGCGATGTTGCCGAGGCTGATGCTTTGATGAACGAGCAAGGCGTAATGATGGACAACCGCAGTTTTGCACTGTCTAGCCGTGACTATAACGGTATGGCTGGTGATTTGGCTGCGCGTGAAACCATGAACAACATTCCGACTGAAGCATATCGTCGTTCGTATGTTGGTGAAGTTGCTGGTTTCCAGACCTTCAAAATGGATTACGCAAACCGTTTGGCTGCTGCTACTGCTACAACTGTCGTTGTAAACGGTGCAGGCCAGTATCACACTCCTGCCGCGACATCGACTGCTGCAACTGGTGAGACTTCCAACGTAGACAACCGCACGCAGAGCTTGGCAATCACCGTTGGTGGTAACACTGTTGCTGTTGGCGATTGCTTCACCATCGCTGGCGTAAATGCTATTCACCACATCACCAAGCAAGACACAGGTCAGTTGAAGACTTTCCGTGTAACTGGAATTGTTTCTGGTTCTGGTGGAACTGGTACAATCACAATCTCTCCTGCGATTGTTTCAAACGGTGGTGGCACTGATGCAGAAGCTCAATACAAGAACGTGACAGCAACGCCTGCAAACGGCGCGGCAATCACCTTCCTGAACACTGTTGAAGCTCCTGTGAACTGCTTCTGGCATCGTGACGCGCTTGAGTTGCTTCCTGCTTCTTTGGCCGTTCCATCAGATGCTGGTGCAGACATCATGCGCGCAACAACCGATCAGGGCGTTGAAATGGTTATGCAGAAACAGTTCGACATCAACACACAGAAAACAAAGTATCGCTGGGATACACTGTTTGGTGTGGCGATGCTTCAGCCTGAAATGGCTGGCATCATGCTGTTCTCACAAACCTAATGGCAACTTGGGTGGGGCTTAGGTGCCCCATCCATCCTTAAAGGGGAAGATAAATGAGTGTAATGCTATATAAACATCCCGGACCATATCAGATGCACGGCGATATGTTTGACTACATTATTGTTGGCGATGATGAAGTTGATGCTGCTGTTAAAGATGGCTGGATGAAGACAACGGATGAAGCTAAAAATGGCGCGGCGAAACCAAAACGTGGCCGTAAACCTAAAGCTAAAGAGGAATAAACATGGCATATACGAAGCGTGACATTGTAGATCAGGCATTCGAGGAAATCGGTCTCGCATCGTATGTGTTTGACCTTCAGCCACAGCAGCTTGAAAGTGCTTTGCGTAGGCTAGATATGATGATGGCAACATGGAACAGCAGAGGCATTCGTCTTAGCTATCCTTTGCCTTCATCACCTAATGACAGCGATTTAAACGAAGAAGTTGGCGTTCCTGACAGCGCATTTGAAGCCATGTATTTAAACTTGGCTATTCGTATTTCTGGAGGCTTTGGCAAGACAATCAGCCCAGACACAAGAGCCGCTGCGAAACTTGCATATAAAGAACTTATGGCCAACTCTGCGCTGCCGATTGAGATGCAGCTTGGCAACGATACTATCCCCGGTGGTGCTGGCAACAAAGGCTGGCGTTATTACAACAACCCTTTCCTGCGCGCGCCGCAAGATCCCCTCACTGTCGGTTCTGACGGTATTCTTGATCTGGAGTAAAACATGGCTAACATTAATCAGCTTTCAACTTTAAGCACTCTGCAAGGCGGCGATTTGCTGGCCGTGTGGTCAACCAATAACGGCGACAGTCGCAAGTCATCAATCACAACTTTGATGAACTATGTTAATGCGAACGTCACAACCGTCACGCAAAATACTCAGTATGCCTCTCCTGCTGCAACTGGGTTTTCCATCACGGTTAATACGGGCAACGTATGGTTGCTTATGACACCTGTCAGCACATACGCTGCTGGATCCGTTATCCTGCCTGCTGGTGCTTCTGACAAGGACACCGTGACCGTGAACTGCACGCAGATCGTTACATCGCTCACAGTGTCTTCTGGAGCCACTGTAGTAGGTGCGCCGACAACGCTTGCTGCAAACGACTTCTTCACAATGCGCTATGATGGTGCAACCACATCTTGGTATCGTGTAGGATAACTTAATGCAGATCCCTATTCTGAACGGAATTTTTACAGACGCTTCGCCTGACTTTAGAACGTCTTATCCCAAGAACATGGTTCCCGTTCCGAAAAGCACGGGAATTTCTGCTGGTTATTTGCGCCCAGCCGAGGGTGTGGTTGAGCTTGGCACTGGACCCGGCATAAATCGTGGCGGTGTTTATTGGAAAGGTTATCTTTATCGGGTGATGGGAACCAAGTTGGTTTCGATTGCGTCTGATAATACAGTTACAGAAATTGGCGATGTTGGCGGCACAGATAGAGTGACGTTTGATTATGGCTTTACCTATTTGGCGATTGCATCGAACAACAACTTGTTTCTGTATGACGGCACAACGCTAACGCAAGTGACTGATCCAGACCTTGGTACTGTTTTAGATGTTGTTTGGGTTGATGGCTATTATATGACCACAGACGGCGAGTTTTTGGTTGTGACTGATCTTTCAGATCCGTTCGCAGTAAATCCTTTGAAATATGGATCATCAGAAGCAGATCCAGATCCGATCAATGCTTTGCTCAAGCTGCGCAATGAGGTCTATGCCCTAAACAGAAACACTATTGAGGTTTTTGATAATGTTGGTGCAACTGGCTTTCCATTTCAACGTATTGCCGGCGCGCAGATACAAAAAGGCTGCGTAGGCACGCATGCTTGCTGTGTGTTTATGGAAAACATTGCCTTCTTAGGTGGTGGGCGCAATGAAGCTCCGTCTGTTTATCTTGGCGCAAATGGCAACGCTCAGAAAATTGCAACGCGTGAGATTGAGGAAATTCTGCAAGAATATACTGAAACGGAATTATCTCAGTCTTTCTTAGAAGAGCGCATAGACAGCGCTCACATGCATTTAATTATTCACCTGCCCAGACATACGTTAGTATTTGATGGAGCAGCTACACAAGCGCTCTCAGCGCCTGTGTGGTTTACTCTATCGTCTGCATTGACAGGTCAGGCCAAGTGGAACGCAGACACCTGCATCTGGGCTTTTGATCGGTGGAATGTTGCTCATGCCAGCACAACGCAATTTGGTTATTTGGACAGCACTGTTTCCACGCATTGGGGTAATGTTGTCGGGTGGGAATTTGGCACGCTGATTGTTTATAACAATGGTCAAGGTGCAATCTTTCATGACATCGAGCTTGTTAGCCTTACGGGATCAACAGCCTTTGGTGTAGATCCCACAATATGGACGCAATATTCAGTGGATGGGGATACTTGGAGCGTTGAAAAGCCTATACGCGCAGGCAAGACAGGAGAGCGCAACAAGCGCCTTATGTGGTTTCAGCAGGGGCATATGCGAAACATGCGTATGCAGCGCTTTAGGGGCACTTCTGACGCTCATGTGGCTGTCGCAGCACTGGAGGCGCGGGTTGAGCCGCTGGCGTTCTGATGTCTGATCCATTAACCCCAACACGAAATCAAATCGCGCGGATGGCGCAGAACGATCCTGAACTGACGAAGGCGATGGAGCGTCTGTTCCAAGTCGCGGGAACAAACACGCCTGCTGACGTTGCTGCGTTGACGGTGTTGATTGAGAACGCAGCGTATGATGCTGGTGTTGCCGCGAACAAATCCGAAAGCTATGAGCGCAATAACGCAACGATTGACTATCTTGATTTCAGACGGTTGCCACCTCATGCAGAGGCAGAGCGCCGCTTGTGTTGGAATGATGACGATGCAACGCTGAATATCGGGATGGAATACGGCGTTTCTCAGCAGGTGGGCATGGAGACCTATGCGCGCGTTGAAAACAACACAGGTGTAACGATACCAAATGGGACTGTTGTTGGTTTTGTCGGGGTTGGCGCTGGCGGTTCGCTTTCGGTCGCGCCATATCTCGCGGACGGTTCGCAACCATCGCTGTATATCTTGGGCGTGATGACGCATGATTTGCCTGATGCTGGGACGCAGGGATATTGCACAAGCTGGGGTTATGTTCGAGATATAGACACCAGCGGGTTTAGTGTTGGCGACTTGCTTTACCCATCCACAACGGTTGCTGGCGCATTTACAAATGTGAAGCCAACTGCACCTGACAACGTAATTCCGATCTCAGCGTGCCTTGTTTCAGATGCTTCTGACGGTGTTGTGTTTGTCCGCCCGACAATTGAGCAAATGCAATATTACGGTGTCTTCAGCAAGACAACTGACGCAACGCCCGCAGCAGCCAACACGGCATATGCGCTGACATTTGATAATACTGACATTTCGAATGGCGTAACAATCGGAAGCCCGACATCTCGGATTGTTGTTCCTGCGTCTGGGCTTTACCAGCTCGAAGCAAATGTTCAGATCAGCAGCGGGAACAGTTCGAAAAAAGATGTTTACGTCTGGTTCAGAAAGAACGGGACTGACGTTCCAAACACTACGCGGATCGTGACCAGTGATGTAAGCAATGCATATGTCACTGTTGCTTTAACTGAGACGCTATCGCTTGAGGCGTCCGATTACATTGAAATGGCATATGGCGCGGACAGCACAAACATTAAAATTGACGCCGTTGCAGCGACAGCATTTGCGCCCGCCGCTCCGTCCGTCATCATCACAGTAACGCAGGTGCAGCAATGACCATCACACCAACAGTTCTGATCGAGCCAAAACAGGCTGAAGCGACCAACACGGTTCAATACACCGCAGATGGGGTGAACGCGATCGTGGACAAGTTCACTGTCACGAACAACGGCGCAGCTGCGGCAACCATCACGATCAACGTGGTGACAAACCTTGGCACGGCTGACGCGTCGAACCGCATCGTCAACGCGCGAAACATTGAAGTGGGTGAGACATACACCTGCCCTGAGTTGATTGGCCATGTTCTGCTTGATGCGGATTACATTTCGACAACAGCAAGCGCTGCAACCACACTGACCATTCGCGCCTCTGGGCGTGAGATTACGCTCTAGGAGATCGACATGGATGATATGATGATTGAGTTTGGCCTTCCAAAGATGAAGATTGTTTCTACGGCTGAGAACAAGAAAAACCGCAAGATGGTTGTGGAAGAGTGGCGTCTTGGCCCAGAGAACCCGTCTATTGATCGAACAGCAAACAAAGATTACTGGAAGGATCTTGGTAAGGCGCTGGGCGTTGATGAGAAAGAAGCTCGCCGTCGCATGTGTGCAAACTGTTCATACTTTCACAACGGGCCAATGAAACAAGCGATGATGGAGGCAATACCTCTGGATGAATATGACACAGATGCGGGTGGCCGAGGTTACTGCAAGCGGTTTGATTTTGTGTGCCACAACCTGCGTTCGTGTCAGGCTTGGGAAGAGGGCCACTAGGGTATTGGCAAAATGACAATTTTCTGTGATAATGAAGGTGCTGAGACGATGGCCCGCCAGCAGGCAAATCTTGCAGAAGGCGAGCCAGTGCGTGAAATCATAGAGCATCATCTGTTAGATACGCTGTCCTTACCAGAGGCCGCGACTTCGTGGCTTATGGGCATGTGGGATGCAATTCAGTTTTTTGATGATGTTGCTGATGATGATAACATGCCTCGATCTGAACTTGATCGAACATTAAACCAAGTCTTGGTTGCCATGCCATCAAACCCGTTTTTCACTGCGCATTCTAGCGTGTTGCTCCCTGTTGTTGCTGTTCAGCTTTTGAAGTGGCAGGCATCTGACGAGGTTGAGCGTCAAGGAAACGCAGATGCTCGCAGCTATATGTGGCGAGCCGGGTATTATGATTTGGTTTTATTAGTCGTGCAGATTTGTCATGGGTATGACGTTGCGGTGAAAATGGCGGCAACTGTTATGTCTTTGTACGGCGAGAAAATAGAAGATTATAAAAAGGAATTTGCTGATGCCTAATCCTGTGGTGGCAATGGTTGGTGGATCTGTTGGCGGTGCTTTAATTCAAAGCAATGCTGCAAAAAGTGCTGCAAAGACGCAAGCTGGCGCTGCTCAATCTGGAATTGATATTCAGCGTGAAATGTTTGATGAAACACAAGCTCTTTTAAAGCCTTATGTTGATGCAGGCATTGAAGCTCAAGCGGGCTTGGCACCTTATGCTGAAGCTGGTGTTGGGGCTTTACAAGGTCAACTTGCTCTTGCTGGGCTTTCTGGTGAGCAAGCGCAAGCTGACGCCATTAGAGCAATTGAAGGCGGCGCAGAATTTGAAGCTTTAACATCTGCTGGCGAAGAGGCTATTCTTCAAAGCGCTGCTGCAACGGGTGGTATTCGCGGAGGTCAAACACAATCTGCATTAGCGCAGTTTAGGCCACAGGTTTTGTCATCTCTTATCAATCAACAGTATGGTCGATTAGGTGGTCTTACTGCTCTTGGCGCAACAACCACACAGAACATTGCATCTGCTGGTCAGGCTGCGGCGGCTGGTCAAGCTGCGGCTGGACAACAAACAGCAGCTAATATTTCTGGTCTGTTTGGGCAAATGGGTGCTGCTCAAGCAGGTGGCACTTTGGCGCAAGGTCAGGCATTCGGAAATCTTCTTGGAAGTGCTGGCATGATGGCTGGTCGGGGAATGGCCTATCAAGGATTTACTCCTGCGGGTGCATCTGCGCCTCTAACATTTGGGCAAGGTATGTTCTACGGTGGAGGGGCATTCTAATGGTGCAACCAATCAATTATATTTTGGATGTAAAAGATCCTATTGAGCAGGCCATGCGAGGCTATGCTCTGGGGCGTCAGGACATCGAGCAGCGTCAGGTTATGGGTATTCGTGGGCAACAAGAAGAGCGCGCCCAGCAGGCATTTGCACAGCAACAACAAGATCGTGCAACGGCTCAAGCCAACGTAGCCAAACAGAAAGCAGATGCAGAAGCTGCACAGGCAGCGCTTGCGGCATTGGCTGGAAAAGGTTTGAATGCTACGTCTGATGATTTCTTGAAAGCTTGGATAGCAAATCCAGCCATACGCTCAGACCTAACAGCGCTTCAGGGCATTCTTAAAGAGCCTCAAACAAAAGCTTTGATAAATGCAAGCCAAAGCCTTTATGCGGCTTCATCTCAAGGTAATGTTGATGTCGTAACACGATTGTTAGAGGAGCAGATTGCGGTTGCTGAAGCTCCCGGTGGAGACCCGACTGTTTTACCAAGCCTTAAACTTTCATTGCAAAAATTAAAACAAAATCCTGAAACTGCTCTTTCGGAAATAAAAACTACAACTGGAATAACTTTGATGGGTTTAAAAGGCCCAGATTATATCAAGACAATAAACGATAGTTTAAATCTTGAAGGTGTAGAACTTCCCGCAGATTACAGAAATCTTCAGCTTCGTGCTAAAGCTGCTGGTTTGGTAGAGGGAACAGCAGAGTTTGAAGCGTTTATGCTTAGAGGCGGTGCGGATGTTGCTCCTGTAAAACTAGGGTTTAGACCTGCAACTGCTGAAGAGGCTGCGCAATTTGGTGCAACTTCTGGTCAGATTGATCAAGACACAGGACGCTTCTACCCAATAACGCCTCCTAGTGGCATGACACTTAAAACAACGCCAGACGGTGGTGTTGAGCTTGTTCAGGGGCCCGGTGTTGGAGAACCTGACACTGGAAAGAAATCAACTGATTTTGTTTATACAACAGATCCAAAAACCAATGAGGTGACAGCGCAACCTATTGCTGGAACGCCTGCCGCAAGAGAAACTCAAGAAGCTCGATCATCATTGGAAGCCAGAATTAATACAGCAGAAAATATGTTAAGCACAATTGAAAGCCTTGTTGGGCGTCCTGCTGGAAATGGTTTAACAGCAATAAAAGAGCCAGAGGCACTATCTGGTATTGTTGGGTTTATTGAGGGCCGTCTTCCAGCCAAGACCCAAGCTCAAGCCAATTTAATGGCGATATACGATCAAGTTACTGGCCGTGCATTTCTTGAGGCGTTTGATACTCTTAAAGGTGGTGGTCAGATTACAGAGACTGAAGGCGTCAAAGCTACGCAGGCATTGGCTAGATTGCAAAGAACTCAAGATCCAGAAGCGTTTAAGGAAAGTCTATATGAGTTTGCAGACGTTGTGCGCCAAGGTTTGATCCGAGCGCAGAATGAATTGGTAACTATCCCTGAGACTGTTCCGGCACCATCGGATGACGTTCAGCTTGAAGTTGGTGCTGCATCTCCTGCAATGGATTTTAGCAAAATGAATGCTCAACAGCTTTCAACGGTGGAAGCGTCAACTCTTACTGATCCAGAGCTTGATGCATATATTGCGCGCATGACTGAACTAGGGTTTTAAAATGGCTTCAGAAGAAAAAATAAGAGCAGCTAAATTAAAGCAAGCACAGTTAAAGCAACAACTTGCGCAACAGCAACCAGCAATGCCTGACGCCGAACCTTCTGCGCTTGAGCAGTATCAGCAAATGGGGTTTACCAATTTTATTGCTGAATATCGTGATGGCCAAATTATAGAGAACCCACAAACTGGTGAACGTGCTTTTGTTTCGCCGGGATATATCACACAAAATCCAGAAACCATTTCTGGCATGATGGCTGGAACCACACCTGCTGAAACTCAGCGTGGCCAGATGCAAGAGCAGATCATTGAGCAGTATCCTGTGGCGGCTAGAGCAGCGACAGCGCTTCAAGGCGTGCCGTTTGTTGGATCTTATACAGATGAAGCTGTTGGAATGTTTAGCCCGCAGGCTGGTGAGGCTATGCGTCAGTCTGTTGAGGCTGTTAGGGCACAGCGCCCCGGTCAGGCTGCTGCTCTTGAGGTTGGTGGCGCGCTTGCTGCCACACCTGCTCTTATTGCTTCGGCCCCTGCCGCAGTTGGTCGGTTTGTCAGCGGTGCGCAATCAGTCGGAGGTCAGATGCTTCGCGGCGCGGTTGTTGGTGGTCCCGCTGCTGCCGTTGAGGGCGCTGTTTCTGGATTTGGTCGCGGTGAAGGCGAAGGTCGATTGGAAGAAGCTGGCACAGGTGCTTTGGTCGGCGGTGGACTTGGCCTGACTATTGGTGGCGCTCTCCCCGGTCTATCGGCTGGTGTTCGTGCTGCTTTTGAAAACATTAAAGGCCGCTCAGTTGGTCAAATTGCACAGACACTGGGCATTTCTACTGACGCGGCGAAAGTTGTTCGCACGGCGCTTGAGAATGACGATCTGGCAGCTGCTTCGATTGCGTTGGAGCGTGCAGGTTCATCTTCTATGCTGGCAGACGCTGGGCCAGCCACACAGCGCCTGTTAGACGTTTCTGTGACATCAGGAGGCGCAGCGCCTAGAGTTGCTGGTCAGGCTGTTGAGGCTCGCGCAGAAGAAGCTGGCGCTCGGATGGCAACTATCCTTGATGACGTTCTCGGCGCACCAGAAGGTGTTGCAACAACGCAAAGAGGCATTCGTCAGGGTACGCAAAAAGATCGAGGTGATGCGTATCGCGTAGCCTATGCGCAGGCTATTGATTATGCGGGTGGCCGTGGTCGTTTCCTTGAGAACTTGTTAAAGCGGGTTCCACAGTCAGCAATCAACCGTGCAAACGAACTGATGCGCTTAGAGGGTGTTGAGAGCGCACAGATCATGGCGCAAATAGCTGAAGATGGTTCTGTTAGCTTTAAGCGAATGCCTGATGTCCGTCAGCTTGATTATATTACGCGTGCAATGGGCGATGTTGCGGAACAGCAAAATGCGGCTGGTAAGTTGGGTGGCACAACGCAACTTGGTCGAGCTACATCAAATTTGCAGCAAAAAATCCGCAAGGTGTTGAAGGCAGAGGTTCCTCAATATGGAAAGGCGTTAGATGTTGCAGCAGATGCAATTAGCAGGACGCGTGCTGTTGAGGCTGGCGCTGATATTTTAAAATCAAGCACAACGCGAGAAACTGTAAAAGATGCTCTTCGCGGGGCAAGCAAGGCAGAACGCAATGCTGCAAAGGCTGGGTTGCGCAGTGCAATTGATGACTTATTGGCGCGAGTTAATGCTGTGGCGTCTGATCCAAACATTGAGATCCGCGAGTTTCAAAAGTTGGCAAACAATCTTCGCAGCAGATCCATGAAAGATAAAATGTCTATTCTTCTGGGCAGAAATCAAGCTGATCGTCTTTACAAACAGCTTGATGAGAATGTGGTTTCTCTTGAACTACGCGCAGCAATTGCTCGCAACAGCGCTACGCAACAACGTCAAGCTATTCAAGGCGCAGTTGAAGATATTACGGCGCCGGGTTCTTTAAGTACTTTGATGTCTGGTGAACCTATTAACGCATCCAAGAAAGTTGTTCAGGTTGTTACTGGAACAACTCCAGAGGCTCGAACACTGCGTCAGATGGGAATTTACGATGAGATAGCCAACACGCTGGTTAGTCTTCGTGGAAATCAAGCCAAGCAGGCTCTGAGACTTGTAGAAAGAGCAATGGCTGGTGATGCGCTTAATGAAACGCAGGCGCGTGTTATAGCAAAAGTATTACTTAGCCCAGCGGCAATGGCAACATACGGCTTTGGTAGAGCGAAGGCAGAACAATGACGCTATCCAAACTGGTCTGTTTTATGATAAAAGACTTGCAGAGCAAGGGGAAACAATAAATGGCACTTAAGCAACTTGCACCTCCGTATCCAATATTCACTGATAAAAGCGGTGATCCCCTTGATAATGGGTATTTGTATTTCGGTGAAGTAGATAAGAACCCCGAAACAAACCCCATCCAAGTCTATTACGACAGCGCGTTCACGCAGCCTGCGGCACAGCCACTGCGCACGTCGAACGGCTATGTCATGCGGAATGGCTCCCCTGCGCTGATATACGCTGACAGTCAGTTCTCTGTGACGATCCGTGACAAGAATAGCGCCTTGGTAATCTACAGCCCTGTTGGGTATGGCGTCGATCCAGCGACAGCAACATCTGGATCTGTGACGGTGCAAGACCAGACTGGCGATGGCACAACAACCGTATTCGGCATGGGCGCTTCGCCAGCCACCAAGAACGCAACGAATGTCTACATTGATGGCGTCTATCAGGAGAAAGACACTTACACGATCAGCGGCAGCAACATCACGTTTTCTGAAGCGCCACCTCTGAACGCAGGCATCGAAATTGTTTCACAGGAAACCCCATTGATCGGCGGTCTGTCTTCCGATCAGGTTTCTTACAATCAAGGCGGCGTGGGTGCAGTCGACACGACTGTAAAAATTAAGCTGCAAGAACGTGTAACTCTAAAAGATTTTGGTGCTGTTGGTGATGGAGTAACAGATGACACCGCTGCAATTAATCATGCAAACACATATGGCATTGGCCCATATGACCTAGAAGGCAAGACTTATTTAAGTACAGCATCATCTCTTGCTTTAAGTCTTGAAGCTTATAACGGTAAAATTCTTTCTAATAACACAAGCAGTATTCAAGAACAGTATCGTCCTCGTTCATCATTCTATGATTATCAAATTAAAACTCGGTCTACTAAATCCAGAGTTTTAGGTTGGAAGGATAAAAAAGTTCTTTGGCTTGGCACTTCAATTCCAGCTTTTGGTTTTAGTTCAGGTGATAGTTATCCTCAAATTTTAGGAAGTACATTAGGTGCAGAGGTAGTTAATAATGGCTTTGCAGGTTCTAGGGGAACCTTTGAAGGCATAGATGCTATTATCCCAGATGGAGATATTATCCAAGTTCGTCGTCTGTCAATGACAGCAGCAGACGTGGCGGCGGGTCTTGCATTGTATGGTGCTGGTTCAGTATTTGATGATGCTTATGACCCTATTACAAAAGCATCAGAAATGACTTGCGAGTTTAGAATTGGCAATGTCTTTAGTGAAGGCGAGGTCGATGTTGTTGTTCTTGACCACAATCATAATGACCGCAAGTTAGCTGCCGGTGATCCTTCTACTATATCTTCAACAATTTCATCAGTAGCCTTTGGTTCAACTACTGCAATTACTGTAAGCAACGGTGGTTTATTTGCTGTTGGAGATGCAGTTGGTCTTACCTCATCAGGCGTTTCAGGTTTTGCTTTTGCTGCTGGTAGAGTGCAGTCTGTATCAACTAATGTAGTAACTATTGCTTATGATACATCTTCCTTAACTGGAACAGTAACCAGTGGAACACTTTACAAGTTAGATAGAACAACAGTTCATGGAGCTTGGGATTTCTTAATCTACTTTACTAAAGGCCAGGCAGCACTTTACGGTTATAGTCAGCCTGAGATTATTCTATGCTCTGCTCCTTCTGAATTTACAAATGATTCTCCAAGCAATGACGTGTGGGCAAACGGAGAAGCTATTCGTGACGTAGCAACTTATTGGAGTTTGCCATTCTTTGATGTATCAACTGAGTATGAAGTTGGTGAAAAAGATCATATTTCTTATTTCTCCGATGATGTGCACCCAGCTACATATGAAGAAAGACAGGCTCTAGCAAATCTATGGATTGGTTGGGCTGAGGGAGGAACACCTCAACAACTAAACGAAGACAATGTGCTTACAACATCTGGCTCTACGTTTACAGATCAAGCAACTGCAGTTTTCAATAACGTCAAGGGTAGCTTTGCTCCCTCCACTAAGATTGCAGGTGCTTACTCAACATTACTAGATGAAGACTTTAGTGGAACTCTTTCAGCATATACTTTAACTGGAACATCACCTGCTCCTGTAATTGCTACTGCACCGTGGGATGCTGCTGAAAAATCTTTACATACTGTTGTTTCGGCATCTCAGGATAGTTGCAATCTTCGTCGTTCATTAACAATGACACAAGCAAACAAGGTTTCTTTTAATCTCTGGCTTCCTGATGTTGATGACATTGTTGGATATGGGCTTGTTAGAGTTGTTAATTTAATGAAGCTTTTATCAGGCACTACTTCATCGCATTTAATACTTAGGCTTCGTGTGGTTTCTACATCTGTGCAGTTGCAAGTTGTATATTTCTCAGACACAGCCGATACTACTTTGGTGCAGCCAAGAGCATCTACAGTAAATTTATCAGCAAACACAAAGCACAATATATCAATAGAAAATATCACAGATGACGGAAATGGAATTGGTGGTACTAGAGTTCTGCTTGATAGCACAGAGATACTTAGGTTTGCTACTGTAGATAGTGCTCATGGTGTTGATACAAAAATTGACTTTGGTTTGTTTGGATCAAATATTGCAGGAGATTTTGAAGCATACCTTGGAGATCTTTTAGTTGAAAGCCGTCCACTTACAGCACCATTTAATGGCACTGTAGCCAGCCCATCATCAATAACTGTTGTTAATGGCATCATAACGGCACTGTCGTAGGATAAAGGAATTACACAATGACTATCAAACAAAACGGCGGCATCTTCGGAAGAAACCCAGAGTTTAACGATGTGTCTGCAAAAGATGTGTCTGTAACAGATGAAATCACAATCCTTGAGAATGGCGTAGATGTAGGCGGTGTTCGTTCATTATCTGGTCAGGCTCAGCTATCTGGAACAACAACTGGGATTACTTTTGGTGCACAAAGTGTGTTGCCAACAAACGGTGGCTCAGCCATTCAAAACGGCACAAGAGATATTGGTGGTGCCTCAAACTTTTGGCGCAATATGTATGTAAGCACTGGGGTTTACTTTGGTTCTCAGACTACTGCAACACACCTCGATGACTATGAAGAGGGGGTTTACACTCCAACATTAACTCCTGCTGGTAGTGGATCAAGTGGAACAATTACACTAAACTCTACTTATGATAAACTTGCTTATACAAAAATTGGCAGACTTGTTACAGTCACAGGAACTGTCATCGTTTCTAGTGTAAGCAGCCCAGCAGGTACTCGTGTAGATATTTCATTGCCGTTTACTGGTGGAGATACCTCTGACATTTCGGAACGGTGTTGCGGATTAGTCCTGCCTAAAAGTTTAGGTTCTGTTGGAAATGCGGCTATTAGAATTAATGGCCCATCTGCAACTGTTGGTTCTCTTGTAACAGTATCATCAGGAACTCAATCAGATATTGCTGCTACAGACTTTAGTGGCAATGAAGAACTGCAATTTACATTTTCCTACATTGCAGCATAAAGGAAATAACAATGTCTCTTACTAAAGTACACAATCGAATGTTTGCTCAGACGGTCTTTAACGTAAAAGATTATGGTGCTTTGGGTGATGACAGTAATGACGATACAGCAGCAGCACAAGCAGCTATAGACGCAGCAGAAACAGAAGGCGGTGGTGTTGTCCTCTTTCCAGAAGGTACATACTTACTGAATAGTTTTTACTCTGGGTACACACCTTCTGGAAGAAGTAATGACGTTGCTCGATTGTATATTGACGGAGATAATATTTCTTTTGTCGGACAAGGTGCAAAGCTAACTACATCAACAGGTGATGGAGATCGGCGTCATTTTTTCTTTGCTAATGGTTCAGAGAATATTCACTTTGAAGGCTTTATTTTTGATAACAAAGGCGTTGCATCTACAACAAGGCGAACACAAGCAATCACTACAAATGGCACAAAGAATATTACTATTCAAAAGTGTACTGTAGAAAACGAATGCCTTGGCTTTTTTATTGGGAAGAATAGCCAATACACATCTATTACTGAATGTCATATTGACGGTTCTTTAGCTTTAAATACAGGCGGTGATGATGCCAAGCCTAGTGGTGATCAGACTGATGGGACTGTTTCTGACATTGTTATATCAAAATGCTTTATTGAGAATTGCAGTGAGGCAATAGATATAAATCACGACACTACAGATTTTATTATTTCAGAAAATTATATTACGTTGTCTTCTGGTTCTGAGGAGGCTTTGGACATTGGTGGTTCTACTGTTTGCAGAAACGGCGTTATCTCAAACAACTTTATTGTTGTAAATTCTGCGGATGCAGATGGTATTTTGTTAAAGCAAGAAACCAAAGATGTTGAGGTTACTGGAAATAGAATTAATTACACGGCAGCAACGTCTACCACAAACTATGGTGTAAGATTAAACGCATCTAACCTAGATAATTTTAAGATTACAGATAACACAATAAAGAATTTCTCTAGGGGAATTGTTTCTGAAACATCTGCTGGCACTAACTTTACAATCAATCAAAACTTTATTGCTGACTGTGCAACATCTGGAATTGTTATTCATGCTACGTTTGGCTCAATATCAGACAACATTATAGATATGTCTGATAGTGGAAACACAGGCACAGCAATGCAATTGCTGGGTTCTCAGTTTAACTGTTGCGGAAACAATATAACTGGCAACTCTAATATGTCTAAGACATTTGAGATTGATGCAAGTAATACTGTTTGTAAGGGAAATAATATTGTAGGCGGTGTTGTTCCTGTAACTCTAAATGCCAATAACATTGTGTTTGATGGTAACAGTATTTCTTCTGGAACAAGCACAGCTATTGACGTTGATGGCCCAGAGAATGTGGTGGTTAGTAATAATATTGTTTTTAACAATGACAGTGCTTCATCAGCTACAGCAACTATTGATTTTGCCAATGTAACAAACGGTTCTGCTACAGGTAACATGATCTATGATACAAGATCATCGGGCCAAACAGAGCTTGGCAAGATTGTTGCTGCGGCTACTTGTGATTTCATTTTGTTTGCAAACAATACAATCTCAAACACTGTAACATCACCCGGGCAAGTTACTATTAATGGCGCAGTATCTAATAGCAGCAACACAGATAACTTAGTTTAATGCGCCTAGTGCGTGGACAGTCCAGCCAAGGAGGTAAATATGGCCCTGACTAAATCAACAGTAAACGACAAGATCGAAGTCATCAATCACGGTGACTGGTCATCAGTGCAAGTACGCACTGCGACTATCATTGCAGAGGATGGCACAGAAATCAGCCGTACATTCCACCGTCATGTGGTAATGCCTGATGCTGATCTCTCAGCAGAGGATGCTGATGTTGCTGCTATCTGTACTCCAGTATTCAGTGATGCGGTTAAGGCTGCTTATGCTGCACACTTGGCAGAGGGAGAGTAATGGAACCTATTCAGCCTTTTAGCACTGTCTTTGGCACAGTCTTCACCTCAGTCTTTCAACCAGTAACTAAGAAATAGGAGGGCATTATGCCTAGAACTTCAGTCTCCGCAGGCGCACAAAACACTTGGTCAGATGCAATCCAAGTTGTGGGTAGCTTTAACCTTTCGATCAGCGGCACATTTTCTGGAACTGTCACGGTTCAACGTGCCGAGGACGGTTCTACATGGCGCGATGTTGACACATTCACCACACCATCTGAAGAGGTGGGGTTTGATCCTATTTTAAATTATTATCGAGTTGGCATAGCAACCGGGGATTATACTTCTGGCACAGCAGTTGCGTCGATCAATGGTTATGACATTTGGCCAAACAGAATGTAGTTATGGAAATTAGTGGTTTTATAAATGTTGGATTAGGTGCCGCGATTGGTGGTTTAGGTTGGTTGTTAAAAACACAGCATAGTGAGCTTGGCCGTATTCAAATTCTTGTGAACAAAACACGCGAAGAAATGGCCAAGGAATATGTAACTAAGTTAGATGGTGCCGCAACGATGAACCAGATTGTTGCTCGGTTTGATCGATTGGAAGAAAAAATAGATCGTTTGTTTTTGGAGCGATAAAGGTGGTTTGTGCGCTTACCAGCATAGCGGTGGGCGTGATGACTTATGGTCATCTTTACACAGCCTGCATTTATCGCTGCCCTTCTGGGATTTATAAGTATTACCCATATACAATTCGGGTGCCTTACAAGGCGCCGTGCTTTTCTTACATTAAGTTGGGTAAGAATACATGATAGATCCATTTATAGCGCTTGCAGCAGTTAAGTCTGCTGTTTCTGCGGGCAAAGAACTTGTTAATGTAACCAAGCAGATTGGTGAGTTTTTTGACGGGGTGGATGATTTACGCGCCGCTCATGAAAAAAAGAAGAACAGCGTTTTTTCATCATCAGACGAAAATTCTATGGAAACTTTCGTCAATCTTCAGCGAGCTAAGGACGCTGAAGAGGAACTTCGTCAGATTGTAATAGCCACTAGGGGGTTTTCTGCTTGGCAAGAACTGCAAGCAATCCGTGTGCAAGCTAGAAAAGATCGAAAGGCCAAGATTGCAGCGGAGAAGAAGCGCAAGCAAAAGATGATGGAGGGGTTTATTATTTACGGCGGTTCAATAGCGATTGTCGCTATAATGATTGGAATGACCGTTGTAATAATTTTAGCAAAGCAGGGGCGCATCTGATGTCAGACGGGGTTTCTGGGGTTGGCAGCATGCCGTTTAGTGTAAGCTCGGACATACATACCCAAACGAAGACCCGTGAGCGCATAGAAAACCACTTGGTGGAGCAGAGGGTAGCTAAAGAACACAGAGCCAATCACACGCACTTAGAAGAGCTTAGAAAGCAAAGTTTGGAATTATCTCAAGGTTATGATAGATTTGGTTCTAAGACCACAGCCTCTAAGCCAATAGGGGCTAATGTGAACATAGAGGTTTGACATGGAAAAGATACTTGCTTGGAAGATCATGCCGCGTCTTATGATGCTGGTAATGACGGTGATGTATATACGCTGTATCGAATGGGCGTTAAGCCAGCCAGATTTATCAACGCAACAAGCTGGCCTAATATCAGTTGTCACCGGGGCCATGAGCGGAGCTTTTGCCATATGGCTGGGGTCTGAGAAATGATGCAGTTCATAGCGCCAGTGGCAAATCTGGCTGGATCATGGTTGCAAGGCAAGGCTGATAAGAATGCAGCAGAGGCCAAGCTAAAGCTAACTGAGGCAGAGGCCAAAGCTAAAATCATGCTGTCTGAAAAGACCAGCGTTGCCGACTGGGAGCGCATCATGGCTGAAGGCTCGCAGAACAGTTTTAAAGATGAATGGCTTGTGGGTTTGTTTTCTGTGCCATTGGTGCTTTCATTTTGTGGCGAATGGGGTCGCACAACCGTTGCAGAGGGGTTTACAGCGCTGGAAGCCATGCCTGACTGGTATCAGTATACTTTGGGCGTTATTGTTGCTGCCAGCTTTGGTGTGCGTTCTGCCACTAAATTCTTTGGGAAAAACAAATGAAACAGAACTTTGATAAGTGTTTGGAGATGTTGCTGCACCACGAAGGTGGTTTTGTAAATCATCCTAAAGATCCCGGCGGCATGACAAACCTTGGCGTTACCAAGGCTGTCTATGACGCATGGACAGGCAAAGAAAGCAGCGAGGCAGAGATGCGTGCTTTGACGCCTGCTGATGTTGCGCCGATCTATCGCAAGAACTACTGGGATAAGGTGCGCGGTGATGACTTGCCAAGCGGCGTTGACTGGTGCGCGTTTGACTGGGCTGTAAACTCTGGAAGTAAACGGCCAGCCAAGGCAATACAGAAAGCTGTCGGCGCAAAGCAAGACGGTGCGATTGGCCCCATGACATTGCAGGCTGTGGCAAATGAAGAGCCAGACAAAATCATTGAGGCTGTTTATCATACGCGTCAGAGGTTTTACGAACGTCTTAGCACCTTTGAAACATTCGGTCGGGGCTGGACGCGCAGGAATAAAGAAACTTTGGAAGCAGCATTGGAGATGATGAATGGGTAAAGCAACGCCAACAGATGCAGCACTGTGGTCTAGGGCTAAATCTGCGGCCAAGAAAAAATTTAAAGTTTATCCTTCAGCATATGCTAATGCTTGGGCAGCTAAGTGGTATAAAGAAAAAGGCGGCGGTTGGCGCGGCGGGAATAACAAGGTGGCTAAAAGTGGCAAAAGCAAAAAAGCCTAGTGCCAAAGGTGGGCTGGGTAAGTGGTTTAGAGAAGAGTGGGTTGACGTTAAAACAGGTGAAGCCTGTGGACGCACATCTTCCAAAGGTAAATCAAAGAGGCCATATCCCGCCTGTCGCCCTAAAAAGGTTGCGTCGAAGATTTCTAAATCAGAGGCAGCAAAGAAGACCGGCTCAAAACGAGTGAATTGGTCAACAACAGCTAGTGGAAAGAAGAGGAAAGCATAATGTATGGTATGAAAAAAGGCACTAAAAAAGGCACCAAAAAAGGTGGCAAGAAAAAGTAATGGCTAAGACCAAAGCAGAAAAGATTGCTGCGGCTAAGAAACGTCACGGTTTTACGGCTGTAAACAAGCCTCGCCGTGGCGGGCCAAAGAAGTTCGAGGTTCTCGCTGTCGAAGGTGATACCGTAAAGAAGATCAACTTTGGCGATCCCGCTATGTCCATCAAGAAGGATCAGCCTAAGCGCAAGGCATCTTATTGTGCGAGGTCTGGTGGCATAAAAGGTAAGAATAGCAAGCTGTCAGCTAATTACTGGTCGCGTCGAGCTTGGAATTGTTAAAATTGGGGCGAAGACGGGAGGAGAATATCCTCGCCCCAGTGAGCGCTCTTTTATAACTTAGCACGCTTTTGCTTATATTGCATAACAGAAAGCATCAAAGAATGCTTTTGATTTTGTGACGCGCTTTTAGAGATGCGTTTTGAGAAACATTCTCGCGTCATGCCGAGCGCTTTTGCTGCCTCTGTTCTTGATGCAAAGGTTTCTCCCCACAGCGTGATTTCTTTCGCTGCGTTTGTTTTTCCAATAGGCCCGTTTTTACCAAGCCCAACTGTTTCCAGCGTTCCCTTGCGATTAAGCATTCTGGTGATTGCAGTTGGTGATATGCCCAACGCTTCTGCGGCTGCTTTAAACGATGGATAGACCTCACCTCTAATTTCACATGGAATGGCTGTCGTTTTCTTCAAGCCATGTTTTAACGGTTTCGAGATAGGCGTGATCTGGGCCATTTCGCTCGATCCATGCACGTTTGTTTTCGTGTATAGAACTTGGCCCAACTTGGTGGCAGTTTTTGCAAAGTGGGATGACATCGAAATCGCTCGCTTTGTTTGTTCCGTATCTATCGCAGATGATGTGATGTGCGTCTGATGGGCCAGATCGTCGGCAGATAACGCAGGGAAGTTCCTTAACGCGTTGCAAATGTTTCTTTGCAGCTTTCGTGCCGCGCTCTGGTTTTGGCTGCTTTAACCCCATTGGAGGCTTGCCAGTTAAGTTCATTTGAAATACTTTTCCCAGCGATGCGCCTCCAAGGTTAATTTCTGGGCATATGAATACAAGTCAGTCACCCGCTTCTTGTTTCGTCTGGCGCGCTTGATGGCTTCCTCCACTCTTGCGCGCTCTTCGTTTATTCTTGCCAATTCCTTACGCGCCTTGGGGCGCATCACGAACTTCCACATTGCTTTTCTCCTTTTCAGACCACTCGACACCATGCCGAGATCCATATTCGTAAATTACTTCAATTAAGTCAGACATCTGTTGCTTGTTTAGTTTTGATGTTTTGAACCCTAAAGGGAATGGGCCAGATCCATCCAGCCCATCAGCAAACTGCACCTGATGACCTAGAGAGTGCATGAAAGCACACTTCCAAGTCTCTGGTGGCCATTTTCGTTGGTCTGGCCGAGCCATAGCTATATCACTTAACATTGCCCACATCTTAGCATTTTGATCCAGACTTCTGTCGCCTCCAACAATGGTGACAACAGAATAATCTGGTGCAGCATCAATAAGCTGATGTGCATACATGCGCTGGCGTGGGCCTGTTAATCGAACCTTATATGGCATTAGCTTTGACCAAACTTTTCACGAAGCTGATCGAGCTTCATGTTGGTTTCTTCTAAGAACGCAATAACTTCGGTTTCAATGTCTTTGCACAGATCCGCATCACGATGCACGCGCTCCATCCAAAAGTTCATATCTCCCGGCAGCCGAGGGTCAAAGCTTACAAAATCACACCATTGCCGATCTGTACAAATCATCTGAACATGCATTTGCTTGATGTATTTGCTTGGCACCTTGTCAGACAGCAGCGTGTCAATGTGCGTGGCGGTGTTTGGGCATTTGATCTCGATCAGGCCATCAGACCCCACTAGGCCATCAGGTGATGCTCCAAAGAACTTAATAGTTGGATGTGGTACAAAACCAGTTTCCTCAACCGTTTCGCCTGTCATAAGCTCATAGGCCATGCGGGCTTGTGGCTCTGTATCAGTACCCCATTGCATAGCGGAACTGCTAAACCCCTCTGTAGGGCGCTCTGTGAGCCTCTCAGTGATAATCTGAGCCATATAATTGCCACGGCTTGCGCTATATCCAGCTTTGGTCTTTGCCATAACATCGGCAGCACGGGATGCAGTGACGCATCCCAGCCGAGCGGTGTACCATTCTTCACTCCTCTGTTCCATTATCAGCCTCCTGCATTTTAGCCAGCTTCTTGTTGAGCATAGAGATTGCATCAACAGCCTGCTTGTCGTTGAGGTCGTGCAGGGCTTCGACTTTCCAATAGGCGCAAAGCTTGTTTTCATCAGCCTGTGTGCCATCGATTAGAGATTGGATTTCTTGGAATTGCTCAGCTGTTATGCGCTTTGGAGCTTCCTGCTTTGGTGCAGCTTTGGCCGCAGCGTTGCCATCGTCATCTTCTGGGGCAATGCCGGCCATTGCCATGAGGCCATAACGGCGAGCGTAGGTTACAGCAGAGCCATAGCCTTGCATGTCGTTCTTGCCTACGATTAACGGCACGCGACAAGAAAGCTGTTCGCCGCTTTCGCCGTGGATCATCACGGTTTCGACAAAGCGCCCCTGTTCGTCTTCGCCAGTGGGCTGAATGACTGCAATGCCTTGCTCATTAAGCGCAGGCAGGCAGGCGTCCATTACGCTGCCAAGATCCGCATATTTGCTGCGGAAGTGCGGGTTGCTGGATTGCTTTAGGGCTTTGCCCATGTTGGCCTGTGCAGCGGCCAGTGCTGTTGCGATTGTTTTGGTCATATCAATACCCCAGTGCATAGCCAATAATTAAGAAGGCATAGCCTCCACCAAAGATTGCGATGGCCCCGATCAGGTCACAAAGTAAATCACGAATACGCATGTTTTTTCCTCCTTACGCGTAGAACATAGCTGATTGAATATCAGCCAATGCTTTTCGATCAGCAGCGTTTTGCCGATCAATATTATTGATGTTGCTTGCCATTTCTTGCAGACGATTGCGGCCAAGCTTAGCAAGCTCGGTAATGTCAGATTGCTGTACAGAAACGCTCTGCTGCACGCTAATTTCCATTTTAGCTTGATACCAAGCCAGTTTCATTGCTTCGCCAATTGGCTTTTTAACACCCATCTTTTTAAAGCGATTAACGACAGCCCAAGCCTCAGTCATGATCCAAGTGCGGTTGGCGACTACTTTACCGTTTTGTCTTTTCCACTTAAACATATTGTCCTCCGTTGATGAATTGACACTTAAATGGTATTAGCGGCAAACGCAATAAATAATTTGCATTGTGCTAATTTTTTTTTAAAGTATGATGTAATCACAAATGGAGGGTACTATGGAAAAAACACAAGCAGTTATTCTTTTTAATGAATGGTTCAAGACCAATGGCGTGCGCAAGAACTGGTTCGCTGAGCAGATTGGTGTAAACGGCCCAGACATCTCTCGGTGGTTGTCTGGAAAGGTCAGGCCGCACAAAGCAGTTCGCAAGCGCATCGAGGAACTGACAAATGGCGCCGTGCCAATGGAGGCATGGAAGTGAAGATCCCGGCTAAACAGTTTCGCAACAAGTATGGCGCAAAGAAAACGGTTGTGGGCGGCATCAAGTTCGACAGCAAGAAAGAAGCGGCGCGCTGGGGATACTTGCAGCTTTTGCTTCGCGCCGGCGAAATCACTGATCTGGAGCGCCAAGTTAAGGTTGAACTGATCGGGCAGCAGGGGCCATTATTAACTAGAACAGGTCGCAAGATGAAGCTGACGTTTGACTTCAGCTATATGGAGGATGGCGTCAGGATCTATGAGGATGCGAAGGGCTTTCCTACGCGAGATTATGAAGTGCGGGTTGCAGTAGCCCGTGCAATGGGACTTGAGGTCAGGGAAACATGAGTTTTGTTCTTCCAGATGGAAATGTCTTAATTTCGTTTAGCGGTGGCCGCACCAGCGGTTATATGCTGCATCAGATACTCGAAGCCAACGGCGATCTTCCTGATCGAGTGAAGGTTGTTTTTGCGAACACTGGCCGCGAAATGCCAGAGACATTGGATTTCGTGCAGGAGTGCAGTGATCGATGGTCAGTGCCAATCACTTGGCTGGAATACACGCGCAAAAATGGAAAGGTTGGTTATGAGGTTGTCAGCCACAACAGCGCCAGCCGAAACGGTGAGCCTTTGGAGGCGATGATCCGCGCCGCAAAATACATTCCCAACACTATGCGCAGAAAATGCACGCAAGAGACAAAGCTGCTGACAATAAAAAGATATTGCAGATCACTTGGCTGGAAGAAATGGATCAACACTGTTGGGCTTCGCGCTGATGAAGCATACAGAATAAAGCCAAGCAGAGATAAAATGTGGGATAACTGGTTTCCTCTTTTTGATGCTGAAATGTCAAAGCGTGATGTTGAGAATTTTTGGAAGCATCAGCCTTTTGATCTTCAGCTTCCCATATTCAATGGCATCACTCCACATTCAAACTGCGATGGATGCTTTCTTAAAAGCGAACATAAGCTGGCCGAAATGTGGCGAGATCATCCAGACAGAATGGAATGGTGGGCGTCATTGGAGGATGAATTTGGACACACGTTTCGCTATGATGGAACAACATATCGAAGCATAAAAGAAACAATGGAGCGTCAGGGCGACTGGATTTTCGATAGCGAAGATTTTTTCTGCCAAAAAGATGGAGGCGAATGCACAGGATGAAGCAGGATATTTTGATTTATTTGTTTAGCAACAACGGCGCATCAGCAGGCGATATTGCTATGAATACAGGCCATCACCCGCGAGAGGTGCAGGATCTGCTGATCGAGATGGATGATGCAGGAGAGGTTATTATGCGCTCAGGTTTTTACCGGCTTAGTGAAGTCTCGCGGCTTAGAGCTTTAAAAGGATTGGACGATCAGACAATCTAATGTAAAATAAATGGACGGGGAGCATGTCAAAGCTCAACCCGTCCTAGTAAGGCCAAGCTGTTCAAGCGGAGAAACAGCGAAGGCAGAACGCATGAGAGAGATGCGTTGACCTGAATATAGTTCGGGATCGACGTCTCCACAACAGAAAAGGAAATGTCGATGCACAGCTTCGATCCAGAAATTGCAAAGAAGGTTGGCGTTAATGCTGCTGTCATTTACCAGAATATTGTCTGGTGGACGCAGAAGAACATTGCCAACAACAAACATTATCACGATGGTCGCCATTGGACGTATAACAGCATCAAGGCTTTCGATGCTCTGTTTCCATATCTTAGTTCAAAGCAAATCAGGACTGCGCTTGATAAGCTTGAAGATGCCGAGTTGATTTTGTCTGGAGTATTCAACCGTGCTGGTTACGATAGAACCAAATGGTATTGCCCAAACTGTCAAATCGATTTGCCCAAAAAGGCAAATGGAATTGCCCAAGAGGGCGAACCTATACCAGTTAGTAAACCAGTTATTAAACCAGATATTAAACTTGGGGAAAAATCCCCCAAAAAACAAAAGCGTGCTATTTCTTTGCCTGATGGATGGGTGCCATCAGATCGAAACATAGAAGATGCAACAAAGCGTGGCTTTTCACAGGAGGAAACAAACAATGAAGCAGAGCAATTCAGAAATTACCATCAGTCAAAAGGATCAACATTCAAAGATTGGGATGCTGCTTGGAGGACATGGCTTGGAAACGCTAAGAAGTTTGCCAGATCACGTTCCACCAGAAACAGCGGAGGACATAACGCGCTCATGGCCGGATTTGCTGCATACGCCGCTGAACTCGAAGACTGACCGGGATCTGTTAGAATTAGCAATTTCTAAGCTTTCTACGCCTGCACCGCGCAAATGGATCACTGGCAGAATTGCTTCGTTGTTAGCTCAATATTTTCAAGGCGACATTTCTGAGCAGATGATGAAAGCCATTGCTGATGATTGGGTCTATGAGATGCAAGAGTTCCCAGCATGGTCAATCGCAAAGGCAGTTCGATGGTGGACAGGCAAAGACAATCCTGATCGGCGCAAGAAGCCATTGCCGGGAGACATTGCCGAGCGAGCGCAGAGGGAGCTTGGAGCATTAGCCGTAGCTAGATTGGCAGTCAGGCGCTTTGATGATGGCATTACTCCAATGATTGAACAGCAACCAGAAGAGCGCATAAGCAAAGAACGCGCAGATGAAATTATGGCTGAAGCTGGGTTTTCTGTGAGGAAGTTTGGCGTAAATGATAAATAAAATGTGCAAAGTGCAAATTATATCTTGCAATGTGACAGCATCTGTCATAAGTAATAATTGAAAGCAACGGAGGAAAAAATGAACAACTATTATGAAGAAGCTTTAGCAGATTTTTGGAGCGAAGCTAAAGGCGAAGGTATTATATATTCATCTTACGAAGAAGCGGCTAAAGCTTTTGATGATATTATGTCACCTCGCGTTGTAGCTGATGATACCAATCCAGAAGATATGTTTTAATGGCAAACGGCGGGGGCTACGGCCCCTACACCAACAGGAGAAAAGCTATGAGCAATCTTGATAAACTGTGCGCTCTGATGCGCGACATGGAAAATTAAAAAGTATGAAGTGCAAAGCGCTCAATGATAAAGTTGCTCGAAATGTTATACGAGATTTAAACAAGGGCTTTGGCATTCAAGATATTGCTGTAAGAAACACAGCAACTGAAGAGCAGGCAAGGTTCATAGTAGACTTCCTGCGCGAGCATAAACTGCTCGGTAAATTTTACACCAATTCAAGGAGGAAATGGGGAAATGCAAATACTAATGATAGCAGGCAACGTGGGTAAAGACGCAGTTCTTCGCCGCACGCAATCAGGGGATGCCGTCCTTGGTTTTTCTTTAGCTGTGGATAACGGTAAAGATAAAGATGGATATAAGCGCGACAGCACTTGGATAAGCTGCTCGGTCTGGGGAAAACGCGGAGAAAGCCTCCAGCGAATGATAACCAAAGGCACGCGCCTTGCGCTTACTGGTCGCCCATCTGTTGATGTATATGAGGGTAAAGGCTCGCTTAAACTCAGCGTCAATGAGCTAACCTTTATGGGTGGTGGATCTTCTGAGCCTGTTCAGTATCAAGAGCATGATGCACCTGCTCCCAATCAAAACGATGAAATCCCATTCTAATGCGTGTTGAGGAAATGGAAAAGAACTGGGCAGAGCTTGCGAAAAAAGAACGCAAGGCTGTCAGTCAGCGAGATAAAACAAGCCATCGCCTAAAGCCAAACGTTGATTATGAACAGGGCACGGGAGATATGAAATCAACAACGCGTGAGATTATTAATCTGGCAAAAAAAGGAACTCATGTTGATAAGATTGTAAAGCGCATGAGCTTCAAGGGTTTGAACCGGGATTATGTTCTACAAGCTTTATGGCGGCATGAGGATAAATGGAAAAAATGAAAAATCTTGAAAAGCTGCGCGAGCTTATGCGCGATTTGGAACTAAACTTAGAACTGTTTGTTTATTTTTTCATTACAATGGCAGTTCTTATTTGGATGTATGTAATGCTATCAGAGGTGATGATATGACCTTGGCTGAACCTGCATTCATGGCTTTCGTTGTGTTCTCTTCAATAGATGAGTGCAAAGAGTTTTCTAAGTATTACGATTTGCAGCGCATCTTTGAACCTCAGTGCATACAGATGGGTGGAGGTGTTGAGTATCAGCGCCCTATCCCAAATATCAGGCCAAAGCCACGTCCACAAATCAATGGCTGATCTGCAAAAAATACGCGGCCATCTCAAGGCTCTTAGAAATGATCTGTATAAAAACAATTTAGAACTTTATGCAGATCATATCGATTATATGATCGATGAAATGTTCTCCAAAGAAGACATGATTGAAAATGAACTGTTTTTGAATTATGTTTCCAATATGCGTCCACCCCGCTTGGGTGAGATAAAAGGTGTAGAACATGGCAGCAAAGAGAAAAGTTGGGCGTCCGACGAAATACGATCCTAAGATGTGCAAGACCCTAATCGAACTGGGCAAGCAAGGAATGAGCAAGTGCGAAATGGCTCTTGAACTAGATATTGCTTACGACACGTTCGATAGATGGCAGAATGAAAATGCAGAATTTTCGGAGGCCGTAAAGCGAGCAACGCGTTATTCGCAAGCTTGGTGGGAGCGTCAGGGGCGCATTGCAACGTTCGGAGCGATTGATGGTTTCAACGCAACAAGCTATGTCTTCAACATGAAAAATAGGTTCCGCGCCGATTGGAATGACACGGTTAAAAACGAACACATGGGTCCAGACGGTGGCCCAATCGTGCAGAAGATCGAGCGGGTGATTGTAGACCCAAAGGATGATGCGAATGGAACGACTGGCTGAACTAGCTCAATACGATCAAGCAATAGCAGGCTTAGTCGATGAAGACTTTCTAGCTGCTGGATTTACGCCAGAAGAAATATCCGCATATAGATCGCAAACAACCCCACAACTAACGCCTTTTGTTTCGAGGCCAGAAGATACACTTACCCAAGGTCCAACATCATACAGAACTACGGCGCCGCAAGGTGGTTACGCTGACATCTATGGAAGCAGTTTCTTAGCCAGACAAAAAGAAGAGCCAGCCAGTGTTGGCTTTGCGCGTGACTATATGGATTTCTTGCCCGTCATAGGCGATGTGCTAGGCGCTGGTGAGGTTGCCCAAGAACTGACTAGCGAAGATCCCAATTATCCTTTGGCTGCTGCTCTGGGCGCTGCAACGGTTGTGGGCGCTGTTCCTGTTATTGGTGATCCTGTTGCGCGTGCCGTCGCTAACACAGCACAGAAAGTATTTGATAGCCCGTTTGCTGGTGAGATAATCGGCGGCGTTCGCGGTGTTCTTGATCGAGACATTGAGTTTTTGCGAGGCCGTGGCGATCCAGCACTGGCTCAAGGTGTTGGCGCTGATGTGCCGGGTCGCGCTCCTGTGACGTTTGATGATGTTGAGGCCGCTATGGAGGCAGAGGCAACTGTTCCTGCACAGGCTGTAGCTCCAGAGGTCTCTCAGGCACCTATAGATCAACAAGTAGTAGCTGCGCCGCGCATTACACCGCAGGATCTTCTAGACGCTCGTATCATCCCGACAGTGGCTGATCTGACCCGTGCTGGTGGATTTTATAAAGGCATTGATAGCTCATTGATTGATGTGCCGGAAGTAATGATGGGTGGCCCCGGCTTCCCATTGCTGCCATCAAGCCAAGAGAACGGTTTGATCTGGGCAGTTCAAGGCAAAGGCATCGGAACAAAGAAGGCTGGCAAAGGCGCTGACTTGATTGCTGTCACAGCGATGAACCCGACAAGCCACAAGTCGAACATCAGCTTTATTAACTCTCTAATCAAAACAACTGACGCATATGTTAGAGATGGGCGGATTGGTGATAACGTCATCAGCGCCTTGGATGATGCAATTCGTCAGGCTGGTTCTGGTGGAGATCAGGCTTTGGTTGGGTTGGCTAAGTTTCCCGGTTTTAAAAGCCCTAATGCGCAAGAGTTTATCAACAATGCAAGCTTTCAAGAGCGTAGTCGCATCGCTGCTGTTATTGGCACAAAGGAAATGCAAGCTGCTGGCGCGCCAAATGTAAATCGCGTATTAGAGGCGACTGTTGATCCTAGATACGCTGGCGCAAATCCGCGTGACACTCTGTTGTTTATTGAGCCTGATTTTAGCTTGCCTCCCGTGGATCTAGCGGCAGAAGGTTTACCGATACATCCAAGCTATAGATACGGCATCCGTGGCCGCGTGTTTGGTTCGCTCGATCAGAACATATCAACATTTGAGATGTTCCCTGACTTCTGGGGCGAAAAGAACATCAATGCATTTGGTGAGGGCTTTAACAAAGGTGGTCGCAGAGCATTCGATATGTCTTTGCCAATCCAAGAAGTTACGGGTGATCAGGTGAAAAACCTTGAGCGCATCATGACGATGCAGGCTGCTCAGAATACAAATTTATCTGCCATAGATACGCGTTTGTTAGTCAATTCTTTAACTGACAATTGGAAGCCAACAACTACATCTGTTAAGGCTGGCGGCGCATCGCCACAAGCGTTTGTAGATGCAATCAATAATAATAAATACAAGCCAGCCCTAACAAATTATTCTCCGCAAGAAGTTAAGGCAGGCGCTCGATCAGGTGATCTGGTGGCTTATCAGCTTGGTGATGATGATGTATTCTTTGCTCTCGATAGCAAGCCAGATTACTCATGGGCTGGCGTTGATATGCAAGAAGGCGACAAGGCTTTGGTTGGGGTTGTTAGCAACGCGCCGGGATCAAAAGGCACTGCTGCTCCGAGCGTAATAGCAAAAGCTCTTGACGAAGGTGCAAATATTCTTGACGCTTTCGCTGTGCCGTCTAAGAAGTTTCCAGATGGTTTCTTGCCTCAATACTACGGTGAGTTTGGATTTGAAGAAGTTGGGCGGGTTCCGTTCGACAAAGATATGTATGTGGCCGATCATGGCGAAACTGCTTATGAGGATCTCCTTGAAGCATGGCGTTCTGATGGCTGGGATGAAAGTCAGGGCATGCCGCCCGTAATTGTAATGAGATGGAGTGGATCAGATGCAGACAGAGCAGCAACCTCGGCAGGCATTCGTGGCGCAGGTGCGCCAAGCCATAGGGCCGAAACTGGGGGATTTGTCGCCGAGGCAGAAGGATCTGCTGGACGCGTCATTGACGAAACTGTTCAACCTCAACCGGCCAGTATCGAACGAGGAGATACAGGGGAGGCTGGAACTGGTGACGGATTTCGTCTCTCCGGCAGGGCAAGAAGAGGTGCAGAAGGCATATTGGGACTTACGCCTGAACAACTCCGAAACCAAGGCATCCCAGCCGAGCAAATAGAACAGATAATGGCATTGCGTAATATCGGTCAATGAACCTTCAGATAAAAACTCCACGTTGGTCTTTGCCTGTTATTGATGGCAGGGATGCGCGCTATTTAGGCGCTCATGGTGGCAGGGGTTCTGGCAAGTCTCACTTGTTTGCAGAGATGTTGATCGAGCGCAGTATCATGGGTCGTG